>MTLC01000132.1_pt1 | contig 306477 bp, 268 predicted proteins | sample 1982451 | NCBI WGS metagenome assembly MTLC01 (sample SAMN05710165, study PRJNA340218) | biofilm metagenome | isolation source: sample SPH anode biofilm adapted to +100 mV | place: USA | collected 2012-02-03
CCGAGCTTCGGGGTCTATTCGGCGGCGATCACCAACTCCACTAAGATTTGCGAGGTCTGCCACTCACAGACCTGGTATCACAAGCAGAACATGGCCGCAGTAGTCAGCCACGAGAATCAGGCGAAAGAAGTGGACTGCATCTCCTGTCATAAGCACAACCAAGGGTTCAAGGCCATCGGTGGCTGCACCATCTGTCATAAATTCGTTCAGCGTGGCGACAGGACTGCCGTCATGAGCCAGTTCAGCAGCGGGAACTCCCACCACCTCCAGGGAGGCACCGTTACTGATCAGCAGTGCTACCAGTGCCACTGGGAAGCGAACAGCGATGGTACCGTCAACGTCAAATACCATGGTGGTTCCCTCAAGACCGGCTCAACCGTGGACCTTGTCGTTTACCAGGCGGGTGCGCGTCCTACGAGCGTGAGTGCTGCCACTTTTATATCCTACAGCGCCGCAGGTACCCGACATGACATGGACAAGCTGAACAACGTCTGCCTCGGCTGCCACAGTTCGGCCAGCGACACCGCAACACCCTTCGGCGACGGCAAGACACCCAAGCAGTATGCATGGGACGGCAGAAGCGTCGACGAACGCTACAGCCAGACGGGCACCACGCCCTGGGGTAAAATGAGCGGCAACAATACAACCCCCAAAGCCAGCGTGACGAAGGCGTTTTCCGCCCACGGCAATGCCGCCAGCAACCAGCAGGGCTTTGCCCACAACACCCTCGATGCAGCCACGGAGGCGTGGACGAACAGCACCGGTACGGGTAAGGTCCTCTGCTACGATTGCCATAACTCCCACGGTTCCAAGGTGGCCGGCGTAACCAGCAGCTACTCCAGCGCCACGGGCCGGAAGCATGGCGCTATTCTGAAGGACACGACGGCCGGCCAGGCAGGATATTCTGTCACCTACAAACCGGCAGCGGGCGGTTCAACCGCAGACAAAAACGTCTACAATCCGGGAGCGGGACTCTGCTTCGATTGTCACCAGACCGCCAGTGCGGGAACGACACCATGGGGGTACGGCACCTACGGCGCCTCCAAGGCCATCCTCGGCTACTGGGATACCCCTTATTTCGGTGCGGCTGGTGGCACCTTCCCGTCTACCCAGCGCTACACCTATAAGGCGGGGACTGCCAATGCCAAGAACGCCAATGCTGGCGGTCACTTCGGTGCATCTACGACCCTCGACAATCCTCCCGACGCCGCCCACCAGATCGGTGGCCTCTGTACGCCCTGCCACGATCCCCACGGCGTCACCAAGAATACGACGCTGGTCAGCGACCAGAATTACGCGGTGCCGCTGTTGAAGGGGACCTGGGTCACCTCGTTCTACCAGGAGGATCGGACTCCCTCAACTACCAACGAGAAGCGGGGTGGCGGCAGCAAACAGGCAATTATGCCCGGTGGCAGTATTCCGGCGTACCACATCGACCAGAACACGCTGCAGGCCAACAAGGCCTCGGTAGCCCAGAACTCGACGGACACCAACCTTGCCTGGACGTGGGGAACCAACGGGACTTCGCTCAATACCCTGACCGACGCCCAGTTTGCCGGGCTATGCACCAACTGTCACTCCAAGGCGAATCTCGCTCCCAAGGCGGGGCAGAATGTGGTGCCTGACGCCTGGAAATCGCGGTCGAGGATTCACGGCACGGTCGAAGGGTGGGCGACCACGAATGCTACTAATGACAAGAACGCCAGCAACGCAGTTCATGCGTACACCTGCTCCAAGTGCCACACGCCGCATAACTACCGTCTGCCGCGACTTATGGTGACCAACTGTCTCAACTTCACGCATCGCGGAAAGGTTGTTTCAGGCGGGAGCGTCGCTCCAACCCCGGTGAATGGGGCTACTACGGCCGGCAATCAGATGTCTACCATTTATTCTACCGGCAATGGAGCCGGTCGTTTCCCCGGTGGCGGTGCACGATACAATGGGACTAGGTCAATCAGTTCTAGCAGCAGTAGCGCCCATTATCCCGGCCCCTGGTTCTTTGGTACGGTGTCGGATACTAATAGTCAAACTCCTCCCTCTGATGCGTCGCCTCTTTCCTACACAACGTATTGTCATGATGCTACCACCGCCGGGCGCACCGGCGGGGCAACCTATCCGAACAGCCAGCTATGGAACAGTAAAACTCCATGGTAATGGTAATGGGTGTTGCCAGGTTGGAGTTAGATTTGGATATTGCGATCGTGGAGTCAGAACCGTGCACGAAAACCTAACGTGCGGAAAGGAGATAAACCGATGAAAAAGCAAACCTACACGAAACCGAAGGTGGTTGGTTCAGCGAATGTGCATCCCTGCTAAATAAGGTGCGCCATGTTGTGTCAGAGGTGGAGCCTAATTGGTTCCACCTCTTGTTATTCCTGGCTATCTCGGAATGTTCGCTTTATTTGGAAATCTGATGAAAAAGGCCAGGGGAATCCCCCCGGCCTTTTTTCATCATTGGCAGCTTTCAGCTAAATTCTCACTAGCTCATACTTCCGCGTTCCCAGCCCGATCTTTTCCCCATGCTCCAGCTGGATCTCCCAGTCGATATCCGGGTGGACGCCGCGGAACTTGTCTCCTCCTGGCTCCAGGCCGCTGGTGAGGGCCGTATCCGGGTTGCCTCGTGCGGCATTCACTAAATCGGCACAGGCCTGGTCGAGAGCGACCGGGTCGATTGAGGCGCAGATGCCGATGTCGTTGACGATGGGGGCATCTGCGTGGCCGTAACAGTCGCAGGCGGGGGATACCTGGGTAATGAAGTTGATGAACAGGGACTTGTGCTCTTTTCCCCGGACAGCTCCCAGGGCGAATTCGCTCATCTTCTTCATGACCAGGGGAGCGGCCTCGTTCCACTGGATGTTGATAGCCTTGACCTGGCAGGTGGTGATGCAGCGGCCGCAGCCGGTGCACTTGTCAGCGTCGATCCGGGCTTTCCCTTCGATGATAGTTATGGCGTCGTGGACGCAGGCTTTGAGGCAGAGGGCGCAACCGGTGCAGAACTTTTCCGCCACCTTGGGGGCGACGTTGGAGTGCTGGGTCAGCTTCCCCTGCCGGCTGGCGCATCCCATGCCGAGGTTTTTCAGCGCGCCGCCAAACCCGGTCAGTTCATGGCACTTGAAGTGGGAGACCGCCACGAGGGCGTCCGCTTCCACGATCTCAGCTCCGATTTCTACGCTCTGAAGCAGTTCGCCGGGAATGGAGACCTTGACTGCAGTGTGGCCGCGCAGTCCGTCGCTCATGATGAGGGGGGCACCGACCACCGCGTAGGCAAAGCCGTTCTCGATGGCGCAGGCGAGGGCCGAAACAGCCTCTTTCCGTTCCCCCGGATAGAGGGTGGATGAGTCGGTCAGGAAAGGGCTGGCACCGCAGTTTTTGAGCTCCTCCACCACCCGTCGGACGAAGATGGGACGGATGAAGGTATGGTTGCCACGCTCGCCGAAATGGACCTTTACGGCGACCAGGTCGCCGGGGACGACCCGTCCCTTGATGCCGCACTCCTGCATGAGCCGGCCGATCTTGCCGAACAGGTTTTCCTTGTGGCCGGCACGCATATCGGCGAAATAGACGTTGCTTGACATGGGTACTCCTCCTTGAAAGCCTGGGTATGGGACCAGGGTCCGCGACCTTCTTTCATCGAACGCTACCACATACCGGCGCCGTTTTCAACGGGGGAGAGGTGAGAGAGGAAGAAACTTTATTTGCGGTGAACGGAAAATGTGGTATCTATTTAATTAAGAATGAAGAACGCCGATACTACGGGAGCATCTATGGCTGCAACGGCGAAGGGACGGGAACTCTGGATATTGGGGCTGGGGGGGCGGCCGGAACGGGGAGAAATCGTGGGGAGCTATCTGGCGGCTGCCGGCTATGGTTCCCGTATCGCGGAGTTTAATGAGTTGGCGGAGGGGCGGCCACTCGGGGTGGTGCTCGACCTGTCCTCCCATTCTACTGATGGCTGGGGAATCCTTCTGTCAATGAAGAGCGATCCCGAGACCCGCGATATTCCTGTTCTTCCGGTGTTCCTCAGCGAAAAGGGGCGGGTCGGCGGAGTCTTCCCGGTATCGGGCTTCTTCACGCTGCCGCTGGAGGCTGACTATCTGGCGGAGCGGCTTGCGGTGCTGGGGCTCACCGAAGACGTGGAGGATTATGACCTGCAGGCGCTCATCATATCACGCAAGGGCGAAGAGAAGGTTGCCAAGGCGATGGAGTCCCTCGGCTTTGAAGTTGTCAACGCCTACACCGGCAAGGAGGGGATGGCCCTCGCCACCACCGGCCGCCAGTACCTGATTTTCAGCACGCTCATGCTCCCTGACATGTCGGCCTTCGAGCTTCTCGACCGCTACAGCCTCTATCCCCAAACGCGCAACATCCCCTTCTTCGTCCTCGTGAAGGACGGCATGAAGCTGGGGGAACGGGGCGCCATGAGCCGCCAGATCGAACATCTCGTCCGTAAGAAGGAACTTTCCCAGGAGGAGTTTCTCTCCTACCTGCGCCGGCGTGCCTGAATCCGGGACCGGGGATCATTGATCGGTAGAAGATATCTTGCTTTTCTGATCCCCAACCCAGGTTGCTGCCTTAGATTTTCACCGTCTTGTAGAGAAAATTCTTGAATTTGAAGAACCGTTTTCGCTCTTCCTCATCCCCGTTCACGTCGCCGCTGATTGCCTTGAGATGGCGGGCGATCTGGGGCATCCCCTTGCCGGCCCTTCCCCTGCTCTGTTCGATGACGAGCCGTACCACGTCCCGTGAAATCATGTTGCGCGAATAGGGTTCGTAGACCGCTGTCCAGAAATCCTTTCCCTTGTCGATGTCAGCCAGAATTTCTCCTGCCACCTGCTCATTGAGGGTTGCTGCCGCCAGGGGGAGCGTCTCCCGTATCCCGTCCCGGATGGCCCGGCGGATATCGTCTCCCGTCACCACCATTCCCTTGCGGAAGAAGAGCGCCCGCAGGAGGATGCTCCGCAGTTCCCGGATATTCCCTTCATAACTGTGGCCGACGAGCACCTGTTTCGCTTCGTCAGACAGGGAGGGTGGCTCGTCACGGGCATCGTCCTTCCCGCGGTAGGTGCGGTAAAGCTTGCCGAGGAAGTGGACTGCCAGGTCCGGGATGTCTTCGCGCCGTTCGTTGAGGGAAGGGACCTGCATGGACAGCTCGGAAAGGCGGTGGTAGAGGTCTTCCCGGAAATTCCCCTTCGCGATCTCCTCCCGCAGGTTCCTGTTGGTAGCGGCGACCAGAAGGACCCTGCTGTAGCGCTCCAGGTTGTCCCCCAGGCGGACGAAGCCGCCATTGTCCAGGAAACGGAGCAGCTGCACCTGGGTTTTCGGGTCGGCGTCGCCGATTTCATCAAGGAAGACGACTCCTCCGCCCGCTTCTTCCAGGATTCCCTTCCGGTCGCTGTAGGCGCCGGTGAAGGCACCCTTCTTGTGGCCGAACAGTTCCGAATAGGTCAGTTCGCCGCTGTATGCCGCGATGTTGGTCTTTTTCACCGGGAGTTCGCCGGTCGGATTGATCTCGGACCGGTACATCTCGTTAAGTTTGTTATAGAGGTTGTTGAAGAAAAACTCCTTGCCGGCGCCGGTCTGGCCGAGGACGAGTATGGATGGAAGGCCGATGGTCGCTTCCTGGAGAACGTTCTTGCTCCAGAGGGTGATCCGGTTGAAGAGCGGCACCGACACCGTGTTTATGAAGTCGACGATCTCTTGGGCCTTGCGGCTGTTGCCGATGATGTTGCCGAGCCGGTAGGAGGAGACGTGAGGGTCCTTGTAGGCAACGTCTGACTGGAGCCGTGTTACCTCGTCCTGGAGCCGCTCAATCCTCTGAAGGTCGGAGATGTGGCGGCTGGTCAGCCGTTCGATGATCTGGAGTATCCGCTTGTGCTCTTCGGTGAAGTAGGCCGGTTTCAGGGAGTTGAGGCAAACGACGGCGATCACCTCGTCGTCGCTTACCACCGGCACGGCGATTTCACTTTTGATGAGATCGTGCATGGAGCGGTGGAACCCTCCACGCTGCTGCTCTTCCTCAACGTGGGCAATGATCTTCGGCTGTTTTGCCCACGCCACGTAACCGGTCAAGCTCCGTTCGGCAGGCGCCAGATCGGGGCCGCCGATCCTGAAGGGGGGGATGTTTTTCTTCAGCCATTCCTTGCTTTTCGCGCCGACGATCGTACCGGTTTCATCCTCAACAACAAGCCATTTCCCCCCCTCACGCTCTGCGACGATCGCGATGCTGCCGGTGTCGGCGCCGATGAGTTCGGTTGCCTTGGAAAGGACCTTTGTCAGGAAAGGATGAAGTTCCTCGTTTCGTTCCCGGAGCAGTTCGGTGATTTCGGCGAGTACCTGTATCTCCAGGTGTTCACCGCCGATTTCGGTGATGACCCGCTCCACCATCTCCGCATGGGTCTGGAGAAGACCCATTTCGAAGTCGGAGAAGCGGTACTGTTCGTGGGTGAAGTAGTTGACGAGGCAAATGACCTTGCGGGTCTCCGGTTCGTAGCGAGGGACGACGTAGAGTGATCGTAGCGCCATTTGTTCGGTGAGAGCCCGCTTCTGCAAGGTGTGCTGGGTAAGGTCGGGGATGTAGAGGGGTCGCAGGAGGCGGTTGTCGGCAATGACCGCATCGTCCCCAAGGTAGGTGGCCATGAGGGATTTCCCCCGCTGGAGGTCGATTGCCCCCTGGGCGTCGTACTGAGCCTTCAGTTCCGGATCGTCCGAGTGACTTGCGAGGATTGCCAGGGCCCGGCTCCCTTCCGGACCGCTCACCGGTACAAGCACAGCTGCAAGTGAAAGACGGTCGATCAGCTGTACCGCCGAACGGACCATGAAGCCGGCAGCTTCACGTTTCTTGTATTCTTCAACCCGTCGGGCCAGGAGGAGCTGCTGGTGGTATTTACGCGCATGGTCGAGCCGGTCGGCTGCGGCCGAGACGAACTCTCCGAGCAGCGCCTTGCCGCGGGCCTGGATGACCTCGCCGGTTCGGTCGCTGTCGATGCAGACCACCCCGATGGATTTCCCCTGGCTGATGACGGGGAGGAGATAGGAGGCGGCGATGCCGAAACGCTCAGCCCAGTCCCTGTCCAGGGTCAGCCCGTGGCGGTGGGTGTCGCGAAACTCAGCCGGGTATTGGGAGACGAACACGCTTGAGACCATGGCGTCGCTTGAGATGATGGGAAAGGTCTCCCCGCGGATTTCCGTTGACTGTGGCCCGGTAGCGTAAACGCAGGAGAGGGCGCCGCGGGTCAGGTCCTCAAGGTAGACCCGGAGCTGATCACGGCCCGTCACCAGTCTGGCTCCTTCCGCCACGGCGTGGAGCATCTCATCAAGATTCTCCTTGCCGAAGACGGCAATCTTTTCCCTCAACTTGGCAAGGCGTGCCTGCACAGATTCCATAGATACCTCTGTTATGTTAACTGAGTAGTATTTTTACACACTGAGATACTTTAGGGGAAACAGAGGGGGATGTCAAGGGGGCTAGAGGCTAGAGGCTAGAGGCTAGAGGCTAGAGGCTAGAGGTGAAAGGTGAAAGGTGAAAGGTGAAAGGTGAAAGGTGAAAGGTGAAAGGTGAAAGGTGCGCGTCCTAATTGAGCCCCTTCCTGATCTGGTAGAGTTCTTCCATGTTGAGGCCGTTCAGTTCGTAGTACTCCCGTTCAAGTTCCTCCACGTAGAAGCGGTCGAGCCCTGAGTTTTCCAGGAAGTCCTCACGCAAGGCGATGTCCCTGGTATCGATGATGGTGGGGAGGAGGTTGTGGATGTAGATGGCTTCTTTCTTGATGGCGAGGATGGTTTCGCGGAAGAGCCCCTCCGGCAGTTCCCGGTCAATGAGCTTCTTGTGCCGCAGTTCGTCGCTGACTTCGCGCTTCAGGGCATCCTGGTCGGCCTTGGTGGCGTACTTGGAGTAGAAGTTGCGTATCCGTTCACGCACATGCTCCAGAAGGACGAGGAATATCCTCTCTTCGGCATCGATGGCGAGCAGTTGCTGGAGGAGATCGGGGATGGTCAAGCGTTTCTCTTCGATAAGGCTGAGGCCGCGAGTCAGGATGGTGACTTTTTTCCGTCCGTAGTTGCCCAGGTACTTGTTTTCGAGAATGCCGGTGATGAAGAGTGTCTCGAAGAGCTTCGGTTTGAGTGCGTCGAACTCGGTTTTGTTGCCGAGGAGGCTGCGCAGCATCTCTTCCGAGCTTCTGACGTTCTCCATGAATGCCAGCTGGCTTATGATGGAGGAAGCAGCATCGTACCGGTCGAAGTAGGTGATGATGTAGGAAAAGCCTTCCAGCAGGGAGATGTCGGCGCCATCACGGATCTTTTCGTCACAGGCCTTGCTGGCATCCAGGAGGAGTTCTTCGAAAGTGTGGTCGCGGTTTTCTGCCGCCAGCTTCTTGGCAAAGAGGAGTTTGAGCATGTCCTCCCGGTCGATGGTGCTTTCAATCTGCCGTTCGGAGAGGAAAAGCCCTTCGAGAATCTGCCTGGTCTCGGAAATATAGTCGTTTTCCTCCAGATCCACCAGCTTCTTGTCTTTTTTCAGCATCTCATCCAGGGTGTAGAAGAGGGCCCCGGGAATCTTGTTTCTGACTGAGAGGGTTTTCAGCCTGGTCAGACGGGCATTCTCCAGCTTGTTGATCTCACCCTTGCGGTTGCATTCGATGAGGATGTTCTTGTATTCGTCGACGATTCGCCTGTTGTCCGGGTGCTTGTACATGACGTCGATGCGTATCCGCTCCTGCTGGTAGCGGTCTATGCCGTATCGGCTGGCGATTTCCGAGAGGCGGGAGAACTCTTCGTCGGAGATCTTCTTGTTGCGAAAGTAGAGGAATTTGAAAACGTCGCAGTATTCCTGGTGATTCTTGTTGATCAGCTTGAAGAGGTAGAGTTGTGCAGCCGGGTCGTCGAGAAGGGCGAATATCTCGCCGATGAGGGCGTTGTCATCCTGCTCGCCCACAGAGGTGGAGCGCTTGATCGCCTTCCCGAGGAGTCTCAGTATCTGCTCCTGCTGCTGCTGGGGGGTCCCGGCGATGTTTCTGGAATGAAGGAAGAAAAAGTAGTTGAATACGGCATTCCCCTCGAAGAATATCTTGTCATAGGAGAGGAAGCCGCTGGTAGAATCGCTGAACATGAGGTTGCCGGCATCTTTGCCATAGCGACCGCCGTAGAGGACAAGCCGGTTTATGACGTCACCCTTGGCCAGGTCGGCGATGGGCTGATCGACGCCGAACATGTACTCGCAGAAAGTACCGCCGTTTCCATGGTGGCTGATGCCGGTTTTGCCGATGGTGAATTCGTTGCCGGTCGAGAAGAAGCGGAGGTCGTCATCGCTTGACTGGTCAAAATTGAAAAAAAAGCGCTTGTGGGCGTCGACGCCGGCAGCAATGGCGTAATATTCGATATGCTGGTCTGGTTGCCCGTGCAGGCGGATGTCAGTGTGCATCAGCACCGTCCATTGTCAGGTTCTGGCCGTATAAAGGTCCGCTGCTCCCGGAGAAGAATGAAGCACGGCGGACGAAGGTCATTCCAGCGTCATGCCGTCGTAGGCAAATTCGACCCCGGCCGGCAGCTTCGACCCGTCACGATAGGGGACTTCGTGGGTCAGATGGGTTAAAATGGCTCGTTCCGGCTTGAGCAGTGCAACCACGTCCAGCGCCCCCGCAATGTTGAAGTGGTTGTCGTGGGGGGTATAGCGCAGGGCGTCGATGATCAGAATCCTCAGCCCGGCGAGAAGATTCAGGGAACCGGCCGGGATCCGGCTGCAGTCGGTTAGGTACGCCATGTCGCCGAACCGGTAGCCGGTAGTGGGCATTTCCCCGTGAAGGAGCGGAACCGGGACAATGGTTGTGCCGAAAAGTGTGAACGGTCCCGTAACGACATGGGGGTCAAGGAGTGGTGCGTACCCTGCCGATGACTGCCCCTGGAAAATGTACCCAAAGTTCCGTGAGATTACCGACATGGTTTCCTCACTGCCGTAACAGGGAACGATCCGCCTGTGGATGAAGTGGAAGCCGCGCAGGTCGTCGATTCCGTGGATATGGTCGGCATGGGAATGGGTAAACAACACCGCGTCGATACGCGGGAGGTCCTCACGAATGGCCTGTTTCCTCAGGTCGGTGGAAGTGTCCACCAGGATGTAGCGTCCGTCGATCTCGACGACGATTGAGGCACGCGTCCTCTTGTCCCGCGGGTCGCCGGAGAGACAGACCGGGCAACGGCAACCGACCATCGGTACACCGGTTGACGTTCCGCTGCCGAGAACGGTTATTTTCATGATCGGTTACTCCGCTTCGGATGCTACTACATAGCATGATTGCCCCCTCCAGGCAAGGAGTTTGTCCTGTTTCCCGATGTTTACGGGGGAGGTCCACCGCTCATTCCGTGGAGAAGTTCCGGGTCAGATGCAGCCTGATGGCATCCTCGAACTCTGCCTCACGGTCCCCCTTGTAGACCATGGAGGAGCCGATCTCGGCGGCGAGAATGGCGGACAGGTATTTGGGGGGGAGTTTGGCAAGGCGCCGCCGGTATCGGGGTTCCTCGCGCAGCATGCGCGGCAGGTGGCTGAGAATGACGCGACGGTACAGCGGTTGTCGGCAGAGCTCCGGCCTTTCCTGGAAGAACCGGAAGAGATGGGTGTAATTGCCGTTGATCTCGGTACTCAGGGAGTTGGAGATATCGGTGAAGAGGAGTGCCGGCTGTTCTCGATGTCGCTTCAGAATCAGCCTCGCCTCGTCGCGCGCCCGTTTTTCCAGAATTTCGAGGACATCGTGGACGTACCGCTCCTTTTCCGCCATGAACTCATCCTCTGAGAGGAGCAGATTGGCGATGATCTCGTAGGAGGAGGAGATGACCCCGCACTTGTTGGCCGATGCGTCGCGCATGACGATTATGTCTCTCTTCTGGAGTTCAACCCTGGCTGCAGGGGTGATGAAGGAGTTTGCCCCCTCCACGATGGCCCGTGCCGAGGGGGTGCCGTCCGGAAGGATGAACCGTTCCCAGTTCCCTTCGTCGATGCTTTCGGGGCGGCCGCCGGCGGGAATGAAGATATCCGACGGGACGGTAAAGGGGAGTTCGCCGTACTCCCGGGAGAATTCGTCGATGGATATCCATTCCTCGTGGAGGCCCGTAATGTCACGGGTTACCTTCCGGTAGAGTTCGCGTAGACCTTCCTTTCTGCTGCCGGTCCGGAAAAGCATGATTCCGCCGGGATTGAGCGCCGCCGGGTCGAAGGCATCCAGGTCCCGGGAGAGGAGTATGCGTCTGAGCTCTCCATGGTCGGCTCCCTGGGGGTCGGCAACGGCTGCAGTCCCGTCCAGAATGAGGGCGATTTTCATCTTCGGGCAGCGCTCCAGCATGATGCGCATGGCGTTTCCCGCCACGTCGCCGTTGGGACCGCCGGTGAACTTGACGGAGAAAGGATCCCTGCGGATGTCTATTCCCAGTTCACCCATGGTTATTTCGGCAAAGGTCACCACGCCGGTGGAGGTGACGCCGTACTCCTTGTGGTTGATCCCAACCCGCTTGCTCGACATGATGCCGATGCCGAGCATATAGCCGCGAAGACGGGAAAGACGGGCGATCGCTTCGATCATGCCGTCATGCATGTTTTCGTCGGGGCCGAGTTCGATCGGTTCGTCTTCCCGGTAGTAGTCGACCACGGCAGGGTTTCGCGCCACGCCGTTATCGGTTATGAAGATGTCGAGGAACGCGTTGGTGATTCCGTACTGGAGCTTGTAGAGGCGCCAGATCTCCAGTTCCCGTTCCCTCGCCCGCATCAGGTCGGAGGCGTCCAGAAGCATCACCAGCTTGGAGCCGCCTTCGTAAATGTCCTTGTTTTTGAAATGCTGGGTATGGGCCAGAACGAAGTTTTCCCGGAAGAGGGTGGCTGCGTTGGTGGTAAAGTCGTCCGGTGACCGGGCTATGACAGTCCGCCACCCTCCCCGTGCTATGTCCGAAAAGCCGATGTGGTAGCCGAAACCGTAACGGCTGAAGAAGAAGGTTACCCTGAACGGCGTTGCAGGCGGCAGGTCGGAGGTGAAGTCGGTGCCCAGGTCGGCCAGGTAGGCGGGGTCGAGGCGGAAGGCGAGTGCCTGCTTTTCCGGGACAAAGAAGTTGGTCTTGAGGATGTGCGTGATGAAAGTGAGGCCGCAGCGGAAGATAGTGCGTCGCACCTCGTCCAGGTGGCGGTGGCCGGTGTTGTACCCTTCGATTTCCTGCGCCGTTTCGGCGAGGACCTTTGGGTAAAGGGGGTCACGGTCGGTGAGCGCCGGGTCGAACCTGACCCGAAAGAGCCTGATGAGCTGGAGCCCCATTTCCGGATGGCTGTGGAACGCCCCCTGTACGTCGTCGAGCCCGAAGCGGTCGGGCTGGTTGTGGGCCAGGTTGGAATGGCAGAAGGAGATGAAGGCGTTGACAAGGGAGGCATCTTCTCCGGACATGAGACCGTTGACGACGAACTCCCGATAGCTGTAGGAACGGGTTGCAAGAATCTGGGTGGTGGCGAGTTCCTGCCGAAGCCTGGCGTAGAGATTGGACTCGCAGTCCAGGGGGACACCCCCCTGGCAGCGGACATAGAAGGTGCCGAGAAAGTAGGGGTGAACGCCGTTGGATATGGTCAGGCAGTAGGCGCGGTTTACCCCCAGTTCCAGGCGCTTGAATACCTCCATTATCTGGATGAGAAAATCCTTCTGGGGAGGGTTTCCCACGGCGAAGTGGACACGGGATTCATTCCCCGCAGCGATCGGCTCCACATCCAGGAAAAGTCCTCCCCCCTGGTTCCCTTTCTGGTAAAGGTTCAGGACCTGAGCGATGCGGACCGATGGTGCAACCCGGACATACCGTTCATGGTTCAGCCAGATTATCCTGAGCAGCCGGTCGAAATCAGCCATATCGAAGTCGGGATAGTTGCGACGCAGTTCCCCGCGTATTTTCGCCCTGACGGTTGCCGGGACGGCCGGGCCAATTCCCTCATTAATCTCTTCGTTGCTTTTCCGGTCGAATTCGAACCGCTGTATCTCAAGGGATTCGGGGATGCCCGGCAACGGCCCTTCCGAATGTACAAACATGGCAAAGGAGATCTCCCTCTCATGGATCTCCCGGAGGGTAAGGGTCTCGTAGAGCGAGCCCGGATAGTTCCGGACGGCGAGTATGTGGGTCTTGTCCCGGTCGGCCAGGATCAGCCGGCGGTTTCCCCTGAGACTCCCCAGTTCCCGTTCCAGGATGCCGAGCGCTTCCGGTTCATCCTTCATGGTGATGAAGAAGTAGGGGGTCATCTGTTCCCGGAGCCAGCGGCGGTTTTCCGATTTTACGCTCATGATGACATGCTCCGTTACTCTCCCTCCACAGTCTCCAGAAAGGTTTTGACCATGGGGGCGAATGTTTCATGCTCGAGGAGGAAGGCGTCGTGGCCGTAGGAGGAGGGGATAAGGTGGTATTCAACCGGTTTGCCGATCTTCTGGAGGACGCTCACCATCTCTTCGGTCTGGTAGGGTGGATAGAGCCAGTCGGAGGTGAAGGCGAAAAACTGGAGGGGTGCCTGAACCTGGGAAAAAGCTTCCTCCAGGGATTCGTACCCCGAGGAGACATCGTAGAGATCCAGGGCCTTGGCCAGGTAAAGGAAGGAATTTGCGTCGAAGCGGTCGACGAAGTTGTAGCCGTTATACGAAAGATAACGCTCCACCTCGAACTGGCCGAAAAAGTCGAACAGGCCGTCCCTGGCGGAGAAACGGCGATCGAACTTGGCGGTCATGGATTCGTCGGAGAGAAAGGTGATGTGGCCAATCCCCCGTGCCAGGGCCAGCCCGTCCTTGGGGTTCTTGCGGTATTCCCCTTTTTTCCAGGTCGGGTCGTTGAAGATAGCCCAGCGGGCCACAGCGTTCAGGGAGATGGCTTGGGCCGACGGGCGCGGCGTCGCGGCAAGCACAACTGCGGAGGCGATGCGCTCCGGCAGCTGGGTAGCCCATTCCAGTGCCTGCATCCCTCCCATGCTGCCGCCGAGGACGGTAAGAAGTCGGTCGATTCCCAGGTGATCGATGAGGAACTCCTGGGCACGCACCATGTCGCGCACGGTGATGACCGGGAAGGAGAGGTTGTAGCGCTTGCCCGTGCGGGGGTTTATGGAGGCGGGGCCGGTTGACCCGAAGCATGAGCCGATGACGTTCGCACAGATGACGAAATACCGGTCCGTATCAAGGAGACGGCCGGGACCGACGATGGCGTCCCACCATCCCGGTTTCGGATCGTCTTCGGATGATTTGCCAGCCAGGTGGGCGTTGCCGGTCCAGGCGTGGGTCACCAGGATGGCGTTTGAACGCGCCGCGTTGAGGGTCCCGTAGGTCTCGTAGACGAGAGTTATTGGTGACAGGATGCGGCCGCTCTCAAGCCGGAGCCCCGTGTCGATGGTCAGTGATTGTTCTTGTACGATGCCGACGGACATTGGATTCTCACTCTTCAGTGCGGAAGCCTGTAGCAGGGTAGCGCGGAAGGAAGTCTTTACTTCCAGCCTTCCGAGCTTCCGCTCTTCAGCACAAGAAAGCCCCTTCTCACGAGTGATGATGAGAAGGGGCTTCAGATGTGCGACCATCGTCCAAGCGCCTCTCTCATCTTTGCCTTGCGGCAGGATTTAGCACCTGACGTTCTCCGCTTCGCCGTCGGTTCAGTGTCTGCGGGCCTCGTCGGAAACTCCCTGCCGTATCCATTGGTACGCTCGTCGTTTCCCCTCTGCCGCCTTGACCTCGAACCGAATGCAAACCAGAGCAACCGGTTGCTGTGGCTTCGCAGGGCCTGTCCCTCCACCACTCTCGATAAGAAAGCTAGCTATTCAATTTTCATGAAAAAGAATACGAGAGGGGTCCGGTTTTGTCAACAAATTGTTGCCCCTATGCCCCTCCTGTTCCGCTAAAACTGCTCGCCGGTCCACATCTCCTCGCTGAACCGGATGACCTTGTTTCGTCCCGTCTCCTTAGCTTTGTAAAGCGCGACGTCAGCGTATTTGATGGCCTGCCAGAAGAGCTGGGTGTCGATGGGAAATTCGCTGACGCCGAGGCTGATGGTCTTTTTGAGCACCCCGTCCTGGACCTTGAACTTGGCATTCTGCACGCTTTCCCGTATCTTTTCAGCCACCTTCATGGTTTCATCTTTGTTGGTGTCAAGAAGGACCACGAGGAATTCCTCACCGCCGAATCGAATGACCAGGTCGGATGTCCTGACGCTGCTCCTGATGAGGTCGGAAGTCTCCTTGAGCACGGCATCGCCCGCATTGTGGCCATACACGTCGTTCACCTGTTTGAAATAGTCCAGGTCGCACATGATGAGGCCAATATTCTTGCCGCGTCGCATGACCCCGGCGACCATGTTCTCGGTGCACTCCTGCAGGAATCTTCTGTTGTACAGGCCGGTCAGCGAATCCTTGAGAGCGGAATCCCTCAGGGTGTCCATGAGCCTCTTGGCTTCGATCACCGAGAGAGACTCTTTGACGTATTGCCTCGCCTTGAACACTTTCCGGTCGATGTCATGCTGGTCCTGGTAACGCGGGTCGGCCTTGTCGAACACGAGCTGCACCACTCCGCCGGTCCCTCCGCCGATGATCATCGGGATGCAGTAGTGTTCCTTCCCCTGCTCAATCTGGAACTGCTTGCAGATGTGGGGATAGACCATAGATGAGATGGCGTGGCTGGTCTTCTTCGCCTTGCACAGTTCGCTGCTGTCCAGGATGTCAGGGCTGCAGAACGATTCATTATCCGAGAGGACCAGGGGGAAAACCGGGCTCATCTTGTTCTGGTTGGTCGGAATCTCGTAGATGAGGAATTCATCGATGCCGACATGTTCCCGCAGTACATTCCCCAGGCGGGAGTATACGTCTTCCAGAGTGTCGTCTTCTTCGATGACCTTTTTGAAGGTCGTCATGCCGTGGATCGATTCCATGAGGCCGTTGAATTCAGCGGAGAGGATACCGATTTCATCCTTGGAGTGGATTGCGATTTTCTTGGACAGATCGACGTCTCCTGTCCCCAGGGCGTGAATCTGCTCAATGATGGATTTCACCGGATTGGCGATGGATCTTGATATCCAGATGGTGAAAATGCCAAGGAGAACCATGGCGATGACCAGGACAACAACAACGATGGTAGTGGTATACGTGACAGTGGAGTTTATTGTTCCGGCGTTTTCCGTATAGAGGTGGGAGGTGTTGGCTGAATAGTTGTTGGACAGAGCCAGTGCCTCGTCGAGGGTTTGTTGGTAGTCCTTCAGCTTCACATTGCCCCTGTTGCTGTCCCGCAGGTTCTCCATTTTCTGGTCGGTGAATGCCTGAAATTTCTTGACGAGAATTCCCTGGAGCGTTGTCATCTCACGGACGTATTTCTCACCGGCCAGGTCTCCTCTGACGGGCGAGGTAGTAAATGTTTCGATCAGTTTGCCGTTTTCCCGCGAGTAATCATTCACTCTCCCCCCTGTTTGCAGAGCTGAGAGAAATGCACTGATATCTTCAAGGCGGGCCTTGGACGTCTCGATTCTGCGCAGGGCACTCCTGATATCGGGCGTTCTGGAAAGTTCAAGGGCGTCAAGGTTCAGACTCTGGATGTTTCGGGCAATCTTCTGAGCCAGCCTGTCCTGGGGAATAAGGTCCCTGACGATGTTGTCGGTTTTCTGGTTAACGGTGAAGAGAGCGGCCATGGTGACAACGAAGAGCATCACGAACCAGAAAAGGACACCGACGGAAAAGAGGCGGAATTTCTTCTTGATGGGGAGGTCGACAAAGGTTATGAAATTTATGAACCGACGGGACATGTCTTTGACGTTGTTTTCAGGCATGCAGGTGGATTCTCCCTCGCGCATTGAATGTCGGTTGGAAAACCCGGCAATTATTCCAGATAAACTACCATTAATCAATATATTTTGCATGTTTGAGTCGAAGCAGGTGAGAGGGGTATAATTGCTAAGAGGGGGGTGTGGTGAGGATATGCAGGGATAATCAGGGAGGCCGCTTGCAGGCCTCCCTGATTATGGCAGGGCGGATGTCAGCAGGTGTGTTACCCGGCGAGGAGCGGAGTGAGAGCGGCCTTCATCTTTCTCAGGGCACCCTCTTCGATCTGGCGCACCCGCTCGCGGGAGATGGCGAAGTGGTCGGCGATCTCCTGGAGAGTGAGGGGGGCATCGGCGGTGACACGGTGTTCGATGATGTAACGCTCCTTCTCATTGAGCGAGGTAAGGGCGGAGGCTATTCCGTGTTGCAGCAGCCTGTTCTCCTGGAGCTCGGCCAACTGCTCTTCCTGGTTCTGACGATCATCGGCCAGGCTGTCCAGAAGGGTGAGCCCGTCGCCACCGGCGATTTCCGCATCGAGGGAGTGTTCGCCGCGCATTCGCTGTTCCATCTCTACGACGTCTGACTCCCGCACATCCAGGGAGAGGGCGGTTGCTTCGCTGTCGTCGTGGCCGGTCATCTGTCTGATGGCGGTTTTGGCCTGGTTCAGCTTGAAAAAGAGCTTCTTCTGCGCCTGGGTGGTACCGATTTTAAGCAGGCTCCAGCCGGAGATGATGTGGTTCTGGATATAGGCCCGGATCCACCAGACAGCATAGGAGATGAGGCGGAATCCTTTGTAGGGATTGAACTTGCGCACGGCCATCATGAGACCCACATTACCTTCCTGAATCAGGTCGAGCATTCTCATGCCGTAGTCCCGGTATTCAGCGGCGATCTTCACCACGAAGCGAAGGTTAGCGGTAATCAGACGGTGTGCCGCTTCAAGATCCTTGTCTTCGTAGAATTTTACGGCGAGTAGTTGTTCCTCCTCCGGGGAGAGCAGAGGGAATTTCTTTATTTCGGACAGATAGAGATTGAGGCTGTCGGCAACGACAGGCATGGTCATTGTCATGGCGTGTTTTCTCCTTCGTCAGTAAGTGCGCGATTTCCGGTCACAGCTTTGTTAGCACTCTCGGTTGGGGAGTGCTAAGTGCAAATATAACAACCGTTGGAGAAAAAATCAAGGCGGGATTATTTCTGCTGGAAAATCATGATGGTCATGTCGGGGCGTTTGGGTGTATAGCCGAACGAGATGCGGGTTTCCGTGTCTTCCCAGGTGTAGGTGACCACATGGGGCGATGGTGCCCGTTCGTAGGCCCCGTCGCCGAACATCTTCCGGTATGTGGCGAGTATTCTGGTTGTGCCGCGCCGCTTGACGTAGTCGGGGTTGAACTTGATAGATACGCTGACCAGTTTGTCATCCTTGAACCTGAAGGTACGGATGAAAGTTTCCTGATTGGGATTAAACTGGCGGTACACGTAATCGTTATGGAGTCTCCCCAGGTTCCCGTCGGGGTAGTCTGCCATGACTTTGCGCAGGTCGGTTCCCCAGGGGGTTTCCCTGTATCCGTCGGGTATCCTGTCTGCGTAGGCGGCCAGGGCTATCAGGCAGAGAATTGTGCTAATCAGGGCTGTCAGCCTCTTCATTCAGGCTCCATTTAATGAGTGATGATGCTCGTTCTACAATACAGGAAAATCCCTTCCGGTGTCAATGCCGGTAGAGGAAAACCCTTGCCCGTTAAGGGCTTTGTATGGTAAATCACTAAAGGTACAAAAATCCGACGCTGAGCGCCGCAACCGGAGGTTTTCGCAGATGGACATCAAAATTTTACCCCTTTCCGATGACAGGAAAAAGCCCAAATGTTCCGACGAATCAAAGCTCGGCTTTGGCCGGCTATTTACCGACCGGATGCTGCTTGTCGAATGGAAGGAGGGTGAGGGGTGGATCAACGGCCGGATCGAACCCTATGGCCCCTTTTCCCTTGATCCGGCGTGTTCCGTTTTTCATTACTCCCAGGAGATTTTTGAGGGGCTCAAAGCCTACAAGTGGGCAGACGGCACGATAACCCTCTTTCGTCCCGAGATGAACGCCCGACGTTTCAATCTATCTGCCGACAGGCTCTGCATGCCTGAACTGCCGGAGGATATCTTTATCGGCGGTATCGAAAAGCTTGTTTCGCTGGAGCGCGACTGGATTCCCTCGTCGGAAGGGACCTCCCTCTACATCCGCCCCACTATGATCGGTGTCGAGGCTGCTTTGGGAGTAAAGCCCGCGAACCATTACTACTTCTATGTGATCCTCTCGCCAGTCGGTGCATACTACTCCACGGGGTTCAACCCCATCAAGATCATGGTGGAAGACCGTTATGCCCGCTCCGTCCCTGGAGGCACAGGGGAGGCCAAAACCGGCGGCAACTACGCCTGTTCTCTCAAGGCCGGACTTGAAGCGAAAAAGAAGGGGTACGACCAGGTTCTCTGGCTCGACGGTGTCCAGCGTCGCTACATTGAAGAGGTGGGGGCCATGAATATGCTCTTTGCCTATGGGAAGACCATCGTCACTTCAGAACTCAGCGGTACCATCTTGAACGGCGTCACCCGGGACTCTACGCTCAAGCTGGCTGCGAGCCTCGGCTATACAGTCGAGGAGCGGCCCATCGACGTGAATGAGCTGATGGCCGACATTCGGGCAGGCAAGGTGACCGAAGCCTTCGGCAGCGGAACTGCAGCAGTCATCAGCCCTGTCGGCGTCCTTGCCTACCAGGGTGAGGACTACACGGTGGGCGATGGCGGCGTGGGTGCAATTACCCGCCAGCTATACGACACCCTTACCGGCATCCAGACCGGCAAGTTTGAAGACCGGTTCGGCTGGGTGAGAAAAATCGGGTAGATTATGAAAGAGCGGCACGTGGAGGCAAACAGGCTCTGTCTTTCCTGTCGTCGCACCTGCAAGCAGCCTGTTGCGGTGGTGATAACATCCTGCCCCCGTTACTATGCGGGGCCGAAGGTGAAACGGTGCACCTGGAAGCAGCTGGAACTCGGCCTGTGACCGATCCTAAAGGTTTGTCCGTAGTGTTGCCCCTGGTCGATCCCAGGCGTTGCAGTGCCTGTGGCCGCTGCGTGGCGGCATGCCCTGAGAAACTCTTTACCCTCGAAGTTGACGGATTCCGAAAAAACGCGCGCCGGCAGGTTTCAACCGACTGCCGGCGCTGCTTTATCTGCGGCTTCTGTTGCCCCGTTCATGCGATCAGTCCGGGAGAGGATCCCGGCCAGGACCGCTAGTCCCTCTTACCCCGCTTCCTGCCGCTATCCCCCAGTAAATCCTGCCTCACTCGACTCATCCCTGTTCCCATCCAGCCGCTGACCTTGCCGGGTTTCCCTGCCTTGACAGGCTCTCCTGTCGTACCTATTATTCCTGTACGTGATGTTCGCTTGCCGACGATGTATCGAACCATGCCGGCATGAAAAGGAGATAGTCATGCTCAGACCGGAAAAAATGACCATAAAAACCCAGGAGGCACTGGCGAGCGCCCAGGAGTCGGCATCCCGGCAGGGAAACAGCGCCATTGAGCCTGAACACCTCCTTGGGGCACTGCTGGAGCAGGAGGGGGGAGTCGTCACGCCGCTTCTCCAGAAGGTGGGAGCGAATCCCGCAGCCATCCAGGCACTGGTGGAGGCCGCCCTTAAGAAGCTTCCCATGGCGAGCGGCGCAACCATGCAGCTGCATATCTCCTCATCTCTTCACCATCTGCTCGATGCTGCCCAGAAGGAAGCCGATGCCATGAAGGACGAGTTTGTCTCCACTGAGCATCTGCTCCTTGGCATCGTGGCGGAAAAAGGGTGCGATGCGGCCCGCATCCTGGCCGAAGCCGGCGTCAGCCGACAGTCCCTTCTGTCGGCTCTCAAGGAGATGCGGGGGGAGGAGCGGATTACGGATCAGAACCCGGAGGAGAAATACCAGGCCCTTGCCAAGTATGCCCGTGATCTGACCGACCTGGCTCGCCAGGGGAAGCTCGACCCGGTCATCGGCCGGGACGACGAGATCCGGCGGGTGCTCCAGGTCCTCTCTCGGCGTACCAAGAACAACCCGGTCCTCATCGGCGAGCCGGGGGTGGGGAAAACCGCCATCGTTGAGGGGCTTGCCCAGAGGATCGTGGCCGGTGATGTGCCGGAAACCCTCAAGGAGAAGCGTGTGATTGCCCTCGACATGGGGGCGCTCATCGCCGGGGCAAAGTACCGGGGGGAATTCGAAGACCGGCTCAAGGCGGTGATCAAGGAGGTGGCCAAGTCCGAGGGGCGGGTCATTCTCTTCATTGACGAGCTCCATACCCTTGTGGGGGCCGGTGCAGCCGAGGGTGCACTGGATGCCTCCAACATGCTCAAGCCGGCCCTGGCACGGGGGGAGCTCCACTGCATTGGCGCCACGACCCTCAGCGAATACCGCAAATACATCGAGAAGGATGCCGCCCTGGAGCGTCGCTTTCAACAGGTCTATGCCGGTGAACCGAGCGTTGAGGAGACCATCTCCATCCTGCGCGGCCTGAAGGAAAAGTATGAGGCCTACCACGGCATCCGGATCAAGGATGGCGCCATCATTGCCGCGGCGACCCTGTCGGACCGTTACATCACTGACCGGTTTCTCCCCGACAAGGCAATCGATCTGATTGACGAGGCCGCATCCCGGCTCAGGATCGAGATCGATTCCCTGCCGACCGAGATCGATGAACTTGAGCGGAAAATCATCCAGTTGGAGATCGAGAAGCAGGCCCTCCTGCGGGAACAGGACACCCGTGCAATGGAACGGCTTAAGAAGGTGGCTGATGACCTGGCGGCCCTGCAGGCCGAGTCGGCACTGCTGAAGGACCACTGGCGGAAAGAGAAGGTTATAATCCAGACCCAGCGGGAGTTGAAACAACGGCTGGAGGAGAAGAAGGAGGAGGCGAAGAAGGGTGAGCGGGAGGGAAACCTGGCTCGAACAGCTGAAATCCGCTATGGCGAAATCCCTGTCCTGGAAAAGGATATGGCGGAAAAGGAGAGGGAGCTCGCGGAACTTCAGCAGGAAGGGAAGATGCTCGCGGAGGAGGTGGATGCCGATCAGGTGGCGGAGATCGTGGCCAAGTGGACCGGTATCCCGGTCAGCCGGATGCTGGAAACCGAGGCGGAGAAGCTGATCCACATGGAAGAACGTCTCCGGAGCCGGGTAGTCGGGCAGGATGACGCCCTCCTGCTGGTGGCAAACGCAATACGCCGTGCCCGCTCAGGTCTTTCCGACCCCAACCGTCCCATAGGCTCCTTCATGTTTCTCGGTCCGACCGGGGTCGGCAAGACCGAAACCGCCAAGGCGCTCGCCTCCTTCCTGTTCGACGATGACCAGGCAGTCGTCAGGATCGACATGAGCGAGTATCAGGAGAAGCATACGGTGGCCCGTCTTATCGGCGCCCCTCCCGGTTATGTGGGGTACGAGGAGGGCGGGCAGCTGACCGAGGCGGTTCGGCGCCGCCCCTACAGCATCATCCTGTTCGATGAAATCGAGAAAGCCCATCCGGAGGTGTTCAATGTGCTGCTCCAGGTGCTGGACGACGGCCGGCTCACCGATGGGCAGGGACGGACCGTCGATTTCCGGAACACGGTCATCATCATGACGAGCAACCTGGGGTCCCAGTGGATCCAGCAGTACGGGGCAAACGACTACGCGAAGATGCGCACCATGGTCATGGAGACGCTGCGGGAAAACTTCAAGCCGGAATTCCTCAACCGGGTCGACGAAATTGTCATCTACCATTCCCTTCCCCTCGAGCAGATCAAGAAGATCGTCGATATCCAGGTGGCGGAACTGGAAAAACGGCTGGCAGAGAGAGGCATATTCCTTGTCATCAGTGACAAGGCACGGGAATACCTGGCACGGGAAGGGTTCGACGCGGCCTATGGCGCCCGCCCCCTCAAGCGGACGCTGCAGCGCAAGGTGCAGGACCCGCTGGCACTCATGCTTCTGGACGGAAAATTTGCCGAGGGGGATACGGTGCTTGTGGACCTTTCCGTCACCGGAGAGGATCTGGTCATTCGCAAAAAGTGATGGGATGCACTACAGTAACAGGCAAATACAGTAAACGGCTCGATCTTCGGACGGGCCGTTTGCGTTACCGGTTGGCGGTGGTTACCTATTTTAACCTTGATTTATGAGGCGTTTTGATTTAGAAAAAACCTCTTTTCGAACGTGAACATTTCACAGGAAACATTTAATGCGAACTCTCACCTTGCAGGCTCCCGCAAAGGTCAACTACCGGCTCGACGTGCTGCGACGCCGGCCGGATGGCTACCACGATCTGCGCATGATCATGCAGCGGTTCGATCTGTGCGACGATATCCGGATTACCCTGAGCGATACTCCCGGCATCAGGGTCACCTGCGGCAGGGAAGGGGTGCCTGACGGCCCGGGGAACATAGCCTGGCGTGCTGCCGACGAGCTCCTTTTCCTTGCCGGACGCGAGGTGGGGGTCGATATCGCGATCACCAAGCGGATCCCCGTAGCTGCCGGCCTCGGGGGGGGGAGCAGTGACTGCGCAACTGTCCTCATGGGGCTGAACCAGCTTCTCGGACTGGGGTTGTCCGATGCCCGGCTCATGGAGATCGGGGTGAAGCTTGGGGCCGACGTTCCGTTCTTCATTTTCAAAAAAACCGCTCTGGCTGAGGGGATCGGCGAGCAGCTGACTGCCATTGAGCAGATCCCCCGGGTCTGGCTGGCGATCGTCAATCCCAATGTCCACGTCTCCACCGCCTGGGTCTATCAAAATTTACAATTGACAAACCGTTCCGATGACTTTAAAATGCCTCGTTTCTATAGCAGTATCGCGGACATCTGCGCCATCCTCGGCAATGATCTGGAGGCGGTGACCATCCGGCGTTACCCGGTCATCAGCGAGATCAAGGGGCGTTTACAGGCCCTGGGTGCGGCAGGGGTGCTTATGTCCGGCAGTGGCCCTACGGTATTCGGAATTTTCGAACAGGAAGACGCTGCACGTCAGGCAGTGGTGGAGTTGGCTCAGGGAACCGGTTGGTTCGCCGCCGCTGCCCGGACAATTTGATGCTTGATGGGGTGTCGCCAAGCGGTAAGGCACCGGATTTTGATTCCGGCATTCCCAGGTTCGATCCCTGGCACCCCAGCCACTTTTACTGATAGCCGACTGCGGGATCGCCGTTCCGGAAGAGATGACCGGTCCGGGCGTCACGAAAAAATATATCGAGAAAGAAGCGGTGCCCATGGAAAACAAGATCAGGGTGTTTAGCGGCAACTCCAACCCGGGACTGGCGGAAAATATCTGCACCCATCTCCAGGTACCCCTCGGGCAGGCCAAGGTCAAAAACTTCTCCGACGGTGAGATCATGGTGGAGATCGGCGAGAACGTCCGCGGTCGTGATATCTATGTGGTGCAGTCAACCTGCGCACCCAGCAATAACAATCTGATGGAACTGCTGATCATGATAGATGCCCTGAAGAGGGCATCTGCCGCTACCATCACTGCGGTCATCCCCTATTACGGCTATGCGCGTCAGGATCGCAAAGTGGCTCCCCGCACGCCGATCACGTCCAAGCTGGTGGCGGACCTTATAACCACCGCAGGCGCAGACCGTGTGGTGACCGTAGATCTCCATGCCGGTCAGATTCAGGGTTTCTTCAACATCCCCGTGGACAATCTCTATGCCGCTCCGGTCATTCTGGAGAAGCTGCGGGAGCGCTTTCCCAATAACAACATCGTGATGGTTTCGCCGGATGCCGGCGGCACCGAGCGCGCCCGGGCCTTCGCCAAGCGCCTTGGCTGTGCTCTGGCGATTATCGACAAACGGCGGACCGGTCCCAATGTCGCCGAGGTCATGCACCTCATCGGTGATGTCAAGGACAAGACCGCAATCATTCTCGACGACATGATCGACACGGCCGGCACCCTTACCCAGGCTGCAAAGGCTCTGAAGGCGCATGGTGCCAAGACCATCTATGCCTGTGCGACCCATGGCGTGCTGTCGGGCCCGGCCATCGACCGGATCAACGATTCGGATATCGAGAAGGTCCTGATAACCGATACCGTTCCTCTTGGGGAAAAGGCAGAAAGAACATCTAAAATTGATGTTCTGGGGGTAGCGGAGCTTCTGGCCGAAGCCATCCGGCGTATTCACGAGGACGAATCGGTCAGTTCACTATTTGTATAAACCGAGCGTGCCTGTCAGGGTGCCAGACTCAGGGTAAGGCGGTGCCTTGCTCCTATGAAAAAAGACAACATCGGAGGATGTATGGAACAGAGAGAACTGAACGTTGAATTGAGGACTATGTCCGGTAAGAATGGCTGCCGGAAGCTGCGGAGCAATGATCTCCTTCCCGGTGTCGTGTACGGCAAGGGGATGGATGCAGTCTCCGTTACGGTGAAGCCGAAGGAGCTTGCTGCTGCAATTGCCGGCGAGGGGGGACTCAACCATCTCATCACCCTGAAAGGTGGGGGGAGCCTGAACGGCAACACGGTTATCGTGGCTGATCTGCTGCGTGGTGCGCTTCGTGGTGAGTTCCGGCATGTGGACCTGCACAGGGTCAATCTGGCGGAGAATGTCAGGGTGGAAGTGGCCTTCAATCTGGTCGGTACCGCCAAAGGCGTGAAGGATGGCGGCATGCTGGATTTCGCCATGCATGCAGTTGAAATCGAGTGCCTTCCGACCCAGATCCCTGAGCATATTGACGTGGACGTCACCGAGCTCACTGTCGGTCACTCCATCCACATCTCCAACCTGCAGCTCCCCGCCGGGGTTAAGGTGCTTGCGGATCCAAGGGCATCCATTGTCAGTGTGCTCGGCAAGGGCCGCGAAGAGGAAGCCGCTCCCGCCGCCGAGTAATCGGCGCGCTGCGGCATCTGGCCGGCTGCGTAATGTCTGCAAAACTTATCGTCGGGCTGGGAAATCCCGGCCCCAAGTACCAGGGAACCCGCCACAACGCGGGTTTCATGGTTTTGGACCGGTTGGCGAGCGAGGCTGGTATTCCTGTCACCCGCAAAACGTTCAGCGGGCTTTATGGCGAGGGGACTTTCCAGGGGGAGCGGCTTCTGCTCCTCAAGCCCCAGACCTTCATGAACCTGTCGGGCCGGTCAGTCGCCGAGGCACTCCGCTTTCACAAGCTTGCGCTGTCTGACCTTGTAATCATCCACGACGACCTGGATATCCCTTTCGGCCGGGTGAAGCTGAAGGCTGGAGGTGGCCATGGCGGCCACAACGGCCTTCGTTCCCTCATGCAGGAGCTTGGAGGCGGGCAGTTCGTGCGGTTGCGCATCGGGGTCGGCCGTCCGCTGCATGGCGATGTCGCCGATTACGTCCTGACGAATTTTTCCCGTGAAGAACAGAGCGGTCTCGACCGGCTTCTCGACGGAATGGTCGGACTTCTGGCCATGCTTGTACGGGAAGGGCTTCCCAAGACCATGAGCCTATGCAATAACAGGGATTTCCTGGAAGGACCATAGGGCGGCCCGAGATAGTCTTCGCATCACGAAGTTGTCGTAATCAATGGGCACCCGCAGAGGGGTGCCCCTACATTTTTTAAGGAAGCATCTCCATGGGTTTTAATTGTGGCATCGTCGGGCTCCCCAATGTGGGGAAGTCCACCATTTTCAATGCACTCACCTCGGCCGGTGCCGAGTCCGCCAACTATCCCTTCTGCACCATCGACCCCAACGTGGGTATCGTCCAGGTGCCGGATCCCCGGCTCCAGCAGTTGTCGGAGATCGTCAACCCAGAGCGCATTCTTCCCACCACCATCGAGTTCCTCGACATTGCCGGCCTGGTCAAGGGAGCAAGTCAGGGGGAGGGGCTCGGGAACCAGTTCCTGGGCCACATCCGCTCCGTAGATGCCATCGTTCACGTGGTCCGCTGTTTTGACGATGAGAACGTGGTGCATGTCTCCGGCAGCGTGGATCCCCTGCGGGATATCGATATCATCAAGACCGAACTGGCGCTTGCCGACCTGGACACGGTGGAGAAAAAATTTCAGCGGGTTGAGAAGCAGGCCAAAAGTGGCGACCGGAAGATCAAGGATGAGGCAGATTTCTATGCCCGCGTGAAAAGCGCCCTGGAAAAGGGTGCTGCCGTGACCGGCCTGGCGGAAAATGTTGACGAGCGGCTCTGGATGCGGGATATGCATCTCCTCACCGACAAGCCGGTCCTTTATGTGGCCAACGTGGCGGAGGACGACCTTGCGGGGAACCACCCCTTTGTGGCCATGGTGCGGGAGCTGGCAGCCGGCGAAGGGGCGAAGGTGGTCACCATCTGCGGCCGGATCGAGGCGGAGATATCAGAACTGGAAGGGGAGGAGAAGCAGGTATTTCTGAATGAGATGGGGCTCGCGGAGTCGGGGCTCGACCAGCTCATCCGTTCCGGTTACGAACTGCTCGGGCTCATCACGTATTTTACCGCAGGTGTCAAGGAGGTGCGGGCCTGGACCATCACCAAGGGGACCAAAGCTCCCCAGGCAGCCGGCGTCATCCACACCGACTTCGAAAAGGGGTTCATTCGTGCCGAAGTGATCGCCTTTTCTGATTACATCGCCTCGGGCGGCGAGGCCGGGGCCAAGGAGAAGGGTCTGATGCGGCTGGAAGGTAAGGAGTATGTGGTGCAGGACGGGGATGTCATGCACTTCCGTTTCAACGTATAAAGGAAACGCGGCTTTTCCCCAATCCCGGCGTTGGGCTGCGGTTTTGGTTGTGCAGCGTAGCGCTGCTACGCTTCCGCCCACATCCTCGCCCGCCTTGGCCTTGGAGAAAATCCACGTCTCCTGGGATGTAGACGATTTGTTGTCGAAGTAGATTTAAGTAGGTTGATAGACTGTCACCAGAGCGATCTACAATAAAAAAAGCTTGTCAATAATCTGTAAGTGTAGTAAAAATCATAGTTTCCAAAGAGCAGCCATGTGGCTGTATCTCCTTGCTCCGGGTAGGACCGGGGCTACAAAACCGTGAGGAGGAAGTAAACATGAGGATGTACGAGACGATTTACATCGTCCAGCCCGACCTCGGTGATGACGACGTCAAAGCGTTGTCGGCCAAGGTTCAGGATGTCATCGCCAAGAAGAACGGCGAGCTGAAGCGGCTGGAAGACTGGGGTAGCCGGAAACTGGCCTATCCCATCGAGAAGTTCAACAGGGGGCGTTATTTCTACCTCCGCTGCGACGGGGACGAGACCCTTATCGCCGAGTTGGAGCGTCGTCTCCGCCTTGACGACAAGGTGCTCCGGTACCAGAGCGTCAAGCTCGAGAAAGAGGTCGAGGCCCCTGCCACGGCCGCGCCGAAGGCTGTCGTCGAAGAAACGGCTCCTGAGGCTGCCGCCCCTGAAAGCGAATAATAATCAATTCGGAGGATTATCATAGATGAGCGACGAAAGAACTCCCCAGAGAAGCTCTGGTCCGCGTAAAAAACGGCCCTTCCAGCGCAGGAAAGTCTGCCGTTTCTGCGCAGACAAGCAGGTTACCATTGATTACAAAGATCCCCGTACCCTTCGCTATTTCATAACCGAGCGGGGAAAGATCATTCCGCGCCGTATCTCCGGCAACTGTTCCAAGCACCAGCGGGAGATCACCGAGGCCATCAAGCGGGCCCGCAACATCGCCCTGCTGCCGGTTGCCGGTACGCACATCGTTCCGTAACGGGGTGCTGACCTGATGAAATCCCTTTCGCCCGGCCTCTGGCTGGAGATGGTCAAGGGGAGTGTCATCACCTTGGCGTTGTTTCTGGCCTATGTCAGTTTTCCGCTGTTGGGGATGTTTCCCGGCCTTTTTGTGCCGTTGCCGGGAATGTACTTCGCCTACAAACGCGGGAACATGGTGGGGGCAGCGATCGTAGCGGTGTGCGTGGTTGCCATGCTGCCGGTTGCAGGCATGGCAGCTGCCATTATCTACCTCCTGCAGTGTGGCATCCTGACCATTGCAATCCCCCTCTTTCTCTCCCGGGGATGGGGCGGGGCGCGGAGCATCGCGGTCAGTGTAGCTCTCAATCTGCTGGTGATCGTGCTGTTTGCCGCTGCCTTTGCCGCCAGTCAGGGAGTTGATCTCCACGGGCAGGTGCTGAAGGGGATCAGCTCAAGTATCACCCAGACCGCAACTCTCTATGAGAAGAGCGGGCTCACGGGTGAGGAACTGCAAGCATTCAAGACGGCAATGGAGCAGGCCGGTGCCCTCATCGGGCGGATATATCCGGCTCTGCTTGTGGTTTCCCTCTCGACCATTGCAGGGCTGAACCTGTGGCTCCTGGTACAGTTGGCGATACGTCTGCCGACACGCCCTGCACTTGGAGATTTCATCCGCTTCAAGCTTCCGGAGCAACTGATATGGGTGGTCATCGCCGCCGGTTTCTCCATGCTCCTTCCCCTATGGGGTGCATCGGAGGTGGCGCTGAACGTGCTGATTGTCATCCTTTCGCTCTATTTCTTGCAGGGGTTGGCGGTTATCAGCTGGTTTTTCAAACGATTTGCCGTACCCGGTTTAATGCGGGCCGTTTTTTACGTACTGCTGGCGTTGCAACCCTACCTTGCAGTAGTGGTCGCTGCTCTTGGCATATTCGATCTGTGGGGTGATTTCCGTGCCCCGAGACAACCCAAAAACCTGTAGCTCAGGCTAGGAGGAAAAGGACATGAAGGTAATTCTGAAGGAAAACGTGGAAAATCTTGGCACTATTGGCGACGTGGTGAAGGTTGCCCCCGGTTATGCCCGCAACTTTCTGATTCCGAAAGGGTTTGCCCTTGAGGCGACCCTCAAGAACACCAAGGCGCTTGATCATCAGAAGCGTCATTTGGAGTACAAGAAAAACAAGGTGACAGAAGCGGCCAAGCAGCTTGCTGCACGGATCGAAGGGTTGGCCTTGAACATTGCCCATCAGGCTGGCGAGGAAGGCAAACTGTTCGGTGCCGTTACCAACATGGAGCTGGCCGAACTGCTCAAGGCTCAGGGGATTGAACTCGACCGGAAGAAAATCATCCTTGCCGAACCGATCAAGCATATCGGTGAGTTTACTGCCAGCGTCAAGCTTCACCCTGAAGTGAATGCAAGCCTGAAGGTGACCGTCACCAAGGCTGACTAGGTAACGTTTCCCCGTAGTAATTGTATCAAAGTAAAAGCGGCGTCCGGCAATTTTCCGGGCGCCGCTTTTCTGTTTCAGGCAGTCAGTGCTGGCAGTGGGGGCAGAAGTAGGTGGAGCGGTTCCCCTGCCGTTGCATGATAATGGTCGTCTTGCATGTCGGGCACGGCAAGCCGGCCCTGCCATAGACCTTGAGCTGTATGGCGAAGTAACCGGTCTGACCTTCCCCGACCCGGAAATTGCGGATGGTCGTCCCCCCTTCGGCAATGGCTGACTGCAGCACCTCCCGTATTGCCATAACGAGCCGTCGGCAGTCGACCGCGGAGAGTTCGCCGGCCGGCCGGTCAGGGCGTATTCCGACGCGAAACAGTGCTTCGCTGGCATAGATATTACCCACGCCGACAAGAACGTGACTGTCCATGATAAACTGCTTCACTGCCACTTTCCGGCGACGGCTTTTCCTGAACAGGTATGCGTCGTCAAACCCTGCTTCCAGCGGTTCCGGGCCGAGCTTTGCCAGAGGCTCGTGCAGAAGTGGGTTGCCATCGGTCCAGAGGACCAAGCCGAATCGTCGGGGATCATTGAAACGGAGTGAGGTGCCGTCTGCGAAAAGAATGTCGAGATGGTCGTGTTTCCCGGCCGGTCTGGTGCCTGGCACGATGCCAAGGCTTCCCGACATCCCGAGGTGGAGGATCAGTGTCCCGTCAACGAAGCGAAAGAGGAGGTACTTCCCTCGCCGGTCGATACGGGTCACCTTCTGTCCGGAAAGGATTGTCGGCAGCTCTGCAGGAACCGGCAGGCGAAGACCGGCGTTTCGTACAAATACGCCCGTGATGGTATTCCCTTCGATATACGGCGCGATTGCACGCCGGGTCGTTTCGACTTCCGGTAATTCGGGCATTCCTTGTGTCCTTTTGCCTTGAATCCTGCATAGATAGGGTGATCTGCGATTGGTGCGCATGGTAGCGTGGCAGGTCGGTCAAGTCAATAATCCTTGACAGAGAGATGGATAAACTGTAATCTACCGCGGCTAACCTATTGGATACTATATGCTTTTTTCAGTCTCCCGAAACCGCTTTTACAGCGGGTAAAATTGCGGACTGATTGCCGGGGAGGTGCACGTTTGACATTTCAGGATCTGATCCTTTCATTGCAGGGGTACTGGGCCAAACAGGGGTGCGTTATCCAGCAGCCCTATGATACGGAGAAGGGTGCGGGTACCTTCAATCCTGCCACCTTCCTGCGCGTTCTTGGCCCCGAGCCGTGGAAAGCGGCCTACGTTGAGCCGTCCCGCCGTCCCACCGACGGACGTTACGGAGAAAACCCCAACCGCCTCCAGCACTACTACCAGTTCCAGGTCATCATGAAGCCGTCACCCCTCAACATCCTCGACCTCTACCTGGATTCCCTGCGGGCCTTCGGCATAAATCCCAACCAGCATGACATACGTTTCGTGGAGGACGACTGGGAATCGCCGACCCTGGGTGCATGGGGACTCGGCTGGGAAGTCTGGCTCGACGGGATGGAGATCACCCAGTTCACCTACTTCCAGCAGGCAGGCGGTATTGACCTGAAGCCGGTGGCAGGGGAGATAACCTACGGCTGCGAGCGGATTGCCATGTACCTGCAGGGGGTGGACAACGTCTACGACCTGGAATGGGTCAAGGGTGTCAAATACGGTGACATCCATCATATGACTGAAGTCGAGTTCTCGACCTACAACTTTGAAGAAGCCAACGTGCCGCTCCTCCTTGAGTCATTCTCCAACTTCGAGAAGGAGTGCATCCGTCTGGTGGAGAAGGATCTGGTTTTTCCCGCCTATGACTTCGTCATGAAATGTTCCCACACCTTCAACCTGCTTGATGCCCGAGGGGCCATATCGGTGACCGAACGGGCCTCCTACATCGGACGGGTCCGTAACGTCGCCCGCCTCTGCGCCGAGGCCTATGTGCGTCAGCGGGAACGTCTCGGTTATCCGATGCTGAAAAAATGAAAAACCTGCCATAGAGGTGCGATACACGGAGAACGGCTGATCGTGCAGCACTCCCCTCGGTGACTCCATGGCGGGTTTTTGGGGTTTGAAAGGACAAATATGAGCAAAGAGCTTTTTTTAGAAATAGGGACGGAAGAGATCCCGGCTGGATTTATTCCCAAGGCGATGGCTGATGTTGAGTCGCTGATCGGGAAAGAACTTGACAACGCCCGGCTTTCCTGCTCCTCCGTCAGGACTATGGCAACGCCGCGCCGCATCGCCCTCTGTGTGCAGGGACTTCCGGCGGTGCAGTCCGACGCCGAAACGACCGTTCTGGGGCCGGCAAGGAACGTTGCCTTCGGGCCGGACGGCAAGCCGACCAGGGCCGGCGAGGGATTTGCACGGGGGCAGGGGGTAGATGTAGCAGCCCTGACAATTGTCAGCACTGACAAGGGGGAGTATGTCGCCGCTGTCAAGAAGGAAACGGGGCGTCCGGTGGCGGACCTGCTCGCCGAGATCCTGCCGCGGATGATTGGCGCTATCCCTTTCAAAAAGTCAATGCGCTGGGGGGACCAGGACATCCGCTTTGTCCGGCCGATCCACTGGATCGTCGCCCTGTTCGACGGCATTGTGGTTCCCTTTACGTTCGGTACTGTCGAGAGCGGTACCGCTTCCCGCGGCCACCGGTTCATGGCTGACACCACCTTCCCGGTGCGTGATTTCGCCCATTATCAGGAAGAGTGCGAGCGCCACTTCGTCATTCCCGATCCTGCCAAGCGCAAGGAGATCATCCGCCGCGAGATCGAGCGGGTTGCAGCCGGTGCAGGCGGAACCGTCCTGCCGGACGAGGCGTTGCTGGAACAGGTGACCTACCTGGTGGAATATCCTTCCGCAGTCCGCGGCGGCTTCTCGACGGTCTTTCTCGATGTACCCAAGGAGGTTCTCATCACCTCCATGCGTGAGCACCAGCGGTACTTCTCCCTGGTGGACGGGGAGGGGAAACTCCTCCCCAACTTCATCACCATCAACAACACCCTCGCGGAAGATCCGTCGGTGGTGGTTAAGGGGAACGAGAGGGTGCTCCGGGCCCGCCTTTCCGATGCCCGCTTCTTCTTCGAGGAAGATCAGAAGGTCAGGCTGGAAACACGGGTGGAATCCCTGAAGGCGGTTGTCTATCAGCAGAAACTTGGCACATCCTATGAAAAGATGGAGCGCTTCAGGGCCATCGCAGAGGGACTTGCCGACCTGTTGAACCCATCCGTCAAGGCCAAGGCGAGCCGGGCAGCCTTCCTTTGCAAGGCCGACCTTGTCTCCGGCATGGTAGGTGAATTCCCCGAGGTGCAGGGGATCATGGGGCGCGAGTATGCCCTGCTCCAGGGTGAGGATGCCGAGGTGGCGGCTGCCATCGCGGAACATTACCTCCCTACCCAGGGGGGGGGCGACCTCCCCGCCTCGGACATCGGCGCCATCGTCTCCATTGCCGACAAACTCGATACCATCTGCGGCTGCTTCGGCGTAGGCCTCATCCCGACCGGTTCCGCAGATCCCTATGCCCTGCGCCGGTCCGCGCTGGGCATCATCAATATCATAATCGACCGGGAGTACGGACTGTCGCTGAGGGGGCTCATCGACAGAGCTCTCGAACTTTTGGCCTCAAAGCTGACCCGCCCCCGGCACGAAGTTGCGGGTGACGTGCTTGAATTCTTCCGCGGACGTCTGGTCAATCTTCTTGCCGACCGTTATCCGTCAGATGCGGTGGATGCGGCCGTGTCCGCCTCCTTCGACGACCTTGTCGATGTTACGGCGCGGGTAGCTGCATTGGCCGAGTTCAAGAGCCGCCCCGATTTTGAGCCTCTCGCCATCGCCTTCAAGCGGGTCTGCAACATCGTGAAAGAAGAGGTTGCAACGCCCGTAACCGCCGATCTGTTCCAGGATGCGGCGGAAGGGGAGCTGCACGTTGCATTTCAGGCGGTACAGACAAAGGTTGCTGCCGCAGTTGCCGGCCGCGCCTACCTGGATGCCCTGACCTGTATCGCCGCTCTCCGGGGTCCGGTGGACACGTTCTTCGAGCGGGTCATGGTCATGGCAGAGGATGAACGGGTACGAACCAACCGGCTGGCCCTCTTGCAAGAGATAAAAGGGCTCTTCCGAGATATTGCAGACTTTGCAAAGATAGCCGCTTAGCCGAAAGGCAGGCGGCTTTTTTATTGTTTTAATTTGCCTAAATCCGCTTAATTACTAATAAAATGAGGAGGAGTGCCATGGCTGCAAAGTACGTTTATTTCTTTGGTGACGGTAAGGCTGAGGGGAGTGCTGAGATGAAGAATCTCCTGGGGGGTAAGGGGGCCAACCTTGCGGAGATGACATCGATCGGCCTGCCGGTCCCGGCCGGATTTACCATTACCACTGAGGTCTGCACCGAATTCTACAAGAACAACCGGCAGTACCCTGCCAGTCTCACGGAAGAAGTGGCGGCGAACCTGAAGCAGGTTGAGGATCTCATGGGGAAAAAATTCGGTGACCCTGACAACCCCCTGCTGGTTTCGGTCCGTTCGGGTGCCCGGGCATCGATGCCCGGCATGATGGATACCATCCTCAATCTCGGGCTCAATGACACAACTGTTCAGGGAATCATCTCCCAGAGCGGCGACGAGCGATTCGCCTATGACGCTTACCGGCGCTTTGTCCAGATGTACTCCGATGTGGTGATGGGGATGGATAAGGAAGCCCTGGAGCACCTCCTGGAGCACAAAAAGGAAGACCGCGGGGTCCGTCTCGACACTGATCTGACGGCTGATGACTGGAAGGAGTTGGTGGGCAAATTCAAGATAAAGATCAAGGAGACTCTGGGACAGGAGTTTCCGGAAGATCCTCAGGAACAGCTCTGGGGTGCCATCGGTGCGGTGTTTGGATCCTGGATGAATCCGCGAGCCATAACGTACCGCAGGCTCAACAATATCCCGGCCGAGTGGGGTACGGCGGTCAACGTCCAGTCCATGGTCTTCGGCAACATGGGGAATGACTGTGCCACCGGCGTCGCTTTCACACGCGATCCTTCCACCGGCGAAAACTACTTCTATGGGGAATACCTTGTCAACGCCCAGGGTGAGGACGTGGTGGCCGGCATCCGGACCCCGCAGCCGATCAATAAAGCGAAGAAGAAGGACGGTGACCTGCCGGCCATGGAAGACGTAATGCCCGCTTGTTACCAGCAGCTGGTGGATATTCGCAGTATCCTGGAAAAGCATTACAAGGACATGCAGGACATCGAGTTTACCATCGAAAAGGGCAAGCTCTACATGCTCCAGACGCGAAACGGCAAACGGACCGCCAGGGCGGCCATAAAGACTGCCGTGGACATGGTCAGTGAGGGGCTTATCGATGAACGGACCGCCGTGCTTCGCGTCGCACCGTCCCAACTGGACCAGCTGCTCCACCCCTCCCTCGATCCGAAGGCGGAGAAGAAGGTGATCGCCAAGGGGCTTCCCGCATCTCCCGGTGCGGCCAGTGGCGAGGTCATTTTCAACGCCGACGAGGCGGAAGCGGCCGCCAAGTTGGGGCTCAAGGTAATCCTGGTTCGGGTAGAGACGAGCCCGGAGGATATCCACGGTATGCATGCTGCCCAGGGGATTCTGACCGCTCGTGGAGGGATGACTTCCCATGCGGCAGTCGTCGCACGCGGCATGGGGAAATGCTGCGTGGCAGGCTGCGGTGACATCAAGGTCAACTACGCCGCCAGCCAGTTTGCAGACAGAAACGGCAATATCGTCAAGAAGGGGGATATCATCACCCTGGACGGGTCCACCGGCGAGGTCATGCTTGGTATGGTGCCGACCGTTTCGCCAGAGCTGACGGGCGATTTCGGCATCCTCATGACCTGGGTTGACCAGTTCCGTCGTCTCAAGGTGCGGGCCAATGCCGACAACCCCAACGATGCCAAAGTTGCCCGCGCGTTCGGAGCCCAGGGAATCGGGCTCTGCAGGACTGAGCACATGTTCTTCGAAGCCGACCGGATCGCTGCGGTGCGGGAGATGATCCTCTCCGAGGATCTGGAGGGGAGGCAACGGGCGCTGGCCAAGATCCTTCCCATGCAGAAAGGTGACTTTATCGGCCTCTTCCGGGAGATGAAGGGACTACCCGTCACCATCCGCCTCCTCGATCCGCCGCTCCACGAGTTCCTTCCCCAAGAGGAGAAGGACATCGAGTCTCTCGCCAAGACCATGGGTGTCAGTATCCAGGCGCTCAAAGCCAAGGTTGAATTCCTCCACGAGTTCAACCCCATGCTTGGACACCGTGGATGCCGTCTTGGTCTTACTTTTCCGGAAATCTACGATATGCAGGTGCAGGCCATCATGGAGGCAGCCTGCGAGCTGGTGAAGGATGAAGGGTTCACTATCGTCCCCGAGATCATGATTCCCCTTGTGGCGGTTGTTGATGAGCTTAAACGGCTGAGGGAGAACGCCATCCGGGTCTGCGAAGAGGTAATCACCCGGTATGGCGTGAAGATTGACTACCTGATCGGCACCATGATCGAACTCCCCCGGGCTGCGCTCACCGCCGACGAGATTGCTGTAGAGGCGGAGTTCTTCTCCTTCGGCACCAACGACCTTACCCAGACCACCTTCGGCCTCTCCCGGGACGATGCGGGCAAGTTTCTCCCGTTCTATGTGGAGACAGGCCTTCTGGAGGAGGACCCGTTTGTTTCACTGGACCAGAACGGTGTCGGTCAGTTGGTTAAGATGGGGTGCGAGAAGGGGCGGGCGACCCGCCCGGATATCAAGCTCGGCATCTGCGGGGAGCATGGTGGTGACCCAGCGTCGGTCATTTTCTGCCACAAGGCAGGACTCGATTATGTGTCCTGTTCACCGTTCCGGGTTCCCATTGCCCGGCTTGCCGCTGCCCACGCGGTGCTGATGGAGCAATAGAGTCGGCAGGTAAAGATCAGGGGAATCAGAGAATGGTTCCCCTTTTTCAGGAAAGAGGTGGGTTTTATGGCGAAATTTTTCGTTAGAATGCTGCTTGTTGCAGGTCTGATAGCCGTGGCCGGTTGCACTGGAGATAAGGGAAAAGAGCAGTTGGAAACCGCCCGGTTCGAGGAGAAGCAGCACAACCTTGAACATGCGGTGAAGCTCTACCAAGAGATCGTTGCCAAATATCCGGGAACACCAGCTGCGGCAGAGGCTGAAACGCGGCTGGCAGATCTGAAAAAGGGGAAACCTTAGGACAGGTGATGTATTCATAGGTGCTTTTTCCAAATGAAAAGGGGGCGTTTCCGCCCCCTTTTCATTTGCTGCAATCGCATTCTCCCATGTCGCCGCTGGCAAAAGATAACTTTTTGCCACACTTCTGGCACCGCCAGAAGAGGCCCCCTCAGCCGGGAAGTAGGAGCATTTTCCCCTCGCACTCGGGGCAGGTTTTCTCCGTTTCCATGATCATCCTCCAAGAAGTAGTATGGTAAAACTGTAATCCGGAGCGAGGTAAGATGTCAATAATATAAATATAGCTATTATTTGACCGTTACCTTGAGAGAACCGATTCCACTGATTTCGGCACACACCCGGTCGCCCTGAACAAGCGGGCCGACTCCGGCCGGTGTGCCGGTTAGAATGATGTCGCCAGGTTCGAGGGTGAAAATGGTCGAGATATGGCTGACGATTTGGGTGACGGAGTGGATCATCAGCGAGGTGCTGCCATCCTGCCGCACGTTACCGTTAACGGTCAGCCTGATTTGCAACTGTTGGGGGTCGCCGATCGTGCCGGCAGGGACAAAGTCTGACAGGGGACACGCAGTATCGAACCCTTTGGCGATCTCCCACGGGAGCCCCTTTTTTTTCAGTTCGTCCTGGACGTCCCGCAAAGTCAGGTCAATGGCGACGCCATAGCCGGCCAGATGGGAAAGTGTCTGGTCAACGGGGATGTTCTTGCCGCCGGTCCCGATGAGGAGTGCCAGTTCCGCCTCGTGGTGACAGTTCTTCGAATAGGGAGGAATGACTATCTCACCACCGTCAGCTATGACTGAAGTGGCCGGTTTCATGAAAATAACGGGCGCAGCAGGCGTCTCGTTCCCCAATTCTTTTATATGATCAACATAGTTGCGACCGATGCAGAGAATTTTGCCGATGGGGAATTCTTTGCCGACGGTGGGGATACGGGCAGTTCTCATGGACAGTTCTCCTTCATGTTGAGACTGTAATGCTTTGCCGGCTTTACAGGAATCACAGATTTCCCACCTTGGCGCATTCTCCCGTCAACCGGCACCCTTGCCACGTTCCTCGACGGCGCAGTTCGTTGACAATGGCGTACCACATCTGGTTGTTTTTCAGATCCCAGTTGGGAGCAACGCGGATTGCCAAGGGGGCCGAGCCGTAGAGCCGCTGGATGGCGATTTCTGCAGGGAGCCGTTCGAGAAAATCACAGACCGTTGTTACGTACTCAGCCAAGGTAAGCGGGGTAAAATCTCCACTGCGGTAAAGGTCTGCCAGACTGGTTCCTTCTACGGCATGGAGCTGGTGGATTTTGAGTGAGGTTACCGGTAGAGATGCTATCAAATCTGCTGTCCGGAGGAAGCCTTCCCTTGTTTCATCGGGGAACCCGTAGATGAGGTGGGTGCAGAGCTCTATGCCACGTCCAGCCACCCGGTCCACCGCCTGGAGATATTCTGCAAGCGTGTGGCCGCGGTTGATACGTGCCAGGATAGCATCGTCCATGGATTGCAGACCGAGCTCAAGACAGACATAGTGATCTCTTGCCAGTTCTTCCAGGAGATCAATTGCTTCATCGCTCAGTGCGTCGGGTCTCGTGCCGACAGAGATGCCGACTACGTCAGGATGGCCGAGGGCACGGCTGAAGAGGTCACGGAGTTTTGCCGCTGGACCGTAGGTGTTAGTGTGTTTCTGAAAGTAGATGATGAATTTTTCGCTTCCGAGGCGGTGGCTGTGGTATGCCATCCCCTCGGCCATCTGTGTTTCCAGGGGGATGACCGGTTGGGTGGAGCCTGGAGAGAAGGAGCTGTTGTTACAGTAGATGCAGCCGCCCCTCCCCCTGCTCCCGTCGCGGTTCGGGCATGTAAAGTCGCCGTCCACGTTGACCTTGCTGACACGGCAGCCGAAACGGCGGCGGAGCCAGGTGCCGTAGGAGTTGATCCGGAGCTCGGGATGAATGAGAGTGGCGGGCATGAATCAGTCTTCGTGTTCTTCAGGGAGGAGTGCCAGGAGAGCCTTTGCTTCATCGCGGGGATTGTCGGCGGTTAGGACAGCAGAAACCAGAGCAATGCCACGTACGCCGCATGCGACGACATCCGGTACGTTGTCCCTTTTTATACCTCCCAGCGCAAAAACCGGGATCTGGAGGAGGCTGGCGATTCCTTCCAGTTTGGCAGTGCCGAGCGGTTCACCGTAGACAGCTTTGGACGGTGTGGGGAACACTGGTCCGAAGGTGATGAAGTCCGCCCCTTTTTCTTGGGCGGTGATGGCGTTGACCTGGTTATGGCAGGATACGCCGATGAGTTTTTTCTCCCCCAGAATCATCCGCGCCCGGTAGATGGGCATGCTCTCTCCACCAAGGTGGACGCCGTCCGCATCAACCGCCAGAGCAATATCGACGCGGTCGTTGATGAAGAGCCTGGCGTCATACCGGCCGGTCAGTTTGCGCATTTCATAGGCGAGTTCGTACAGTTCCCTGCTGGTGAGGTCCTTTTCCCGCAACTGGACAGCGCGCACCCCTCCCCGCAGGGCTTCTTCCACAACTGCATAAAGCTCCCTCCCACCCGTGTTGCGGCGGTCGGTGATGAGGTAGAAGTTGAAATCTATCCAGGGCGTTTCCCTGTTTTTCATGCGATTATTCCTTCAATCGGGCTGGAGGCCGTTGCATAGAGTTTCCTCGGGATCCGGCCGGCAAGGTAGGCAAGGCGTCCTGCCCGTACGGCCAGGTTCATGGCTTCTGCCATGGCTATGGGGTCCCGTGCGCCGGCAATGCCGGTGTTCATAAGTATACCGTCGCAGCCGAGCTCCATGGCGATGGCGGCGTCCGATGCGGTACCGACCCCCGCGTCAACGATGACTGGCACCTTGACCGTGTCCATGATGATCCTGATGTTGTAAGGGTTTCTGATGCCGAGGCCGCTCCCGATGGGTGCGCCGAGGGGCATTACGGCGGCGCAGCCGATGTCCTCAAGTTTCTTGCAGACAATGGGATCATCGCTCGTGTAGGGAAGGACGGTGAATCCTTCCTTTACCAGCACCGTCGCGGCCTTGAGCAGTTCCTCGTTGTCCGGGAAGAGGGTTTTTTCGTCTCCGAGCACTTCCAGCTTGACAAAGTCAGACAGTCCCGCCTCCCGGGCAAGTCGACAGGTACGGATGGCGTCATCGGCGGTATAGCAGCCGGCGGTGTTGGGGAGGAGGGTGTATTTTTTCAGATCGATATGGTCGAGGAGCGACTCCTTGCTCCGGTCGCTGATGTTTACGCGGCGCACCGCAACGGTGATTATCTCTGCGCCGGAAACTTCAATCGCCCGGACCATCTGTTCCATGCTGGCATACTTACCGGTTCCGACCATGAGCCGGGAGGTAAACTCCCGCCCGCCGATGACGAATTTGTCTGGGTTCTGCTGCGGCATGTACGTGTCTCCTTTTTGTGCGAATGCAGTCAGGCGTGATCATTGTGGTCCTGGAACTGAAAGCTTCCGGCTGCTCGGCAGCGCTTCCGTGGTTTCTGACGTCTTACCCGCCCCCCACGAAATGAACAATCTCGAGCTGATCCCCCTGTTTTAGCAGAGTCGAGGCGTATTCCCCTTTGGGGAGGATATCCATATTGAGTTCCACTGCCACCCGTGCCGGATCAATTTCCAGTGAGCGAAGGTAGTCGAGGACCGAGAGAGGGGGGGTGGTCCTGCTTTCGCCATTGACGACAATTTCCAGAGACATGGTGTATGGTCCTTGACGGGGTAAATGACTGAGTTAAAACAAAAAGGCCGCGGAAGCGGCCAAAGAGTTGAGAAGGTCTTGTGGTCCGCTTCCCTACGCCGGCATTAACCGGATCAGGTTCAAAGGGTTGTCCGATCCTGTTCGGATGGGACTCTCAGCCGAAACACCCCCAGCGAGATAGCGCCGATATGTGGTTGTCGAGCGTCGTGCAGAGTAGGTGCCCACGACTCCAATACGGTATGTAACCTAGCAATATGGCGTGATTATGTCAACTCTTTTGTTGCCTGAACAGGTACTCTCTCACCGGCTGCCGTGGTAAGTTTTCTCAAAGGTGTTCATCGCTGGACCAGAAGGCACGTTTCCGTTCCAGTTCAACAAGTCGTTCCTGTTCTTTGCGGATCTCGTCGTTGCTGTAGGTCCAGATGCGATAGCTTTCAAGGCCGAGAACGGTGAGTCCCGCCGCGAAGACTGCCCAGAAATTTTCGTCGAGCCCTTTGGCAAAATGATAGAAACCGTAAAAGGCCGCCAGGTAGAGGACGTGGGGGAAGGGGCTTCCTTCTCCCGAGCCACCCATCATTCTGGAAAGGGTCAGAATTATGGCAGAGAAGCTGTAGAGGACGAGGGCGCCACTGATCATGTTGAAGGATGGCGGCTTGCCCAGCATGGACTGGAATTCGTCGGGGATGGAAGGAAAGAAGCTGAAATCCCACAGAGCACAGGTGCTCAGCGCGATGAAAAGCGCCAGAGCCCAGAGCCCATGGTTTGCAGCGGCCTGCAGTCTGCCGATCCTGGTCTTGATCTCCTGGCGGAGCTGGTCAAGGTCTCGGGACTTGTCGATCGTTTCTTCAAGATGGTTTTCAAGGTTTTGCGGCATGCGTTGGGGTAGCTTTCTGGCGGTGTCGGCGACCGCTGTGTCGTTAACGGCCGGCAGCAGGTCGTGGATCAGCTGCCGGGGAGGTCCCCCTGTTCACGCTGTGGCCGGGATTCTCTCAGCTGTCTGGATGTCTGATGAAGGGTGTCGGCAACTTCCTTCAACTCCCCATCCAGGGAAGGAGGAGGAGTGTCAATGTTGCCGCCACGGAGTTCTGCCGCGTAGCTCCGTAGCAATTGAAGCGGTACAAAGACGCTGCGGCGCAGGAGTGCCGCCACACCACCAATCGTGAGGATAAGGATCATAAAGGTGAATACGGCCATCCTTTCCCCCAGGGTTATGAGTGTTTTCCTCAGCGGTTCCTGTGAGAGGCCTATGTCGAGGGTCCCCAGAACCTTCTGGCTCTCGTTGTGGAAATGGCAGGGCGCGGTGTAGCAGGACGGTTCGTTGTAGATCGGGGCGGTTATGGCCAGAACCTTTACCCCTTTTTTGTTTTTGAACTGTCGGGCCTGCTCCATTTTTCCGAGAGTGGTTAGCGGTTTCGGGCCGTTGTGGCAACCGATACACCCCGCCTCCTTCTTGTCGACGAGATGGTTCAATTCGTCGCTTGCGGCGGAGAACATGACGAGCCCCTTCTTGTTGAAGATGCGGACATGCTCTACCCCCTGCTGATCGCCGACGTTGCGGATGATGTTTCCGAGCGTTTCCCGATCTGACTTCAGCATGGCGTAGCGGGTTGATTTGACGATGGTGTCGGCAAGATTCGCGGCATGCTGCATTGCATCACGGGTCATATCCCGTTTCATGACTGAATAGAGGAGCAGACAGCAGACTACGACGAAACCTGTTATGGCAAGCGCGACCGGGACTATGGCCCGGGCGGAAAAGCTCTTCAACATGACATCTCCTTGCCTGATACCTGAATACGTGAGGGCAGAACGTCCCTGTGTGCTCGGGGTTACCTCGCAGCGCCACGGTGAAGCTTATTGGCACTGGCCGATAAACTTCGTCCCGCGGGACACTCGACCCTCACGGATTCAGATGATGCTTTACATGTTTGGATGGCATTTAAGGCAGTCTTCACGTACGGTAAAGGCTGTTTTGCCATCGTGACAAGCTCCGCAGGATTTACCCTCTTCCATTGCCTGCATTGACACCGGTTTGCTTTTCTTCTTCCCCTGGGGGTAGATGCGGGAATGGCAATCGCTGCATTTGTAGAGGCTCATGTGCACCTTGTGACTGAACTTGGCATCCCCTGCACCCTTTACTTTGAACTCTACGTCTTTCACCGCGTGACACTTGGAGCAATCCGCCACGCTGAAAGCATCCTTGCTGTTATGGCAGGCACCGCACGACTTCCCTTTCTCCATTTCTGCCATGGTCACGCGTTTGTTGTGGCCTGCGGCGAAGAGTTTTGTATGGCAGTCTCCACACTGGTACATCTCAATATGTTTTTTGTGGCTGAAAGGGGTAGGACCGGTCTCTTTGACCTGGAACGATATCTCTTTTACCGGATGGCAGGTGGTGCACTTGTCGAGGCTGAACGCCTTCTTGCCGTTGTGGCAGGCGCCACAGGACTTCCCTTTGCCCATTTCCGCCATGGTCACCGGTTTTGTGGGGCCGGTGGGATAGAGGGCAGGATGGCAGGTGCCGCACGTGGGGGTGGCAGGGAGGTGGACATTATGGCTGAAACGGGTTGGCCCGGTTGCTTTGACCTGGAAGATGACGTCCTTTACCTTGTGGCATCTGGCGCAATCCTTGAGGGAAAAGGCGTTCTTGCCGTGGCAGGCGCCGCAGGATTTTCCCTTGTCCATGTCTGCCATGGTGTAGGTAACCCTTTTCTTCATGCTGAAGATGGTATCGTGGCAGGTCTTGCAGTTGTTGTTTATCCCCTTCTGGCGGATATGCTGTTTGTGGCTGAAAATTACCTTGCCTCCTCCTTTGGAGGTATAGGTGACGTCCCGGAGGTCCAGCGCAATGGCCATGACGGCTGAGAATGCAACGACAAGAGCAGTGAGAAGGATGAAGCGGAATTTCATGATTGCCTCCTGTGTAAATGGTAGCTGGTTCCCGGTGGGAGTCGGTGAGGATTATAAGGAACCGCTGTCAATTAGTCAAATTTAAATATGTTTGCTTAACCAGGCGGACGATGACATAAAAACGGCGCTCCGGCAAAACAACCGGAGCGCCGCAATGTCGCAGCGGGGGACGTCAGTGATGGCCTTCTGAGCCTTCTGATTCTTCCCATCCGGTCCACATCGGTTTGAAGTGGGCGAACGGGGTATGTCCCATGGTTGCCAGGTAGACGTGGACGAAGAGAAAGGCCAGGAATGAGCAGGCGATGAGGTAGTGGGCGCTGACGAGCATCTTGATGCCGCCGGCAACAAGTATCAGTTCCCGCAAAGGCGCAACATTCATGATCAGTACGCCGGTAAAAATTACGAGTGGTAGGAGCACCAGCATTATCACGAGGTAACCGGCCTTCTGCAACGGGTTGAACTTGTTATCCGGTGTTTCGTGATGGGGATTTGGGCTCCCCTTGAAGTAATAAAAGCAGTAAAAGAGCGCCTGGCGCAGAAAACCGCGTTTGATATCCTCCAGATTCGGAACGTAGAGCTTTGCCAGGCTGCGGGTCACGAACATGTAGTAGAAGAGCCAGAGAAAATAGGAGATGGATACTACGATGCCAGCGGTGTTGTGGAGGCGGATGGCGGCCTTGTAGGTGCCGAATATGTTCACATATTCGGGAAAGCGTATCTGCAGACCGGTGATGCAGAGGGTGACAATGCCGAGGGCATTAAGCCAGTGCCAGATCCTGACCGGCATGGGCGTGAGGTAGATGTATTCAGTGGGTTTCATGTTCAGTGCTCCTTTCTGTTTTTCCGGGTCAGGAATCGGAATGTGCCATGGCCGATCGGCACCATAAGCCCGCCGGCAAGGATGAGGGCGCCGATGATGTTGAGCGGCGTGCTGCGGGTCGAGCCCATCATGTAGAAGTCCGGGGTGCCGTAGAGGAGATCGAGTACTGCCCCCTTTTCCACGCCCAAGCGGCTGTACGTTCCGTTCTGATCAGGGAATGCCACATAACTGGTCTGCATTGTCTTCGGACCGGCAGCGTGGCAGAAAGAGCAGTCCCACCGATTATCGAGGATCTGGTAGCTGTGGGTGACGACTTCGGGGGTCATCATCCCCCAGAGACGCATGTCTTTCCTTCGAGCTTCGATGTTGAACTTCCGGAGTTCCTGCATCGAAATGGTGCCGTCTTCGTTCTTGTCAACAAGGCTCTTGATATCCTTCCCTGCGGGGACGAGTCGGGCGAGTTCTTCGTAGGTAGCGACCTTGAAGTCAGCGTGTTTTTTCTTCTCTGGCCGATCCTGTATGTACAGGGTGATCACGTAGTTCTTTGAACCGGTATGGCAGGTTATGCAGGGGATTGCGTCTACGTGGAGGTCGGCCTGGGGAAGCCACTTGGCGTGGCTGGTAATGATTTTTTGAATGGCATGACACTTGGCGCACTGGGCATTGATGTCGTCACCCGACACGCTTAAAGGCTTCTTCACTGTATGGGGATTGTGACAATCGTTGCAAGCGGCCTTACTACCGTGAAGGCTTTGGGCATATTCGGTTTGGATAGCGCTGTGACATTCCTTGCATCTGGCCTTAGGCGGTCTGAAGCCATCCTGCGGGTGGCCTGGCGTGACACCTTCGTGGCAGGCCGTGCAGCCGATCATGGCATGGGTTGTAGCGGCAAACATGGCTTCATCGACATAAAGGCGCTCTCCTCCTTTGCCGACAATGTCCTTGCTGCCGTGGCAGCCGAGACATTTCCCGTTCTCTGCTCCCGTTGCCGCTGCGACGCTGACGACCGACAGCACCAACATGATTAGATACGACATGAGTCTGCATGATTGCATATTCACTTATTTCCTCCTCCGTGCTGGTGTCAGCTTCGTGCTATGACGAGGCAGTGTCACTACGTTTAGCGTAAGTCTTGGTCCGTCACGCTTTCAGTAGCCTCTACCGGTGTTTCTTCTCCTTTTACGGGAGAGCGGAAGGCAGCAATGACAGCCCTGATTCCGTGGGGCACGATGATTATCGCGCAGTACGCCACGAAAATCCAGAAAACGATACCGATCAGATCCTCGGGAGGTCCGTCGGTTGCGGCATGGGACGGCATGACGGATGCCAATACAAAGGTGACAGCTGTTAAGATGTGGATAGCTTTGTTCATAGCAACCTCCCGCGTCAGCGTACGACCTTCACAATGTATTATTTGGTCGCAGTCTGGTGCGCCACTTCCCTCTCCTTGCTGATCCCCTTTGCGAACCCCAGGGTTACCATGACTGCAGGTATCAACTGGGCAGCTACGATCAGGGCACAGAACCCAAGAAATATCCAGACGAAAATTCCACTATTGTCTTCCCGTGCTCCTGATGCGGCGAAAGCTGTTGAAGCGGACCCGATAACCATTGCCAGTGAGCTTTTTAAAGTTGTTCCCGTTTTCATGATGTCCTCCTTGTGATGATGTGCTTGTACGTTCTGCTGCCCGCATGGCAGCTGTTTACCATTTATGGTTGGCCTGGAGCTGGTTGAGGTTTTCGAAGGCACACTGAACTGCCTCACGAATTTCATCTTTATCCTGCTTCAAGGCATGGAAGAAAATTCCCTCGCGCCGAACCTTGCGAATCAGGGGGAGAGAAACTTCGTCGGAGACCAGGATGATGGTCAGGTTGCGGTTGCATTTCTTCAGAAGCGGAATCAGATCGACGGCGGTGAGCTCGTCGAACTCGCTCCCGAGAATAACTACCTGTGCCGATTTTTTCAGGATTCCATAGAGGGCCGTGACTGCCGAGTTTGTTACGGTGACGTTGTAACCAGCCTCGATGAAGATGTCAGCCATTTGTTTACGGGCATCCACGTCTTTGTCTGCAATGAGAAGTCCTAACATAGTGGTGTCCCTCTCTTTCCAAGGTAACCGTCCAAGGGGGGATAGTGCGGCCCTCAGGCAGATTCCCCGCTGTTGCTTCTCTTTGCCATCGACGTTGCAGTGGTGGATTTGGAGAAAATCCCTTTAAGCATGGATCCGAAAAGGACCATTCCCGGCACCAGCTGGAAGGCGATGATGAGGGCCCCGAAGCCGAGGAACAATGTGACGAGCAGGCCATTCCCTTCCGTTCCTGCACCGGAAGCGGCGATGGCTGACGAACAGGCTATCAGTAGTATGGAGATGATGTTGGTTAAAGTTTTCATGACGTCCCCCTTGTAAAATCCATCCTTGACGTTCCTGCTCTTTTATGTGCACTGGTCGTGCCACAATGAGCCATGCTTTATTAAATTTAACTAACTGCCGGTTTTTGTTGAGATAATTCTCGCGAGGCGGGGTGCCAGGCTGATGCTCTCCCTCAAAAATGTATAGTTAACTTATGCATGTGCGCGGGGATTAATTTCCCGTAATTTTTCTTTAATTGGGTGTATATCTTTATGATATTAAGTTGTTATGGATTTGTGGAACGGATGCATAAAAAAAATATACGTGCTTAAGTCAGGTGCCTGTATTGCCAAAACAGCCATAAAGTCCCGTCCACAGGCATTCTGGCTACGTAATGGAACTTTGACGTGCATGTTTATGGGTATTTATAGAGTTTGACTTGTGTGGCGAAATACGGTATTTTTTTGAAAAAGTTCATTATATCCCGCAAACTGGCGGCTATTCTACACTCAGAATCACGACTGCCTCCGAAGCGACGTCAGGTGGGGCAGCAGGCAGCATCCTGTTTGGGACTTTTCCTGCAATGAACTGCATCAGGCCGAGTCGCAAGTCAATTGGGAAGGGAGTTCTGAAATGGAAGTGATTGACGTTCTCGTGGTTGATGACGAAGCGATTATTCGTGAAGGGCTCAAACGGATTCTGGAACATAAAGGGTATAATGTCGCGAGCTCTGCAAGTGGCCAGCATGCGTTGGAATGCATGCAGAAGGAAAACTTCGGGTTGGTGATCACCGACCTGAAAATGCCGGGAATGAGCGGCATGGAGGTCCTTAAGGCGATAAAGGTTCTACAGCCCGAAGTTCCCGTCATAATAATTACCGGCTATTCCACGGTGGATACGGCGGTGGAGGCGATGAAGAATGGTGCGTTCGACTATATTGCGAAGCCGTTCACGCCTGACCAGATTCTTGAAAAGGTGAACAAGGCCCTCGAACAGAAGGCGATGATGCAGGAGAATCTCTACCTGAAGAAAGAGCTGGGAGAGCACAACGGTTTCGATATGTTCATAGGCGAAAGCCGCGAAATGCAAAAGGTTTACCGCCGTATTATGCAGGTTGCCCCTACTGACAGCACTGTGCTGGTAACCGGTGAATCCGGAACGGGGAAAGAACTTGTGGCGCAGGCAATTCACCGGCATAGTAAGCGCAGGGAGCAGCCCTTTGTGGCGGTAGACTGCACCTCTCTGTCAGAGAATCTACTCGAGAGCGAACTTTTCGGCCACATAAAGGGATCGTTCACCGGAGCCATTCAGACAAAAACCGGCCTCTTCAAAGTTGCGGACGGTGGCACGCTTTTCCTCGACGAAGTAGCCAACATCAGTCTCACTACCCAGGCCAAGCTTCTGCGGGTTCTTCAGGAGCGGGAGATTACACCTATCGGCGGCACCCAGCCGGTATCAATCGACATCAGGCTTGTGGCGGCCAGCAACAAGGGACTGCGTGAGATGGTAGCCAACGGCACCTTCCGGGAGGACCTCTTTTTCCGGCTCAACATCATTCCCATCGACCTCCCCCCTCTGCGGGAGCGCACAGGGGATATTCCTCTTCTCATTGGTCATTTTTTGCGGGAGTTTTCCGAAGAGATGGGGAAAGATCTCAGAGGGTTGGCTCCCGATGCGCGGGCACTCATGGAAGAATACCCCTTTCCGGGTAACGTCCGGGAGCTGGAAAACATCATTGAACGGGCTGTTGTGCTGGCTGAAGGGACCGTAATCCAGCGGGAGGACCTGGAGATGCAGGTCATGGGGGAGGAGCAGCCGGAGCAGTCAGGCGATTACGTTCCGTTGAATGCCGACGAACTCAAGGAAACCAAGCGTCAGATAAGGGAGCGGGCTGTCGAGCCTGTCGAAAAGGCCTTCGTTCTCCATGCCCTCAAACGGAATAACTGGAATATTACCCGGGCGGCAGAGGAAACCGGAATGCTCCGCCCCAATTTTCAGGCGCTCCTGAAAAAACTCAAGATTTCGGTCCGCGACGAAGCCAATAGCTGATCCTGGACCTACTGCTACAACGCAACCGAAGCCGACCTCTCCCCACCATTTTCATCCGATGTACCTCCAACGGTCTCACCATCGGAAGGGAGCGGCAACCGGATCGTGAAGGCAGTTCCCTCCCCAACGGTACTCTGCACCTCGATTTTCCCGCCGTGACTCTCAATTATTCCGTAGGATACGGCAAGTCCGAGGCCGGTTCCCAGATTCTCCTTGGTGGTAAAGAACGGGTCGAAAATCTTTCCGAGGTTTCCTTCCGGGATGCCGCAACCCGTGTCGCGGATACAGATGAACAGGTTGCTGTCGCCGCTCGTCACGCCGGTAGAGATTGACAGTGTGCCGCCGTTTGCCATGGCATGACTGGCGTTCACCATCATATTCACGAGCACCTGCTCGATCTGGTTCGGATCGACGAGGGCCTGCGGCAGTGCATCCTGGTACGACCTGACGACCGTGATGTCGTGAAAACTAGACTGGTGTGTTACCAGGTCAAGGGTGGCATCGATCAAGTCGTTAATCTGGGTCGGAATCTTGTGGGGCAGCGACTCGTGGGCAAAGTCGAGGAGCCCCCGGACAATCTTGGCGCAACGCTGGGTTTCCCGTCGGATCTTTTCCAGATCGTCCTTGAGTTCCGGGTTGAGACGGGGATCATCACCGACGAGGGAGGAAAATACCAGTATTCCCGTAAGGGGGTTGTTGATCTCATGGGCGATTCCTGCCACGAGTTCCCCAAGGGAAGCGAGTTTCTCCGAGCGGATCAGCTGGTCCTGAATCTGCTTCAACTGTTGGGTTCGCTCATCAACCTTTACCTCAAGATTCCTTCCCCAGTCCTCCAGTTCGTCACGCGCCTTTTTGAGACTGACCGTCATAGCGTTGAACGCGGCTGCAAGTTCCCCCAGTTCGTCACTTGATGAGGTCAGGACTTTGGAGGTAAGTTCGCCGCGGGCGACCAGGTTCGTGTGCTTGAGGAGTTGCTTGACCGGACGGCTTACCAGCGCCTGGGTGCACAGGGTGATGCTTATCCAGATGAGCAGCAATAGAAAGAACGTCAATGAGGTGAATTTATACCGGTAGGAGTTGGTAATGGCTATGACCTTGTCGAGGGATACCACGACATCAAGTACCCCCAGGACCCGGAAATTCTCGGGATGGAAGTGACATTCCGCCGTGTAACAGCTCTCTTCGTTGTAGATTGCCTTGGCCAGTCCCAATACCTTTTTACCCTTGGCATTGGTGAAAAAACGGCTCCGGTTCATGGAAGAAGCCTGGATCAGGGGGGTTGCTCCGGCGTGACATACGTTGCAGGCGGCTGCCTTTTTGTCGACAAACGTGCCGATCTCATCGTCATTGGTGGAATAGATGATGCGGCCGTCCTTGTTGATCAGCCGGATACTCTCGACGCCGCTCTGGGTCCCCATCTCCTGGATCATCTGGTTTGCCCGCATCCGGTCGTCATCCAGCATCTGGTGGTGGGTGGTCTTGATGATTGACTCGCTCAGATTTTCCACGTCAGAGATGGCTTCGTCGAGAAAAATCTTCTGGAGGGTTTCGATATTGATATAGGCAAACAGTGCCATTAATGCCAGCAATACGAGGCTGGTCGATATGGCAAGTTTTGCTATGAGGCTGAGGCGAAGAATGGGCAAGATGGGGTCCTGTCATTGCAGGCAAGGTGTACAACTGTACATTAGTTCACATTAAAGTATAAAATTGCTATTCGTCAAGAGTTTATTCTCTTCCTGGGGGATTTGAAATGCACGCCGGGAGCCTCCCGTCCAATTCCCCTCAGCTCCATGTGGCGTGAAAGCGCACTGCTCCGCGCACATATTGACTTGTCTGCATAAATGGTGTAATCTCGCAAAGCTAAACTTCATGCAAAATCAAGGGGATTGCCGGATATCACACCGTCAGGAACAGTACTCAACGCGTTGACCATAGATGTCGAGGACTGGTATCATGTCTGTGGGGAAGAGGAAAGAGTTTCTCGACTGTCCCCGGAGAGACGGGTCCGCCGGAACATTGAGCTTATTCTGGACCTATTGGCGGAGGAAGGGTGCGTGGCCACCTTTTTCATGCTCGGTTCAGTGGCGGAGCGGGACCCCGGACTTCTTCCCCTGATCGCCGGTGCGGGGCATGAAATCGCGTCCCACGGCTATTCCCATCGACTGGTTTCCGAACTCGATGCGACGGCTTTCCGTGATGAACTCCGGCGGGCAGCCGACATCATAGGTCGACAGGCGCAGGTCGTCCCGGCTGGTTTTCGGGCGCCCCGTTGGTCGCTCTCGCAGGGGACCCCCTGGGCGTTCGAAATTCTAGCTAATGAGGGGTACCTTTACGATTCCAGTCTCAACCCTCTTCCCTTCGTGGGGGATCGACGTGGGCCCAGGTTGCCGTCCCGTCAGACGACAACCGGCGGGTTGCTGCTGGAACTGCCGCCGCTGGTTACCCCGTTCTTTGGTTTCAACCTTCCTACGGGGGGAGGATGGGGATTCCGGTTTTTCCCGCTCTCCATGATACGTTCCTCCATAAAAAGGCTGAACAGGCAGGGGGCGCCGGCGGTGCTTTATCTGCATCCCCGTGAGCTTGATCCCGGCGGACCCCGCCTGACGCTGTCCCCACTGAAATCATTCGTGGTCTATGGGCCGAGGTCGGACGCCCGAAAACGACTGCGGCTTCTATTGCGGCGTTTTCGCTTCGGAACCATGCGCCAGTTGGTTGAGCAGTGGCGATCTGCGTAATCATACCGGCGTATAACGCCGTTAGTACTCTGCCTGGGGTGGTCCGGGAGGTCATCCAGTCGGGTATGCCCGTTCTTGTCGTGGATGATGGTTCCAGAGACGGGACAACCGCCAGCGTGGCCGGCCTGCCGGTCAACCTGCTTCGGCACCGGGTAAACCGGGGTAAGGGGGCCGCCCTCCGGACCGGTTTTGCCTGGGCGTTGCAGCATGGTTTTGTCGGGGTGGTCACCCTGGATGCGGACGGCCAGCACGAACCGGCGGCCATCCCGCTTCTTGCCGACACGGCCCTCCGTCATGGCTGGGATATCCTCCTGGCGTCCCGGTTCGTCCAGTTTCAGCAGATGGCGGGACTCCGGCGCCACTGGAACCGTTTCGGCGCCTGGTGCATGAAGAAACGAACCGGCTTTGACATAGACGATAGCCAGTCGGGGTTCCGCTATTACTCTGCCCGGCTGCTGCGAACAGTCACGATGGTCAACGACGGTTACAACCTGGAGATGGAAATCCTCATGAAGGCATGGAAGGCCGGCATGACCATCGGCTCGATCCCTGTGCCCGCCCGGGTCGCAGACGGCCGGGCAACCAGCCACTTCCGGCCGGTGCGGGACACCTGGAATATCTGCATGACCTTCCTGCGGTATATGTAGTATCTGCCGCCATAAAGAGAGACCACGAATGCTGCAGAGCATTAAGAACTATTCGACGGAAAAAATTGTCTCGCTCCTTCTATCCCTTGCAACCAGCTCGTCCAACGAGAACCTGGCGCGGATGACCTACCTCATGGAGCTGATTCCCCGGAAAGATTACTACAAGGAACGGATCCGCTGGATTCGTCAGTTGATCCGGGAGAACCACCCGAGCATCGAGTTTCCCCGCCGCATTCTCCGCGATGTCCACCCTAACCAGCGGCAGAAATGGATTACCAATCTGGCGGTGAACCATCTCCTTGCAGGAACCAATAAAAGGAAGGCCTGGGCCGACCGGGAAGGTTTCTATCCCCCCTCAACGGTGGTTATCAGCCCGACCATGAAGTGCAACCTTTCCTGCTACGGCTGCTATGCCGGCGACTACGGCAAGAACCTGGAGTTGAGCCTGGAGGAGGTCGATTCGGTCCTCATGCAGATGAAGGAGATGGGGGTCTATTTCGCGGTCATTTCCGGCGGAGAACCGTTTTTCAAGAAGGACATCTTCGAGATTTTCAAAAAGCATTCGGACATGGCCTTCCTGGTTTTCACCCATGGGGGGCTGATCGACGAACAGGTCGTGGAGCAGCTCATCGAGGTGGGGAATGTGATGCCTGCCTTCTCCCTGGAGGGGTATGAGGCGGAGACCGATGCCCGGCGCGGCGCGGGTCACTTCAAAAAGGTAATGCGTGCCATGGATCTCCTGCGGGAGGCCGGGCTCTCCTTCTGCGGCTCCTTCACCCAGACCAGCAGGAATACGGACATCATCACCGACGGCGCCTACATCGACATGCTGCTGGAAAAGGGGGTGTTTGCTCTCTGGCTCTTCACCTACGTGCCGGTTGGCAGAGAGCCTAGCCTGGAGCTCATGGCGACCCCCGAACAACGCGATCTGATCCGGACCAGGGTTGCCGAGTTCCGTGCCACCAAGCCGATGCTCTTCGTCGACTTCTGGAACGACGGTCCGATCATCAGCGGCTGCATCGCCGGTGGCCGCAAATATTTTCACATCAATGCCAACGGTGATATCGAGCCGTGCGTCTTCTGCCATTTCGCGGTGGACAACATCCGCCGGACGACTATCAGGGATGCCCTTAATTCTCCCTTGTTCCGGAAAATCCGGGAGAAACAGGGAGAGCATGATAACCTGCTCCGCCCCTGCATGCTGATCGACCATCCCGACGTGGGGCGCGAGCTCTACAACTCCGCAGGCGCCTATGCTACCCACGAGGGGGCCGACGAGATATTCACCGGCCTGGCCGGGCAGATGGACGGGTATGCCGAAGCCTATGCGGCCATTGCAGATCCCGCCTGGGAAAAGGAGTTCGTCGAACCAGGGAGGGACGGGGCGCGGGGCTGCTGCCTGAAACGATGAGCGCTAATCCCGGTGCAGCACCCACAGGGTATGTGAAAGGGGTGTACAGCAGTCTCAGCCTCTTTCTCATCAACCTCTTCACCATCCTGGTCCCACGCTGGCTCTTCCCCCCCTTCGCCCTCGTCACGGGGGGGCTGTTCTATCTCCTGACGGTAGAGCGGCGGCGAGGCATCCGGGCAAATTTGCGGGTCATCACCGGCCGTGGCGACGTGGAGCGGCTGGTTCTTTCCACCTACTACAAGTTCGCCCGTAACTGGTGCGATATCATGCTGATGATGCGGCTCCGGGGAGAACGTCTGGAGCGGCTTATCGCGACGAAAGACTCAGGGCGCCCGCTGGACGAGGCGCTTGCGAAGGGGAACGGGGCGATTCTCGTCACTCCTCACCTGGGAAACTGGGAACTGGGGGGGCTCGGACTTGCGGAGCGGGGGTACCGGATCAACGTCATGACCTTCCGGGAGCCGGACGAGAAGGTCAACGCCATGCGTGAGCGGGTGCGGCAGGAGCGGGGGATCGGCTTCATCTACGTCGATCGGGACGCCACCTCGCCGCTGGCCATCATCGAGGCGGTCAACGCCCTGCGGCGAAACGAGGTGGTTGCCCTGCTGGGCGACCGTGACGGTTCCTCGCACACCCGGCAGATGGATTTCTTCGGGCGGCCTACCGGCATTCCGGTGGGTGCCGCCTACCTGGCGCTGGCGAGCGGCGCTCCGATCCTGCCGGTCTTTCTTCCCCTTGAAGGGGATCGTTACGCGACCTACATGGAAGACGCTATTTATCTTTCGGGGGGCCACGGTGACCGGGATGACCTTATCCTGGCCGGCGTCGGCAAGGTTCTCCGGGTATTCGAGACCTACATACGAAACTACCCTGACCAGTGGTACAACCTGTTTGACTACTGGCAGATCACTACCAGTGACACAAAGGAATTAATGAATGGCCGAAGAACTGATTGAGAAGGTTAAGCAACTGATTATCGACGCCCTCCGGATCGAGGGAATGACGCCGGCAGATATCGAAACCGATGCGCCGCTTTTCGGTGAGGGTCTGGGCCTCGACTCCATCGACGCGCTGCAACTGGTGGTCGCCATGGAGAAGGAGTACGGTGTGGTGGTACCCGATGCGGCAACCGGGACCAAAGTTTTCCGGTCGGTTCGCAGCATGGCCGACCATATTGCGGAACATCGCAAATGAAGCTCCTGCTCGTCTCTCCCGGATGGGAACGGGGGAGACTGTGGGGTGAACTGGGGTTCAAGTTCCCCTCCCTGTCACTGGCCTCCCTTGCGGCGGTAACCCCTCCGACATGGGAGGTGGCGCTCTGTGACGAGAACATCGAACCCCTTCCCCTGGACACCGATGCCGATGTGGTGGCGCTCACCGCCATGACCCCCCAGGCTCCCCGGGCCTACCGGATAGCTGCCGAATTTAAAGCCCGGGGGAAGACCGTGGTCATGGGAGGGTTCCATGCCAGTAACCTTCCCGAAGAAGCGCTTCTTCATGTGGATGCCGTGGTCGTCGGCGAGGGTGATCTGATCTGGCCCCAACTGCTGGATGACTATTGTCAGGGGCGTCTGCAGCGGCTCTACCGTTCCTCCTCCCTCATCGACATGACCGCCATACCTGTTGCCCGGCGGGAGATATTCGCGGGCAAACGGTACCTCCTCACCAATACCCTGCAAACAACGCGCGGCTGCCCTTTCGACTGCGAGTTCTGCTCGGTCACCGCCTTCTACGGCCGGAAGTACCGGAAGCGCCCCGTGGAGAGCGTGCTGACAGAGCTGGAATCCCTGCGCAAAGCCAACTCCTTTGCCTTCTTTGTCGATGACAATCTGGTGGCGGACCGGAAGTACGCCATGGAGCTTTTCGCCGGCATGAAGGGGATGGACTTCAAATGGCTCTCCCATGCCCCCATCGACTTTGCCCGGGACGCCGAATTCATCGGGGCCGCCGGCGCGGCGGGGTGCGTGGGGATGTTCGTCGGGTTCGAATCCCTCAACCAGCAGGCCCTGTCGGCCATGGGGAAGGTGACCAACACGGCCCGCTCCTACCTGGATGACGCCAAGGTCTTTCGCGACAACGGCATCGGCATTCTCGGCTCCTTCGTCCTCGGTTACGACGGCGATACGCCGGATGTCTTCGAGCGACTCCTCCGTTTCTGCGAGGAAGCCCGGATCGAGGCGGCCATCTTCCCGATCCTCACCCCCTATCCCGGTACCGACGTTCGCCGGCGCCTGGAGGCGGAGGGGCGGATCACCTCCAACGCCTGGGAAGACTACGACATGGAACATGTCAATTTCCGGCCGGTGGGGATGAGTGCCGCCGAACTGCAAAAGGGGTACGACTGGCTCAACCGGGCTTTCTATTCCCTCCCCTCCATGTACCGGCGGATCTTCAAACTGCACCGCTCCGTGCAGGTATTCGCTCCCATGAACTTCGGCTTCAGGAGCGCGCTCAAGCGCACCAAGCGCACTTCGATCGGAGATGTCCCGTAAATGAACTGTTTCATGTTTCCCGGCCAGCCCCTTTCCCGTGGGACCGACCTGCCCGACGACTCCGATTTCAGAACCATTGTCGACATGGCACGGCGCAGGGCCTTTTTCGACATGGAAGGATTTTCCTGGGTTGGTAATGTGGCTACCGACAACGTGAAACTTCAGGTGTTCGGCACTGTCATGAGCCTCTACCGGTTCAGGGGGTTGCGCCGGGAGTATTCCCTGCCCGAGTTCATCGCCGAGCACAGCATGGGGATCTATCCGGCTCTGGCCGCCTGTGGCTGCCTGGCCGAAGAGGAGGCGATCGAGATGACCTTCCGGGTCGGTGTCTGCCTTGCCCGGATGGGGGAGACCCATAGCTATGCCCTCGGCTGCGTGGTCGGTCTCTGCCGGGAACCTCTCCTCGCCATTGCCGAGAACCACGGGGTATTCATGGCCAACTACAACACCTCCCGCCATTTTCTCCTGTCCGGCGAACGTTCCAATATGGAAGCAGCGATGGCGGAGGCCCTGGACACGGGTGCCTTTTCCGCCAAAACCTTCCCGTGCGACACACCGCTCCACACCCCTCTTATCGGTGAGATCGACGGCGAACTGCGGGAGATATTCGCCGACTACCGGTATGCCGAACCACGGACCCGCCTGATGGACCACATCAACCAGGATTGCCTGGAGGGGGGCGATCTGGCTGATTTCCTCCGTGAAGAGCTCCAACGTCCGGTGTACTGGGAAAAGACCTACCGCGCCCTGCGGGCGTCCGGCGTTTCCGGCTTTATTGAAGTCGGGATGGGGGATTCCCTGAAGAAGTACAACCGATGGATCGATGGCGAGATGAGTTCATGAAGTATCACGAAACCCCCATAACGGTCCGTTTCAACGAGGTGGATGCCTACCGGGTGGCGTGGCACGGCCACTATGTCACCTGGATGGAGGTGGGACGGAGCGACCTGGCCGGGCGGTTCGGTTTGAATGCGTTCGAAATCGAGGCCGCCGGCTATCAGGCGCCCGTGGTGGCGTTGGACCTCAAGTTCAAGAGACCGCTCCGCTTTGACGAGGAGGCACGGGTCCTTACTTCGGTCCGGCGGACGGAAACCGCCACCCTTGAATTCCTCTGCCGTATTGTCGGCAGTGACGGCACGGTCGCGGCCACCGGACGTACGGTCCACGTCCTGACCGATGCCGCCGGTGTCCTCCAGTACACTCTCCCGCCGGTGATAGGCGAACGGCTGGAGCGACTCATGGCCTACCTGGAGGTCTAAGTGAAGATTCTGCTCATCTCCGCCAACCGGGAACGGAGTCCCTACCCGGTCTTCCCTCTGGGGCTCGCCTTTCTGGCCGGCCCGCTGACCACAGCGGGGCACTCCCTGGAACTCCTCGACCTCTGTTTCGAATCCAACCCCGTGGCGGCCGTTGCCGCTGCCATCAAACGGTTCGTCCCCGCCGCCGTTATCCTTTCCATCCGCAACATCGACAACGTTACCTATCCGGGTTCCCGCTCCTACCTGGAGGGAGTCCGGGGGGTGGTGACAGCCTGCAGCGGCGGTGGACCGGTCATCCTCGGCGGGTCCGGATTTTCCATCATGCCGCGGGAGGTTCTGGACGCCGTCGGAGGTGATTATGGCGTCGTGGGGGAGGGGGAGGAAGTTCTTCCCCGGCTCCTGGCTGCCATTGCCCAGGGGGAAGACGCCGGGTTGCTGCCGGGGGTTCTCGTCAGGGGGAAGGATGGCCATATTCCCCCCAGTCCGGTTCAGCGGATCGGCACGCCGGACCGGCGGCTTTTCCCCGTGGAGCGTTACAGTCGCGAGGGAGGGATGGCCAACCTGCAAACCAAGCGAGGTTGCCCCTTTTCCTGCATCTACTGCACCTATCCCCTCCTGGAGGGGAGCCGGATGCGGCTTCGTCCTATTCCCGATATCATAGCCGAGATCCGTGATCTCCGGGACGGGTACGGCGTTAGTTACGTCTATTTCGTGGATGATATCTTTAACTTTCCGATGGATTTTGCCGCCGACCTTTGCCGGGCCATGGTGGATGCGGAGCTGAACATCAACTGGTCGGCTTTTATCAATCCCGGTTTCGTGACCCCAGAGCTTCTGGAGACCATGGTGGCGGCGGGGTGCGATGCGGTGGAGTTCGGTACCGAGGCGGGGTCGCCGGTCATGCTGCGGAACCTGGGGAAATCCTTCGGCGTTGAGGAGGTGCGGGAGGCGTCCCGGCACTGCCGCGACCTGGGGGTGGATTTTGCCCATTACATCCTGTTCGGCGGCCCGGGGGAGTGCGAGGCTACAGTCCGGGAGACCTTTGCTCTCATGGACGAGGTGGGACCGACGGCCGTCATCGCCATGACCGGCATCCGGATCTTTCCCGATACTCCACTCTGCCGGCAGGCGCTGGAAGAGGGGGTAATCACCCAGGAGACATCCCTCCTGGAGCCAGTCTTCTATATTTCGTCGGCGATTCGCGATACGCTTTGCGATCTGGTGACCGAAGAAGCAATGAAACGGAAAAACTGGGTGGCAGCCGGTCTTGAGATCAACATCAGCGATGCCATGCTCGACGCACTGCGCCACTTCCCCGTACGCGGTCCCCTCTGGAAACTGATGAAACGGCTCGGGAAAAGCCGCGTGAAACCGATGTAACCTGAAAATGCTTACAAGGCGAATAATCTTATTTAAGGATGAACAGGATAAACAGGATATTAAAAGCATTGCCTGAATAAGAAACCCGATTTTCATCCTGTCCATCCTGTATATCGCCGTTAATTGGTTGTATCTTTTGTAATGCTGTTGCTATTCAGTTTGTTGAGGAGCGTTCATGGAATTCAATGACAAGATCGTCGTCGTCACCGGCGGCACGCGGGGGATCGGGCGGGCCATCTCCCTTCACTTTGCCCGGGAAGGGGCACGGGTGACCGCCGCGTACCTTGCTGACGATGAGGCGGCCCGAAGCCTCGAAGGTGAAGCCGCAGGGCTCCCCGGCTCCATTGTTGCCGTGAAGGCCGACGTCAGCAGTGCCGATGGCGCGATCTCCGTCATCGAGGCGGCCGCTAAGGAGACGGGGCACCTGGATATACTCGTCAACAATGCCGGTATCATTCGCGACGGCTTTCTCCCCATGATGTCCGGGGAGGACTGGGACGCCGTGCTCAGGACCAACATCGATCCGCTCTTCCACTGCTGCAAGTGGGGGGTGCGGAAGATGCTCGGACGGAGAAAGGGGAGCATTGTCAACCTGTCTTCCGTCTCCGCCCTTACCGGCACCGCCGGGCAGACGAACTACGCTGCTTCCAAGGGGGCGGTCTTAAGCTTCACCAAGGCGCTTTCCCGCGAGCTCGGCCCCATGGGGATACGGGTGAATGCCGTGGCGCCGGGACTGATCGAGACCGAAATGATTGCCGTCATGAAACGGGAGGCGGTCGATGCCATTATCAAGGGGGCTTCCCTCGGACGGATCGGCAGGGCCGACGAGGTGGCCGAGGCGGTTGCCTTCCTGGCGTCTGATCGGGCAGGATATATCACCGGGCAATGTCTGGTGGTGGATGGCGGCATTGTTTGAACCGGATCGGAAATCCCCACAACCTGAGGAAGAACGTGAAGGCATGAAGAGCCGCAGTGTGCAGGTTTCCTTTGCGTTCTTTCCCCCATTGCGGTTAGAATAACGATACTTTCGGGGATGGACAGCCGGATTGGCCGGCCGTCTTCCTGCATGAATGAAATTCGGAAGAGTTCAATGGTACGTAAACGGATCGCCATAACCGGCCTCGGTGTCTTCAGTGCTGCCGGAAAGAATGTGCCTGCCTACCGGGATGCTCTGCTCAACGGCCGTTGTGCCGTCGGGCCCATCGACCTGTTCGACGTCTCCCCCTTTCCGGCCCGGATCGGTGCCCAGGTGAGGGATTTCGATCCTCGCGACCATTTCGACCGCCGGACTGCCGACAGGCTCTCACGCGCCGACCAGTTCGGCGTCATCGCCGCCGGCGAAGCCCTGGCCGACAGCGGCATCGCCGGTCACTACTCTCCCTATGATATGGGTGTTTCCATGGGGGCAGGGGCGGGGGGGATGTTTCAGGCCGAATCCTGGCTCCAGGATGTCCTGGCGGGGCATAAGGGGCACCCAAACGCACTGCGGGGGCTTCTGCCGGACCGGACTTCCACCTCCATCGCTACCATCCACAACCTGGCAGGCTATCAGGGAAGCATCACCACCGCCTGTTCGTCGTCGGCCACTGCCATCGGCTGGGGGGCCGATCTCATTGCTGCCGGGCTGCAGAAGGCGGTCCTTTGCGGAGGCTCGGACAGCCTCTGTGTCCTTACCTACGCAGGCTTCAACTCCCTGCGGTTGGTGGACCCGGAGCCCTGTTCCCCTTTCAGTCTCGGTCGCCAGGGAATATCCCTCGGCGAAGGGTCCGCTTTTGTGGTGCTGGAGGGGGAAGAGGATGCCTTGCGCCGTGGGGCGAAGATTTACGGTTACATCCTCGGCTATGCCATCGTTGGCGAGGCTTATCACATGACTGCTCCCGAACCGAACGGCACCGAAGCGGCCCGGGCGATGACCGGCGCACTGCGCGCGGCCGGCGTTGGAATCGATGATGTGGGTTGGGTGAACGCCCATGGTACGGGCACGCCCCTGAATGATGTGGTCGAATCCAAGGCGATGAAGCTGGCCTTCGGTTCTCGGGCAGCGGCAGTTCCCCTCGTCTCTACCAAGGCCCTTACCGGGCACTGCCTGGGGGCTGCAGGTTCCATGGAAGCACTCGCCACCATCATCGCCCTGGACGAGGGGATCATTCCCCAGACCCTCAACTTCCGCGGGGCCGACCCGGAATGCGACCTGGATTACTGTCATGCCGGCCCACGTCGAAATGATGCCGCCGTGGCCCTTTCCAACTCCTTTGCCTTCGGGGGAAACATAACCTCCCTGGTGATATCGAAATGACGTTCAGGGGTGAACCTCGTGTTCGCCCTGAAGGCGGGCGATTACATGAATCCCCCCTACGGGTTAACAATGGCTAGCGAATTCGACAATATTGTTGTGACAGGTCTGGCTTCTATCTCGGCGGCAGGTGTGGGTTTGGAGCCGCTGCGGGAGGCTTTGTCCGACGGAGTGAGCCGTTTGACGGCGGTTCCCGAAGAGGTGCTGGGGGAAACCGGGCACTTCTGGGGGAAGGCCAATGCCTTCCGTGCCGCCGACTTCATGCCTCCCCTCAAGGCGCGCAAGTTCGACAGGGCAAGCCTTTTCGCCGTCGTTGCCACCGGCATGGCCCTGAAGTCTGCCGGTATTGATCCGGGCGGATTCGATCCTGCCCGCACGGGGATCATGCTCGGCTGCGGTTTCGGCGGCATCGCCAATTCGGAAGAGTTCCTGAGGGAGTACTTCACCAAGGGGAGCGACGGACTTATCCCCATGCTCTTTCCCAATACGGTCCCCAATGCCCCGGCCAGCAATGCATCCATCGAACATGACCTCAAGGGGCCGAACGTTACCTTCGTGCAGCGATTCTGTTCCGCCGAATCGGCCCTGTTCATGGCCATCCATATCCTTGAAGAGGGTCGTGCCGATGCCATGGTGGTTGGCGGGGTCGATGAGCTCAATCCCGCGCAGATGAGGGGTTTCATGTCCATGGGGCAGCTTTCCCGTTATGCCGGCGGATTCGGTGAGGGGGCCGGCCTTCTGGTCCTGGAACGTGCCGATCATGCCAGGCGCCGCGGTGCCCGCATCCTTGCCGGGGTAGGGGGGAGGCGGACTGTCGGCCTGCTCGTTCCCGGGGCTGAAAGAGAAGGGGTGGCCCGACTCCTCGACGGGGAACCCGCGGCGGAACTGGTCTCCCTGTCCGGTACCGCTGCCGATGTTGCCCCTCTGGTGGAGCGTCTTTCCGGCATACCGCGCCTGGAAACTGCGCCTCTTACCGGTCGTTCCCTTGCCATGGGAGGACTGGCACTTGTTGCCCATCTCCTGTCACTCACCGGTGGTGCACATGGCCTCCACCTGGCCGCATCGCCGGAGGGGCCCTATTATGCGTTCCGGTTCCGGGGAGGCGACCCTGCTCAATCCTGACCCCGCCGCATACCTTCCCCACCGTTATCCGTTTCTCCATCTCGACCGGGTCATCGCCCTGGAATCGGGTGTCAGTGCCACCGGCACGATCGGGATCACCGCCGATAGTTTCGCCTGCCCGCCGATCCTCCTCGTGGAGGCCATGGCCCAGTTGGGGGGTATTGCCGCAGGCCAGGAGGAAGGGAGCAGGGGAATTCTGGCTGCACTGGACCGGGTGGAGCTGCCGGCCTCCGTCCCGCCGGGGACCGGGGTCCAGATAATGGTCCGGATAACCAAATCGTTCGGTACCCTCTTCCTCGTGGAGGGGGAGGCGCGGGATGGAGGGCGACTTCTGGCCCGGGCGGAGCTGACGCTGGCTGTAATGAAAGGTGAAGATTGACAATGAAAAAGATAGTGATCCTTTTTCTTATACTGTTCAACGTCACGGCGGCCCCCGCCCAGGCGGTGCCGGACAAGAAGGCCCTGGAGGGGCTTGAGGTCTTGCGGAGAGGGTTTTCGGAACTCACCGACTTCACCGCCGAGATCACCCAGGAGAAGCAACTGGCGCTCATGAAGCAGAAGATGGTTTCCCGGGGGATGATACGCTTCCGGAAGCCCGGCACTTTCTTCATGGAGCTCTATCCTCCCCATGGGAGCCGGTTGCTCATGCAGGACAACGTGCTGTCCATCCGGCTGACGGATCAGGATACTACCGACCGGATGGTGCTCCCGCCGGAACAGAGCCTGACGAAGTGGATGACAATCCTCTCCCGCCCCATCACCACTCTCCCCGAAGGGATGGGGGTCAAGGGGGTGCGCCAGGGGGACAGCTGGACTGTTCACATCCTTCCTGCCGGCACAGGGGGGGTGAAGGAATTGCAGATCACCTTCGATCTGGAGGGGCGGATAAAACGGCTCACCATCGAGGAGCGGAACCGGGACCGGACCGTCATCAGGTTTACCTCCATGCGTCGTAATGTTGGTCTGAGGGAGAAGGATTTTCGGCTGAACTGAGACAACGCAGCTTTGCCATCCCATGCAGCAGGAAGATTCGAGGTCACTATGAATGGAACCGGCAGAGGGCCGTGCTATTTCCCCTACGACATCCAGATAAGGGGAGACCTGTGGGGACTTCTGGAGCTGGATGACGCGGCACGGGAGGTCGGGGGAGGTCGGGTGCCCCGGATCATGTTCTTCCGCCGTCTTGCCGAGCGGTTGGGCCACTACTCCGGCCAGCCGGTCCAGGCTGGGCTCCTTAACCTCTATGCCCTGTACCTGAAAGCCCTGCGTTACCTGGTTGATGTCACCGAGGAGCAGAAGCCGGGACTGCTGGAAGAGGGGCTGGAGAGTGCCGGATTCCCCTGCGGATCGTCGGAACTGGCCCGGCTTCTGGAGGTGTTTGGCGACTGTTTCCCCTGTGGCGACCTCCTGATCGGAGCTGTACCCGACCCGGCAGCGTGGCTCGCAGGTGACGGCCCGGGTCACGTCCGGAAAATACTCGGGGTCAAGGAACTGCTCCTCCTCCGTGCTGTCGTTGACAATCCTGCCCTGGTGACGTTCCGGATGGTGCTGGACGACAGCGAGCTGGAGGCGCACTCCGGCTATCGCTCTGCTATCGAAGTCCTTGAGCGGGCGCTGACCAAGGCCGGGCCGGTAGCCCCCTTCGCACTTACCCTCCCCGAACTGCTGCGCGCCCCTGCCAAGGCGTCACCCCATTCCCTGGAAGGGCAGATGGAGTACATCCGTTCCCAGTGGGGTTCTCTTCTCCCTCCTGAGCTTGTGGCCGAACTGGCGGCCGCATTTGCCGTGCTGGTGGAAGAGGGGCGGATGTTTGCCCCCCGGGGCGAGCCGGGTGGCGCCGACGTGCTGGAATTCCTGAAGGGACGGCGGCACGGGAAGGTGGGCGACGACTACCCGGAGTACGAGCGGTTTTCCCCCGATGCCGACTGGATGGCCAACGTGGTGATGCTTGCCAAGATGACCTACGTCTGGCTCGACCAGCTTTCCCGCAAGTACCAGCGTCCCCTCCACCGCCTTGACCAGGTTCCGGACGAGGAACTGGACCTTCTTGCCCGCTGGGGATTTACCTCCCTCTGGCTTATCGGATTATGGGAACGTTCCCCCGCCTCCCAGAAGATCAAGCAGATCGCCGGCAATCCTGATGCCATCTCCTCCGCCTACTCCCTCTACGACTACGTCATTGCTCACGACCTTGGTGGAGAGGAGGCTCTTGCCAACCTGAAGGAGCGCTGCCGCCAGCGGGGAATCCGGCTGGCGAGCGACATGGTTCCGAACCATACCGGTCTCTATTCCCGCTGGACCGTTGAGCATCCCGACTGGTTCGTCCAGCTTGAGTATCCACCATACCCCGCCTACACCTTCAACGGTCCTGACCTCTCTTTCTCCCCCGAGATATCCCTCCATATCGAGGATGGTTACTGGGAGCGGCGCGATGCGGCGGTGGTGTTCAAACATTACGACCATCGCGACGGGCGGACCCGTTACATCTATCACGGCAACGACGGCACCTCCACCCCCTGGAACGACACCGCCCAGCTGAACTATCTCATTCCCGAGGTGCGGGAGGCGGTCATCCGGACCATAATCCACGTTGCCCGCCAGTTCCCGGTCATCCGTTTCGATGCGGCCATGACCCTGGCCAAGAAGCACTACCAGCGCCTCTGGTATCCCCAACCGGGGAGCAGCGGCGTCCCCTCCCGGGCCGAGCATGGCATGAGCCGGGAGGAGTTCGACACCGTCTTTCCCGAAGAGTTCTGGCGTCAGGTGGTGGACCGTGTGGCGGCCGAGGCGCCTGATACGCTTCTCCTTGCCGAGGCGTTCTGGCTCATGGAGGGGTACTTCGTCCGGACCCTGGGGATGCACCGGGTTTACAACAGTGCCTTCATGAACATGCTCAAGCTGGAGGAGAACGCCAAATACCGCCAGACCATCAAGAACGTCCTTGAGTACGACCATCGCATCCTCCAGCGCTTCGTCAACTTCATGAACAATCCGGACGAAAAGACGGCGGTGGAGCAGTTCGGCAAGGAAGGGAAGTACTTCGGCGCCTGCGTGCTGCTCGTTACCATGCCGGGGCTCCCGATGATCGGTCATGGCCAGGTGGAGGGGTTCCACGAGAAGTACGGCATGGAATACCGGCGTGCCTACTGGGACGAGCCGGTGGATGAGCACCTGGTCAAGCTGCACGAGGAGAAGGTATTTCCCCTCATGGGGAGGCGCTGGCTTTTCTCCGGTTCGGAAAACTTCGTTCTCTACGATTTCTTCGCCGACGGCCATGTGGACGAGAACGTCTACGCCTATTCCAACCGGGCGGGGAATGAACGGGGGCTCGTGATCTACAACAACCACTATGGGAACACGGCCGGTTGGGTCCGGACCTCCACCTCACGAGGGGTGCGCAATGCACAGGGAGAGACGGTGCTTGTGCAGACCACCCTGGCGGGGGCCCTCGGATTCGACCCGGATGGCCGTGCCTATTATTCCTGGCGTGATTCCATCAGCGGCCGGGAATATCTCAGGTCGGGACGGGAGTTGTGCGAGCAGGGGCTGTTTGTGGAACTTTCGGCCTATGAGAGCCGCGCCTATCTCGATTTTCGATCTATCCGCGACGACGACTACGGCACCTGGGGGCGCCTCTGTATCGAGCTTGCCGGCCGGCCGGTGGAGAGCCTGGCCGAGGAGATAAAGCAGATACGCCATGCCGACGTGATCGCTGCGTTCCGGGATCTCTGCGTTGACATGGACCGGTATCTGGCGGAGCTACCAGCACTACGGGAAGAGCGCGAGGCGCTCAGGCCGGCCTTGGCGGAATTCTTCCAGCTTATAAACCGTGACGCTCTTTGCCGTGGTGATATTGAGGCCGTGGCCGCCGATACCCTTCGAGCCCTGGCGGTGGCAGATATGCTCAACCTGTTGCAGACGGAGAAGGAGCTTTCCCTTCCGATGGTTGTCCTTGATCTGCCGGCGGACCGGCTGGTGCTGGCGGGGTGGCTCCTGCTGCACCGTGCGGGACTGCTGGCCGAGGCTGCCGATCCCTCTGCAACGGCAGCCTGCTGGTGTGACGAACTTGGCCTGCTCCGCCCCTTTACCGACCTGTTCCGCTTCGCCCAGGCCGCTGCCGGGGCACCGCTCCCCATGGATGAATGGGCCGCCGGTTCCCTGCTGCTCACCCTCCTTCGCCGGCAGTCGTTCTTTGCAGATTTGGGGGAGGGGGTTGTGCTGGAGCGCTTCCGGGACCTCTTTGCCGATTCTGTGGCGCGGGAGTTCCTCAACTGCCACTGGAGCGGGGATGCCGAGTGGTTCGTGCAGGAGCGGTTCGAGATCCTTCTCGGCTGGCTCCTGCTGGCAACCGTCATCACGGAAGGAGTGAAAACGGCTGCCGCTGCCGATTCCCTGATGACGAACATTTCCCCGCTGGAATCAGCATGCCAATCCTTCTATCTCACCGCCGCCCGTGCCGGTTACCGGTCCGACCGGTTTCTCGCCCTGCTGACGGGGGAGAAAATACCTACAGGAGTCGATCCCGTTGTTTCGTAAACTTGTCCCTTTTATAATGATGGTCGTCTTCTTTTCCCTTGCCGGTTGCGCCGCGGTTCCCAAGCCGCTGGTCGGCATCATTCCGGGGAAGGAGGCGGAAACGGTTCAGTCGCCAATCTCCATTTCGATCCGGACCCCCGACGGCAGCCGGGGCGGGCGGGGCTACCTGATCTTCAAGCGTCCCGACCGCTTCCATCTTGCCATACTCTCACCCTTCGGTCTCACAATGATGGAAGTGTTCAGTGACGGTGACCGCCTGACCTGCCTCATCCCCTCGAAGAATACTGCCTACAGCGGCAGAATTGCCGACCTGCCGGCCAGGGAAGGGCTGCGCACCTGGGGGCTCATGCGCTGGGTGGTGGAAAAGCCGCCGGTGCCCGGCCCGGCCCTGAAACGGGAGCATGTCACCGCCGATGGCCGGCGGGAGACCGTCTATTACGACAGCCAAGGGGTGGTGCTCCGGAAGGAGACGGAGGAGGGGGACCGGGTTTCCTTCAGCGACTACCAGGTGTATAACGGCGTGGCATTCCCGTCGGTTATGGAGCTTTCGGCCGTCACCGGGGAATCGGTCCGGATCACCTTCGACGAGCCGGAACTGAATGTGCCGGTGGAAGAGGGGGCACTTGTCCCGAATCTGGACGGGGTGACGGTGCTTCCCTTCTCCGCATTCAACGGGTTCTAGCCGGCCATGTTGAAATCGTTCCTCACCTCCATCACCGACGCCACCAACCGGGGTATCCGAGCCCACCTGGAATGGCTCTTCACTGTCACGAGCCGCCGTCCGCTCCTCGTCATCGTTGTTTCGACGGTTCTGCTGGCCCTCTCCGGCATCTCTATTGCCACAACCCGTTTCGAATCGGACATCTTCAAGCTCTTCCCCTCCAACCAGGGGCCGCTCAAGCTGTTCCTCGACTCCCTGAAGTGGAGTGGCGGTGCCCAGGATGCCTACTTTATTCTCGAAGGTGACAAGGAGCGACTGATTGCCGAGGGGGAGCGGTTCGCCGGCAAACTCACGGCGCTAAGGGTGGACGGCCAGCCCGCATTCCGGAAGGTAACCTACCGGACCTTCGACCCGTCCGAAGGCCAGTCGTTCGCCGATTTTGTCGGCTATGCCGTTACCCACCCCCAGCTCTTCGTCTCTCCCGGTGAAGCGGGCCGCATCGGCGAACATTTGACACCTGCTGCCATGGCCGCCAGCCTGGGCAAGGCACAGGCCGAGCTGGCAAGCCAGGCAGGGATGGGCCTCAAAGAGATCATCACCGTCGACCCCTTTTCCCTGCGGGACCTGATCCTCCCTCGCCTGAAAAAGGCGAGTCAGGCCCTTGATCTGGATACGACCTCTCCCTATTTTCTCTCCCGTGACGGCCGGGTGCTCATCATCATCGCCGAGCCGGCCCGCCCGGTGCAGGATATGGTCTTTGCCCGCAAGCTCGTGGCTGGTATCGATGCGTCCCGGCGGGGAGCGACCGTCACTATAACCTGCACCGGCGCCCACCTGGCGGCAGTGCTCGATGAAGCGGCAGTGAAGGGGAACGTTATCTCCTGTGTCCTCTCGTCGCTCGTGGTGGTACTCCTCCTCTTTTACCTGACCTACCGCCGCTTCCTCCCCACCCTCCTGATCCCGCTCATCCTCTTTTGCGGGGTGGTGCTGGCTCTGGGGACGGCGGGGCTCTTCCTCTCCTCCATAAGCCTTATCTCCTTCGCCTTCACCGCCCTTATCATCGGTCTTGGCACCGACTATTCCATCCATCTCTACGACCGGTTCCATTCCGAGCGGAGTTCCGGCCGGGATACCAACGAGGCGCTCAGACTGGCGGTCGTCGATACCGGCCACGGCGTCTTTACCGCCGCCACTACGACCGCTCTTCCTTTTCTCGCCCTGACCATCTCCGACGTCCGAGCCCTGTCCGAGCTGGGGCTTCTGGTCGGCCTCGGGGTGATCTTCTCCCTTTACGCCACCTTTCTCTTCCTGCCGCCGCTCATTCTCTTCTCCGAGCGCCGTTTCCCCGCTGCGGTCTATCGACCACTCCCCCGCTTCGGTCTTGGCCGGGTATGGAACATATGTGGCAGCCGGTATCGTCCTGTCATCATGGCTTCCAGTGCAATCATCGCCCTGCTTCTGCTGGCCGCGTTCTTCATCCGTTTCGAAGGTGACCTGAAGAATCTCCAACCCCGCCACTCCGAGGCTTTCCAGGCCCAGGAGAAGATCGAGCAGCACCTGAGCCACTCCCCGAAGCAGATGCTCGTTGCGGTAGAGGGAACGGATCTTGATGATGTCATGGTCCGGGGAGGACGGGTGGAGAAGATGGTGGAGCGCTACGTCCAGAGTGGGCAGCTCGTCTCCTTCTCTTCTCTCGGCCAGGTGGTGAACGACCGGGAGAGCCAGGCAGCGGTGCTGGCCGCCATGACGGGGCCGCTGGCTTCTCTGCGACCTGCGGAATCGGCAACCGCCGCTCTCAGTAAAGCCGGTTTCGATCCTGTGTCCTTCCAGGGGACGATTGCCGGTCTGGACGGCCTCGCAAAGGCCCGGCCGGTACCGCCGGCCGAAGCAATCGGGCGGATCGAGCGTTCGCCTCTGCGGGGAGTGGTGACGCGCCATCTCATGCAGTGGGATGGCAGCTATCACCTCCTTTCCTATCTCAACTATCGGGGAAGCGAGTTCAATCAGAAGTTGTTTCTCAAGGAACTTTCCAACGCAGACCCGACGGCCCGGGCCACCAGCACCGACCTGGTGAGTGGCCAACTGGCTGGATCGGTGAAGAAAACATTCCTCTGGGGCTTTCTCCTCGGCGGGGCAATGGTGCTGTTCCTTCTCCTCTCCCACTTCGATTCTCTTGCCGACATCGTCATCTCTTTCTTCCCGGTTGTCGCCGGTGTAATTGCCATGCTCGGTCTCATGTCCCTTACGGGGATGGGGGTCAACTTCATGAATGCCATGGTCCTCGTGACCATTCTCGGTATGGGGAGCGACTACGGCCTCCATCTTGTGCACCGGGTGACCGGCTCGGCGGAGGACGAGCGGCGGGAGCAGTTCGTCCAGTCGGGCCGGGGCGTCCTTCTCTCCGCCCTCACCACCATTGCCGGCTTTGGATCACTAGCTTTCACCGATTACGGCGCCCTCTCTTCCATCGGCTGGGCTACCAATTACGGAATCGCCGCGACCATGCTCTTCGCTCTTGTTACGCTCCCCGCCTTCCTGGAAGCGGGAAGACGGCGGATGTCACGGATCAACGGGGAGTCGCTGACATGAAATTACGTTCCGGTTCTTCACCCCGCCTCCTCCTGGTCTACCCGGCCACCCACAAGCTGGGGTGGGTGAAGCGCTTTCAGCTTCCTCCCCTTTCCCTGAAACAGGTGGCTGCCGCCACACCGCCGTCGTGGGAGGTGATCATGGTGGACGAGGTCCACGAGGATATCCCCTTCGACGGGCAGTTCGACCTGGTAGGGATTACGGCCATGACTCACCAGGCGTTCCGTGCCTACGAGATTGCCGACCGGTTTCGGGCTCGTGGCGTGCCGGTGGTCCTGGGGGGGATACACCCGACGGTTCTTCCCGAAGAGGCGGGGGCCCATGCGGACGCGGTGGTGGTGGGGGAGGCGGAGCCGGTCTGGGAAAAGCTCCTGGAAGATCTTCTGGCAGGGTCACTGGCACCTCTCTACCGGGCGCCGATTCCTGCCGGCGAACGGCTCGTGATCCCCTGGGGTCGACGGGACATCCTGTTGGGAAAGACGTACCTCACCACCCAGACCCTCCAGGCGAGCCGGGGGTGCCCCTACGACTGCCCCTTCTGCATTACCACCAACTACTTCGGCAAGAGCTTCCGCTACCGTGATCCTGACGACGTGCTGGCCGAACTCCGCTCCTTTGAGGGGAAACTGACGGTCTTCCTGGACGACAATATCCTGGGGGACCCGGTTCGCGCCAGGCCGATCCTGGAGGGAATGGCAGGAATGAACATCCGCTGGGGAGGGCAGGGGAATCTCCGCTTTGCCGAAGACCCGGAGATGGTCAAGCTGGTGGCGCGCTCGGGTTGCATCGGCATCTTCGTCGGCATCGAATCGGTGACCGGCCCCTATGCCAACCACCCTAAAACCGGGAGCCGTCATACCCCTGTCGATCTGGTGAAGCGGGTGCGGGACGCGGGGATCGTGCTGGAGGCGTCCATGGTCTTTGGCTTCGACGACCACGACGAGGGAGTATTCGAGCAGACGGTCCGCTTTCTTGAGGAGTGCGCCCCGAGCCTTCCTACCTTTCACATCCTCACCCCCTATCCCGGAACCGCCCTGTTCAGCCAGTTCGATCGGGAAGGAAGGCTGCTCCATAAGGAGTGGAACCGGTACGATCACGGCACGGTGGTCTACCGGCCGAAGCAGATGACCCCGGAACGGCTCTACCGGGGATGGCAGGAAGCGCGCTGGGAAGCGTACCGGCTGCCGGCAATTGCCAAAAGGGTGATGAAGGGGAAGGGTAAAGGGGTGAACCTGCTCTATAACCTGCTTCGCCGTGGGGGGATAGACCGGCCGGGTGATGAGTGCATTAACGGTGCGCTGGAGTGAGGTTATTCGTTTTGCTCTAACTCCCGGGGATAGAGAAAAGCGTCCGAGTAACAAAGGCTTCTCTAACGGTTTTTCCCCGGCGGAAGTGGCTTCAGCGGGACGATTGACGTAATGGAAGTGAAATAGTATTAACAACGGAGCTGAAGCGAGAAATTATGATAACGATCCTGAATTTTTCTCCGAGAATAAAAGGCCTCAATGATAAAATATGCGATATGTTGTGCGAAGGATTTACTGAACTAAAAGTTGACTATCAGTGTATTAAATTAAGAGAATTAACTATTTACGAATGCAGCAATTGCAGGTCATGTATGAAATCGCCTGGAGATGACTTAGGTACATGTCATTTGACGGATGATATGAGTCAATTCATCAAATCAATACTCCAATCGAAATGTATTATTCTGTCATCTCCGATTAATTGTTATGATTTACCCTCGAAACTACAGGTAATTCTTGAAAGAATGAGTATATTCTGTCACTGGTCGGATGATATGTACGCACCAAAGGTCAGATTGATGCCACATGATATTAACGGGATATTGATAACGACCAGTGCGATGCCAGGGGTAATGGTACCCCTTGTCACCAAGGCAAGAAAAACGTTCAGACTGTTTGCCAAACCTTTGCGTATCAAGAGGATTACCTATTATCATCTTGGTTTTAAAGGGCGGGCAACTGATATGGCCGTAACAGAAAAGGACAAGAAAACAGTCCGGTGCATCGTGGCGAAACTTGCGCTCGATGCTGCGGCCACCGCATAGCAGAACCGTTTCTGTCTAGCGGAACATGCTGATGCCGATGGTAAACAGGCTCGAATTGAGGGGTTCGTTGGGGGTGGCGGTGTTGGCGTTGGAGACGTGGTGGTAGCGGTATTCCCCCATCAGGGCCAGGTCCTTCCTGATGAAATACTGAAGGCCCGTTCCTCCCTGATAGGAGAAGTCGAGCCGCGTCCCCATGGTCGGGAGTCCCAGGTCGACGAACAGGATGCCGCCACCGGCGAAGACATAAGGGACCATCTCCTCCAGTGAGGTGAACTTCCAGCTCCCCAAGGCATAGCCCCCCGTCATGACCCGGCCATCATGGTTGACCGCCACGTGGAGCGGCAGCTCCAGCAGGAGCTCGTGGCGTCCCTGGTACCAGTTCCCCTTTCCTACCTCGTCCGAGAGGAACCAGCCGTAGCGGAGGATGTTGGTGTAGGTCTGGACGTCGGTTCGGGTGGCGCCGAAATTCCGGTGAGTGACGCCATAGCCGGTAAGCCAGGTGTACTCGTGGCTTGCGTCGCGGACGGCGGAGTTGTCGGCGGCGGATACGGCGGCGGGGAAGAGGGTCAGGGTGACGATGATCGTGAGAAGAATCTTTGTCATAAGGTATCCGTTAGAACAAATTTTAAGTTGTAAATCCTTAGGATAACGCGCCATCCGCCGTAATCTCGTCCGCTCTGGTCGGCCCTTCGCTGCGGACCCCAACCGATGGTGGCCAGATGAGCATACTATGTCACTTCCGGTGTGGCTTGTTATGGAGAATTCTGGCGGGTGTCCGCTCGCCGCTCGGGCTCTCTCGCCGCTCCCGAGACCACGACAGATGTCTCCGAGCATATCGGAGAAAATAAAAGCCCCCGGTAAACCGGGGGCTTTTTGCATCAGTCCATACACGCGGGCTGGATGATCTTTGAGAGGGGGTACTCCACGATTCCCTCGGCACCGAGCTTGATCAGTTCCGGCACGATGCGGCGCACCTCTTTTTCGGGGAGGATGCTCTCGATGGAGACCCAGTCGGAGTTGTAGAGATGTGATACGGTGGGGTTGTTGAGGCTCGGAAGCATCCTGGTTATCGCCTCCACCCGGTTGTTCGGTGCATTCATCTTGATACCCACCATCCCCTCGGCCGCCAGGGCCGATTTGAGCAGGGTGGCGATCTGCTGGATCTTGGCCCGCTTCCAGGGGTCGGCCCAGGCCGCCTTGTTGACGATCAGCACCGGCACCGACTCCATCAGGTCGCAGACGATGCGCAGGTTGTTAGCCCGGATGGTGGAGCCTGTTTCCGTTACCTCGACGATGGCATCGCAGAGGCCGTCCACAACCTTGGCCTCCGTTGCACCCCAGGAGAACTCCACCGTCACCGGTATGTCCCGCTCGGCGAAGTAACGTTTGGTAAAGCCGACCAGTTCGGTGGATATGGTTGCGCCGTGGAGGTCTTCCGGCTTCTGCACCTTCGAGTCCTGGCCAACCACCAGCACCCAGCGGACCGGTCGGCGGGATACCTTGGAATAGACCATCTCGCAGACTTCCATCACGTCCGAGTCGTTCTCCCGGACCCAGTCCCGGCCTGCTATTCCTACGTCGATGGTACCCCGCTCCACGTACTTCCCCATCTCCTGGGGACGGATCAGCTTGCAGTTCATATCAGGGTCGTCGATGGTGGGGAAGTAGCTGCGGGATGAAATTCCCACCTGCCACCCCGCCTGCTTGAACAGGTCGACAGTGGCGTCTTCCAGGCTCCCCTTGGGGATGCCGAACTTCAGTATGTTGGACATGGAAAACCTCTCAATTTATTGGTTCTGGAAATTGACGCGAAGACGCCAGGGCGCAAAGAAATACTTAAAGGTTCTCTTTGCGTCTCTGCGCCTTTGCGTCAAAAGAGCTTATTTTTTGTATACTTCGTTCGGGTCGAACAACGGGTTGGAATGCTCCACCCACTGGCCGTTTTCCCACTTCACGTAGAAACAGCTCCGGTTCCCCGTGTGGCAGGCGGCGGGGCCGTTCTGTTTCACCTTGATCACCACGGTGTCGGCGTCGCAGTCGGTGAGGACTTCCATCACCTCCTGGGTGTTCCCCGATTCCTCCCCCTTCATCCAGTACTTGTTCCTGGTCCGGCTGAAGAACCAGGTCTTGCCGTCCTTCAGGGTCAGGTTCAGGGTCTTTTCGTCCATGAAGGCAACCATCAGCACTTCGCCGTTCTCGTAATCCTGGATGACGGCGGGGATGAGCCCCCCCATCTTGTCGAAATCGATCTTGATCATTGTCTCCGTTTCTCCTCGTTTACTGGTTAACAACCCTCATTTAATACAACGCCGTCCGGCGGGGTGTCAACAGTTCTATTCGCACACTCATGAATTAAGTGTCGTCTTCCCGGGAAAAGACCCGATAACGATAAAAGGCCGCTTCCTTCCGGACAGCGGCCTTTGTCGTGTCAGTGTAGCGGCAGCGACGGAAAGTTCTACAGCAGGTGCTCGATCTTCTCCCGCTCTTCGATGAGATAAAAATCCAGGGTCTTGCGGAGCGCGTCGTCGATGCCGGTGGTCGGTTCCCAGTCGAGGCATTTTTTTGCATTCTTCACGGAAGGAACGCGGGTCAGCATATCCTGATATCCCTTGCCGTAGAAGGTTCCGGACGAAACCTCCACGAGTTTGCACTTTTCGGCCCGTTCCCGGTAAGCGGGGTACTCCTTTACCAGGGCAATCAACTTCTCGGCCAGTTCCCTGACGGAGAGGTCGTTCCCCGGGTTGCCGATGTTGAAGATGCCGCCATCGGCGCAGCCGTTCTCGTTGGCGATGATTTTCATCAGGGCGCCGATGCCGTCCTCCACGAAGGTAAAGGAGCGGCGCTGGTTGCCGCCGTCCACCAGCTGGATCGGTTCCTCCGCCAGGATGTTATAGAGGAACTGGGTGAGCACCCGGGAGCTCCCTTCCTTGGCGGTGCTGATGGAGTCGAGCTTGGGACCGATCCAGTTGAAGGGACGGAACAGGGTGTAGCGAAGCCCTTCGTGTGCGCCGTAGGCGTAGATGACCCGGTCGAGCATCTGCTTGGCGCAGGAGTAGATCCACCGCTCCTTGTTGATGGGACCGAGCATGAGGGGTGAGCTCTCTTCGTCGAACTCGCGGTCCGGGCTCATGCCGTAGACCTCGGAGGTTGAGGGGAATATGACCCGCTTCTTGTGCTTCGCGCACTGGCGGATGATCTTCAGGTTTTCCTCGAAATCGAGCTCGAAGACCCGGAGCGGGTCCTTCACGTAGGTGACCGGGGTGGCGATGGCCACCAGCGGCAGTACCACGTCGCACTTCTTGATGTGGTACTCGATCCACTCTTTGTTGATGGTGATGTCCCCTTCCAGAAAATGGAAGCGGGGATCGCCAAGAGAGCGCTCCAGCTTGTCGCAGGCCATGTCCAGACCGTAGACTTCCCAGTCGGTGGTGGTGAGGATGCGGTGGGTGAGGGCGTTGCCGATGAAGCCGTTGACGCCGAGAATGAGTACTTTCATGTGTGACTCCGTTCGTAAGAATGCAGGTATTGCCACGAATACACACGAATCAAATCAAAATAACCATTCGAGAAGATTTGTGTTAATTCGTGGCTGAAAAGCTTTCGCCTTTCAGAATATGATTACCGTTAAATTGAGGTGCGGCTAGTTCCTCTCCTCCTTCAATCTGCAGGGTCCTGATTTCCAGCAGTCCGGCACCAGTTCCCACCAACAGCGGATTGGTGGAGACGATCACGCCCGGTTCGCCACTACCCTCTACCGGACAGGCGCTCCAGACGATTACCTTCTTCCCACCCAGGAAAGAGAAAGCGCCAGGGTAAGGGTGGGTGACGCCGCGGATGAGGTTGTAGATCTGCACGGCGCTCTTCGTCCAGTCGATAATGCCATCGGCCGGTTTCCGCCCGCCGCAGTAGTTCCCCGCCTTAAGGTCCATGGGGATGCGGGAGGCCGTGCCGTCCAGGAGCTTCGGCCATGCACGGGCTATAACAGTCACCGCCGCGTCAGTCACTTTGTTGAAGACGTCCAGAGCGGTGTCGGTGAATTCAATCGTCACTTTTTCCCGATCTACAATGTCGCCGGCGTCGGGTTTTTCCACCATGTAGTGAAGAGTGGCACCGGTTTCCGTCTCGCCGTTGATGACGGCCCAGTTCACCGGTACCCGCCCCCGATATCTGGGCAGGTACGAACCGTGGAGGTTGAGGGAACCCCGGTGTGCCAGTTCCAGGACCTGTGGCTTGATCATGTTCCGGTAGTAGAAAGAGAGGAGGAAGTCGGGGGCAATCTCCTTGAGCCGTTCAATGTTTTCCGGCAGGTTAATGTCGGTGGTGAGGTAGGGGATGCCGTGGCGATCCGCCAGCTCCCGCACCGACTTGAACCAGATCTCCTCGGTGGGAGAGTCCTCGTGGGTGAAGATGAGCCGGACATCGGCCCCTTGCCGGAGGAGCTCCTCCAGGCAGCGGTAGCCGACGTTATGATAGGCGCAGACGACGATAGAAGACATGGAAACCTTTTCTAACAGGGATATTCAGGATAATCAGGATGAAAGAAATTTGTCGGATTGCCTTCTAAAGGATTTTGACTTTATCCTGTCTATCCTGTTTATCCCTGTTAATTATGCTTTTTGTTTTCTTGCCCATGCACCCGCCGCACCACGTAGCGCGGGCGCTTCCGTACTTCCTGGTAGATCCTCCCCACGTACTCACCCACCAGGCCGATGCCGAAGATGACGATACCGATGAAGAAGAAGAGGATGGCGAAGAGAGTGAATACTCCCTCCACTTCGGCTCCCACGATGAAGCGGCGTACCAGGAGGAAGAGGGCGAAGAGGACCGAGGAGACGGAGGTGAAGATGCCGAGCAGGGCGAACAGTTGGAGCGGTACCACGGAAAAGCCGGTCATGAGGTCGAAGTTGAGCCGGACCAGCTTGTAGAGAGAGTACTTGCTCTCTCCTTCAGCCCGTTCGGCGTGGGCGACCGGCACTTCTCCCGGGTTGGAGGCGAAGGTCTGGGCCAGGGCGGGGATGAAGGTGGTGGTCTCCTGGCAGTGGTTGATGTTGTTGATGATGTCCCGATGGTAGGCGCGGAGCATGCATCCGTAGTCGCTCATGCGCATGCCGGTCATCTTGTTGGTGGTGATATTGACGATGCGGGAGGCGAATTTGCGGAAGAAGGTGTCCTGCCGCTTCTGCCGTACGCTCCCGACCACGTCATGCCCCTTCTCGATCTCTGCCACCAGCTTGGGGATCTCTTCCGGCGGGTTCTGGAGGTCGGCGTCGAGGGTGATGACGATGTCACCGGTGCTGATTTCGAAGGCGGCGAGGATCGCCATGTGCTGGCCGAAGTTGCCGTTGAACTCGATGACCTTCACTTCCGGGTGGGTGGCGGCCAGCTCCTTGAGGATCTCGATGGAGCGGTCGCGGCTGCCATCGTCGGTGAAGATGATCTCGAACGGTTTCCCCATCTTCTTCATGACCGGGTATATCCGCTCGAAGAGGGGGTGGAGGTTCGGTTCCTCGTTGTAGACCGGGACGACGATGGAGATGTATGGTTTGTCGGGCATGGGGTGTCCTGTTGGGATGCGGTTTCTGCGTCCCTACGTTATTTCCTTGTTCTCGCAATCACATTTTTCACCCCTTCCACCACGTCCCGGGCATCGTCGAGGGACATGAGCGGGAAGAGGGGGAGGGAGAGTATCCGATCCGAGGCGTAATCCGCGTTGGGAAGCTCACCAGCGGCTATGTTCAACGTATTCCGGTAGTACTCGTGGTGGTGGATCGCCTTGTAGTGGAGACCGGTGCCGATGTTTTCCTTCTTCAACTCCGCCATGAAGGTGTCCCGGTCGATGGCGAGCTTTTCGATCCGGACCAGAGGTGTATAGAGGTGCCACGCGTGGCGCTGCTGATAGGGAGCATAGATGGGAAGCGCCAGTTCGGCCACGTCGGCGAATTCGCGGTTGTAATATTCGGCGATATCCCGGCGCTTGTCGATGAAGCCGTCCAGCCGGGGGAGCTGGTGAATGCCGATGGCAGCCTGGATGTCCATCATGTTGTATTTGAAGCCGGGGAGGACGATGTCGTAGTTGGGGGTGCCGCTGGCGGCGAACCGCTTCCACGCCTCCCGGCTCATTCCGTGGAACTTGAGGAGGGAGACTTCCTCGGCCAGCGCCTCGTCCGGCGTGCAGACCATTCCCCCCTCGCCGGTGGTGATGTTCTTGTTGGGATGGAAGGAGAATATGGAGACGGAATCGAAGGAGCCGATCCGTTTCCCCTTGTATTCAGTGCCGGCAGCATGGGCTGCATCTTCGATGACGGTGATGCCGAACTCTTTTGCCAGGGCGAAGATGGGGTCCATATCGCAGGACTGGCCGGCGAAGTGGACCGGGATGATGGCCCGGGTCCGTTCCGAAATTTTTGCGCGGATTTTTGCGGCGTCGATGTTGAGGGTACCCGGCTCGATATCGACCAGCACGGGTTTCGCACCACAGAGGACGCAGATGCTGACCGTGGATGCGAAGGTCATGGGGGTGGTGATGATCTCATCCCCCTCCTTGATCTTCAGCGCCAGGAGGGTCAGGTGGAGTCCGGCGGTGGCTGAGCTGAGGGGAACGGCGTAGGGCGCCCCAACGTAGGCCTTGAACTCCTCCTCGAAACGTTTCACTTTGGGGCCGGTGGTGATCCAGCCGGAGCGGAGGGAATCGACAACCTCGTTGATCTCGGCGTCATCTATGGTAGGGCGGGAAAAGGGAAGAAAATCCGTGCGCACGAAGGGCCTCCGGCAGGTAAAATAACCTGCTACTTATGGCACAAAACAGCCGTTGGTGCAAACAATTTCCCCTGCTGGCAGACCATTACCGGTTGGTAATGAGTGTCTTCTTGGGAGTAAAGCCCAGTTCCCGGATGGGGGTTTTGACTAGCTGGCGGAATCCATCCACGTCGTTGCGCCGGAGGAGGAGAAATACAGGTTTCGGGCCGTCCCAGATCCGGCTGAACTGCTGCGCGTCCATGAACCAGGCGGACTGGTCTCCTTGCTTGCTGCCGAATTCCAGCTCTCCCATGCCGCCGACGGTGATGACCCGCCGCTGCGTGTAGAACGGTAGCCCCTGTTCGTGGCCGAAAGAGGCGATCACCGCGTCCGGTGCGGCTTTTTCTTTCACGATCAAACAGAGATCCTTGCTTGATCTTCTCGTCGCCACATTGTCCATGAGGGAAATCGGGCCGACAATCCCCAGCAGGTAAGAACAGAGACAGAGGGAGACGAAGAGAGGGACAGTGGCGCCACGACGAGTCATGGCAAGAGCGGCCGCCCCTTCGATGAGGAAAATGGAGCCGGTGCCGAGGCCCTCAAGGGGGGAAAAATCCTTTGCCTGGGGAATATGGGGATAGATGCAAACGCCAATGCCGAGAATAATGAGGATGGCGGCCAGCACGTACCCCTCGATGCGCATGAGCCGGTCAGGCCCGTCGAGCTGCCGGACGAAGGCCTTCCCGATCAGGAGGGCAAGGGGGGGGAAGACCGGGAGGATATAGGGGACCAGCTTGGAATCGGACTTGGAAAAGAAGACGAAGATGAAGATGGCCCAGATGGCCAGATAGAGGGCCTGGCGCCCCGTTTCGCTGAGCCGTTCCCGCCACACACCCTTGAGACCGGTCGGAATGAAAAACGACCAGGGGATCATGGTGCCGAGGAGGACCGGGATAAAGAACCAGACCGGCTGGTAGCGGCCGTGCACTTTGGTGAGAAAGCGCTCGAAGTGCTCGTGGATGAAAAAGAACTGGGCGAACTCCGGATTGCGCTGGGAGACGAGGATGAACCAGGGAGCGCTGACCAGGAGAAAGAGGAGGGTGCCGGTTACAAGCCGCATCTCCTTAAGGAGCCGCCAGCGTTTGCCAAGGAGGAGATAGAGGAAGATGATCGCGCCGGGGAAGACGATGCCGATGAGCCCCTTGGCCAGGACCGCCAGGGCAGCGGAAATATAACCGAGGTAGCAGTAACGCCCCCGGCGCGGCTCGCTGTCGCGGACAGCAATGGCGAAGCAGCCGAGGCAGGCGGTCAGGCAGAAGGTGACGAGCATGTCGGTCAGGTTGATCCGCGCCTGGATGAGGAAGCCGGTGGTTGTTCCCAGGATCAGGGCGGCGAAGAGACCCTCCCGTCGGCCAAACAGGGTGCGTCCCACGTGGTAGGTTATGAGGACCGTGAGCAGCCCCGCCAGGGCACAGGCAAAACGGGCGGCGAACTCGTTCTCGCCAAAAAGGGAGAAGGAGATGGCATTCAGCCAGTAGAGGAGAGGGGGCTTTTCAAAATATTTCACATGGTTGAGCAACGGGGTGATGAAATCCCCCCGCTCCAGCATCTCCCGAGGTATCTCCGCGTAGCGGGCCTCGTCCGGTTCGAACAGGGGGAGGTGTCCCAGGAACTGGAAGAACGCCACGCCGAAGATGACGAGAAGTGCCCCCAGGTCCTTTCTGGCAGGGCTTTCTTTGGCGGTGAGGAAGTCAACGATATATTTCATCGGAAGGTACCTTTGCATGAATTGATTTGGTCATAAAGCGCCTCACCGCAGAGGACGCGGAGTAACATCAGGGGAAAATCGAAAGGCCATAAAACCATGACAGTCTATGTGAGTTTCTTTGCGCCCCTGCGTCTTTGCGTCAAGCCGTTGTTCGGTGTGTCTTTCTGTTCAACAGGCTGAGCTACCGGATTTTTCCCGCCGGATGAGGTCGTGTTTTTCGGCGGGGAACGGTACCCGGAGTGTGATGCGCTGGTTGGGATGGGCAATCTGGAGTGGTGTGCCGTCCATCCCCTGGAACTCCGTTAACCGGTATCTGCCGCCGGTCATGCCACGGCCGATGAATTCCAGTTCGTCCCCCGCCTCGATCCTGTTGCGGACCTCGACGGCGAGGGAGCCGTCGCTCGTGACGTCTTCCACGATGCCGACGAAGTCGTGGCTCCTTGTATAGCGGGAACGGTACTCGTGGTCAAGGTCTTTTGGCGGGCCGAGGAAGAAGCCGGTGGTGTACCCCCGGTGGCTGATCTTGCAGAGTTCGTCGAGCCATTCCGGCCGGCAGCGATAGCTCTCCGGATCGTCGCAGAAGCGGTCGATCGCCTCCCGGTAGACGCGGACTACCGATGCCACGTAGTGTATCCCCTTCATCCTCCCCTCGATCTTCAGGGAGTTGATACCGCTTCCCACCAGTTCGGGGATGTACTGGAGAAGGCAGAGGTCCTTGGAGTTGAAGATGAAGGTGCCGGTTTCGTCCTCAACTACCGGGAAATACTGACCGGGACGGGTTTCTTCAACCAGTGCGTAGCTCCACCGGCAGGGGTGGGCGCATTCACCCTTGTTGGCGGGGCGATTGCTCATGACGCTGGAAAGGAGGCAGCGCCCCGAGTAGGAGATGCACATGGCGCCGTGGACGAAGGACTCCAGCTCAATTCCGACCCGTTCCCGGACGTGGCACAGGTCATCCAGGGACATCTCGCGGGCCAGGTTTATCCGGGTGATCCCCTGCTTCTGCCAGAAGAGGGCGCTCTTCCAGTTGGTGGTATTCGCCTGGGTGGAAAGGTGGATGGGGCGGTCGGGTGCTATCTCCCGGAGCATGTCGACTACCCCCGGGTCAGCGACGATGCAGGCGTCGAGGGGGATATCCCGCAGCGACTCCAGGTAGCGGAATAGTCCGTCTATGTCGGCATTGTCGGGATAGGCATTGACGGTCAGGTAGACCTTTACACGGTGAAGATGTGCATAGTCGACCGCGGCAGCAAGCTCCCCAAGGGTGAAGTTGTCAGCATGGCTTCTCAGACCGTAGGCTTTTCCTCCAAGGTAGACGGCGTCGGCGCCGTAGTGTATGGCAATTTTCAGCTTTTCCATGTTGCCCGCCGGGGCAAGTAGTTCTGGTTTGGTCATTGCAACTTCCTGGGGTGGGTAAAATGGTCGAAAAACATGCCGGATAGTAGCACATCGACGACGTCAGATAAACCCGAAAAGGTGCTTTGTTCTTGACAAAAACAGGGAAATGGCTTTTATTATGCTTAGTTTTGGGTAAGGAGGGGGAATGCGTTCGATCTCGTGGGTTGTCGTGGCAGGCTTGGCGATTGCGGCTTCCGGGTGCAGCGATTACGACATTATCCTGAAGAAGCAGACGGAGATGGATGCCCGGTTGGAGCAGCTGGTCCAGGGTAGCGCGGCTGCAAACCAGCGGATAGCCGCGTTGGACAATGAAGTGAAAGAGCTGCAGTCGAAGGTAAGGACCCACTCTGCCGAACTGGATGGACTGAAAGCTGTCGCTCCACAGTTGAAGGATCTCAATCCAGCCTCTCCGGGAGTGAGCGAGCTTCCATCAGCTCCCAGTCCCGTGATCGAGGTAGTGAACAGAGATGCTGTTCCGCCCGATACCGACGCCGGTCCCCAGGAAGCCTACATGAAGGCTTTCGGCAAGTTCAGCAGCAACAAGTACGATGAGGCCATAGAAGGTTTTACCGCATTCATGGGCCGTTATCCTTCCCACGAGTATGCGGGCAACGCCCAGTACTGGATCGGCGAGTGCTATTACACAAAGCGCAACTATCCCCTGGCGCTGGAGGCGTTCAACGCGGTAGTGAAAAACTACCCGAAGGGGAACAAGGTTCCGGATGCCATGCTCAAGATCGGGTACACCTACTTCAACATGAACGAACCGGCCAAGGCCAGGTCGATTCTTCAGACACTGGTCGATGAATATCCCGTGAGTCCGGCTGCGGCGAAGGCAAAAGAGCGGCTTGGGCGTCATTAAAGAGAGTCTCTTCAGAATTTTGGGCCATTCCAACTATCCCGCGAGGTGTCTATGAAACGAACTGTGCTTGCTCTGCTGTTATTTCTGTTGCTGATGTCCGGTTACACGGTCGCTTGGGCGCAGGACGAGGAGCCGACCATCTACGTGATTCAGAAGGGAGACACCCTCTGGGGGCTCTCAAATAGATTCCTGCAGGACCCCCACTACTGGCCGCCCCTCTGGGCGGAAAATCCGAGCATCGGTAATCCCCATTTCATCTTCCCGGGGCAGAAGCTCAAGGTTTTTTCCGATCGGATCGAGGTTGTGGACGAGCATGGTGCAACTGAAGAAAAGGCCCCTGCCTCCGAGCCGGTGGGAGTGGTCCAGGAGCGGGTATTCACCGTGACGGGGGGGGAAGGTTTCCTGCTGGAGGGTGATTCCAAGCCGATAGGTCACCTCATTGCCACCTACCAGAACCGTCAGATTCTCGGCGAGGATGACATCGTCTATGCGGATATCGGGCGCTCCCATGGGGTCAAGACCGGCAACCGCTTCTCCATTTACAAGGAACTGGAAGCGGTCAGCCATCCGGTCACCCACGTGATCCTTGGGCATCGGGTCATCCCCCTCGGGACAGTGCAGATTTCCGAAGTCGAGGAGGATACTTCCAAGGCGATCATCACGAAATCCTACCTGGAAGTAGGTGCCGGGGCTTACCTGATGCCGTACCGGGACCGGAAAAAAGTCATAGCGCTCAAGGCTCCGACGAAGGACCTGACCGGCTATATCGTCGAGACCCAGACCGGCAACAAGGCGGTAGCTGCGGGGGATGTCGTTTTCATGGACCTGGGAAAGTCCAACGGACTTGAGGTTGGAAACATGTTGTATGTGGTGCGTGACGTGGTTCCCGACCAGAAATTCATCAGCGTGCCGATCGGCAAGCTTCCGACGGACGTGATCGGTGCGGTCGTCGTGGTCGATACCGGCGAAACCACGGCGACGGCCCTGGTGATCAAAAGCATCGATACCATTTACCGGGGAGACCGCCTGGAAATGAGAAAGTAGGCCGGCTGCCGGATAGGGGGCCCAATTCACGGATTGGGCCTTTTTTTTTATTCGATATGTAACGGGGCCACGCATGGAACATTTTTACTGGTTTGCCCTGAAATCGGTACCTCATGTGGGGAATGTGACGTTCCGCCGCCTCCTGGAGCAGTTCGGGACACCGGCCAGGGCTCTTGCCGCTTCGGCTGAAGAACTGTCGGGGATAAAAGGGGTCAGCGCAGCGGCGGCCGCTGCCATTGCCAATCATGATTACCGGCCGGCGGCTGAACGGGAGTGTGAGTTGCTCGCGCAGAGTGGCGCCCGGATCGTCACGCTGCTTGATACCGACTACCCCCGCCCCCTGCTCGAGATTGCCGATCCTCCACCGTATATATATGTCAAAGGTTCCCTGAAGGGACTTGAGCCGGCAGTGGCCATGGTCGGCTCGCGCCGGGCTTCCAGCTACGGGCTGCTGGCTACCCGGCGGCTGGCAGGTGAGCTTGCGGCACACGGGATAACGGTAGTCTCCGGCATGGCCCGTGGCGTGGACACTGCGGCCCACCGGGGAGCCCTGTCCGGGGGAGGGCGAAGCATCGGCGTTCTCGGCTGCGGCATCGACGTGATCTATCCGCCGGAAAACCGGCAGCTGTTTGCATCCATGGGGGAGGAAGGCGGGCTCGTCTCCGAGTTCCCCCTCGGAACCCTCCCCCTGGCGGAGAATTTCCCCCGCCGCAACCGGATCATAAGCGGCATCTGCCGGGGGGTCCTGGTGGTGGAGGCGGAGGAGCGGAGCGGTTCCCTCATTACCGCCCAGTACGCACTGGAACAGGGGCGGGAGGTGTTTGCCATTCCGGGGAATATCACCTGCAGTTCCAGTCGCGGGACCAACCGCCTCATCAAGCAGGGGGCAAAGCTGGTGGAGTCGGTGGAGGACATCCTGGAGGAACTGCCTCAGCGTGATGGACACCGGATATCCCCGTCAGTTTCACCCGTGCTGGACCTTACCCATCAGGAGGCGGCCATCTATACGATCCTTGCTGCCGCGCCGCACCATATCGACGAGATCATTGTAAAAAGCGCATTGACAGTGGGGGACGTTTCCGCTATTTTACTCCGCCTGGAACTGAAGGGGGCGGTACAACAGCTCCCGGGGAAGCTTTTTGCGCTTGCGTAAAGGCAGGTAAAACTACGGTAAACCATTAACCAGAGAGGACACAGGAGCACAGAGAAACCTGAAAAATGATGTGCTCTCCTGTCCCGGCTTTCCCTCTGCGCACTACGTGGTAGAATTCAATTTAATCATTCAGCGCGGTGAACATAATGTCCCAGCATCTCGTCATAGTTGAATCCCCGGCCAAGGCCAAGACCATAGAGAAATTTCTCGGCGGGGAGTACCGTGTCCTCGCCTCCTTCGGCCATGTTCGCGCCCTTCCCAGCAAGCAGGGGTCGGTGGATATCGAGCACGACTTCGAGCCGAAATACGCGGTGCTGCCCGAGAGCAAGAAGCACCTTGATGCGATCAAGAAGGAGCTGAAGAACTGCGACTCTCTCCTCCTGGCCACTGACCCCGACCGCGAAGGGGAGGCTATTTCCTGGCATCTGCTGGCGGCCCTCGGCCTTGACAGGAAGAAGTCCCTTCCCATACGGCGGGTGGTGTTTCACGAAATCACCAAGGATGCCATCATCGATGCCGTCAACAACCCCCGGGACATTGCCCTGGACCTGGTTGACGCCCAGCAGGCACGGTCGGTCCTCGATTACCTGGTCGGTTTCAACCTCTCCCCCTTCCTCTGGAAAAAGATCCGTTACGGACTGTCCGCCGGGCGCGTGCAGTCGGTGGCCCTGCGCCTCATCTGCGAGCGGGAGAAGGAGATTCAGGCTTTCCAGAACCAGGAGTACTGGACCATCGGGGCCCAGCTTGCCACCCATGGCAAGCAGCGCTTTACCGCCAACCTGATCGAGGCGGAGGGGAAAAAGCTCGGCAAGTTCGACATCCCCGACCAGGTTACTGCCGAGCGCCTGGTGGCGATGCTCGGCAAAGTTCCCTACCAGGTGCAGAAGGTCACCAGAAGCGAGCGGAAACGCACCCCTTCCCCCCCGTTCACCACCTCCACCCTCCAGCAGGAGTCGGCGCGCAAACTCGGCTTTTCCGCCAAGAAGACCATGTCCATAGCCCAGAAGCTCTACGAGGGGATCGATGTGGGTGATGGGTCGGTCGGCCTCATTACTTACATGCGTACGGACAGCGTGGTTCTTTCCAATCAGGCGCTCACCGAGGCGAAGGAGGTAATCGAGGGCCTGTACGGCAAGGAGTACTCCCTTGCCAAGCCGCGCACCTTCAAGAACAAGGCGAAAAATGCCCAGGAGGCCCACGAGGCGATCCGCCCAACCTACATCGTCAAGACTCCTGCGGAACTGAAGAAATTTCTCTCTTCCGACCAGTTCAAGCTGTACGAACTCATCTGGAAGCGGGCTGTGGCGTGCCAGATGGCAGAGGCCCTGCTGGACCAGACGTCCGTCGATATCAGCGCGGGGGAAGGGTTTACCTTCCGGGCTGCCGGCACGGTGATCCGTTTTCCCGGCTTCATGAAGCTTTATATCGAAGGGCTCGACGACGAGGCCGAGGAGAAGGAGGGGACCCTTCCGCCCCTTAACGAAGGCGAATCCCTCACGCTCGGGGAACTTCTCCCTGAGCAGCACTTTACCCAGCCGCCGCCGCGCTATACCGAGGCGACTCTGGTGAAGACCCTTGAAGAGTACGGAATCGGCCGCCCATCCACCTATGCGAGCATCATGAACACCCTTGTGGAGCGGAAGTACACACGACTTGACAAGAAACGGTTCTTCCCGGAGGACGTGGGGATGGTGGTGAGTGACCTCCTCGTCAACCACTTCTCCAAGTACGTGGATTACAATTTCACCGCTTCCCTTGAGGAGGAACTTGACCAGGTTTCCCGTGGTGAGAAGCAGTGGAAGCCCCTTCTGCGCGAGTTCTGGGGACCGTTCAGCTCCCTTCTCCACCAGAAGGAAGGGGAGGTCAGCAAGTCGGACCTCACTACCGAGGCGACCGACGAGATCTGTCCCGACTGTGGCCAGCCGCTGGTGGTCAAGCTGGGGAAAAGGGGAAAGTTCATCGCCTGTTCCGGCTACCAGGCAGGGTGCAAGTACACCCGCAACCTGGAGCAGTCGGCCACGGAAGCAGCGGAGCCGGTCATTTCCGAGGAAAAATGCGACAAGTGCGGCAGCCCCATGCTCATCAAGGACGGCCGCTACGGCAAGTACCTCGCCTGTTCCGGTTACCCGGCCTGCAAAAACATCCAGCCGCTGGTGAAGCCGCGGGGGACCGGGGTGGTCTGTCCGGAGTGCAAGGAAGGTGAGCTGACGGAGAAGAAATCCCGCTACGGCAAGCTCTTTTACTCCTGCAACCGCTACCCCCAGTGCAAGTTCGCACTCTGGGACCCTCCCCAGCCTGGGCCCTGCCCGAAGTGCGGTTTCCCGCTTCTCGTGAAGAAGGTCTACAAACGGGAGGGGGAATTCCTCAAGTGCCCGAAAGAAGGGTGTGACTACAAGCTGGGGGGCAAAGAGAAATAGGGCCGCCTTTGAACGCGAGGCGGGGAGTGATCCCCGCCTTTTTCATAAGAGCATTCGTTCCTCGGAACACTCACCCCGCAGCACGGATTCAGGAAGGAGTTTTCATGCCGATGGACACCCATGAAAAATGTGGCCAGTGCCGTTTCGACTATGCGCGCATCGATGTGGAATGCTGGGGGGAAACCAGCTCCCGGCGGGTCATGTGCCCCGTCTGCGGCTGGACAAGGTACGAGGAGCACACCAGCCTCTCGGCATCCTCCACGCTGACCAAGCGGAATGAAAAACACGGCTACGGCGCCTACCGGCTGATTCCCCCCGGAGGGTTCTCGGGTTACAATGCCTTTCACACCCCCCCGACCGACGAGGTGATCGGCCATATACGGAAACTGCTGGACCAGGGGTGGAAGGGGTACCTGACGGTGTGGGACGAGGAAAAGGGGAAGGCACGGCTTCTGGCCGGTTCTCCGTTGCATAAATTTGACGTTTCCTCCGACGATGGAGAATAGCACCATGGCGGAGATTACCATCATCGGCGCCGGACTGGCCGGCTGCGAGGCTGCCTGGCAGGCGGCCCAGCGGGGGGTGCAGGTTACCCTCCTCGAAATGAAGCCGGACAGGTATTCCCCGGCGCACCAGCTTCCCGGCCTGGCGGAGCTGGTCTGCTCCAATTCCCTGCGGGGGGAGTCGCTGGAGAATGCCGTCGGGCTTCTCAAGGAAGAGTTGCGCCGGCTCGGCTCCCTCTTCATGCAGGCGGCGGATGCCACCCGCGTCCCCGCCGGCGGGGCGCTGGCTGTGGATCGTCAGCTGTTCTCCGACTATGTCACCGACAGGATCGGGACCCATCCCCGTATCCGGGTGGTACGGGGTGAAGTGACCGAGATCCCCCCCGCCGGGACGGTCGTCGTCGCCTCAGGCCCCCTGACGAGCGATGCCCTGGCCGGGGAGCTCGGCCGGCTGACCGGCGACTACCTCTACTTCTATGACGCCATCGCTCCCATTGTGACAGCCGATTCCCTGGACATGGGGAAGGTGTTCCGCGCCTCCCGCTACGGGAAAGGGGAGGGGGACGACTACCTCAACTCGCCGCTGGACGAGGCGGAGTACCGGGCATTCGTGGCCGCCCTCAACGACGGGGAGAAGGTGCCGGCCCGGGAGTTCGAGAAGGTGGTCCACTTTGAAGGGTGCATGCCGGTGGAAGAGCTGGCGGCCCGGGGGCTGGAAACCCTCCGCTTCGGTCCCATGAAGCCGGTGGGGCTCGTGGACCCGCGCACCGGGGTCGAACCCCATGCCGTGGTGCAGCTTCGCCGGGAGGACCTGGCCGGGACCATGTACAACCTGGTCGGCTTCCAGACCAAGCTCACCTGGCCCGAGCAGCGCCGGGTATTCCGGATGTTGCCGGGGCTGGAGAAGGTAGAATTCGTCCGTCTTGGCTCCATGCACCGCAACACGTTCATCAATGCACCCGCCCTCCTGCTTCCCACCTTCCAGCTCCGGAGCGATCCGCGCATTCTCTTTGCCGGCCAGATCACCGGCGTCGAGGGATACGTGGAATCGGCGGGAAGCGGTTTCCTGGCCGGCCTGAATGCCGCCCGGCTCGCAGCGGGAGAGGACACGGCCGTCCCGCCGCCGGCAACGGCACTGGGAGCACTGGTGGGGCACATAACCAACGCCGAGCCCCGCCATTTCCAGCCGATGAATGTGAACTACGGTCTCTTTCCCCCCCTGCCGGGACGGGTGAAGAAAAAGGAAAAGCGGGGGATGCTGGCGGAGCGGGCACTGGCAGAGCTCGATCACTGGATCGAGCAGGTAAAGGTATAGATAAAGGTAAAAGGTAAAAGGATTTACCTTTACCTGCGACTAAAAGGAGCATTCGTGGACAAGGACAAGGAAAAACAGGAAGTATCGGTCATCGGCAGGCTCTTCAGCATCGAAGCGCTTCTCCTTCTCATGGGGCTTGCGTCCCTCATCCTGGGAACCGTGTCGGGGAAGGTCATTCAGATATTCTGGGGGGTGATGATCGTGTCCGGCGCCATCGTGCTCCATTTCGTCCGGAAGAAGGACTGGAAGAAGCACTGGGAGGAGCAGGAGGCGATGAAGCTTCTCTATGAACAGAGACTCAAGGAAAAGAAAGAGCGGGAAAATGCCGACAAATAACAGGATAGTGCTGGCATCGGCCTCCCCCCGGCGTCTGGAGCTGCTGGCGTCGGCGGGAGTTGAGGTTGACGTCTTTCCGAGCGACATCCCGGAAGAAGAGATGCCGGGTGAGACCCCCGCGGACCACGTCCTGCGGTTGGCGCGGGACAAGGCGCTCTTTACGGCGGGAAGGACAGAAGGGCGCTTCTTCATCGGCGCCGATACGGTGGTCGTCTGCGACGGCGAGATCATGGGGAAGCCTGTCGATGCTGCGGACGCCAGGCGGATGCTGAAAAAGCTCTCCGGCGTTTCCCACGAGGTGATCACCGGTTACGCGATCTTCGATACCTTGCGTGACGATGCCCTCTGCGAGGCGGTAACCACCAGGGTCATTTTCAAGCCGCTCCGGGACGAGGAAATTGACGCCTACATCGCCACCGGCTGCCCCTTCGACAAGGCGGGGGCCTATGCCATCCAGGGTGGGGCGGCCCACATGGTCGAGAGGATCGACGGCTCCTACACCAACGTGGTCGGCTTGCCGCTCTGCGAGGTGGTGGAGGCGCTCCGGCGGCTCGGAGCTATTTAACAGAAAAAGTATCGATACTGTCGTGCGCAAGGCGGTCCTGAAAGGGCCGCCTTTTTCGTTGGCGTTGTGGCATTTGCAAACGGCCCGGTTCACTTATATTCCTTGCAAGCAGATTCGATTCGTACTATGTAAAAGGTGGTTAATGCGGTTGCGAGGATGTGGTGTTGTTTGAGGTGGCTTCTGTTGGGACGGAAGGTCATGCCGGTTGATCGACTTCGATCAACATGGGGATGGGAGAGTAGGCATTTCCATTTTCTTTTCTGATACGCACGAAAGTAAAGGAAGCCGGGGGGGGGCATGGACGCAAGAAAAAAAGCTTTGGTATGTACGATTTGGAAACGTTTCAATAACGTGACTTAAAAAGCATATAGACGTAGATGCATTGGATAAGTAGCAATGAATTGCACTACGGCGGTGATCAACTGAGGTAGCCTTTTCAGAGGGCTGAGGAGAATTTCTTGAAAAGAATACAATCAAATCCTGACACCCTCCTTTGTTCAGAAGAGATCAGATTTTCTATTGATGAGATATTTTTTGAAGGATTCCAAAAGGAATATGAAAAAGACGTATTTTGCGTCAGGATAATACCTGACATAGATTCTAAATACTTTCCGCCTTTTCACCTTAGAAATTTTAGAGTGACAGCTGACCTGTTAGATAGGGATTTTTTCAATGCCCACATGGCAAAATTTGCGGAAAAAGTAGATCCAAAACATGATCAATTTGCCGCATTGATTCGACAGGGTGGTTATTATTGTTTCGAAAGGGGCGCCCTTAAACCGGATATTTTTAAAAAGCCATCTGTCGTAACAGATGTTGAAATACCAGTCTTAGAAAAAGGCCTCAAGAATCCTCTGGACCGTTTCAAGGCGGTAGTGGGCAGAGAACAGGTAGAGGATATTAACGAAGTAACTGGGACTAGAAGCCAGAGGGTCATTTGTGAAAAACTTTACGTTTATTGTTTCAATGTTGGACAAGGAGATTCACTCCTCATTTTGACCCCCGCTGGTAATGCATACCTAATAGATGTAAATATTTATAGCAATGACTGCCTAGAAATATTTATAAACAATGTGCAGGAAATTTTAAGATCACACAATCTTTCGTCTAGCGCCATCAAAGCCTTCATCATCACACATAAGCATCTAGACCACATTCGTGGAGCAGACCAACTTCTCATCGACGGTCGTTTATCATTTGAGTATTTCCTTATAAACCAGGGCTACCCTCACTATACTCTCGCTGTGGATAGGCTTCTAGCAGCTGCTAGAGATAATATTCCGAAGTGGGTTGATATAAAATCTCCCACACAATTTATCGACGGAGAAGTTGTCTTTTCTATAACGAATCCTCAACATGATATTGCCCCCGATATAAACGATAGTTCGATCGTGGCTTGCATAAAATATAGAGACAATATGGTCTACCTCACAGGAGACGCCGGGCACAGCATATTATCTGAACAAATGATAGTTCCTTCTACGAACTCTCATAGTTTACTAAAGGTTTCCCACCACGGGAGTAGGACCGGTACCAATCAAGGCGTAGTTGATCTTGTAAAGCCTACACATGCCTTCATATCAGCAGGTGAAAGCGCCAATTTTAAACATCCACACAAAGAAGCTCTCATCTGCCTGAAAGGCGCTGAAACCAAGGTTTCCAAGAAAGTCAAACAGACCGTAAAATACATCGTTACCGGCAGTTCTATCTTTTCCTCAATTGGGGATCAGTGGGTGCAGACCACATTTTAAGATATGAGGAGAAGCGAGGGCAGGTTGGTATTTCTGGTGTTTCCTGCTCAACCAAGCGCTGGACCGGCTAGAACCAAAACCGGCCGTTGAACTCTAAAATGATAAAAAATCGCCCAAAATTACTAGAAGACATCCCCTACTATAAGCATCTACCAAGGGCGCCTTTTCGCTATGATCCTTCAGTACTCCCTTCGGTATTAAATTTTGACATTTACGACACATGCGGCCTTCTCCCAATCACAAAAGAAGCAAGTGATCATTATGGTGAATTTCTTACCGTCCAACCACCCGAGGAAGTGGTCAACTATTATTATGAAAAAAATATCAACTTCCAAATGGTATCAATAGTTGCGAATTTTTATGATTTGCAATTTGAAAATGGAGTTATGGTTGGAAAGCCGTACTGCATTTCGCTTGTACCGGCAACGAAGAGAGGAGAATTAGACCCGAGAAATGTAAAGTTCGCCCAATCACTAAAATTAGAAAAAATGGAAGCTTTTGGTGGCATTTATCTAGGCTTTAACCCTTTCGACGGTGGGTATGGACTTTTGGGCTCTTATTCTACTCTTATGGGTGAAAACGGTATCAATGCTTACACAGATTCAATAGGCTTCGTCGTAAATGCTTACTTTTTAGCTGACAAATACGAAAAAGAACAAGTGCTGTTGCCAAATATGGTTGATGCTCCAAAATTCATTCAGGGGAAATACACACAATACAGAATCAACCATTATTTCAAACAGTTCAAAAACACACAGCCTAGGAAAATTTGGGGAGCAGACTCACCAATTGAACTTTTCTTAATTCAAGCATTGGCAGCAAGAAATTTATATCCCCAAATTCAAACGTTATTTTTTGAAACTGGGGATGTATTCCCCAGCTTCTATGAAATGATAGAAGAGCAGAATTTGACAGAAGAAACGACATTAATCACCGAGGCTGACTTATACTTTCCAGACAAGAAAGTAGCAATTTTTTGTGACTCTACTCAACATCACAGATCAAAAAAAGCAAAACAAAAAGACGAAAGAATAAGCAATGTATTAAACGAAATAGGAATTCGCTCAATAAGAGTTCAAGGGTCAAATATAGTCAATCAACTCAATAGGACAGTAAATGAAATAATTGAACAGCTATAAATAGACTATGCATGATCCCCAACCAACACCTTGCACCTGCCCTTAAACCAGCAGGTGAAGGCTCACCCCGTTGGAATATAAAGGAGAACAAAATGCCAGAACAGAGCCTTAGGGATTGGCTTAGTGACCGCTCGGTTTGGCTCCAAGAGGCATCGCGTCGGCTTTTTGCGGGACAGACTTCTACGGCTGATGAACTGGCCGACCTGTGTTTACAAGAGGTATTAGGGAAAGCTAGTATCCCTGGATTCATTCTGCCAAAAGGCCTGTTCGGGGCTGGGTCTTCAAAAAGTTTACGACTTACTTCAATTCAAGACATTCAAGGCATCAATGCGCTATCTCCGAAGAAATCATTGAATTTCGGCAACAGCAACCTTTCCGTTGTTTACGGGCTGAACGGATCAGGGAAGTCAGGGTATGTTCGGATACTAAAGCATGCCTGCGGGGCGAGGCATCCAGGAGAATTGCATCCGAACGTATTTGCAGCCGCCAAAGTCGAGCAGAAATGCAAAATTTCGTACGATAAAGACGGTACTGCTATCCAGCATGACTGGCTTGCAGCATCAGGCGTGATAGACGATCTCACTACTGTAGACATCTTCGATACCATATGTGGCCACGTCTACGTAGCTGGAGAGAATGAGGTAAGCTATGAGCCACCAATTTTATCGTTCCTCTCGGACCTGATCTCAATCAGTGAAGATGTTGCATCCATCCTTGATAAGAAGATCCAACACCTATGTTCAGCAAAACCGAAACTACCCCCGGAGTATGCTACAACGCCATCAGGAAAATGGTATTTGCAAATCTCTTCTAACCTTTCGGAAGAACAAACCGCAAAGCAATGCGACTGGTCAGCTGCTCTTGAAGAGGAATTACTCGGCCTGCAAAAGCGATTATCTGAAAAATCACCGGCAGAAAAGGCAACATTGCTAAGAAAACAAAAGCATAACCTTGAAATGCTTAAAAATGACGTAGATGAGAAGACTTCAGCACTCAGTGATCAATGTTGCGAAGCCATTTTTGACTTAAAGAAAGATGCATCTAAAAAGAAGGATGCTGCTAAGACGGCAGCAGAGAAGGTTTTTGCAAACGCACCACTAGATGGCATCGGTTCTGAGGTGTGGAAGGAGTTGTGGGAAAAGGCTAGGCAATATTCTGAACAGGTAGCATACAGAGATTCAATATTCCCAGTAATCGGAGATGCTGCAAAGTGCGTCCTTTGCCAGCAAGACCTTTCTGCCGATGCCAAAGTGCGTTTTCAATCATTTGAAGAATTTGTGAAAGGGACTCTAGAGGACGATGCAAGCAAAGCATTAAAAGCTCTTATGGATGCAGTTAGCACTCTTACTGATCCGCCTAGCGAGGAGGTTTTGCGAGCAAAGATGACTGCTTCTGGATGGGATGATGAAGATGTTGTCAAGGAGCTAGTTGCCATCTGCGATGCTCTCAGAAAGAGGCGTGATGCATTGCTGACGACTGACAGCGTCGCAGAACTTCCACCGATACCTGATAGTTGCAAATGGGTTGAAATGGCGAACCAGCTAACAGCAGGTTATGAAGAGTCTGCGCTGAAGTTTGATGAGGATGCTGCAGGGGATAACCGAGCTATGTTGCAAAGCGGTTATCTGGACCTCCAAGCGAAGAAGTGGCTTTCGCAGCAACGTGAATCCATTGACGAAGAAATTAAAAGGCTCAAGAAGCTCAACATCCTTGAAGAAGCAAAAAGATTAACAGCTACAACTGGTCTTTCTAAAAAGAAAGGTGACCTCGCAGAGGTTCTTATTACGAAAGCGTATGTCAAGGCATTCAATGATGAGCTTAAAATCCTTGGAGCTGGGAAAATAAGGGTTGAACTCGTCAAAACCAGGGTTAGCAAAGGCCATGTTCTTCATCAACTTCGTTTATGTGGTTCAAAGGGCTGCGACTTAGAACATGTGTTGAGCGAAGGGGAGTTTCGAATTATTGCTCTAGCCGCATTTCTTGCGGACGTTGCTGGAAAGGCTGGTGCTACGCCATTCGTTTTTGATGATCCAATTTCTTCACTTGACCAAGATTATGAAGAGACCGTTGTACAACGACTAATTGCACTGTCTAAGGATCGTCAATTAATTGTGTTCACTCACAGATTGTCACTGCTTGGCCTTATACAGGATTACGCCAAAGTTGCAGGCAGCGAAGTACATATTGTCTGTCTAAGGCAAGAATCATGGGGCGCTGGTGAACCGGGAGACACACCACTTTTTGCTAAAAAACCTGAAAGAGCCTTAAATGTTTTAATAGGTGAGAGATTATCTGGTGCGAAAAAAGTATTGGATGAGCTCGGGAAAGAACTATATGAGCCTATTGCAAAAGGACTTTGCAGCGATTTCCGTATCTTACTTGAAAGAATGATCGAAACCGATTTATTAGCGGATGTCGTTCAGCGATATCGGCGGGCTGTCAATACAATGGGGAAGATTGAAAAACTAGCTCTTATAACGGCGGAAGATTGTAAATTCTTTGGTGACATGATGACCAAGTATTCACGCTACGAACACTCCCAGCCCGGAGAAGCTCCCGTGCAACTACCCCTGCCCGATGAGTTACAACAGGATTTTAATGCTCTTAAAAGTTGGCGCGATGAGTTTGTAAAGAGAGACAAATAATCTGATAATTTTGGAGAAAATGTGACTTACAGAGTGTTGAGTGATCATTTTGGCAAGATTAAAAACAGGCTCATTGAGTATTCAAAACATTTTGACATCGCCGACCATGGAGATATCAAAGGTTATGGACGTGAAGCTCTAGTCCAGGAATTCTTACTAACACATTTGCCGGATCAACTTGAATATTTGACTGGCGAAATCCTGGACGAAGACGATAATAGATCAGGGCAAGTCGATATAATACTTCAATCTAAATTACACCCAAAAATACCTTTGTTAGGCAATATCCACTTAACATTCGTCGACTCAGTTATTGCAGTAGTTGAAGTTAAATCAAACCTAACTACACAGCACCTTGTTGCGGCACTAGATCAATTTAAAAGACTCAAAGCATTAAAACGAAGCGTTAAGCTGGAAATGGGACCATTAGCAGCTAAGCTCAACGCAATCCCCTGTATAATATTTGCGTTCAAGGGTCCGAAGAAGGAAACACTAATAGAATCAATCAACAAGTATGCAAAGAAGAATAAGATAAACCTCAACGACTTCTGTCCTGATATGGTTGTAGTTTTGGACAGCGACTATTATATTTGCAAAAATGATGGTTGGCAGTTTCCAGTTATTCCAATTCATGGCGCTTACTTTAGGGACTGGGGTGGCCTTCCACATGAAAATCTTGTAGGGCTTTATAACTATCTAAACAATTTAATCCAATCCTATTTGGCTGCTAATCCAAGAATTGAAATTAGAAAATACTTTGACAAATCAATTTTATCAAAAGCCAAAGATACATAACCAAAGCGCGGGTTAAGACAAAACAGAGCCGTGCCCAACTGGCGAGTGAAATCTCTGACTAAAGAAGAGAAATATATGTCCAAAATAAGGAACCTCCAGTTGGCTCCGCCGACCGATCAGTCTGAATTTGAAAATCTTTGCTTGGCACTTTGGAAGCGAATCCTTGAAGACCCAAATCTTCAGCGAGTTGGGCGTAGGGGGCAAGATCAAGAAGGCGTCGATCTCATTGGAAGGAAAAGTGAGACTCTAAATTGGGTAGGTATCCAGTGCAAAGTAAGAACTGGCGGCATATTAACCAAGGACGATGTCAGCCATGACGTAAAGAAGGCAAAGGATTTCAATCCTAGGCTCTCTGAACTTTTTTTTGCGACGACAGCATCCCGCGATGCAAAGATACAAACATTTGCAAGAACCCTGACAGAACAGAATTTAAGCATTGGCAGCTTTCCTGTCACCATTATTGCTTGGGATGACATCGTAGAAGAACTAACAAAAGAGTGCAATATCGACCTATGTTATAGATTCTATTCGCATTTTTTTGTTGATTACGAAAAACGTGGAATTGCAATCTCAAGAATTGTGCAGGTCTCAATTGGAGTTGGTTGCAATCCTGACACTTCATATGAATTAATGATTGGTAAAACCCCTCCTTCAGAAGACTCAGCTGGCTATTCAGGGCTTGATTACTGGAGAGGCAACTACATCATCGGCAATTGGACTGAAAGAACCTTCGATACTTTCCCATTGCCACCATTCCCATCCGACCTTGAACACGTCTTCAAGTTTAAGCGTGATGCATATATCATAACAAAGTGGCTGGCCAGCATTGCTTCCATTGACGATCTGATTTATGGCGATGACGACAGTCATATCATGCTTATATCCGAAAATGAGTACAGGAAATATTTAGATTCGCTGAAAGATTAAAGTACAGATTCCAATCAAGCGCGGCAGACGGTCTACGCTTCGCTCCGCCGCTGCGCTCTCAGCCGTTGGAGGGGGAATGAGCATCACTCAGAAGCTTCGAGATTCTCAGGACCAAATCCGTGATCGTGATTGGCGGATAAAATGGATTCCCTGGCAGGAGCCCGGCCAAGCCGAGTATATTCATAACACCCCGCTAACACTATTTACCGGGTTTGGTGGCGCAGCACTGTTTTTTGTTTCAGCCTATTTGCTCGTTTTTAAACATGGGCAATGGCCGATACTTGCAGTCGGGCTAGCTGGGCTGGTTATGATTTTTCTGGGCCGTATTTACGCTTCCATCAATAAGCAGGCCGGGTGGATTCACCTTACAGCGCGGTGCATTGACCAAGACATTCAGGAATGCCACTATCCAAGCAAAGGGAATGTAAAAATCCTTTGGGAATTCAGGTTGATTTGTCTATTCACTCATAACGGGAAAGAGTACAGGGTTACTCCCGAGGCATCCCACATAGCGGGATTCCCGTCACGGGATCTTGTCCAGAAGTATTTGGCCGAGCGAATGCAGCCGGATGGCACATGTAAATTGTGGGTCGATCCAAGAAATCCCCTTCATACGGTTTTTGATAAAAAACAACGGATCTGACTATTTACGCTCCAACAACGGAGGAGGTATCATGAAAGTACTTTTCATTGTTTTAATGTTGGCGGTGACGACTGTTGCCCAGGCTGATACGTACACATGGACCGACAAAGAGGGTACCGTTCACTTTTCGGATTCAGCCGATGGGGTTCCGCAGACCAGGCAACGTGCCGATGAGTATGGATCAGTTGCCCCCAAGGTGGAGGAGCTGAAAAAACAGATGCTGAACGATGATAAGACCATGGATCTGATCCGTGCAATGCAGAACGATCCGGATATGCAGGCTCTTCTGAGTGATCCGGCGGTAATGGGTGCGATTCAGTCCATGGATATCGGCACACTGATGAACAACCCTGCGTTTATGAAGATGCTCGATAACCCCCGGGTACGGGAAATAGAGCAAAGAATGCAACATGGCGGGAAGTAAGCAGTTTCCATCCGGAAACGGTTCTTTTCCGCCCTGGCGGCGTCAATCGTCGGGCTTGCTTGTGCGGCGTACCAACGTACGCCCCCGCACAATCCCTTGATTTCCTTGCCAGGACGAAAAATACCTTGTTTCCAAATTGGAAACCAGTAGTGGCTCATCCGGAGTTTCCGGATGGCCACTAAGCAGCTCGCCTGAGAAGTTAAGCGGATTTCCAACCATGCGCCGGACCTGGCCGTAACCTGAGGGTGCAATGCCTATGCGATCTGATGAACAACGTGACACCTGTATCGATGCGCTTATTGCCAGAGTCACTGCACTCGAACGTGAAGTGGCTGCATTAAAGGGTGAACCCGCTTCCGTTGAGAAATTGACAACTCCGAAAATCCCGGTGCCTGACCCATCCCGGGAGTTTGTCTTTTCTAAAATCGACGCAAAGGTCAAACCGAAAAAAACCGGTGATTCCTCACTTGAAAATGCCATCGGCACCCGTTGGATCGGCCGTATCGGGGTGCTGGCCATTTTGTTCGGCGTGGCTTTCTTCCTCAAATATTCTTTTGACAACAAGCTGATCGGTGAAACGGGGCGGGTCATCCTCGGTATTTTCTGCGGTGCCGCATTTATCGGCGCGGGCGAGTACCTGCAGAAAAAAAAGAACATGGGATTGTACGGACAGATGTTAAGCGGGGGCGGTCTGGCCGTCCTGTACCTGGCGCTCTATGCGGCATTCGCCCTTTACCATCTGATCCCTGCATTGCTGGCTACGGCTGGCATGCTGGCTGTGACCACCACGGGGATGACCCTGTCGGTCCGCTATTCGGCCTATTCTCTGGCTGCCATTGCCCTTCTGGGCGGCTTTCTTACCCCCATCATGCTCTCCACCGGGCAGAACCAGCCCCTGACTCTCTTCGGGTATGTCCTGCTCCTGGACACGGGGACCCTGCTGCTGCTCCGCTTCCGGCAATGGCCTTCACTCGTGGCAGCCTCTCTGGCCGGTACCGTCGTGCTTTATTGCGGCTGGCATTCGGAATACTTCAGTGAGCCCCAGCACTGGCTTGCGTTTGGCATCGTTGTAACGTTTTTTCTGTTCTACAACCTCTATATCCTCGTATCCCGCCTTTATTCCCGACATGCGGAATCGAAAGTCGATCAGATCGTTATCTTTGGCGCAGCGGCCTTTTTCTTCCTGGCCTTTTTCGCTCAGTACCAATGGGAATCTACCTGGCCGGTGAAGTCCTTTACGCTGGTCCTGGCAGCCTTTGAGCTCGGCCTGGCCGAGCTTGTCCGGCGTCGCGCATCGGATGCACGTCTGACGATAGCCGCCTACGCAGCAGTTTCAGTGATAATGACGGTCATAGCGACCTTTGTCGCTTTGGAGCAGCGCTGGATTCTGCCTGCCCTGGCGGCCGAAATGGCGGCACTGGGCTGGATAGGGATACGGCTGGATTTCCCGGTAGTACGCCGTGGCGCCTATCTGCTCGGGCTGATACTCCTGTTCCGGTTTGCCGATGATCTGGTTTTCCGGCTGGAGCCTTTTGAGCGCTTTATCCCGGTTTTCAACAGCCGGTTCCAGGTCTGTGCTACCGCGATTGCGGGCTTTTATGCACTCCTGAGCTTTATGGCGCATGACCGGGACAAGCTTGACGCCAATGAGCGGTATCTGTCCGGACTCATCTTCGTCATCACCCAGGCCCTGTCGCTGGTACTGCTCTCTGTGGAGGTCCATGACTTTTTCCTCTACCGGTCGCCCGCACATGTTCTCGGCTGGGGGGCCTCCCACTACGCCTATCAACTGTCACTCTCGGTCCTCTGGGCACTCTATGCTTCACTGTTGACCGGCGCAGGGATCTACTGGCGGCTTCGTGGCGCACGCGTGCTCGGGATCCTTCTTCTGGGCGCAACGGTGTTGAAGGTATTCTTGCTTGATCTCTCCTCACTGCAGACCTTTTACCGCATCATTTCGTTCATCGTTCTTGGCCTGCTGCTGCTGGCGGTGTCCTATAGCTACAATCGCTTCAAGCACTTCATTTTCGGAGAAGATCAGCCATGAACAGATTGCTCTGTTGCACGTCCTTATTCATCATTATCGTGCTTTGCGGATCAGCGGGCCTGTGCAGTACCTTCGACGAGCGTCTTTGGGAGAAGTACGCCGAGGTCGGGACATCTTCCGTGAAGAACACGGGGGGGCTGGCCGGTGTCTATCTGGAGCCCGGTCAGCTGGGTGATGTCAGCGCCAGGACGCCTTTTGCCGACATACGGGTGATGACCGACATGAAGGAGGAGGTCCCCTACCAGATCGTGGCGAGGAGACCTGTGCAGCGGACAGAAGAGCTGCCGGCCCAGCTGCGTAATCTCTCCCGTACGGAGCAGGGTGAAACGTGGCTTGAACTGCTGATTGACAGGCCTGACGCCCGTGCCAGTGCCGTGGAGGTGATTACCCCGGATGCCGACTTTTCCCGTCAGGTCCAGGTCATGGGGAGTAATGACGGCACGTCATGGAACACCATCCGGAAGGACGGGGTCATTTTTGACATAAACCGGGGGGAAAAGCTTCGCCATACCCGCATCAGCTTCCCCCTGGCGAGTTACCGCCAGCTGGCTCTCAAGATTTCCAACGGCGATGCCCAACCGCTAACCATCAGCGGCGTCAAAGTCCTGCAGGAAAGTGACGTGAGAGGGCAAACCTATTCACTTTACGGAACGACGGAAAAACCGGAACACAATGCTTCCCGGCAGGAAAGCAGCATCGTCGTCCGGATGAACACACTCTTCCCCCTTGATCGTCTGGTAATCGGTACGGCTGAGCGTAACTTCCAGCGTTCGGTGGAGGTGCAGATCAAGCGAGGCACTGGCGACTGGGAGCGGTGGGCCCAGGGGACCATCTTCAACTTCGACACGGCAACCATGCACGAATCCCAACTGGCCATTGATATCCCGGAGATTGCGACCAGGGAATTCCGCCTGATCTTCAAGAACCTGGACAGTCCGCCCATTACTGTAGCCAACATTACCGGTGAGGGGTACCGCAGATTGCTGGTCTTCAAGCAACAGGCTGGCCAGAAGCTGTACCTGTTCTGGGGGAATCCGCTGGCCCAGCCGCCACGATATGACCTGGCCGGACTTGTTGCGAGGCAGAACCTTGATGAGTTGCCGATTGTGTACCTCGGCCAGGTTCGCCCGAACACGAAGTTTGCCGGCAACAATGCCCGGCTTCCCTTTACCGAGCGTTACACGTACCCGCTCTCTATCGTCGTGTCGTTGGCCATAGCAGGCCTCATATTCCTTCAGTATCGCGTCTTCAGGCGGGTAGAGGAATGACCGGTTGCAGAAATTCCAGACACTGTCGCGTTTCGGGAGAGTTCCATGTCCATTGCCGATAACCTGAAAATAATACATGACCGCATCGCCGCCGCAGCCCTGAAGGCCGGTCGAGATCCTGCGACCGTGCGCCTCGTCGCAGTCTCCAAGATCCAGCCGGCGGAGGCGGTCGTCGAGGCGGTTCGGGCCGGGCAGTTCCTGTTCGGCGAGAACTACGTCCAGGAGCTAGCCACCAAGGCGGCCGAGGTGAAAGAGCCGGTGGAGTGGCACTTCATCGGCGCCCTGCAGAGCAACAAGGTGAAGTACCTGGCGGGGCTCGTCACCCTGATCCACTCGGTGGACCGGCTCTCCCTGGCGGAGGAGATCGACCGGCAGTGGGGGAAGCTGGGGAAAAGCTGCGACGTCCTCATCCAGGTGAACATTGCCGAGGAGGAGACCAAGAGCGGCACCACGAGCGCCGGGCTCCTCAGCCTGGTGCGGTCGGTGGCGGCGCTTCCCCATCTCCGGGTGCGGGGCCTCATGACCATGCCCCCCTTCTTCGACGATCCGGAAGGGGCGCGCCCCTACTTCCGGGAGTTGCATCGCCTTGCCGGCGAGATCGCCGCAGCGGGGATTCCCGGCGTGACCATGGCGGAGCTTTCCATGGGGATGTCGGGTGACTTCGAGGCGGCCATCGCCGAGGGGGCAACCCTGGTGCGGGTCGGCACGGCGGTCTTCGGGGAGCGGCAGTACCGGTGATTCTGGAAAAAGTTTCACGCAACGAACGCGACGACGCGACGTGAAATCAAGCGGTAGTGTCGGAGCCGAATTGCCTGGCCGATTTGATTGAACATCCAGTAACTTCTTTGAATTTCGTTGCGTTCGTTGCGTCGTCGCGTGAGCATGCCGGTTTCTATATAATTCTTACTTAACGTGCAATTTCACCATTCCCTTTTGTAACCATTCCGTTATACACTCATCTTCGTTAACACTATTCACCGGAGGTCTATCGTTCAATGAAGTCCCGTATCGCTGTCGTCCTGTTCACCCTTTTACTGTTCCTCACCCCTGCCTTTGCCGCCAATCCCCAGCCCAAACAGCAGCAACCTGCCCTTAACCAGGGCGTTAGTGTCCCCATCCTCCTCTATCACCGCTTCGGGCCTACCGTTGCCGACGGCATGACCATCAAGACGAGCGTCTTCGAAGAACACCTGAAATACCTGAGGGACAACGGTTACAAGGTGATTCCCTTGCGCCAGCTGGTGAACTGGTACCTGAAGAAGGGGCCGGCCCCCGCACCGAAATCGGTGGTGATCGTGGAGGACGATGCCCACAAGACGGTCTACAGCGACATGCTTCCTCTGGCGAAGAAGTACAACGTGCCGGTGACGGTGTTCGTCTATCCCTCCGCCATCTCCAACGCCAAGTATGCCATGACCTGGGACCAGTTGCGGGAGCTGAAGAAGAGCGGGCTGTTCGACATCCAGTCCCACACTTTCTGGCATCCCAATTTCAAGAAGGACCGGAAGAAGATGGCCCCTGCCGAGTTCGAGAAGTCGGTTGATACCCAGCTGACCAAGTCGAAGGCGCGGCTCGAGAAGGAGCTGGGGGTAAAGGTGGATATGCTAGCCTGGCCGTTCGGCATCTATGACGATTACCTGCTGAAAAAGGCGGCTGCGGCGGGATATATATCAACTTTTACTATCGAGCGCCACCACGCCTCTGCCGCCGACAGTGTCAATAAGCTTCCCCGCTACCTCCTCATCAATGCCGATCAGGGGAAGGCGTTTGCCCAGATATTGGCGGGGACGGCGCCGAAGCGGAATATCGTCTATTAGGGGCGCGGCTTTTTGCCAATTGCTGTGTTGCGTTTGTTGCGGAACGCTCAACGTACCTCCAGTACGCCTCGCGCTCCACGCCTCACGCGCCGTGCACTTGGCGAAAAATCCACGTTCCGTGAGGTAACATGGTGCGATCTGTTGCCGAGAAAAAGCACCCCTGTCCCGATTGCAGCTTCTGCCAGTGGTGCAGCGACGAGCGGTGCAGTCTCTGTCTGCGGGAGGGGTGCGGGAGAAAGCGGAAGCTTTCGCTCCAGGAGCAGATCGCCCTCTATGACGCCATCAACCGGGGAGATGGGATATCACCTGCGGATGAGGATGAGAAGTGAAGAACAAAAAAAGCCAGGCAAACAGCCTGGCTTTTTTCAATCTAAACAACAATTGGAACGCGGAAAAACCGGAAAAATCAGGATAACGGCGGATTCAGACAAAAATTTCAATCAACCTTCCGGGGGACTTCATTTGACCACCCTTACTTCACTCCGGCAAGTTCCTTCGACCGGGCCGTGGCGGCATCGACGGCGTTGATGACCGTTCCGCGGAACCCTTCCTTTTCCAGCACGTGAAGTCCGACGATGGTGGTCCCGCCGGGGGATGTCACCTTGTCCCGGAGCATGGCGGGGTGTTCGTGGGTTTCCAGGAGCAGTCGCGCAGTGCCGTAAACGGTCTGGGCTGCCAGGCTGGTGGAAACGTCACGGGGGAGGCCGTTTTTCACTCCCGCGTCGGAGAGCGCTTCGATGAAGGTAAGGACAAAGGCCGGTCCGCTGCCGGACAGGCCGGTGACCGCGTCGATGAGTTTTTCGTCAACGATGCAGGCTTTCCCCACAAGTTCGAAGATGCGTCGAGCGGTGGTGAGGTCGTCGGCCGTTGCGTTGGCGCCGCTGCACAGGGCGGTTGCCCCTTCCATAACCAGTGACGGGGTGTTGGGCATCACCCGGATGACCTTGATGCCGGCTGCGAATGCCGCCTCGATGGTGGCGGTTGTAACTCCGGCCATGATGGAGATCAGCAGGGCATCCGTGCGTACGGCTCCGCCCAGTCCCGTCAGCACCGGTGCGGCCATCTGGGGTTTGACGGCAAGGACCAGGATGTTGCTCGCTTCGGCCACCTCCCGGTTGTCGCCGCTGACGTTGACTCCGTAGCGTTCCTTCAAAAAGCTGCGCCGCTCCGCTACCGGTTCCGCGACGGTCAGCTCTCCGGCCGGTACCCCTCCCGCCAGAAGCCCCTTTACCAACGCTTCTGCCATGTTGCCCCCACCGATGAAGCCGATCTTCTTGTCATTCAGCATATTCTCTCCTTACCGGTTTCTATAGTCCGGAACCTGTTCGATCGTTGCAGCGCCTCTTATGAATGAGTAATAAATCCCGCTCCAAAAGTCAATACAATTGGCGAAGCCGGAGGTGAGGAAATGGCAGAATTGGACATTTATGCCGCCTGAACCGGAACCGGTTTTGCCGCCGTTGGGAAAATTTTCCGGGGTGTTCAAAAAATGGTTGACACGTTGTGGGACATGTACTATAAAGCTTTCCTCGTGCGCGCGGGTTTAAACATAAAGTTTAGCATTTCTAAACCCGGCACATGACAGAAAGTTTACCAATGCTAAACTCGTCGATTGACAATAAGTTTAGAAATACTAAACTTTCTTGAGTGGTATGTTCACTTTTGTCGAACTGGAGGACTGTTTGAAGATCGGTGAACGGCTAAAGCGGCTGAGGATGATCAATTCCCTGACCCAGGAGGAGCTGGCGAGTCGCGCCGACCTGACGAAGGGTTTCATCTCCCAGCTGGAGAACGATGCCACATCCCCCTCCATTGCGACGCTGAAGGACATCCTCGATGTGTTCGGGGTGAGCATGCAGGAGTTTTTCAGCGATGTGGCTGACGACGAGAACGTTGTCTTCGGCAAGGACTCCCGGGTGCAGGCCACCCACGACGACGAAAAAATCAGGGTCGAACTCCTGATTCCCGGCGCCCAGAACCGGGAGATGGACCCGGTGCTCGTGACCCTGGAGCCGGGTGAGGAGATGGACGAACAGCCGTTCCACGAGGGGGAGGAATTCGGGTTTGTCCTCCTGGGGAAGATCCAGCTCCGCCTGGACGACCGGCTCCATACCATCAAGAAGGACGAGTGCTTCTATTTCACGTCCGACAAGAAACATTCGGTGAAGAATATCGGCAAAACTGCAGCAAAGATTCTGTGGGTGGTGACCCCCCCCACTTTTTACTATTAGGAAACGCGCCTTTTCCGCCCTGGCTGCGTAAGTCTTCGGGTTCGCTTGTGCGGTGTAGCGCTGCTACACCTCCGCGCTCTCCCTCGACAGCCTTGCCAGGACGAAAAAATCGCATTTCTCAACACAAATACACGAAACTGCATGCGATGTCAGATTCGTGATGATAACGGCGGTGGAGAGGAGGAAGGCCCGCAGGCGTAGCAGCGCTACGTCGAGGAGCAATCCGACGAGCCGGCGTCGCCAGGGCGCAAATATGGCGGCACTCTTTGGAGGAGATAATGAGTAAGGTATTGATAATAGGTGCCGGCGGCGTCGGCCAGGTCGTCACCCACAAATGCGCCCAGCGCAGGGACATCTTCAGCGAGATCACCCTGGCGTCCCGGACGAAATCCAAGTGCGACGCCATCGCCGCTCAGCTGAACAACTCCATAAAAACGGCCCGGGTTGATGCTGACAACGTCCCCGAACTGGCGGCGCTTATCAGGGCCGAGCAGCCGAAGCTTGTCATCAACGTGGCGCTTCCCTACCAGGACCTGACCATCATGGATGCCTGCCTGGAAACCGGTGTCGATTACCTGGATACCGCCAACTACGAGCCGCTGGATAACGCGAAATTCGAGTACAGCTGGCAGTGGGCCTACCTGGACCGCTTCAAGGAGAAGGGGCTCATGGCGCTCCTCGGCTCCGGCTTCGATCCCGGCGTGACCAACGTCTACACGGCACTTGCTGCGAAAAAGTATCTCGACGTGGTGGAGGAGATCGACATCATCGACGCCAACGCGGGTTCCCACGGCCAGCCTTTCGCTACCAACTTCAACCCGGAGATCAACATCCGGGAGGTGACCGCCACCTGCCGCCACTGGGAAAACGGCCGGTTTGTCGAGAGCCCGCCGCTCTCCACCAAGCACGTTTTCGACTTCCCCGAGGGTATCGGCCCGATGAACATCTACCGCCTCTACCACGAGGAGATGGAGTCGCTGGTCAAGCATATCCCGACCATCAAGAAGGCCCAGTTCTGGATGACCTTCTCGGACAACTACCTCAAGCACCTGGAGGTGCTCCAGAACGTGGGTATGACCCGCATCGACGAAGTGGAGTTCCAGGGGCAGAAGATCGTGCCGATCCAGTTCCTGAAGGCGCTCCTTCCCGACCCGGGGAGCCTCGGGCCGCTCACCAAGGGGAAGACCTGCATCGGCGTCATCGCCCGGGGGCTCAAGGACGGGAAGAGGAAGCAGGTCTACATCTACAATATCTGCGACCACGAGGCGTGCTACAAAGAGGTCCAGTCCCAGGCCATCAGCTACACCACCGGCGTCCCGGCGGTCGTGGGTGCCATCATGATGCTGACCGGGAAATGGCACAAGCCGGGGGTCTGGAACATGGAGCAGTTCGACCCGGAAGTGTTCCTGGAAGAACTCGGACCTATGGGACTGCCGACAGTTGTGGTCGATGGTGGCGACTGGCCTACGCTGTAGAAACGGCATATTTGCGCCCTGACGACGCCGGCTCGTCGGCCCGCTCCTCGACGTAGCGCTGCTACGCCTGCGGGTGGCCCTCCTCTCCGACGCCGTCATCATCGCAAATCTGACGTTCCTTTTATAACCATCCAGAACCAGAATTGGATGTACCGCAAGAGCAACAATTCGGGACTAAAAGTCGGAACGAAGGTTGATAAATTCTCTCTGTGTTCCTCCGTGTTCTCTGTGGTGAAAAAAGGTTCTAACATTGACCGGTATCGACATCGAAAAAATCCTTCAGCTTGCCCCATCCCCTGCCTACGTGGTGGACCTGGGGCGGCTGCGCCACAACCTGGCCATCCTGGACCAGGTACAGCGGCGGAGCGGGGCGAAAATCCTCATGGCGCTGAAGGCGTTTGCCATGTGGTCGGTTTTTCCCCTCATCCGGGAGACGCTCCACGGGGTCTGTGCCAGCTCGCCGTGGGAGGCGCGGCTTGGGCGGGAGGAGTTCGGCCGGGAGGTCCATTCCTTCGCCGCCGCCTTCAAGGAGAGAGATGTCGTCGAGTTGCTGCAGATTTCCAACCACTTGGTCTTCAACTCCTTCAACCAACTGGAGCGGTTCCGTCCGCTCTGGGAGAAGGAGGCGGGGCGGGTGTCGATCGGCCTGCGGGTCAACCCTGAGCACTCGGAGGGGCACACCCCCATCTATGATCCCTGCGCCCCCACGTCGCGCCTCGGTATTCCGCTGCGGGAATTCGAGGGGCGGTCCCTGAGCGGAGTCGAAGGGCTGCATTTCCATACCCTCTGCGAGCAGCTGTTCGAGCCGCTGGAGCGGACCGCCAAGGTCTTCGAGGAGAAATTCGGTCAGTTCCTCCCCGGGATGAAGTGGTTGAACCTTGGCGGCGGCCACCACATAACTCGGGAGGGGTACGATATCGACGCCCTGGTGGAGCTCATCACCTATTTCAAGGGGAAGTACGGCGTGGAAGTCTACCTGGAGCCGGGGGAGGCGATCGCCATCGGCACCGGCATCCTCGTCGGCGAGGTGCTGGACGTGGTGCACAACGAAATGGACATCGCCATTCTGGACGTCTCGGCTACCTGCCACATGCCGGACATCCTTGAGATGCCGTACCGCCCCGACATCACGGGTGGGTACGACGCCGGCGTGAAGGCCCATACCTACCGTCTCGGTGGCCCGTCGTGCCTGGCGGGGGACATCATCGGCGACTGGTCCTTCGATCAGCCTCTCAAGGCGGGGGACCGGCTCGCCTTCGAGGACATGTCCCACTACACCATGGTGAAAACCACCACCTTCAACGGCATCCAGCACCCGGCCATCTGTACCTGGGAGCCGGAGACAGAAGAGCTCAAGGTGGTGCGCAGGTTCGGGTACGAGGATTTCAGAAGTAGACTGTCGTAAATAGGGGAGCGATCTTCCGACCATCTCGACGCCGTCCTCGGAAGCCTCGTTGTCCGGCGTAGCGCTGTTTATGCCCGCAGTTTGGGTACTACGCCTCGGCACGCTTCCTGCGGGTGCGCCGATCTGGCCGAAATCTCGCTCCCCGGGGAAAACCCTTTGTAGTGAAATTGAGATAACGTTACAGCGATGACAGATTCGGAATGATAACGGCAGCGGAGAGGAGTTCGGCCCGCAGGCGTAGCAGCGCTACGTCGAGGAGTCGGACGACAAACCGATGTCGTTAGCGTGCGAATATGGCATTGCCAGGAGAGCTCATGGAACGCTGGTCGATTAACGATTCCTCCAAAATCTACAACATGGACAACTGGGGAGCCGATCTCTTCTCCATCAACAAGAAGGGGAACGTCTGCGTCCACCCCTCGTCCAACTCCAAGAACGCCATCGACCTCCGGGCGCTGGTGGATGACCTGATCAAGCGGAAGATCAAGCCTCCCATCCTGCTCCGGTTCATGGATGTCCTCCAGGGGCGGATAGCCAGCATCAACCGGGTATTCCGGAGCGCCATCGCCGAGAACGACTATCCGGCAACGTACCAGACGTTCTATCCCATCAAGGTGAATCAGCAGCGCCAGGTGGTGGAGGCGATCGCCAGCTACGGCAAGCGGTACAACCTCGGCCTTGAGGTCGGTTCCAAGCCGGAGCTGGTGGCGGGCATCTCCATCTCCAGTGGCAATGACCTCCCGATCATCTGCAACGGTTACAAGGACACCGAGTATATCGAGACGGTTCTCTACGCCACCAAGATCGGCTATGACATCACCCTGGTAGTCGAGAAGCTGTTCGAGCTGGAAAAGATCATCGAACTGTCGAAAAAAACCGGCATCAAGCCCAAGCTGGGGATCCGGGTCAAGCTCTCCTCCAAGGGAACCGGCAAGTGGGCCACCTCTGGCGGCGAGGATGCCAAGTTCGGCCTCAGGATGGCGGAGATCATTGCCGCAATAGGCCTTCTGGAGGAAAACGGCCTGATCGACCAGGTGAAGCTCCTCCATTTCCACATCGGGAGCCAGATCACCAAGATCGACAAGATCAAGACCGCCCTCATCGAGGGAGCGCGCATCTATGCCGAGCTGCGCAAGATGGGGGTCGGCGTAGACTATGTGGACATCGGCGGCGGCCTGGGTGTTGATTACGACGGCTCCAAGTCCAGCTACTTCTCCAGCGTCAACTACTCCATTGAGGAATACGCCAACGACGTCATCTACCAGATCAAGAATATCTGCGACGACGCCGGGGTGGAATGCCCCAACATCATCTCCGAATCGGGAAGGGCCACGGTCGCCCACTACTCGGTGCTGGTGACCAACGTCCTCAATACCAACACCCAGCGTCTCACCCCCGATTTCGAGGAGGATCTGGAAAAGGCGGAGAAGCTGGCGCCGACCGTCAAGAAGCTGGTGGACATCCACAAGAGCATCGACCGTTACTCTCTGCGGGAAGACTACCACGATACCCAGCAGCTGATCCAGGAGGCGGTGAGCCTCTTCAATCTCGGCTACCTGACGCTGCAGGAGCGGGCCATCGCCGAGTGGCTCTATGGCAAGATCATCAGGAAGATCAACGGCATCGTGGAGAAGATGAAATCGATCCCCGAGGAGCTGCAGAATTTCCAGCTGGCCCTGCGCCAGACGTACTTTGCCAATTTTTCCCTCTTCCAGTCGGTTCCCGACTCCTGGGCCATCGATCAGCTCTTTCCCATCGTGCCGCTGCAGCGGCTTAACCAGAAACCGGATGTCATCGCCTCCATCGCCGACATCACCTGTGATTCGGACGGTGAGATCACCAGCTTCGTGGGGGAGAACGGCCGGACCAAGTTCCTGCCGCTCCACAAGATGCGCAAGGATGAGGAGTACTACATAGGTTTCTTCCTCATCGGCGCCTACCAGGAGATTCTGGGGGACCTGCACAACCTGTTCGGCGATACCAATGCCGTTCACATCACCTTCAGCAAGAAGACCGGCTACAAGATCGACACGGTCATCAACGGCGATGCCACCTGGGAAAGCCTTAAATATGTGCAGTACAAGGGGCCGGAGATACTGAAGCACGTCAGGGAACACCTGGAGAAGGGAGTGGCCCAGCGCAAGGTCTCCATCGAGGAGAGCAGCCACTTCATCGAACTGCTGGACCGGACCTTGCTGGGGTACACCTACCTGGGGGAATAGCCGGCGGTTTGAAATATCCGCGATTTCGCTTGCCATGTACGCCAAAGAACCTGTATAGTGCTTTTTTCCCGCGTAAACCAGGGAGAAGAGGCTGTTCCGTTGGATCAGGCGGACCTTCAGTGGGCTGGAGAGATCGTGGTCAGGAAATTACTGATACCTTGCATGTGTGCAGTGATATTTTTTCTCGTCTTCCTGGGGATGAGGAATCCTGCCCTTGCCGGCATTCATGGCGCCAAGCCGCGTCCGCGCGCTGTCCTTGAAAGTGTCAAGAAGGCTTCCGACGAGGTCGTCAAGAAGACCTTCCTGGTTGCAACGCTTCCTTCCCCTGTTACCCCCCTCCCTGCGGAACAGGTTTATCCCTACCCCCCGCATGTCGTCCGTCACGTCACGCTGAATCAATTTTCCCGATTTGCCGCCCGAGCACCACCCCGTTCCACCTCTCACATTTCCTGAATACTTACTCGGCACACATGTCCTGATTGACCATCGGGAAGGTTTTCTGCCCAGGCACCGGTGCACGTCCCCATGTCTAAGGGAATCGCGCGTGGGGAGTGTGGCCTGCGATCCGTTGAATGCCATTGAATGGTCTGCTTTGTCCCGAGACAGGGACACGATGCATTACTAACGTTACTGAAAAGGAGAATGACAATGAAAGCACAGATGAAAGGGTTTATGCTGGTATTGGTTGGTTCGGCGATGTTTGCCGGTGGGTGCGCCAAGGAGGAGATGGTCAAGAAGGATGAGGGGGTTGCCCCTGTCGCGGCGGCCAAGCCTGCCCCCGTTACGCCGGCGAAAGTTGACGTAGTCAAACCCGAGCCGGTTAAGGTTGACGTTCCGCAAACCACCCGGCCTGCTGCTGTGGAGCAGTTGAAGCAGGCGCTGGAAGCGATTTACTTCGATTTCGATGCGTCGGGCCTTTCTTCCGCGTCCCGCACTACCCTCGCGAAGAATGCGGAGTTGCTGAAAAAGGATTCCGCTGCCAACGTCAGGATCGAAGGGAACTGTGACGAGCGCGGTTCCGACGAATACAACCTTGCTCTGGGTGAGCGGCGCGCCAAGGCTGCGGCCAAGTACTTGATCACCTTGGGGGTAGCGGAGAACCGTATCTCCACCATCAGCTACGGCAAGGAAAAGCCTGCGGATCCCGGCCACAACGAAGCAGCCTGGGCCAAAAACAGAAGGGACGAGTTTTTACTGAACGCGAAGTAATGCATGCCCGCAGGCCCTGTGTCCGGGTAACCCCCCGCACAGGGCCTTGTTACACCCTCTGCCGGTTCTCCCCTAGTTCTTTGCGCCTGTGCGTGATGTTGCTTTTCATCAGAATCGCTTCGGGAAGGACGGTGCGGAGTGTAGCGGAATATCAGTCTTACTCAGGAAGTAGTATGTGCCGTGCGTGGTGGTGAGGGAACGTGCCTGAAAGGGTAGCGACACTATTTAACAGTTGTCACATGTTTATGCCGGTGACAATCTGGACCTGCCGGTTAGCGGGGTCGTTCTTCTTATCTGTCGGATAAAGGCCCTTGATCTTGCACAGAATGTCGAGGCCCTGGAGTCGTATGGGCCAATCGGGCTTTTCCACTCCTTCTACGTATTTGGTTGCTCCGCAGACTTCCTGCACCATTTTTACAACATAATCATCGCTCAGTCCATTCTCGTCGAGCAGTGAGATGATACCGTTGTCGGGCTGCTGGGGCACCATTTGCCGGAATCTCTGGTCATCAGTGACGATCTCCTGGGCAGGGCGTCTCACCACCTGCTCTTCACTACGAACCCTGTTTACTGATTGCTGTTCCGGGGTTTTCGTGAATGATGCGTACTCCTCCGGGTTAGTCGCTGTAGAGGCTGAATTGCCGGTGACAATCTCATCTTCTTCGTTGATTTCCTGGACTTCATACGGCATTTCGTAAATTTCCTGTTGTTCCGAGGTTCCGCCGTCTACCGTGGTGCCGGCTACTGTCGCAACATTCATTGTTTCATCAGGTACGGATTCATCTTTCCCTTCATCGGCAAAGAAGCTCGAAAAGTCCCAGCTAGAACTGGCGGCCGTTTGTGATTTTGCTGATGACGCTGGAGATGAGACGGCAGGACTCGGACTGACCTCTTCTTTCTTCGGTGCTGCTTGCTCTGCAGGAGGCGGTGTGTAAGAGTGTTCAGCAGTCTTCATCTGCTCCGGCGCCGGTTTGGTGGAAGCGGTTTCACCTTCGGACCCGCTGGTGCCCCTGATAGGGGAATCTGCTATCTTCTGTTCTTTCTTAAGGAGGAAGCGGTGCGAACAGATAGTACAGCGGGCTATGACACCGGCATCAGGTATCCTGGATTCATCGACTCTCAACGTGCTTCCACATTTTTCACAATTGACGACCATACGTTGTTCTCCGCTAACTGCTGGAATATCTCTAATGATGCGACCGTCAAGCCTGCCCGGGCATCCCGCTTCTGCTCAGTATGAGTGATCTTCGACTTTAGGGGAAGTGCGAGTATACCACATTACATCGGTCTGGTACTGCAAACTCAAGGCCAACCTTAGCTTTTTTATATCCGAATTGAGGAAAAGTGTCAATTCATGATGAAATTCAATCGTCAGGGCAAAGCAGGTGCAAGTCTACATCGTAGTGGTGCTATTCACCTCAGCTGGGACATAAATCGATGGGATTGATTGGTTTACGGGCACAAAGAGCAGATAATAGAAGGAGAAGAAGCACCTTGGAATGACACAGCCGTGGTTGAGCGGCAGATTCGGACTACCCGGAAAAATTAAAGGGGCGGTTGCCTGGTGTGGGCGGCCGCCCCATCATGTTTATTCCTTGTCGTCGGGCCACCTGTGCATGCAATAGGGACATTCCTCAGCGCCATGGGGGATGGTGTCCCTCAATTGTTCTTTTTCCTTGACTGCAGAGCAGCGCTTTGAGACAGGGAATGTGTGGATGGTGTTCTCCTTGACGAAGTAGAGCATGATCTGTTTCTCCTTTCTTGAGAATGATATGCCGCCGTTAATGCCCGGCTTAACCAGAAAAGTATGACATCCAGGAGCGTTTGTCAATGGTGACCCGTCGATCATTGACACGATGCCCCTCCACGGTATAGTGGTGCATGATGAACGATTCGCCGGCTGCCGGTAACCACCATAACCACCTTCTGACCGACCCCGTACCCCGTCTGCTGCTCCGGCTGTCGGTGCCGGTCGGGATCGGCTTCTTCTTCAACACCATGTTCAACGTGGTGGATACCTTCTACGGCGGCCTCGTCTCAACCCAGGCGCTGGCGGTCATGTCCCTCGCCTTCCCCACCTTCTTTGTCGTCATCGCCGTGGGGGCAGGCATCTCCACCGGCGCCACCGCCCTCATAGGCCATGCCCTGGGCGGGGGGGCGCAGGTGGATGCGTGCCGCTTCAGCGTGCAGTCCATCTCCTTCGGGCTCCTCCATGGTCTCCTCCTCTCCCTTGCAGGACCGTTGCTGACGCCTTTCCTGTTCCACTGGCTCGGAGCGGAGGGTAACGATCTCTCCCAGGCACTTTCCTACATCAACGTGCTCCTCGCAGGGGCGGTCTTTTTCATCTTCAACCAGGTGCTCAACGCCAGCCTCAACGCCTCCGGCGATACGAAAAGCTTCCGCAACTTCCTCGTGACCGGCTTCTTCCTCAACCTCGTCTACGATCCCTGGTTCCTGTTCGGCGGCTTCGGCGTTCCCCCCCTGGGGCTTCCCGGCATCGCCTGGGCGACGGTGGCGGTGCAGCTCTGCGGCAATATCTACCTGCTGACCCGGGTTCGCCGTACCGGCCTCCTGTCAGGGTTCCAACCCTCCCATCTCCTCCCCCGGCGACAGACCTATATCGACCTGGCCCGGCAGGGGTTTCCCGCAAGTCTTAACATGCTGACCGTGGCCATCGGAATATTCGTCATCACCTGGTTCCTGGGGCGGTTCGGCAAGGACGCCGTCGCCGCCTACGGCATCGCCGCCCGGCTTGAACAGATGGCGCTTCTGCCGGTCATGGGGCTGAACATCGCCACCCTGGCCCTGGTAGCCCAGAACAGCGGAGCCGGTCTGACGGGACGGGTGCGTGAGACCATCAAGGGGGCGCTGGTGTACGGGGTTTCCGCCATGGTGGGGATCGCCCTCCTGTTTTTCCTCTTTGCCGACCGGTTGGTGCAACTTTTTACCCATGATCCCCGGGTCATTGCCGTCGGCACCAGCTACCTCCATGTGGCGGCGTTTGTCTTCTGCGCCTATGTTATTCTCTATATCAACGTCTTTGCCCTGCAGGGGCTCAAGCGCCCCCAGTTCGCCATCTGGATCGGCATCTACCGGCAGTTTCTGGTGCCGTTGCCGGTGTTCTACCTCTTCTCCCTTCATTTCGGCTGGGGGGTCAAGGGGATCTGGTGGGGGATTTTTCTCGTCACCTGGAGCGCAGCACTCATCTCCATCGTGTACATCAGGCGGGTAATGAAGGAGTTGCCGGAGGATAAGGGGAGGGGGGACTAAACATGCGCAACAGGCAATGAAACGAAAAAGGTGCTTCCCTTGCCGACCTCGCTTTCAACCCGCACGCTTCCACAGCAGGCAATCACAATCTCTTTTACCAGCGCCAGTCCCAGTCCGATACCGCTGAAAGTCCGGCGGTCACCGCTTTCGACCTGGTAAAATCGGTCGAAAATCTTGTCCTTGACATCAGGAGCTATACCGATCCCCTCGTCTCGGACCCAGAAGGTAACCATATCGTTCTCGTCCACCGTGGCTCCGAGGGTAATCTCACCCCCTTTGGGGGAATATTTTATTGCGTTAGAGAGAAGGTTATTCAACAACTCGTTCATGTGCCTTTCACTGATGAGGACAGGGGGTAAATAGTGGGGTATATCAGTGGTTATTCTGTGGTTTGCTGTCCTTGCGGCGAAGATCACGGCTGCTTCCTCCAGTAGAGGAGTGAGGGACAGCGGGGCGGTATTTTCAAGAGAAGTACTGGCTTTGAGGCGCTGCAGGTTGAGAAAGTTTTCGAGCAAATCATTGAGGCGTTTACTCTCTTTCTGAATGACATTGAGGAACTCGTGCGCATTAACTTTATCCACTCCACACTCCAGGAGGAGTTCCGTATAACCACAAATTGCGGTCAATGGCGTTCTCATTTCATGACTGACTGCTGAAATTAAATCATCCTGCATTTGCATTATGTTTTTAAGGTCGGTTACATCACTGGCGACGGTGATAAGGACATGTCTTCCGTCGATCCAGTCCATCTGCGTTTCCACGCATTTGTACCATCTACCGTTCGAGCTGTTTTTGTATACATAGCTGTGCTGCAGATTTGCCTGACCTTCCGGGAGGTGTAGTTCCTCATCGGTTAATGCGCAGGGGTGGAGAGAGCCACAACGCAATATTTCATGGCACGGTTTCCCCTGCCATTCGGTACCGAAGATCGAAGCACCGTATTTGTTCAGGTAAAGCAGTTCGTGGCTCACCGGATCGACAACATGAGCAATGACGCCCATCCCGTCAAATATTGCCGAAATTTGTTTGAACTGTTCTTGCAATGCCACTTCTGCCCGCTTGTGTTCGGTAATGTCCCTGATAATACAGACAACCTGAGCAAGTTTCCCCTCTTCATCGTGGACCGGATCAACGGAAACGGCCATCCAGATGCCTTTTGCTTCGTTCCAGAGTTCTGCCTCCTCATGCTCCTTTGAGGCGAGCATCTTGGGTAAGGGAGAGCCGGGGGGAGGCTCGCTCGTTCCATAGACCAGTTCGTAGTAGTTCCTGCCGATGATGTCTCTAGCCGGTAGTCCCAGAAATTGGGTCGTTGCCTGGTTTACCCGCTCAACCCTGTAATCCCTGCCGAACAACAGATAGATGTCATGTGCCGCATCAAATGTCGTTTGCCACTGTTCAGCTGCATTTTTCAACTTCAGTTCATACTGCTGATGCTGCTCTGCCATTGTATTGAAATAACCCGCAATATCGGCCAATTCGTCATCGCCCCGGAGTTCCAGGCGATAGTCGAGTTGACTGTTGCCGACGGCTTTGATTCCCTTCACAATCTGATATATGTTGCCGGTAATTCGACGGCTGGTTAAAAAGGATATGCTCAGCCCCAGTATGGCGGCAAAGAGGATAGCTGAGAGGTAACGGCCATTTACCTGTCGGGCATTCCGGTTCAATGCCGATGAGGGAACGCCGACGATGACGCGCCAGTCAGTTGCTGCGGGGGTGGTGACGTAATAGAGGCGCTCGATAGCATCGCCGGCGGTCATTTCCATGAAATTGTTACTGACTTTTCTGGCTGCCTTTATCACTGGCATATCGCTACGGTTTGTGCCGACGTGCTCCTTGTGCAGGGTGTCAACGAGAATATTGCCCGCACCGTCGACAACAATGACACTCGATCGAGGAGGGAGCTGCCAGTCTTTGACGATCTTGTTTCTGATGCTGTCGAGATTCAGAGGGAAGCCGATGACTCCCTTCTGGGAGGCATCATCTCCGTAGACCGGTCCGGCGATCATTATTGCTGGGGCCTTGAATAGTTTTGAGGTATGGAGGTTGCCGACGATACGTTTACCGCGGCTGGAACGCTGGAACCACTCCTTGTCCAGGTAATTGAGCTGGTGGATGTTGGCTGAGGAAATAGCGCTTCCCGCATTGAATCCGTCCATACGAGCGGCGAGAATGTTCAGATGCAGTGGATAAGATGGGAGCAGTTTGGCGAAGAGTCGGTCGCATGCTGCAGGATCCATGTTTTTCACTGCAGGATGAGTGGCAAGGGTTTCGATTATATCGAACGATTTGTCGAAAATATCTTCAAAGACCCTGGAAATATCTGTGGCGATAAGACGGATATGCAATGAGGATTCATGGCGGGTTGCCTGCACCATCATGTAATAGCTGTAGCTGGAAACGGCAAGCAGCGGTAACATGATGATCAGGGTAATGGAGATGAGTTTCTGGCGAATAGTCATCTTCATGGGTCAACACACCAATGGTTGGATGGTAAGCGTAGCACATTCCATTCTGAAAATTGCCCTATGATAGATGATACTGCTCACGGGAAATGGTGCTGCTGCGGTTGCAGTCGGCAACAATCCAAGTGGTGTCACAATGTGAGATGAGTTCACTATTGCAAAGCATAGCATTTTTGGGCTGTTGTACAACACTTTGTGATGATGGCTCGTTGCGCCAAGGGGTATGTCCTGTAAAATTTAGGGCATGTTCGCTCAATGCCGGAGCGATTGCGACCTTGATTGCACGTTAAGTACGGCCGGGGGAGTAGAGTTACTATGCATTTACCTGCCTGTAAAAGGCGAATAATGGCTGTGCTCGTCTGGATGAGCTTTGAAGCCCTCCTTGCCCATTCCTCTGGTACCTTCGCCCAGACCGTGCCGGAGAAGCTCGTCTACGAACTGAGCTGGACCGGCATTCCGGTCGGGACGGCCACCCAGGAGATCACGGAGAGAGGAAATGTCCGGCGGATCCTTTCCACTGCCCGTTCCAACGACTGGCTTTCCGTCTTCTTCCCGGTGGACGACCTGATCGAAAGCATCCTGGTCAAGGGAGGCGCACCTTTCCCAGGACTTACCCGTTACTATCGGATGCAGATACGAGAGGGGAGGCATAATCGGGACCGGGAGATAACCTTTGACCAGGCAAAAGGGGTTGCCGTCTACCATGACCGCCGTTCGAACGAACTCCGGGAGATACCCATACCGTCTCCCACATTCGACATATACGGGAGCTTTTATTTCACCCGTCATCTGCCGCTGGAAGTGGGAAAGTCCTACGTGGTGGCGGTGCTTGACGGCAAGGATGTGGAACGGGTTGAGGTGCGGGTGCTCCGGAGGGAAAAGCTGAAGACCGTTCTGGGAGAACTGAACACCATCGTCATCCGCCCCATGGTCAAATCGGAGGGGGTTTTCGAAGGGAAAGGGTCGGTGCATATCTGGCTGACCGACGACAAGCGACGCATCCCGGTCCGGGCTCAGACCAAGGTCACCGTGGGAAGCGTCACCGCCAACCTCATCGGGGGGAGTTACGGTCCTGCCTCACATTGAATGGCCTTTACCGGTCAGTCCGTCAGGTAGTAGTCGGCGTCGCTGTCGTCCAGGCTCTTCCGTGCGCCGGTGGTGAGCCGCGGGATGACGACCTTGATGGGGAGCGGTGCCAGCTGCTGGAGCTCATAGGGAATGCCGCGCTTCATGGCATGCCCTACTCCCGTGAGGACCACCACGAGCCGTTGCGGTTCCCTCTGGTGGTAAGAGAGGAGGTACCAGGCCATGGTCTGGTTCCGCAGTTGCTGGGCTTCGCAGAAGTGCATGAAGTGCTGTGTGCCGTTGCTACCATGATTTTCAAAGGCGCGGCGGATGAATTCCATATAGGGGGCGTCGATCCGGCAGCTTACCACGTTGGGTAGCTGTTGTCGGGCAGCAGGAGGAAGGGATGCAAAACCGTGGCGGGAAACCATCCGGGCGATCTCCAGCGGCACGTCGAGGGCGATCAGGGGGATGCGGTTGTCCCGTGCGTAAAGGAAAATGTCGCCGTACATGGCCCAGGGAACGGTCCAGCTCTGTTGGTAGCCCCTGACGAACTCGGCGAAGGGGATTTCCCCCGCACTCCATTTGTCCAGGAGAGGCTGATAATTGTAGCTGAACATCTCAACACCGATGGCAATCGGTATTCCACTCTTGTTCAGGGCCTTGATCACGTCAAGCTGGAGGTCGTGATGCTCCCGTTTGTCGTGAACTTCGCCGATGAATACCGCCCCGGCACCCTTAAGGTCTCCGACCATGGCGTCAAAATCAACGATCTTGCCGTCTCTGACCCGTTCGAAACGGCTTGCGCAGTCTCCATTTCCGGAAAAAAGCAGGAGCAGGAGCAGACTGGCCAGGAGTCTGAAGAATTTCGTGGGGAAGGGCTTCATGTGTCTTCCGCCATCCCGGGCTGGCCAATTTTGGCGATCTCCACCGACAGTCCCTTGCCGGGGGCGGAAAGGTAGACGAACAGGAGTTCGATCTCCCCTTCCTGCCAGGGTGCCATGCGGTAATCCCGGGCAAACCGACGGCTGATCCACCGTACCCTGCCTCCCACGTCGTCCCCCCCCTGCCGGGCCAGTTCCAGCGCCTGTTCCTTCATGTTCGGACCCTTTCCACCTTCATCTTCCTTCAGGAAAAACGCCAGTTCCCGTCCCCCAGGGTAGTCGGTCAGGCAGAGGTCGTAGCAGAGGGCATCCCGGATACCTTCCCTCGCTTCCAGCGGCGCAAGCTCGTTAGCGCAGCGCCAGAACGCAGCGAAGAGGTCGTGCTGGGACAGGGTGAGGGGGATTTCCGTTGTCTCCCAATACTCGGCCATTGCGGCGAATATCCGGGCAGATGGGGTGGTTTTCTCCCAGGCGGCAAGAGCGGTGGCGAACCGGCCGCTGTTGTACACGAGATCCAGGAGCCGGGCGATGGTCTCGATGCGGCATATATCGCCGTAGCTGAGCCAGGGGGTGGTGAGTATCTTGTAGGGTGGGGTGGCGGAGAAGCGGTACCCTTCCTCCCGGGCGATGGCCCGCATGGGTGACCCCTTGAGCACCTTGAGCGGCTCCACTTGTATGTGACAATCCGTCTTTTTCCGCCTGCCGGCGTTGGCAGAGAGGAGGTCGAAGACCTGCTGCAGCGAACAGAGGAAACCGTCGAAATCTTCATGGGGTAGTCCCGCCACCAAGTCCAGATGGACCGTCACGGCTGTTTCGTTCACGAGCCGCCGGACGTTGGCGAAGAGCCGCTCCAGGTCCGAATTCCGGCCAACCCGGTCGAGGGTTTCCTTCCCCTCGGCCTGCACGCCGATCTCGAACCGGAACATGCCGGGTGGAACCCGCTTCAGTAGTTCGATGTTGGCGCCGGTCAGGATGTCGGCGGCAATTTCGAAGTGGAACGCGCTTCCCTGGTTGCGGGACAGGATGAACTCCCATATCCGGTTGGCCCGTGGGGCGTCGTAGTTGAAGGTCCGGTCCACCAGCTTGACGGTCCTGACCCCTGCCGCCATGAGGATATTCAGGTCGGCCTCGATGCGGGAAGGTGGGTAGCTTCGCACCCCCTTCTCCAGGGAGGACATGCAGAATGCGCAAGAGAAGGGGCATCCGCGGGAGGTCTCGTAGTAGACCAGCGGCTTGGCCAGATCCACCAGGCCCGCGGTGAAGGGGGAGGGGAGGGTGTCCAGGTCGGCCACCGCCTCCCGTTCCGGATTGGCGACGACATCCTCGTCAGTTCGGAAGGTGATTCCCTCAACTACGGACAGTCCGGCTGCCGCATCCTCCCAGGAAGCTGTGCCGGCCAGGGCTAGCAAGGCATCGTGGAAGGAGGTTTCCCCTTCTCCCCGGATGACCATGTCCACCGCCGGGTTGCGCTCCATCAGCTCGAACACCCCGTGGGATGCTTCCGGCCCACCCAGAACAATAACGGTGCCGGGGCGGAGCTGTTTCAGGTCGGCCCCGAGTTTCAGGGTTGCCTCGATGTTCCAGATATAGCAGGAGAAGGCGATAAGGTCGGCCTCTTCAACCACCAGTCGGCGCAATACCCCGTCGGCCGGCTCGTTCACTGTGAATTCACGGATGACGAATTCCGTATCCGGCAAATCGGCACAGGCGGCGGCGAGGGAAGGAAGCGCCAGGGAAGCATGGACGTACTTGGCGTGGAGGGTGGTGAGGAGGACTTTCATAAGGGAAATTGTAGCGGATTGGGATGGTGAAAACCAGCGAAAGTTAATTGGGTGGACTGTTACGTGTACAAAAGGCATTAGGGGTAAAAACAGGGAGAATTTGGAAAGAGGATAGCGTTTGGTCAATCAATTAAAGTTGTCAATTATGGTATTTAGTTTAGACTGCTAAATAGTTTCCATCCGGAAACGGTTCTTTTCCGCCCTGGCGGCGTCAATCATCGCGGCGTACCGACGTACGCCTCCGCGCAATCCCTCGTTTTCCTTGCCAGGACGAAAAACTCCTCGTTTCCGAATTGGAAACCAATAGTGTCACATCCGGAGTTCCCGGATGGACACTAAATAGCTTCAACAGTCCAATTGCAGAGAAAAGTTCACGGTACCTGAACCTTGCACTGAAGGAGTGACATCATGGTTAAATCGAACTTCCTCCTGAAAACGATGGCTTGCATCTGTTTGATAATTGCATTGGCGGGATGTGAAACTACCCAGAGCAGAACTCAGGAAAGATCTAAAGTGCGTCTTGATGATGCTGTAGTAACCGCCAAAGTAAAGGAAGCCCTTTCAAAAGATCCAGCACTTCAAAAGTACACTATTGAGGTGCGAACAGTGGGCGGAGAAGTAGCTCTAAAAGGTCATGTCGGTTCTCTTCAGGATATCTTCAAGGCAGCAGAGATCGTTAACAAGATCGAAGGTGTTGATTCGCTGTATAACGGTCTTACGGATAAATAGGTTCCCCACTTCCAGCGTCTGCTACACGGTTTGAGTATTTTGCTGAATTCTGGGGGAATTCCGTCCGGCGTATCCCCTCGATTTACGGGGAAGGGGGCGGAGAAAGGCCCAGATCCCGCAGTGCCCGCTCAATGGCGGGGATGTCGTACCCGTCGACGATCCGCTTGCCGTCGTTGAAGACGACCATCGGCACGATGTCGCCATGGTAGCGTTCGCTCCATTCCTGGCGCGCTTTCTGGTCTTTGCGGATGTCCCTGCTGGTATACGGGATTCCTTTTCGGGTGAAATAACTTTCCACCTTGGCGCAGTATGGTCAGCCGCTGCCGACGTAGATGGTGATGGCCGGATAGCGGGAAGCGCCGGCGATGAGTTCGGACGACGGGGCGCAGGCAAGAAGAGAAAGTGTTATGACGAAGAGAGCGATTGCCATCACCAAGCTAGTTTTCCAGTGCGGTTGGGGGGTGGGTGCGCTCATGCTCGGGCAATTCTTCATCGGGTTTACTCCCCTGCGTATTTCATCAATCGTACCACTCGATGATGAGACAAACAACCATCATTCATGCGTTCCCTCATAACGTCACTCTTGTTTTGCCAATGCGCCGGGCGCTTGCCTGGCAGCCCCACGGTCAGGTCTCCGGCCTTGCCCGTCGCCGACCAATTGTGGTAAGGTGACGGCATGAAACGAAAAACTTTGCCCAAGCTTCTCTACGCCGACGCCAAGGGGAACATCTTCGACCACCCCTACTTTACCATGGCCGGGATGAACGGCACCGAGCCGGTCCTCCCCGACGACGTGGAACTGATCCCCCTCCCCGAGGACAGCCGTCTCTTCACCATTCCCAATACCCCCCCCATGGCCTGGGACGCCAAGAAGCGCGCCTTCGTCACCGTCGAGACGGTGCGTGAGGGGAAACGGGAGCAGCGGGTCCAGGCGGTTTCCGCTTTCATGGCCCCCGGCTATGTCCGGACCCTTCTTCCCGCCTGCGACTATGGCCGCAAGAAGGTCCATCTTCCCCTCTGGTCCTATACGGCCGTCGGTTGGGATGAGGAGAGCGAACGGTTCGTGGTGGCGGCCAGCCGGGTGGACGGCAATGAGAACTGGCTCCCCAAAAACTACGACGACCGGAAGCTCGATCCCATGGTGCGCAAGCTGGTGGCGGAATTCCCCGACAACCGGCTCCTCGTTCAGCTGGCACGCTGCGCCGTGGATTACCATTGTTTTGCCGCCAAGAACCTCTTCTTCCGCCGCTGGGAGGCTCCTATCCCCACCTCTCCCGCCTGCAATTCCCGCTGTCTCGGCTGCATCAGCCTGCAACCGTCCGACTGCTGCCCTTCCAACCAGGAGCGGATCGGTTTCGTCCCGACTCCGGAAGAGATCGTGGAGCTGATGCTTCCCCACCTGAACGAGGCTCCGGAACCGATTGTTTCCTACGGCCAGGGGTGCGAGGGAGATCCGATCCTCCAGGCGGACACCATCGCCGAGGCGACCCGGCGACTGAAGGCCGCCACGAGCCGAGGCACGGTCAATTTCAACTCCAACGGCTCCTTCCCCGACCGGATCGCGCTTCTTTGCGACGCGGGTGTGGATTCCATGCGCTTTTCCATGAATTCGGTGCAGGAGGAGTTCTACAACCGCTACTACCGCCCCGTGGGATACACCTTTTCCTCGGTGAAGGAGTCGGTCCGGCTTGCGAAGGAGCGGGGGCTCTTCACCATGATCAACTACCTGGTGTCGCCGGGACTGACTGACCGGGAGGACGAGGTAGAGGCGCTCCTCCGCTTCATCGGAGAGACCGGTGTGGACATGATCCAGATGCGGAACCTCTCCATCGATCCTGATTTCTACAACAAGAGGATGGGTGTGTCGGGAAAAGGAATCGGGATGTACCGGATGCTGGAACGGGTGAAAAAAGAGTTCCCACGCATCCAGTACGGCTACTTCAACCGGACGCGAGAGAATTTCTATCCGGCGGGGTACGAGGCGGGATGGCCGATCCGGGGGTAGGGATCACCACCAACGCCAGAGGGCCACGACCAGCGTGATGAGGAATACCATGGTCAGGTTCATGTAGGCCATGAAGTAGAATACCCGCACGTGCAACGGCTGCTTCACCTTGACCGATTCCGTTACCAGGTCGCCGATCCGCGGCATGGCCAGCACCCGGTCTTCGCCGTGGGGCGCCTGGGAGAGCGCCTCCGTCAGGTCAATTCCGGCCTGATGCCGGCGCATGTGCGACCCTTCCTTCCAGAGCCTGCTTTCCGTCACATCGTAGATTCCCCCCTGATAGGCCACGTAGGTCGGCCGACCCTCTTTCCCGTCGAATCCGCCGAGTACTTCCATTGTCATATCCCCGCCGGTCGCTGCAGGTGTCCCGCCGTTTCTTATCTGTCGCCGGAGTTTGGGGCCGATGACGGTTACCACGTAAAGGGCGGAGATGACCATGATGGCGAAGAGGGAGACCTTGATCGTGAGGAGGATGCCGAAGCGGGTGGTGAGGATGAGCGCCGGGTCAGGCACCCGGTAGTGGGTGAGGATGGCGCCGGTCACGGCCATCGTGGCCATGGAGGCGAGGCCGACCCGCATTTCTCCCCGGGGAAGCCCGGATGCGGCGTAGGCCGGCTTCAGTACGAGGTGGACGTAGAGGATGGTGCCGAACCAGAGGATGGCAGTGATGAGGTGGAGGTAGCCGGCCACCAGCCGAAAGAGCCGGCTGGCCGCGGAGCGTTCCGGTGCTGTAGCGGGAGCCGGTGCTGCGGCAGGAGAAGTGGCGAGGGTGCCGCTCTTCTGGAAACCGACCCCCGCCGCGGTCAGCTCGCCTCCCCCGGCCGGGTCGATATGGCAGGTCTTGCAAGGCTGGCCGGTCTGGCGGGCGTACTCTTCTGTCGCCATGGCCCCCAGCGGAAGGGCCAGCAGGATGAGGGAGAAAAGAAGCGCTCTAGCGCCTGATGGCAAAGTCATCGAACTCCCCCGTGTAGGTGTCACGCTCTGTCACCACTGCATCCACCCTGGACGCGCTCGGGCCGGTACGGCACCAGTCGACGAGGGCCAGAACCTTTGCCTCTTCTCCCTCGAAGCACCCCTCTACCGAGCCGTCGGGAAGGTTCTGCACCCATCCCGTCACCTGCAAGCGGATGGCATTCTGCTGCGTGAAGCGACGGAAATTAACCCTCTGTACGAGCCCCTTTACAATTACCATGGTACGGATTTTCATGCTGCTTCCTTTCATAGACATTTACCACAGAGGATATGGAGAAAATCAAAAGCCATTTAACAGGGATGGACAGGATGGACAGGATAAAACCTTGAAAACCTGAATCTCATGTAAAATCCCCCCTCGTGGGGTGAGGGGGGGCGGGAATCAGTAGTTCTCAGTGCCTCTGTGTCTCTGTGGTAAGGTGAACCGGTCACGACTCCAGCAACGCCAGGAATTCCTCTTCGCTCAGCACCTTCACCCCCAGCTGCCGGGCCTTCTCCAGCTTGGATCCAGCTTCTTCTCCCGCCACCAGGTAGTCGGTCTTCTTCGATACCGAACCGGCGGCATGCCCTCCTTCGTTTTCCACCATTTCTTTTGCCGCGTCCCGCGTAAAGCGGGTGAGCGCCCCGGTGAAGACGAAGGTCTTGCCGGTGAAGCGGCCCCCTACCTTCTTCTCCGTCACTGACGGGGTGACCCCTGTCGCCAGGAGCTGCTCCACAACGTCCATGTTATCCCGGTTATGGAAGAAGGTCCGGATGCTCTGGGCCACCTGGGGACCGACCTCCCGGATGGCGAGGAGCTCTTCTTCGCTCGCCTTCGCCAGGTTCTGGATGCTGCCGAAGGCTTTTGCCAGGAGTTTGGCCGTGTGCTCTCCCACGTGACGGATGCCGAGGGCGAAGATGAACCGCGCCAGCTCCCGCTCTTTGCTCGCGGCGATAGCGTTCAGAAGGTTTTCCGCCAACTTGTCCCCCATCCGCTCGAATTGCATGAAGTCGTTCTGGGTGAGGGTATAGAGATCGGCAACGTTTCGGACCAGCTTCAGGCGGAGCAGTTGCTCGATGAACTTGTCACCCAGGCCCTCGATGTCCATGGCGCGGCGGGAAGCGAAGTGGATGATGGATTCGCGGATCTGGGCAGGGCAGGAGAGGCCGAGGCAGCGAACTGCCACCTCGTCCGGAATCTTCACCACCTCTGAGCCGCACTCCGGGCAGCTGGCCGGAATCGGGAGGATCCGTTCCGAGCCGGTCCGCTTCTCGGCCATGACCCGCACCACCGCAGGGATGACGTCGCCGGCCCGCTCTACCACTACGGTGTCGCCGATCCGGATGTCCTTCTTCTCCATCTCTTCCCAGTTGTGGAGCGTTGCCCGGGCCACCATCACCCCGGAGACCTCTACCGGTCTGAGGTGGGCCACCGGCGTCACCACTCCCGTCCGGCCGACCTGGGGAATGATGTCTTCCACCACGGTCACCGCCTGGCGTGGCGGAAACTTGATCGCAACCGCCCAGCGGGGAGAGCGGCTCTTCTCCCCCAGCTCCCGCTGGAGAGAAAAGGAATCCACCTTCACTACCACCCCGTCGATCTCGTAGGGGAGAGATTCGCGCCGGGCCTGCATCTCCCGGTAGTAGTCGAGAATGCCGGCGATGCCGGCAACCTTCCGGATCAGGGGGTTGACCGGCAGACCCCATGCCTTGATGGTGGCAAGAAAGTGGCTCTGGGCCGTGAACTCCGTACCCTCCACCATCCCCGGCGCGTAGCAGAAGATGGTCAGGGGGCGGCGGGCGGTGATGCGGGAATCGAGCTGGCGCAAGGATCCTGCAGCGGCATTGCGTGGGTTGGCGAAGGGGGGCTCTCCCGCTTCCTCCCGCTCGGAGTTCAGCCGCTGGAAGGGGACGAGGGGAAGATACACCTCGCCCCGCACCTCGAAAAGCCGGGGGGGAGGTGTGACAGCAAGTCGCAGGGGGATGCTTCGGACGGTCTTCAGGTTCCGGGTGATATCCTCCCCCATGAAGCCGTCGCCGCGGGTTGTGCCGACCGCGAAGGTGCCATCCTCGTACACCAGTTCCACCGCCAGCCCGTCCATCTTCGGTTCGCAGACGTACTCGATTTCCCCGGCCGCAGACATACCGAGGAACCGTCTCACCCGCTCGTCGAAGTCGGCGATCTCCCCTTCCGTGAAGGCGTTTTCCAGGGAGAGCATGGGAAGACGGTGTTCCAGCTGGGTGAACTTTTCCAGCGGCGCACTCCCTACCCTGCGGCTGGGTGAATCGGGGGAAGCGAGGTCCGGATACTGTTCTTCAAGCGTCAGCAGCTCCCGGAACAGGAGGTCGTACTCGGCGTCGGTAATCTCCGGGCGGTCTTCCCCGTAGTAGAGGCGGTTGTGGCGTTCTATCTCGGCGCGCAGCTCCTGAATACGCTGCGCTGCGGCCTGTTTCTCCATGGGAAGGGCTCCTTGCAGTGGCAAACATTTTTTATAGCACAGGGGAGATGGAAGGTAAACCCTTGGCATGAAACTAGCCTTATTGATTTGCCGGGGCCGTTCTGGTATCAAGGATAAAGCCGGATCGCAAGGTCCGGCTGTTGTGCGTCCAGACTTCAAATAATTAACCACGGAGTACGCAGAGGAACTTCAACAACCTCATGGGTCGCGGATAACTGCGAGAAAAGCGGATTAACCGTTCTCTTTTTTCACTTTCGCCACTCCTCAGTTAGTATCTGCTTTTCTCTGTGCCTCGGTGTCTCCGTTGATTGATTAAGGTAACTACATGCTCGATCTCCATACCATGAACCCCCCGCAGCTGGCTGCGGTGAAACATACGGAAGGGCCGCTCCTGGTACTGGCCGGTGCCGGCTCGGGGAAGACCCGGGTCATCACCTACCGGATTGCCTACCTGCTTGAAAAGCTGCAGGTGCCGCCGACGCAGATCCTTGCGGTCACCTTTACCAACAAGGCGGCCCGGGAGATGCAGGAACGGATGACTGAGCTGGTGGGGCGGGAGCGGTGCAAGGGGGTGATTCTCTCCACCTTCCACTCCCTCGGGATGCGCATCCTCCGGCGGGATATCGAGCGGCTCGGCTACAAGCGGAATTTTTCCATCTACTCAACCTCCGACCAGGTGGGGCTCATCCGCCAGCTCATGCGGGAGATCGACGACACCGGCAAGAAATACGACGCCGAGACTGTCCTCTGGAAGATCTCCGGCGCCAAGAACGCCCTCGTGACCCCCGACCGTTATGTCCCCCGCTCCGGCGACGACTACGAGCTCCTGGCCGCACGGCTCTACCCCCGCTACCAGTCGGCCCTGCAGGCCTGCAACGCCGTTGACTTTGACGATATCATCATGCTCACCGCCTGGCTGTTCCAGGAGCACCCCGAGGCTCTCAAGCACTGGCAGGAGCGATTCCGCTTCATCATGGTGGACGAGTACCAGGATACCAACCCCGCCCAGTACCTCCTCATCAGCCAGTTGGCGGCCCACCATAAAAACCTCTGCGTGGTGGGGGACGACGACCAGTCCATCTATGGCTGGCGCGGCGCCGATGTGGAGAAGATCCTGGCCTTCGAGCACGACAACCCCGGTTGCCGGGTGATCAAGCTGGAGCAGAACTACCGCTCCACCGGCACCATCCTCTCCGCCGCCAACAGCGTCATCAGGAACAACCCGAAGCGGAAGGAGAAGACCCTCTGGACCGACAGCGGCCCCGGCCGCGCAATCGACCTTGTGGTGGCCGCCGACGACGAGGAGGAGGCGACGACGGTTGTGGAGCGGATCCAGGTTGAGTGCACGCGGAACCAGCTGGAGTACGGCGACTTCGCCATCCTCTACCGGACCAACGCCCAGAGCCGCGCCCTGGAGGAGCAGCTCCGCTTCGAGGGGATACCCTACGTCCTCATCGGCGGGATGCAGTTCTACGAGCGGAAGGAGGTGAAGGACACCCTCTGCTACCTGAAGGCGATCGACAACACCGACGACGAGCAGGCGCTGCTCCGGATTATCAACTTCCCCCGCCGGGGGATAGGTGACGGCACCATGCTGAAGCTCAACCAATGGTCCCTGGCCCAGGGTGTCCCCCTGTTCGAGGCGCTGGGGCGGGTGGGGGAGGTGGACGACATCCCTGCCGCCATCCGGGAGAAGGTCCTGTCATTCCACAGCCTTATGAGCGAGGAGTCTAATCGCTTCCGGAACCGGAAGGCGGCACTGTCTGAGGGGGTGATGACGCTCTTCAAGCGGCTCGGTATCGAGGAGGAGCTGTACCGGACCATCGACGACCGGGCAGTGGCCCGGCGCAAGGTGGAAAACGTGGAGCAGATCGTCAACTCCCTCGCCTCCTACGAGGAGCGGGTTCCTGCGCCCACCCTGTCAGGCTTCCTGGAAAAGGTCTCCCTGATGGACGAGGACCGGTTTTCCGGCAAGGACAAGAAGGAGCACGGACAGAACGCCGTCACCCTCATGTCGCTCCACTCAAGCAAGGGGCTGGAGTTCCCCTACGTCTTCCTGGTCGGGCTGGAGGAGGAGATTCTTCCCCACAAACGGTCGATCTACGAAGATTTCTCCGTCGACGAGGAGCGCCGGCTCATGTACGTGGGGATAACCCGCGCCCGCCGTCACCTCACCATTACCCGCTGCCTGCGGCGGAAGAAATACGGCAAGCTGGAGGAGCGGGTCCCGTCCCGGTTCCTGGATGAGATTCCCGCCGACCTGCTCAACGTCCAGCAGGCCGCCGCGGCCGCCGTCCTCACCGAGGAGGAGACGGAGAAGGTGGCAAGCGATACCTTCTCCCGGCTGAAGGCGATGTTCGGGGAGTAGGGGACCACTTTTGCTTCACAGGGGAAGGTATGGGAACCCCCTGAACAGAGACAGAAAGGCGGCCGATTGGCCGCCTTTCTGTCAAGCGTACGTGTAATGTAGAAGATTGGGAGCTAATCGGTTTTGGCAATAATGCTTTTGTTCAGGAGCATCTCTTTTTTCAGACGCTGGGCTTCATAGAAACGGGGGCGCGTCATTTCACCAGCGACCATGTCCCTTTTGTCGGCTGCTTTGGAGAGCCCCTGTCGTGCAGCAATATCGAGCCATGCGTATGCCTTGACCAGGTCCTTTTCCACTCCTTTCCCCTCGTCAAACATTTCTCCAATGCTGTACTGGGACTCGGCGTTTCCCTTCCAGGCAGCAATCAGGTGCCACTTGGCCGCTTCGGCGGGATTCCTCGTTTCAACCGGTCCGGATAAGAAAAAAACCCCCAACTGATGTGCAGCAGGGATATATTCCTGCAAGGCAGCCGCGCGAAGCCAGATGACAGCTTCCGTGTGATTCCGGGGGACTTGCTCCCCTCTGATGCACTCCATCCCCAGAAGGTAGGCTGCTTCAGGAGTTTTGTGCGTCGTTGACAGAGCCTGCCATCTGGCCGTTTCCGCTGTATTCTGCGGGGTTGCCCGCCCGGTCAGGTACATCCTGGCGAGGCTGTCTTGGGCAGCCGCATGCCAGTTCCCGGCGGCCAGACGATACCATCGGGTAGCTTCATCGTCGCTTTGCGGCACCCCGCACCCATATTCATACATGGTTCCGAGTATGTGCCCCGATTCGACGTCGCCCTGCCCTGCGGCCATCCTGAACCATCTGGCAGCGGTTTTGTCGTCCCGCGGGACCCCCTGACCGGTGGCGTACAGGATGCCCAGATTGAAACCGGCCTCCGGGTGCAACTGCTGCGCGGCCATGTAGAACCAGCGGAGCGCTTCAGGGTAATTTTGCGCCATATTCCTGCCACTGGCATAATCGACTCCGAAGTCGTTCATGGCTGCGGCATTGCCTCCTACCCCCTTTGTGCCATGAGAACTGCCGGGCAGATTGCGGGCTGGCGTACTGTCGGACGGCTGCTCTCCTCCTGCCGACTTGCGGAAATCCAGTGCTTCGTTGCTGTCCAGATACGGCTGCGTGCATACACTCTGCTCAGACGCAAGAGAAACTCCGATTCCCAGGGGGATCAACAGCACAAGCAGCGATATGGCAATGGTTCGTTTCAACTGTTCCTCCGCGAGCAGTGGCTGCGAAATGATGCCCTACATGTCATGGCAGCGGACACAGTCTTCCCTTACCGTGAAGGCTGTGTAATCGTCATGGCAGGCTCCACAGGACTTGTGTTGGTCCATGTCGTCCATGGAAGCTCTCTGTCTGATGTAGCCCAGGGGAAAGATCTTCGGATGGCAGTCGGCACAACGGTACAAGGCCGTGTGAAAGGAATGGCTGAATGTGACGGGCCCGGCATTTGTCACCTTCATGAGCACGTTGCCGGCAAGATGGCAACGGGAACAGTCGGACAGGTCAAAAGCCGTCTTCCCCTTGTGGCAGGCACCGCACGATTTCCCTTTTTCCATCTCCGCCATGGTGGCGGGACGGTTTCTCCCCGGCTTGAACAGGCGTGGATGGCATTTGTTACATGCCATTTTCCTGGTGTGGGGTGCGTGGACAAAAATGACATCACCGGTAGGCTGGACCTTGAAGGTGATGTCCCTGATCGTATGGCAGCGCCCGCAGTCCGAAAGGGGAAAAGCGATCCTGCCGTGACATGCTCCACAGGACTTCCCTTTGTACATCTCTGCCATGGTCACGGGACGCTTGCTCTTGGTCGCATAGATCTTGTCATGACAGGTGTGGCAGTTGTCGTTGATACGGGGGCTTTTCGTGTGGACATCATGACTGAATACGATGTTACCCGCATTGCCGGTCCTGAAGGTGACATCACCGATATCCGAAGCAGACGTTGGGGAATGGAGCAGAACTACGGTGGTAAGTATCATGAAAATGCGTACAAAAACCATTGACTTTCCCTGACATGCTTGCATCTGCGACGGTTTTTGCTTGCCTGATTCCCCTTCCACAAGGCTTACGGAACGTAACGCAGCATTCGAATAAATGAAATAATTCTGGACACGCCGGGCAGGTGTAAAGGGGCGGCAGCATCACTGATTTTCGTGTTTTTATCACTAAAAGATGCAGTGTGTCAATGAAAACGGGCAAGACGAGGTGAGGTTGCCGGGACAGGCTGCTCGTGGATTTGCTCAGTTGCCAAAGACGGCAGTCTCCCCGGCAAGAGAAGGGTTTTGCTGCACATTTCTTGTCTCCTCCAGGAGGCCAAGGTACGCCTTCAGCAGCGTCGTCTGCTGCTCGTTGTGCCGTGTCAGGATTATCAGCGTTCTCCGCAAATCCAGCGGTGACGTTACTTCCACAAGCCAGCCGTTATCCATCTCTCTCTGGACCGCCATTCTCGACAGGCATCCGACACCCAATCCCGCCTCCACCCCCTTTTTGATCGCCTCGGTATGCCCCAGTTCCATGGCTACCCCATACCTGATACCCTGCTTTGCCATGGCGGCTTCAAATACCTCTCTGGTCCCGGAACCTTTTTCACGCATGATCCATGGGGCATCCTCCAGCATTTTCAGGGACGCGATTCCCTCATGTTCCCATGGGTGACCTTTCCCGACGATAATTACCAGTTCATCCGCTTTCCACGGCATTGTATCGAGTGTGGTTATGTGGCACGGTCCCTCGATGAGCCCGAGGTCAACGTCGCCGTTCTCCACCGCCCGCTCGATCTGGTGGGCATTCCCGACCTGCAGCAGCGCCTTTGCACGCGGGTACTGCCGCGAGAATTCGCCGACGATCAGCGGAAGCAGATAATTTCCGATGGTGGTGCTCGCCCCTACGTTGAGTGTCCCGTGAGGTTCTCCAACGGATTCATTCAGAACCTGTTCTATGGTATGAACTCTCGCGAGCACGTCATGCACCTCCGGCAGAATCCGCCGCCCCCGGTCATTCAGGAGAAGCCGTCTCCCCTGACGTTCAAAAAGCGGCGCACCGGCAAACCGCTCCAGTTCGGCAAGCGCCATGCTGACTGCCGATTGGCTCAAGAGCAGTTGTTCGCTTGCCCTGGTGACCTGCCCGCACTGCGCAACTTGTTCGAAAATCTCCAGCTGTCTCAAGGTGATGGCCATGGTGATTGCCTTATCAATAATGCTGATATAAATGATCAATATTTTTAAATTTTATTTATATAGTATTTTTGCTAGAGTGCAAGAAAAATTACGGTGGGGGAGCAGGAATGAACGACAGGTTACGCCAGACCCTTTTTGTCCTGTGTCTGGCATTATGCGCCTTTCCGTGGGTCAGTACCGCCGTGGCGCTCGTCATGGGGGTGGCTTTCAGCTTCCTGATCGGGAATCCCTGGCCCTACAAGTCCGCAAAAGTGAGCAAAGTGATTCTCCAGGTATCAGTAGTCGGCCTCGGCTTCGGGCTCAGTCTCGGGGAGGTCCTCCACACCGGGAGGAGTTCCCTGCTCTACACGGTTGTCGGTATCATCTTCACGCTGTCAGTAGGGTACCTGCTGGGAACTCTGTTCAAAACCGACAAGAATACGTCTTTGCTCATTTCGTTCGGAACCGCCATATGCGGGGGAAGTGCCATCGCCGCCATGGCGCCGGTGCTCAAGGCGAAGGACGACGAGACCGCCGTGGCACTGGCGACCGTCTTTACCCTGAATTCCGTTGCGCTTCTGCTGTTTCCGCTGGTAGGGCATATCCTGAACCTCAGCCAGGGGACGTTCGGCACCTGGGCCGGGCTTGCCATCCACGATACGAGCAGTGTCGTCGGCGCGGCTTCCGCATACGGCGCGTCGGCGCTGGCCGTTGGGACGACGGTAAAGCTTACCCGTACTATCTGGATAACACCGGTCGTCATCGGGACCGCATGGCTCAAGAAGTCGGAGCGTAAAGCCGGAATCCCCCTGTTCATCATCGGGTTTGTGCTGGCTGCAACCATCAGGACTTTGCTGCCGCAGTATGATTTCTATTGGGGAGGTCTGGCGTCTGTGGCAAAGCAGTGCCTGGTGGGGACCCTGTTTCTGGTCGGCGCCGGATTGAGCAGGGAAGTGCTGAAGAAGGTGGGAGTCCGGCCTCTTTTGCAGGGGGTAACGCTCTGGCTGCTCGTCAGTGTTCTGACCCTGGCAGCATTGATGCTGTTCGGCATCGCGTGAGATGCCGGAAATCCGCATGATGAGCGAATGTCCTGGATGGTGCATGTCGAGTAGTTAACAGATCAAGTAGTAGGTACCACAATGACAAAGGCCGTGTAGAGCGGCCTTTGTCGTGTCCGGAATGGTGTCCCCGTTGAGGGATCAGGTGAACTTGCGGTTGTCGAAGATCCGCTTCGTTTTTTTCTCCGAACGGGGGAGGGTGCCATAATCAAGCAGTTCGACGGTGCAGGAGACCAGCAGGGTATGCTTGATTCCTGAGACGATGCTCTTTACCAGCTGGCTGTCCGGCACTTCTCCATTGCGGCCGCGTTCCACCCGGGCCAGCATGTAGTCCCGGCCATCCTCGCCGTGATCCAGGATAATCTGGTATTCGCTGCCGATGCCGGGAACGCGGGTCAGCACCTCGTCCACCTGGCCGGGGTAGATGTTGACTCCGCGGAAGATGACCACGTCGTCGGATCGGCCTTGTATCCGGTCGTGGCGGGGGAACGGACAGCCGCACGGGCAGTCTCCTTCCAAAAGCCGGGTCAGGTCCCGGGAGCGGTAACGGATGAGTGGCACCCCTTCCTTCCCCATGGTGGTGAAGACCATCTCTCCCACTTCTCCCGGAGCGACCGGCTCCAGGGTCTCCGGATTGAGCACTTCCAGGATGTAGTAATCGGCCCAGTAGTGGATGCCGTTGTCATGGCTGCAGGAGAGGCCGGTGCCGGGGCCGTACAACTCGGTAAGGCCGGTTATGTCGTAAATCTCCTGGACGCCGAGAAACTCGCGCATGGTGGCGAGCATGGCACGGGAACTCCGCTCAGCCCCCATGATGACCTTTTTCAGGTTGAGGGTGTCCCTGATCCCCAGCCGATTGACCTCCTCGGCAAGGAGTAGCCCCATGGAGGCGGTACAGCAGAAAACCGTCGACTGCAGGTCCTGGAGGAAACCGATCTGGATATCCAGATTGCCGGGCCCGACCGGTATGGCCATGGCGCCGAATTTTTCACAGGCCAGCTGGAAGCCGATGCCGGCAGTCCAGAGTCCGTAGCCCACCGCGATCTGCACCCGGTCTTCCCTGGTCAGCCCCGCCAGTTCATAGCAGCGGGCAAACATTGCCTGCCAGTCATCCAGGTCTTTTTGCGTATAGCAGAGGACCTTCCGTTTGCCGGTGGTGCCCGACGAGGCGTGAATGCGGACGATATCACTGAAGGGGGCGGCGCGGAGCGCAAAAGGGTAGCCTGCTGCGAGATCCTGGGCGGTGGTAAAGGGGAGCCGGCGCAGATCGTCAAGGGTTTTTACCTCGTCAGGTGTGACCCCTGCGGCCTCAAGCTTGCTGCGGTAGAAGGAAGAATTGTTCCAGGCATGGCGCACCGTCCATTGCAGACCTGAGAGCTGATGGTCGGCCAGTTCGGCCGGAGTGGCAAACTTGGGGGGGAAACGTTTCAGCATAAGACACTACTCCTGACAGGATTCATGGTGTTGCTCCAAGCCCGGCGCGGAAGGCGGCCATTGCGCCATCCAGCGGTCCTTTCTTCATCTCCAGTTTTCTCTGGATTGCCTCCTCTACCTCGGCTGCCGTGCAGAAAAGTCGGCCAGACTCGGCAATGGCCCTGCCGAGCACCATGAGATTCACCGACTGGGGGTTGCCCATGGTCAGGGCCAGGGAATCAGCATCCATGATAGAAAGAGGGTGTGCTACCTCGACGATTGCAAGGGGCGGGGCGTTGGCGACGATCCATCCCTCCTGTTTCAGAAAGTGGCGGTGGAGGGGGACGGTCTCCGGTTTGAGCGCCAGCAGGCCATCCGCCTGCCCCGGTCGCACCAGGGGGCTGGAAAAGTCGCCGACCTTGAGGTGGGAGATGACAATGCCGCCGCGCTGGGCCATGCCGTGGGTTTCCGAGGTGAGGACGTGGAATCCCTTTGCCATTGCCGTTTCGGCCAGGAGACGGGTGATGAAGAGGATGCCTTGGCCGCCGACGCCGGAAATGATAAGCTGCTGGTTGTTCATGGCTTTTCCTCGCGGGGTTTGATGGAGCGGGACGGGCAGACGTCCATGCAGACGCCGCAACCGCTGCAGATGAGCAGATCGGTCGTGACCTTTTTCGTCGCCTCATCGAAAACCAGGGCCGGGCATTCGAACTGGCTGGTGCAGACCTTGCAACCGGTGCAGGTGACGTCAATCTCCACCTGGTCGCGCTGCAGTTTCGGCCGGTTACGATCCACCAGGCAGGGACTCTTGGCGATGACGACCGCCACGCTATCCTTGCGGGCGAACTCCACCGCCTCTTTCACCAGGCGGGTGAAGCCGGGAAGGTCAAGGGGATCGCCGGTCTTGCAGAAGCGGACACCGCACCCTTCGACGACGGAGCTGATCTCCACCGGAACGCCGCCGGCAAGGGGCACGGCCGGCGTCGGCTGATTGCCGGTCATGGCCGTGGTGGCATTGTCCAGGATGACGAGGACAAAGCGCGACCTTTGGGTAACGGCATCGATCAGGGGAGGGATGCCGGAGTGGAAGAAGGTGGAGTCACCGATGGTGGCGACCACATCCCGCTCTTCCCCCGTTACCCGGTAGGCATGGTGAAACCCTGCCGCCTGACTGACGGAAGCTCCCATGCAGAGGACGGTATCGACGCCGCCAAGATTTGCCCCAAGGGTGTAGCAACCGATGTCACTGGGATAGATCCCCTTGGGCGCTGTCTTTTTGATGGCATAGAAACTTGCCCGGTGCGGGCAGCCGGGGCAGAGGGTGGGACGTCTGCCGCCGCCGGTCGGCGGCTGGGGCACGGCCGGAACCGTAACACCGGCAAACCCGGCAATGATTCCTTCGATCAGTTCGGGAAGAAGCTCGCCCGCCTCGGGAACGGCGCCGGACAGTTTGCCCCGTACCTTGTCACGGTCACGGAGCTGCATTTCAATGACGCCGGTGGTCTCTTCCAGGACGAGGATCTCGTCAAAATCCCGCAGGATTTCCGTGGTGAACTCACTATGGAGCGGATAGGGCTGGATTACCTGGAAGAAGGGAATGTTATCCCACAGGCCGAGGTTTTTCATGATTTCCCGTGCATGCCCCGCCGCCGCGCCGGACGCCACTATCGCCTTGTTAGCTCTGGCCCCGGGATTGAGACGGCGGGGAGCCGTGGGACCATAAGCTGCCATGCGGGCAAGCTTTTCGTTCAGTTCCAGGTGGAGACGGTAGCGGAAATTGGGGGTTGCAGCCCAGCGGGAGGGATTTTTCCTGAAATCCGCCGTGCGTCCCAGCTTCTTCACCGGCGCAGGCTGAATGTCCTGGCAGGCATGACAGACACGGGTCGTCGGACGGAGCATGACCGGCACCTGAAACTCCTCGGAAAGCTCAAAGGCGAGGGCTACCAGCTCCTGAGCCTGGCCAGGCGAATCCGGGTCCAGCACCGGAATCTTTGCCAGCATGGCCAGCAGGCGGCTGTCCTGCTCGGTCTGGGACGAATGGGGGCCCGGATCGTCGGCGCTGATGACGATGAAGCCTCCCGTCACTCCCAGATAGACGGCGCTCATGAGTGGGTCGGAGGCCACATTGAGTCCGACCTGTTTCATGGCAACTGCCGTCCGCAGCCCGGACTGGCTCCCTGCGTAGGCGATCTCCAGCGCGACTTTCTCGTTGATCGCCCATTCCACATGCATGGCAACCCCTTCGGCCTTCTGCCATGACATCACCCCTGACAGTATCTCCGAAGCAGGGGTCCCCGGGTAGGATGTTGCTACGACACAGCCATTTTCAATAAGAGCACGGGCAATGGCCTCATTCCCCTGCATCAGTAGAGGGTCTATCCTGTCCAAAAAAAACCTCCAGCGCGTAGTTTTCGTCCGTTAAATCCTGGTACGGCAGACCGGTGTTACGCACACAAAGGAGCCATTTTCATGTCCGGCAGTGGGATTTGTCAATACAAAATAATGGTGCAGACGAGGTTACGGTGATTTTGTCTTGACTTGGGATTGCCTGCCATTAGAATTTACCAGGAATGTGACTTTGGGTGTGCGTGCCGTTGCTGCGGAGGAGGAATCATGAAGTGTTTGGCAATCAAACTTCTTGTTGGTGTCGTATCTGTTCTTCTTACTGTGGGAACTCTGTGGGGAGCCGATGAAGAGACGCCGGCAAATGAACCGGCTGTTGACAGCCAGCAGGCACCGCCGGAACTCCCCTCCCAGGCTCCCGCCTCACCAACTCCGTCCCGGCAGGAAACGCCGGCCGCTGAAACGCCGGGCCGGGAAACGCCGCCACCGGATACCGTTTCGGCGCCTGCGGCGCCGACCGAATCCCCGGCCGATCCGTGCAAGGGTTGCGTCTGTAGTGGCGGGATGGTGTCTCCTGCGTGCCTGGAGTGCTGCCGGTGAGCGGGCAGGACGGTTGACTGCCGTCGCGGGGTCAGGTCGACAGGATTCAAGAACAGCAAAGGCCGCGTCACCGCGGCCTTTGCCATGTCCGGAATATGCTGATCCTATTTTCCCAGCGTCTTCTGCCCCGGCTTCCAGCCGATGGGGCAGAGCTCGCCGGTCTGGAGCGCTTCCAGGACCCGCAGGGTCTCGTCCACGCTCCTGCCCACCGAGAGGTTGTGCACCAGCTCGTACTGGAGAACGCCGTTCGGGTCGATGATGAAGAGGCCGCGCAGGGCTTCCCCTTCCTTTTCGTCGAGAATGCCGTACTTGCTTGCCACCTCCTTCTTGAAGTCGGCAAGGAGAGGGTATTTCAGGTCTCCCAGATCACCCCGCTGAATCCATGCCAGGTGGGAATACTTGCTGTCCACGGAGGCGCCAAGGACTTCGGCGTTCAGTTTCCGGAAGGTGTCGAGGGCGGCGTTGAATCCCCTGATCTCGGTGGGGCAGACAAAGGTGAAATCGTTGGGGTAGAAGAAGAGGACCACCCATTTCCCCCGGTAATCGGCCAGCCCCACCTTCTTGAATTCCCCGTTGACCACCGCATCAAGGGTGAAGCCGGGAGCAGGCTGGCCTACCTTTGCGGTTCCGCCCTCCTTCTGGGGTTCAAGGGTGTGGGCTGTCGCGAACATGTTGTGGGCTCTTTGCACTTCGACGGCGAAGGCTCCTCTGACGCCGCATGAAAGAATGATCGCCGCTATCGCCGCTCCCCGTAGCCATTGTCGTCCGTTCACCGTTATCCCCCTGTATAGATTGTTGTCGTTTTGTTCCCGGCCGTTCGCCGGCAGGCCTGTTCATTGTACTTCACTGCAGCCGTATTGCAACCACCACTCCAATGGCAAAAAGTCTTCTGTTGCCAGGGGAATTGTGCTACAAAAGACCATTATTTACCCGTAAAGGAGATCGTCATGAGCGAAACAAAAAATCCCCAGGTCCTTATGGAAACCTCCATGGGAAACGTCACCATCGAGCTTTTCCAGGACAAGGCCCCCATCAGCGTGCGCAACTTCCTCTCCTACGTGAAGGACGGGTACTACGACGGGCTCATCTTCCACCGGGTCATTGCATCCTTCATGGTTCAGGGTGGCGGTATGGACGAGAACATGATGTCGAAAAAGACCAAGTTCGCCATCAAGAACGAGGCGGCCAACGGCCTGTCCAACAAGCGGGGGACCCTGGCCATGGCCAGAACAAACGTTGTGGATAGCGCCACGTCCCAGTTCTTCATCAACGTGGTGGACAACCTGTTCCTCGACCACCAGGGAAAGACCCCCGACCGTTACGGTTACGCCGTGTTCGGCCAGGTGACCGCCGGTATGGAGGTGGTGGATGCCATCAAGGGAGTGAAGACCGGTTCGAAGGGCGGGCATTCGGACGTCCCCGTGGAACCGGTGTTCATAACGTCCATGAAGGTTGTGGAAGGGTGATCAGTACTAGTGAAAAGTGAAAAAGGCCGGCCGGGATTTCCCCGCCGGCCTTTTTTGTTGTGGGACTGCCTGATTTTTCCTACCAGTTTTCCCCGAGCAGTTCGAAGTGGGCCTGGGCATGGTTGCAGGCCTTGCAGCTGTCGGGGGCGTCGGTGCCATGGTGGAGGTAACCGCAGTTGCGGCAGCGCCAGGTGACGGAGGTGTCCCGGCTGAAGACCCGGTTCTGCTCGATGTTGTCCAGGAGGGCGAGGTAGCGCTTCTCGTGCTGAGCTTCCGCTACGGCGATGGCGAGAAAAACATCGGCGATCTGGGAGAATCCTTCTTCCCGCGCAACGGTAGCGAATGAGGGATACATGTCGGTATGTTCGTAGTGCTCCCCTGCCGCCGATTCCCGCAGGTTTTCCGCAGTGGAGCCGATTTTCCCGGCGGGGAAGCTGGCGGTGACCTGTGCCTCGCCACCCTCCAGGAACTTGAAGAGCCGCTTGGCATGCTCCCTTTCCTGGTTGGCGGTTTCCTCGAAGATATCGGCCATCTGGACGTAGCCTTCGTTCTTCGCCTTCGCGGCGAAGTAGGTGTAGCGGTTACGTGCCTGACTTTCACCTGCAAAAGCCGTCAACAGGTTGATTTCGGTGCGGGTGCCCTTCAGACTCATGGTGATCCTCCTGTGCTGGGATGATGATCCCCGGTGTAAGGACATCTGCCGGGGATGGGGAATGTGTGTCGTTGCATGACGGATTGCGTTGACGGGAGCATACTGGCTGGACGGGGTCCAACATTACCGTTTCGGGGAAGGGGGTGTCAAGCCGATTTTGTGGCTTCCTGCTCGTGGGGCTCTTCTTTTTCACGGGGAGGGGTGGAAAAGGTGATACGGTTACGCCCATCGGCCTTGGCCTGGTAGAGAGCGATATCCGCCGCGTGAATAAGGGCCGTAGCTGTATCGCCGTCTTCCGGGAATGCGGCCAGTCCGATGCTGGCGGTCAACCGCCCCAGGGGGAGTTCTTCCTCGCCGGCGAACGACTCGCTTTCGATGCCACGCCGGATTCTTTCGGCCACGAAAATCGCCTCCCGCTTTATGGTCGACGGCAGAATGATGCAGAACTCCTCACCGCCGTAACGGGTCACCATGTCCATATCCCGCACGGAGGTCCTGAGTATTTTGGCGGTTTTCTTCAGGGCCTTGTCTCCGGCAATGTGGCCGTTGTAATCGTTGTACTGTTTGAAATGGTCCAGATCTATCATCATGACGGTGAGGCTCAGCCCCTGACGGATGCTCCGGTTCAGCTCCTCTTCGATCCGTTTCTCCAGGAAGCGTCGGTTGTAGAGTTCGGTGAGCGGATCGGTGAGAGAGAGCTTCTCCAGCATCTCCGCCCGTTCCAGGGAAAGTGTCCGGACGATCATGGCGGCGGCGTGGTTCACGTAGGTGGTGAGAAGCTCCAGGTCCGCTTCGGTGAACAGCCCCTGGTTTTTCTTGTCCGCCAGGTTGAGTACGCCGAGGATCTGTTCCTTGAATTTGAGTGGTATGCTGATGAACGACTTGGTCTTGAAGCGGGGGCGGTTGACCCCCTGGCCGAGGTTGGTCTTCTCGATGTCGTTAACCAGCAGGGGGGTGCCGTTCAGGGCTACCCTTCCCGCGATCCCTTTTCCTACCTTCAGGTTGAGGCTGCGTGCCAGGTTGAGGTTCATGCCGATGGCCGCTTCGATCTGAAGGTTTTCTCCCCGGTCGTCGACCCGCATGAGGGAACCGCTGGTGGCATTTACCAGGTCGGCTCCCATTTCCAGGACCTGCCTGACCAGCTCCGCCTGCCCTTCGGTGAGTGCCAGGGAACTGATGACGTCCATGAGCTTGTCGGAAATGGACGTTTCCCTGCCATATTCAGCCTTCTGTCGTAACTGGCGCAGCTTGGCCGCAACCCGGCCGGTAATGATCTGGGTGATAAGGAGGTCGCGGGTGGGGAGGTCGCGGTCGAAGACGAATACCATGCCGAACAGTTCATTTGCTGAGGTGAGGGGGATGCAGGTGAGCATGTCGGCGACCCCTCCCGGCAGCAGCTCCTCCACATCCTCGCTCTGTATTACGGTCATGTCGGTGGCATAGTTGGGAATCACCCGCCGCAGCTTTTCCGTACTGAGACTGGCCTGGTCGAAAAATGTATCCCCCCAGGTCTTCCGCAGGGAGAAACTGTGGTCCCCTTCCTCGGGGAGGGCCACGACGATGATCGGCACGTCGAAAAGAATTCCGATGGTTTCGCTCAGAAGAGCAACCACTTCTTCGTCCGTAACGGCGGAGTCGATATCAGCTGCTACCTGTACGATGGCATTGAGCTGCTCGGTTGTCTTTTCCACGTAGATGACGTGGTGCTCTTCCTTCTGGAAGGAGGGAATGAGGCTGTGGACCTTCTGTGCAACCCGGAGCAGTTCCACTTCGCTGACGGCGGGAAGTTTCTGCAACCGGTCGAGGATTTCCATCGGGTTGATGTCCTCGGTGCGGGCAATGGTTTCCAGTTTTAACAGGTCTAAGGACCGCTCCCTGACTCCGCCGCCGATGACGCAGCACAAGGGTGCGGCCGATGAATTCAGGGGTACCGCGAAGTTCAGGAGTCCGATGGGGCAGCGGAAGACGGCTGGCTGGCCGGAAGTCACCACGCTTTTCAGCGCCTGCTCCACGGCCGGTTGGCAGATACGCGCGCAGAGGCCGGCGGGCAGCAGGGAGTGGCAGAGCTTCCAGCCGGTCTCCGGGGATGATCCGCCGTTCCTGAAGCTGAAGACGTCAAGCTGGTAATTCGACAGGAAGCTGTGGCTCCTGAGGTTTCCCAGTAACTCCTCCGGCTTGAATGTGGTTTTCGGGTCAGTCAAGGCTGTTCCTCGCCTATGTTACACCGTCAGGCGGCACCGCCGACGGTTATTTCCGCTATCAGCAGGGTCGGCTGGGCATCTGCCACCGGAACCCCCTGGCCATCCTTGCCGCAGGTGCCGATACCAAAACCCAGATCGCTGCCGACCAGCTCGACTCTTTTGAGCACGTCCGGTCCGCATCCGGTCAGGGTTGCTCCCCGAACCGGCTCGCCGAGCGCGCCATTCTCTATGAGGTATCCCTCGGAGACTTCGAACATGAAATCGCCGTTAACCGTGTTGACCTGCCCCCCCCCCATCTTCCGGACAAAAAGACCGTTTGCAACCCCTTTGATGATCGACTCCGGCGAGGTGCTGCCCGGGGCGATGAGGGTGTTGGACATCCGGACGATCGGTTTGGACTGGTACGATTCACGGCGGCCGTTGCCGGTGGACCGGCAACCATCCTTCATGGCGGTGAGACGGTCGTACATGTACCCCTTGAGAATACCGTTCTCCACGAGCACGGTACGCTCCCCCGGCGTCCCTTCGTCGTCGAAGGAAAAGGAGCCGCGGGCGTTGGGAATGGTCGCATCGTCAATAACTGTTACGAGGGGGGATGCGACCTGCTGGCCGATCTTGCCGGAATAAACCGACATGCCGGTCTGGGCCAGATCGGCCTCAAGACCGTGGCCGATGGCTTCGTGGACCATGGTGCCTCCCGCCTCGGCGGAGAGTACGACCGGCATCATACCACCCGGTGCCTTGCGGGCCGCGAGCATCATGACTGCCCGGCGGGCGGCAGTCAGCGCAATTTCTTCGGGGCTTTTCTGGTCAAACAGTTCGAAGCCGCGGAAGCCGCCAAGGGGCTCGTAGCCAGTCTGGATAACGTCCCCGTTCGCCGCGACCACCTGGGTCATGAAAACCGTGCCGGTCCGGTGCGTTTCGTGGAACTCCCCCAGAGAGTTGGCGCACTGGGACCGGAGGTTGCTGTCCCGGTACATCACCATTACCTGCCGGATCCGCTGGTCGACTCCGCGGGCTGCACCTTCCGCACGGGTGACAGCGGCTACTTTGTCCCGGAGCGGTATGGCGGCCGGCGGCAGCTTGATGGGAAAACCGGCTCCGGTCACTTTCGGGCGAAGGTCGATGGCCCGGTCGAATATCTTCCCCCGTACCGCCCTGCTGACTGTGCCGGCCAGGGCGAGGAGGGCGGCTTCGGTGATTTCGTTGGTATAGGCATAGGCGGTGCGCAGGTCGGAAATGACCCGGATGCCTACCCCACGGTCGGTTCCGGTCAGGACCTTTTCGATCTTGCCATCCTCGCAGACGATAGCAGTCGAGGTACCTTCCTCCCCGTAAATATCGGCATACTCTCCTCCGCCGGCCAAGGCGCGGTGAAGAATACGTGTCAGGTCAAAGCTGTCCAGCATAGGTAAAATTCATCCTCATTGTTGATAGCAATAATAATGCCCGAATTCTTGTTCCGCGACACTTTTTATTCCGGGAAGGGGGTACTTCTCTCCTGTCTTGCAGGGGAAAGAAGTGGTGTGGTGTTACTGTCACGACGGTGACATCGTGCTGTCACTGGAAGCTATGGGGTTTGCCCGTGCCGGAGGAGGTTCGGTTTCTACCAGGGAAATTTCTCCCGCAAGGGCCCGAAGCAGGTCGTCAGCGTCCTGCCGGGAGCAGGCCGGGTAAGAAATCCTGACAACCCCTCCCGTCTTGTCCACAGTGCTGACGGTTAGCAATCCTTCATATGCCTCGGTGATGAACTTCAGGTACACCATTTCGCGGCGGCTGACCCTGAAATATCGCGTAACAGTCAGGTAAATAACGGTTTCCATCCAACTCCTCAAGTTATTATAAGTAGCACTTAATTTGAACAAAAACAACTATAAATTAGCATGTTGCGGATATTATTGGTGTATTTCAGGGAGATGTTGATTTTCTTTTATGGGAGAGAGCGAGGTGGCTATTTCACGTATTAAGCACGAGAGGAAGGCCCCCCGGTGGACACCCTGAAGGGGCCACCGGGGGCAGGAGCGGGGTGGGCACTACCGCACCAGTTTGGAGAGCTTCTTGAATTCGTCGGTCCCTGCTGTCCGGAGGAGCTGGAAGAGTGCCGTTTCGGTTGAGGTTATGACGGCGCCGGCTGCACGTGCGCTTTCAAGGGCAATGTTCCAGTTGTCCTTGCGCCGGCTCATGACGGCATCTTGGACCAGGTGCACCGTGTACCCCGCGTCCAGGAGTTCGAGCACGGTCTGCAGCACGCAGACGTGGGTCTCCATGCCGGTTATGATGACCTGGGTCTTTCCCAGAGCCCGCAGCCGGTCGGGGAAGGGGCTTTCGCCGCAACAGCTAAAGGTCATTTTCTCCAGTGCCGGGTCGGTCAGCTGCTCTTTGAGAGCGGGAATGGTTTCTCCGAGCCCCTTCACGTACTGCTCGGTAGCTATGACCGGTATCCCCATCTCCCGGGCAGCTTCCTGGAGAATGGTGATATTGCGGGTCAGCTGTTCCAGGACTTTTTCGTCCATGGCCCGGCAGAGCTTCTCCTGTACGTCGATCACCACCAGTACAGCCTTGCTGCGGTCGAGAAAGTATGTGTCCTTGATACCCATGTGAAACCTCCTGTTGTTGGGGACCAGAAACCGGTAAAACCTGGCCCCCAGTCCCTAGTCCCTAGCCCCTGATCCCTAGTCTTTCCTGACTTCGATGCCCAGTTCCTGAATCTTCTTCCTCAGGGTGTTGCGGTTTATGCCGAGGATGTCGGCGGCCCGCACCTGATTGCCCCGGGTCTTCTCCAGGACAAAGCGTATCAGGGGGCGCTCCACCTGCTCAAGCACCATGGCGTGAACGTCGCTGCTCTCCATCTTGTCCATGTTGGGAAAGCAGCTGCGGAGCTTTATGTCGACTATCCCTTCCAGGGAGAGTTCCTCGTTGGCTACCCGCTCTTCCCCCTTCTGCGTGCGCAGTCCGGGAAAATCGGCCGCCGTGAGGAGAAGGTCCGACGAGAGGATTACGGCCCGTTTGATGGTGTTCTCCAGTTCCCTCACGTTACCCGGCCAGTTGTGGTTAGAGAGGAGCTGGTAAGTTTCGGGCGCACACTGCTTCATCGGTGTTCCGAGCTCGGTGCAGGCTTTCTGGAGGAAGTACTCGACAAGCTGGGGGATGTCCTCCTTCCGCGACCGGAGGGGAACCAGCTGGATCGGCACAACGTTGAGACGGTAGAAGAGGTCTTCCCTGAACTCCCTGTTCCGTACCTTTTCCTCAAGGTCCTGATTGGTGGCGGCGACTATGCGGACATCCACGGCAATGTTCTGGTTTCCCCCTGTCCGGGTAACCTCCTTTTCCTGGAGTACCCGGAGGATCTTGGCCTGAAGGTCCTGCGGCATGTCGCCGATTTCGTCCAGGAAGATAGTGCCTCCGTTAGCCTGTTCGAATTTCCCCAGCTTGCGTTCCACAGCACCGGTGAAGGCCCCTTTCTCGAAGCCGAACAGTTCGGATTCCAGGAGTTCCTTGGGGATTGCGGCACAGTTCAGGGCGATGAAGGGCTTGCCGAGACGCCTGGAGTTGAAATGGATGGCCCGGGCGATGAGCTCCTTGCCGGTCCCCGATTCCCCCTGGATCAAGACGGTGACGTCGGAGGGGGCAACCTTGCCGATGGTCTTGTAGACTTCACGCATGGCCGGAGAGTTGCCGATGATTGTTTTCTCCAGCTGGTAGCGGTCCTTCAGTTCACCTTTGAGGATCGTCACCTGGGAGGTCATCTCCTGTGCCCGGTTGACCTTCTCCACGATGGCGTCGATCACGTCCAGGTCGAAGGGTTTGGTGATATAGTCGTAGGCTCCGCGTTTCATGGCCTCCACGGCGTTTTTCATGCTCGCCTCGGCGGTCATGATCACCACGAGCAGGTCGCTCTTCAGTTCCCGCACACGGTCAAGCAGTTCCAGACCGGTCAGGCCGGGCATCTTGATGTCAAGGATGGCCATGTCGTAAGGCTGTGACTGGATAAGGCTCAACGCCTCGTCTCCGTCCCGTGCCAGGTCGACACTGAACCCCTTTTTCCTGAGGGCCTTGGAAAGGACCCAGCGCATGCTCTCTTCGTCGTCGGCGACCAGAATTCTGTTGATGGACATAAGTAAAACCTCTGTTCAGGGTTCAAGGTTCAAAGTTCGGGGTTCACGTCTTGCAACGTTGAACGTGGAACATAGAACCTTGAACGGTTTTTATTGGATTAACGGCAGCATGACGGTGAACGTCGTTCCCCGCCCCGGCTCCGATTCGACTTTGATCATTCCCCGGTGCTCTGCGACGATCTTCTGGCAGATGGCAAGACCGAGGCCGGTTCCTTTGCTCTTGGTGGTGTAGAAGGGGGTGAAGAGATGCTCAAGTTGCTCCCTGTCTATGCCCGGGCCGTCGTCGGATACCTCGATGGCCACCATGCGGGAGCGCCGTTCACCCTTCTGGGTCATGCTGTAGTCGGCGAGGACCCTGCTGCTCACCCTGATCTGCCCCGTGTTGTCTACCGCTTCCACCCCGTTTTTGATCAGGTTGAGAAAGAGCTGGGTGAGGAGCGCTTCGTCTGCCAGGATAGGCGGGATGCTCGGGTCGAACTGCTGCTGAAAGGCAATTTTCCTGCCGGCCACCGTCCGTTTCTGGAGGAGGATGATATCTCCCAGAATCTTATGGAGGTTGACCGGGGAAGGTTCAAGTTTGCGTGGTGCGGCAAGCTCCAGAAGCTCTTCGACGATCCTGTTGACCCGCTGCACTTCCTTGAGTACCACCCGGAGATAGTCACGCTGCTCGCTCTCCTCCGGCAGTTCCATCGCCAGGAGCTGGGCAGCCCCCTTGATGCCGCCGAGGGGGTTCTTGATCTCGTGGGCAAGGCCGGCAGCCAGCGCTCCCAGGGATGAAAGCCGGTCCGCGTGGCGGACAGCGTCCTCCAGTTCACGTATGTTGGTAAGGTCGCGCAGGAGAAGTATGGTGCCGATCCGCTCGCCGCTGGCAATCAGGAGCGGTGAGGTTGTGGCGCCAACCGGTATGGGGTGGCCGGTCTTCTTCAGGACGATGTTCTCATGGTCGGAAATGGTCATCCCGGTGCGGGCGGTTTTTTCGATCATCTCCAGCAGAAGATCTTCCCCCCGGAACAGGGATGTGTAGTGCAATCCCATCGCCTGGCGCCGGGAGACCCCCACCAGTTCCTCCGCTGCCGGATTGATGAGGGTAATGTCACCCTTCTCGGCGATGACGACTACGCCGTCCCCGACGCTGTCGATGACATTTGCGTAATAGTCTTGGAGATGGTCAACGGCCATGGGGCGCTCCCCCGAAAAAATCTTCCAGGGCAGCGACAATGGCCGCTTTCCCCGTTATACGGTTTATCCGGTCCCGGAACTGGGCGGCGCCGGCAAGGCCACGTGCGTACCAGGAAAGGTGTTTGCGCATCTCCCTCAGGGCAACCCGTTCTCCCGAGAGCTCGATGAAAAGTTCAAGGTGACGCAGGGAGACTGCGAGGCGTTCCGCGGGAGTCGGAACTGCCGGCTCCCGTCCTTCCAGGAGGTCAGCCGCTTCCCGGAAAAGCCAGGGATTCCCCAGCGCGCCACGGGCCAGCATTACCCCGTCGCAGCCGGTGTCTCCGATCATGCGGACCACATCCGTCGCCGTGAAGAGGTCGCCGCTGCCGATGACCGGGATGGCAACGGCCTTTTTCAGGGCGGCAATCTTCATCCAGTCTGAATGCCCTTCAAACATCTGGGAACGGCTGCGGGGGTGGAGGGTGATGGCGTCGCACCCTTCGGCCGCCGCGATGCGGCCTATCTCCAGAAAATTGTCACTGTCCGCACCCCAACCGGTCCGTATTTTCACCGTCAGGGGAAGCGGGGTGGCCCGCCGGACCTCCCGGACGATGGCTGCCACCTTCCCGGGGTCCTGCATGAGCGCGCTGCCTGCACCGCTGTTCACCACCTTGCGGACCGGGCACCCCATGTTGATGTCGATCAGGTCACCATACCCTTCTACCAACCGGGCCCCTTGGGCCAGAAGCGCCGGGTCGTCGCCGAACAGCTGGATACCCAGGGGACGGTCCTCCGGTGTACTGGCAAGAAGGCCAAAGGTCTTTTTCCCGTCACGGACCAGGCCGTTGACGCTCACCATCTCGGTGAACGCAAGGCTTGCGCCGCATTCGCGGGCCAAGAGTCGCACCGGGAGGTTGGTTATGCCGGCCATGGGTGCCAGCAGCAGGTTGTTGGGGAGCCGCAATTGACCGATAGTAAGGGGGTGTACCATGAAAACGTCTATATCCGGAGAAGGTTGTGCCTAAATTTTGTGCATACTAGCATACGCCGGGAAAAAGGCAAGGGAATTTTGCCCCCTTATCGATTGGCTACGGAAGGTGGGAATTCCGCAGCCATCAGCACTTAACGTTCCCATTGACATTTCTGTTGCCGCCGGTTACCCTCCACTAAATCGACGTCGGTGGTGGGGAGTCAGGTCATCGGTTGCAAAACTGCAGGGTCCTGTGCCGGGCTGATCGAGAAAATCAGATAACCAGGTTTGGAGAGGGTGTCATGGAACTGGTGGGCGGGTTCATGGTAATGTTGTCAATCGTGGGGTTTTTCCTCACGGTCCTCTGGTTTATCCTCCCCTTTGTAATCTTTACCATGAAGGGGAAGCTTGACCGGAGCTACATCCTGCTGGAAGACATTGAAAAACGGCTGGCGGCGATCGAAGCGCGCGCCGGTTCGGCACAATCGGCTGGCGAGTCGGGCGTTTCGCCCGGAGCTCCACCTTCACAACCGTCTCCACCATCCGGCGAGGATCGGTCTTTGTAGCATCCTGCCTTATCTCGTCGGGGTTTTCCTTCATCTCTTATGTCCGTCCCCCCTGAATAAACATCTTTCCTGGGTTTTTTCTGGCAGGAGGAAAACCTCATCCCCTGCATGGTCAGGGGTATGTCCGTCTGCCTCTATTTCCCATTCTACGCCGAACAGTATCATTTCCGCGCACACTGCCGGCGCAACTCTTACCTGCCGCAACCTCACTTTTTTTCTTCTGAGGTATATCTAGTCACTGCTTGGAGGTAGTGCGGGCGGTCCAATGGTGCGTTCGATGGCGCGGGCGAAATGTTCCACAACCACCGGATCGAACTGGGTTCCCGCGCATCGGCGGAGTTCCGCCAGGGCTTCAGTTACCGAATGGCCAGGCTTATAGGGGCGTTCGGCAACTATGGCGTCAAAGGCGTCGGCGACCCCGATGATGCGTGCCTCCAGGGGGATGGCTTCTCCCTTGAGCCCTGCAGGATAACCGGAACCGTCGTACCTTTCGTGGTGGTGAAGGATGCCGGGGATCACATCCCGCAGCTGCTCTATGGGGGCGAGAATGGCGACCCCCTTTTCCGGATGGAGACGCATCGGGGGGAATTCATCTTCCATCAGCATCTCCGGTTTGTCCAGCAAGGACTCGATGATGCCGATCTTCCCGATGTCGTGGAGCAACCCGCCAAGCCTTACCCGTTCGACCACGTCGCTGGAGAGCCCCATCTCGCGGGCAAGACGGGTTGACATCTGCATGACACGCACCGAGTGACCCTTCGTCCAGGGGGACTTGGCGTCTATGGCGTTTGCCAAGCTGGTGACGGTACTGATGAAGAGAATGTGGAGATCTTCGTAGAGTCGAGCGTTGGAAAGGGCTACCGCCATCTGGGAGGCGATTTTCTCGATGGTGAAGGTCGCTTCAGGCGTGAATTGTCCAGCTTCCGTATCCCCCAACAGCAGCACGCCGTCGATCCGGTCTTTTGCCAGAAGAGGTATGGTAACCAGCGACCTGATGCCCGCCTGCATCAGGCGGCTGTCCATGGCGCCCATCCGGGTGTGCGCCGTCAGGTCACCAATGCGCTGGCTGGCGTGGCGTGAAAAGGCATCACCTGCCGTGGAGCGCCCCGTGATGCGGAATCCTGGCTGCATTTCCGGGGGAACGGTAATGTTGTTGCCGTGGATGGCGGTTATCTCCAACTCCTCTCCCTCTACCTGGAGGACGGCCACCAGTTCGCAGCGGGTGATCCTCTCGATCTGCTGCATGGCCGTTTCCATGATCTTTTCCCGGGAGAGGGAGGAGGAGATCGCCTTGTTGATCTCGTCCAGGGTCATAATGACGTCTATCCGGCCGGCAAGCTCCATGGCCATGTCAAGGGTCTCGTCGAACAGGCGCATGTGGGAAACCACCAGGGCAGCATGGGAGACCATGTCTCTGATTATGGCGATCTCCTCGGCGGAAAAGGGGGGGAGCTTCCGGTCGCGGGAGACGAATACCGCACCCAGGACCTGACCGCGGACGATCATCGGCACAGCCAGCAGGTTGACCTCGCGCAGGATGCGGCGGAAGCGGGGGGTGAGGAGTTCGGAACTGCCGGTGTCGGTGATGAGAAGGTGCTGTTTCTTCTGCAAAAGGCCTTTGATAAGGGGGATTGTGGCCGATGCGAGCGGCATGGTCCGAAAGAGCGGCTGGAAGCGGCGGGGGAGTCCGGCACTGTGGACAGGAGTGAAATCGCGTCGTTCCCGGTCAAAAAAATAGGCCGCTATCCAACGGCTTTTGACCATTTTCCTGAGCAGGCGCGCGAGTCCTTTCACCACCTCGTTGATATCGTCGAGATTGCTGAGGCGTTCGCTTCCTTCTATGATTGATTTAGAGATATCTGCCATGGATGTTCTCCCGTCCCGTAGTGAATTAAACCACAGAATCGGCCATAGTGCTTGCCAAAACAGGTAATATTTATTACTATTCACCCCTGATTTGCCTCTTTTGTTGTCGGCGATGCCGTTGGAGCCGATCATGGGGGAGTGCAGAAACAGAGTGTCAAGCGAGGAGGATGTCATACACATGGGGATTTTGCAGGGCAAAAAGGCGGTCATTTTCGGTATCGCCAACGAGAAAAGCATTGCCTGGGCCGTGGCCGAGGCGTTCAAGCGTGAAGGGGCCGAACTGGCCTTTACCTATGCCAATGAGACGGTGGCCAAGCGGGTCATCCCTTTGGCCGAGAGCATCGGGGTCGATCTGGTCCTCCCGTGTGACGTGCGGAGCGACGATGAGATACAGGCCACCTTCAGTAAGATCGGTGCCGCATGGGGAGGGATCGACTGCCTTGTCCATTCCATCGCCTTTGCCAACCGGGAAGATCTGAAAGGGTCGTTCCTCAATACCAGCCGGGAAGGTTTTTCCATGGCACTGGACATCAGCGCTTACTCCCTTATCGCTCTTGCCAAGGGGGCGATGCCTCTCATGGGTGAGGGGGGGAGTGTGGTGACCATGACGTATTACGGTGGCGAAAAGGTCTTCCCGAACTACAACGTTATGGGTGTCGCCAAGGCCGCGCTGGAGATGAGCGTCAGATACCTTGCCGAGGCGGTCGGTCCGGAAGGGGTCCGGGTCAACGCCATATCAGCCGGACCGATCAAGACCCTTGCAGCCTCAGGGGTTGGCGGTTTCAACCAGATCGCCGGCCACGTGGCTGAAAAGGCGCCGCTCAGACGTAATATCACCCAGGAAGAGGTTGCCGGGGCAGCAGTCTATCTGGCAAGCGACCTCTCCCGGGGGGTGACCGGCGATATCCATTTTGTCGACTGCGGGTATAACATCATCGGGTTATAAAGATACGTCCGTAGGGGCACCCCTGCCGTTGCCCGGTTCCGGGCGGGCACGGGGCCTCTCCTGCGGACCTCAGAGGGAAATCTATCAAACAGCTCCATGGCAACCTCACCGGACTGAAGCCGAGCCAGCTCAAAGGTGTGGAGCGCCTCTACCGGCGTCGCCTCGGGGTTACCGATGTGGTTTCCCCCGACCTGGCGCGGGAGATGGCCGAGCTGTCCCGCGAGATCCGGCGCCAGATCGGTATCCTGGCCAACAGGTTCGGCGAAATCGAGTATGTCATTGTCGGCGATGAGCGGGGGCTCCTTATTCCCGATCTTCCCGACTATCCCCTCGGCAAGAAACTCCTGCGCGGGTTGCGGCTCATACATACCCATCTGAAGGGTGAGCCCCTTACCGATGACGACCTAACCGACCTGGCCATGCTCCGGTTCGATCTGATCTCGGCCCTCCTCCTCAATCCCCACGACACGACGGTCGCCATTCAGAGTGCCAGCCTTATCCCCCCTGCACCAGCCTCGCCCCCTTATACGGTCGATCCCCCCATTCCTCTGCCCCGGTTCCAGATCGATTTCGCCTCGTTCGTCGCCGAGCGGGAAAGCGCTCTGCAACGCGCCGCCAAGGGGGCCAGGGAGGTCCGGGGGGATGAGGAACGGGGGATTCTCATTTCGGTCACCACCCAGTCGCCGGGAGAGGCGGCCGATTCCGTGGAGGAGTTGAAGGAGCTGGCCCGTACCGCCGGCGTGGAAGTGCTGGACACGGTTATCCAGAGACCCCGCCAGTTCAATCCCCGTTACCTCATGGGGGAGGGGAAGATGCGCGAGGTTGTGATCCGCGCACTCCAGCTTGGCGCGACCCTGTTGGTATTCGACCAGGAGCTGACCCCGACCCAGGTACGTTCCATCTCGGAAATGACCGAGCTGAAGGTTATCGACCGGAGCCAGTTGATCCTCGACATATTCGCCCGCCGGGCAACGAGCCTGGACGGCAAGGTGCAGGTGGAGCTGGCACAGCTCAAGTATCTACTGCCGCGACTTTCCGGCAGGGGAGTGCAGATGTCCCGCCTCATGGGGGGGATCGGCGGGCGCGGACCGGGTGAGACAAAGCTCGAAGTTGACCGACGCCGGATACGGGACCGGATCGCCAAGCTGGAGAGGGAGCTGGCTGAGCTGTCCCATGGCCGTTACCAGCGCCGTCAGAAAAGGGCCCGCTCGGGGCTTCCCATCGTCTCCATCGTCGGTTACACCAATGCGGGTAAATCGACCCTCCTCAACACCCTTACCCGGAGCGACGTCTTTACCGAGGATCTCCTTTTTGCCACCCTCGATACCTCGACCCGCCGCCTCCGCTTCCCACGGGAGCGGGAGGTGATCATAACCGATACGGTCGGTTTCATCCGCTCCCTTCCACGATCCCTCATGGGGGCGTTCAAGGCCACCCTGGAGGAGCTCCAGGATGCCGATCTTCTCATGCACCTGGTTGATTGCGCAAACCCCCGCTGCGAAGAGCAGATCGGCCAGGTGGAGCAGATCCTGGAAGAACTGGATCTGGCCGATAAGCCGCGTATCCTGGTGTTCAACAAGGCCGATCAGCTTGCCGGCCTGAAACGGCGCGATCCCCTGTCGTTCATGAAGGTGCGCCAGCTCGCGCGTCGTTACGGTGCCATAAGTGTTTCTGCCCTGGACGGTGCCACCCTGGATCCACTGCTGGCAGAGATGGAGCGCAGATTCTGGCCGTCATGACCTACTAAATCACCTTTCCCGTCGCCACGTCGGCGATTTGCCCGCTCCCCAAGCCCCTCCGCATCCCGATTGACAGACCGACTGCAATTGGCTATAATGGCCGCTCCTCGCAGGCTGCCATCTATGCTTTTTGCCATGTTACGACAGTCCATGGGATACTCAATGAAAACACTACTCGTTCTTGCCATAGCCGTCCTTGTCGCGGTGCCGGTGCTGGCGGCTGAGCTGCCGGCGGGCAGCCCTGAGCCGAACCTGCTTCTTGCGGGACTCGTCAAGACCGGCGGCCCCGCGACTTCATCTTCTTCAGATGGAGTGGTCTCTCCCCGGGAGTCCCATCTGGGACAGGCACTGGAACTTCCTGCGTCGGAGTTCTACCCTTCTGACGAGCCGACCGAAGTTGCTGCCGATTTCGACCTGAAGCTGCCGGAAGAGGAGCTTCCCGATTCGGACATCCCCCTCACCCTGAACGACAAGGTGCAGTACTTCCTTTCCTATTTCCAGGGGCGTGCCCGGCCCGTGTTTGCCCGCTGGCTCTCCCGTTCCGAACGTTACCTGCCCATGATGAAAGAGGTCCTTCGCAAAGAATCCCTTCCTGAAGACCTTGTCTATGTGGCCATGATCGAAAGCGGATTTTCTCCCCATGCCTACTCGGTGGCGAGCGCCGTTGGACCCTGGCAGTTCATGTCGGGTACCGGTAAACGGTACTCGCTGCGCATCGACGGCTGGATCGACGAGCGACGGGACCCGCTCAAGTCGACGGTGGCCGCTGCTCTCTACCTTAAAGAGCTCTACGGACTGTTCAATAAGGATTGGTACCTGGCGGCAGCCGGTTACAATGCCGGTGAGAACAAAATCCTTCGGGCCATCGATATGTATAACAGCCGCGATTTCTGGGAGCTTTCCAAGGGGTCGTACCTGAAGCGGGAAACCAAGGACTACGTTCCCAAGCTCCTGGCCGCTGCCATCATCGCAAAGGAGCCTCATAAGTACGGCTTTGCCGACGTGGCTTACCTCCCTCCCATCGAGTTTGACACAGTTCCGATTCCGACCCAGACGGACCTGGATATTGTGGCGCGTCTTTGCGACATGCCCGTCCAGGCCCTCCGCGACCTGAATCCCGAATTGCGCCGGTGGGCCACCCCCCCCGATTACCCTGGGTACGAGCTGAAGCTGCCGAAGGGGAAAAAGGAGCTGTTCGCGGCTGAATACGCCAAGGTCCCTGTGGACAAGCGCTATACTCCCAAGGTGCTCTATACTCGCTATCGGATGAAAAGGGGGGACACCCTTGCCCGTGTAGCCAGTCGTTACGGCACCACCACCAAGGTTCTGACGGAACTTAACCATTTGAGGAAAACGAAGAAGTTGCGCGGACGGTTGTTGACCATCCCTGTCCAGCCTGAGTCCCATGACGCCCCTGTCAACTTCGTCGCCAAGAAGGATAGTCGGGAGTTCCACAAGTATTACACCGTGAAAAAGGGTGACACTCTCTATTCGCTGGCCAGGCGCTTCAACGTATCGACCAGAATTCTCTCCGCCTGGAACGATATTAAGGGTAAGATAGCCCTGCGGACGGGCCGGCGTATCATCGTCGCCAAATATGTAGAGAAATCGGGAGCCATGGTTCCCGTAGTGAATGAAAAATCGTAAGCAGGAAAGGATTTCCCACAGATGTATAATGCATTGATTTCGGCGGCGGTGGCCGTGATTGTTTTCATCGGGCTCATGCTCGCAGTCGGCACCTGGTGGATTGCCGTCCTGGTTTCGCCGCTGGTGGCCATGCTGGTGTTCTTCCTGATTTCCCGCATCATCATGAAGAAGGTGATGGCCATTATGGAGACCGCCAATCGTGATCTCCAGGGACAGCGGGTGGAAAAGGCCATCACCGAGCTGAAGAGCGCCTTTGTCTATGGCAAGTGGCAGATGTACGTCACCGGCCAGCTCAATGCCCAGATTGGCATGATCTACTACATGAAGCGCGATTTCGGCAAGGCCTTCCCCTATCTGGAAAAATCGTTCTTCAAGAACTGGGTTGCCATGGGGATGCTTGCGGTCAGCTATATGAAGCGGAGTAAGCCCGAAAAGATGAAGCAGACCTTCGAGAAGGCGGTCCAATGGAGCAGCAAGGAGTCGCTTCTCTGGAATGTCTACGCCTATTGCCTGACGGAAATCGGGGATACGGGAAAGGCCAAAGAAGTTCTGGAACGGGGGCTCAAGAAGCTTCCCGGCGACGAGCATCTAAAGGCGAACCTGGCGCTGCTTTCGGAAGGGAAGAAGATGAAGATGCGCGGCTTTGGCGACATGTGGTTCCAGTTCCACCTGGAGAGCATCGGAGCGATCCAGAAGCACCACGCCGCCGCCATGGGTGGATCGAAACGCAGAATCATCCGGAAATAGCGCCGAACCGGCTGAGAGAAAGAGACCTTCGGGTCTCTTTTTTGTTATACATTTATTCCTGTTTAAGGTGACCTGTGGCTGATCTTGTTAAAACTCTCGTGGTTCTGGCCGTTCTCGTGGTGCTCCTGCGCCGCAAGGTCTATCTGGGGACGGTCATGGCGGTGGGGTCGCTACTGCTGGCGGTTCTTTATCTCACCCCTCCCCGCATTTTTCTGGGTGGGGTGTATCGTGCACTGCTCGCCACCCGTTCCCTGGAAATGACGGCGATCCTGATCTTCACCATGATAATGGAGAATGTGCTCCGCAAGACCGGCACCCTGAAGCTAATGGTGACGAGCCTGGCGGATCTCCTTTCCGACGGGCGCCTGATAATGGCTGCCATGCCGGCCATGATCGGTCTGCTCCCGTCTCCCGGCGGGGCGGTGTTTTCGGCACCGATGGTGAACGAGGCGGCCGCCGGAACCGGGATCAGCGCTGATCAGAAGGCGTTCATCAACTACTGGTATCGCCATATCTGGGAGTACGTCTCCCCCCTCTATCCCGGCCTTATCCTGGTGTCGGGTCTGACGGGGCTTCAGTATTCCAGCCTTTCCCTTGCCAACCTCCCCTTTGCGCTGTCGGTGTTGGGATGGGGAGCGCTGTTCTGTTTTGCGGGGGTCGGACCGGTCAGGATCGCGCGGGAGCAGACGGCCGGACGCTTGAAGGCGTTTGGGGCTTTTCTCCTTGCAGTCGCCCCGATTCTTGTTACCCTGGTACTCGTGGTTATCCTGAAGGTCAATCCGGTGCCTGCCATGGGGGGAGTGGTGGTGCTCCTCTATCTGCTGCACCGTTATTCACCTGCCAAAGTAGGGGAATCCCTGCGCGAGAGCGTTTCACTCAAGGCCGTACTCCTCGTGCTCGGCATCATGGTGTTCCAGGAAACCCTGCAGGTCACCGGAGCCCTCGACGGCGTGTCGCGTTTTTTCACCGGCAGCGGGTTGCCCCCCCTCCTCATTCTCGTGTCCATCCCGTTTCTGGCGGGGTTGATGACCGGCCTTACCATTGCCTACGTGGGGATAACCTTCCCGCTCCTCCTGCCGCTCATGGGTGGGGCGACGCCGTCTCTCGGGCTTATTGCACTTGCTTTCGGCAGCGGGTTTGCCGGCGTCATGCTGTCGCCGCTTCATCTTTGCCTCGTGCTGACCGGGGAATATTTCAATGCTGACATGGCAAGGGTCTACCACCGGCTCTGGGTTCCGTCCGCCCTCGTTCTGGCCGCGGCGGTCATACCGCTCTGGCTGTTTCGGTGAACGACCGTGCTGAAAATTTTAAGGGGCCTGTGGCTCCCCCATCAAACAAGGAGGTTTGACATGCTGAAAAGATCGCTGCTGCTCGTACTGTTTCTGGTAATTACTGCCTCACAGTGGGGATGCGTATCCCTCGGGAGGTTTGAGCAGAAAGAGCAGGAGGCACAGGCTCTCGACAAAAACCTGCAGGAGCAGCTGAAGAAATACCAGGAGCTGAGCGGCGAGAACTACGTGCTCAAGGCCCAGGTTGCCAAGCTTACCGGCGAGTTGGAGGGGCTCGGCAAGGAGAAGGAAAAATTGACGGCCGACAACAGGGAGCTGGACAAGGTCCTCAAGTCGTCCAAATCCGAATCCCTGGGTAAGATATCCGAACTGCGCCAGAAGATCGCCGATCTGGAGGGGGAGAACGGCAGGCTCAAGGATGACGTGGTCAAGCTCCAGAAGGCTAAGGAGGAAGAGGTCCAGAAGACCAGTAAGACCTACGAGGAGCTGCTGGAAAAAATGAAGGGGGAGATCTCCAAGGGGGAAGTCACTATCTCCGAGCTGAAGGGGAAGCTGACGGTGAACATGCTCAACGAGATCCTGTTCGACTCGGGCAAGGCCGAAGTCAAGGCGGAAGGACTCCAGGTGCTGCAGAAGGTGATCGATATTCTGAAAACCGTTCAGGACAAGGCTATCCGCATCGAGGGGCATACGGACAACAATCAGATCGTCGGCGCCCTGACCAAAAAGTATGCTACCAACTGGGAACTGTCGGCGGCCCGGGCCATCAACGTGGCCAAATTCCTCCAGCAGCAGGGGATCGACCCGACCCTCCTGGCTGCCGTGGCGTACGGCGAATACAAGCCGGTGGCGAGCAACGACACCCCGGAAGGAAGGGCGAAGAACCGGCGGATCGAAATCATTCTGGTGCCGAAGGATTGAGGTAGTCGCCGCGTCATGGGCGACTGTTCCCTGGCCCCCTCCCGACCTCCCCTGCTTGGGGGACAAGGGCCGGGAGGGGGAAGGTAGTACATGGATGCTACGGGCATATTGAAGAATGATGAAGATTTCCCCCAGCCTTCTGTTATGGTGGTCATGTCATGAAAAAAGAAAAAAAGCACACGCCGAAACCGAAGGACTTTACAGCCACGCCGTTTCAGTCCCTCAAGGGGTTTCAGGCAGATACACCGGCCGCACCTGTGCCTGCCCCCAAGCCGTTTCTTCTCCCTGAGACGGGGGACGACAGCGACCTGTTCCTGCGAGCCGTTGCCAATGTACGTCCCCTCCAGGAAGAGCCGGAACGGCCGCGTCCGCAGAAAGCCGCCGTTCCGCCGAAGGCCCGGTTCGAGGCGGCCGACCGGAAGGTTTTTCTCGATGCCATCGAAGAGTTGAAACTAGATGTTAACTTCCGTGACGAGTTGCCAGATGGCATTGTTCCGCTCAAGCCGCTCCCCGTGAACAGGATGCGCCAGCTCAGACGGGGTGCTCTCCGGATCGACTATGAGCTTGACCTGCATGGCATGACCCGGGACGAGGCGCTGGAGAGCCTTGCCCGCTTCATTACCGGCGCTTTCAACCGGGGACAGAAGGCAGTGCTCGTCATCACGGGCAAGGGGAACAATTCCCCCGACGAACCGGTGCTCCAGGGGGCGGTTGCCAGCTGGCTGCGGGACCGGGGAAAGTTGATGGTGACCGAGTTCGCACCTGCACCTCGTCAGATGGGTGGGAGTGGCGCGTTTGTGGTGTTTCTCCGGGAGAAGGAAGGGAATCAGGGACTAGGGGCTGGGGGCTAGGGGCTAGGGGACTGGACGGGAGGGAACAATGGACAGGAGATCGTTTCTCAGGGTTCTGGGTTTGTCGTACCTGTTTCATCGCTGGCTGCTGCGCGACTTGGCTGCCGCAGGGATGCCCGTGCTTGCCGTCGCCGAAGGTACCGATTATGGGCAGATCACCCGTCGGGCCATCAATGCCCTTGGCGGGATGGGGCGCTTCGTGAAGCCGGGACAGACGGTAGTGGTGAAGCCCAACATGGGGTGGGACCGGAATGCGGAGCAGGGGGCCAATACCCATCCCCTCGTAGTCAAGGCAGTGGTTGAGGCGTGCCTGAATGCCGGTGCGAAGAAGGTCAAGGTCTTTGACCGGTCCTGTAACGATGAACGGCGCTGCTACGTCAACAGCGGCATCGAGCCGGTCCTCAGGGGGATGAAAGGGGTTGAGGTCAAGTACATCGCGGACGAACGCTTCAGGAAGGTCCCCATCGCCAAGGGTATGACGCTCAAGGAATGGGAGCTTTACGATGAGGCGCTCAATGCCGATGTCTTCATCAACGTCCCGGTGGCCAAACACCACGGTCTCACCAGGCTCACCCTGGCACTCAAGAACGTCATGGGAGTGATGGGGGGGAACCGGGGGAGCATCCACAAGAAGATCGATGGAGCTCTGGCAGACATCAACAGTGTCCTGAAGAGCCATCTGGTGGTGATCGACGCCACGAGAATCCTCACCGCCCACGGTCCCCAGGGGGGAGACCTGCGGGACGTGAAGGTGCTCAACAAGGTGATCGCCGGTACCGACATCGTGGCGGCCGACGCCTATGCCACCACTCTCTTCGGCCTGAAGCCGGCCGACATCGCCGTCACCGTGGCGGCATACAAGCGGGGGTTGGGGGAGATGGACCTGAAGAAGATCAGAATCATAAAGGCGTGACGGAGAGCAACGCGGTTTTTCCGCAATCTCTGCGTAAGTCTTCAGGATCACTTGTGCGACGTAGCGCTGCTACGTCTCCGCGTAATCCTTCGACAGCCTTGATATTGCGAAAAATCCACGTTGCCTTGTCTCAAGGGGTTTATTCGTGGCGTACATGATAAAGCAGTCGTAATGAAAAAGTTTACATCAGCGCGCATATCCCAGCTCCTCTTTCTCGCCATATTCCTTGTCCTGTTCCTCATGACCGAGTACCGGGGGAGTGACCGGATCGGGGTGGCGGTGAACGCCTTCTTCCGGGCCGATGCCCTGACGGCGGTGAGCACCCTGCTGGCGGCGAGGGGGTGGGTGCCGTTCCTCCTTCCCGGCGTAGTCGTTCTCATTCTGTCTGCTCTGCTCGGCCGTTTCTTCTGCGGCTGGCTCTGTCCTCTCGGAACCATTCTCGACCTGGTGACGGGGCGGATCCGCAAAACTGCCCCGCTCCAATGGCTCAAGGGGAGCGTCAAATACTGGCTCCTCCTTCCGCTCCTCGTCGCGTCACTGTTTAACCTCAATCTGGCCGGGCTTCTCGATCCCATCGCCATCCTCGTCCGGGTGCTCACTTTCTTTGCCCATCCCCTTGTCGGCGAAACTGCCCGCTCCGGCTGGGTCGGTCTTTACCGGATCATTGGCGAGCGGCGCGACGTTCTCGATCCAGGGTATCATCTCCTCAAGGATTATCTCCTCCCGTTCCGGGATACACTTTATCCCCTGGCATTCCTGTCTGCCTTGATCTTCCTCCTCATTATTTTCCTGGAACGTTTCGAGACCAGGAACTGGTGCCGTAACCTCTGCCCTCTTGGTGCTCTCCTCGGGCTCGTCGCTCGCCTGTCGCCCTTCAGACGGGTTCCGGCAAAGATCTGTGCCGACTGCCAGTCATGCCGGGACCTCTGCCCCACCTCCTTCGACCGGGAACTCCTTCAGAAGGAGGAATGCATCCTCTGCATGGAATGCCAGCTCCACTGTCCGAACCAGCGGGTCCGGTTTCGCCTTGCCGGCTTCCATCCGGCAGATGGGGGGGTGGTCATGGAGCGGAGGGTTCTGCTCGGGGGGCTGGTAGGTGGGTTCTTCCTGGCGAAACTCTTCCGGTTCCGCGATCCCCAAGCCCAGGCACGGCTGCTCAGACCGCCGGGAGTGCGGAGCGAAGGGGAATTCCTGGAAAAGTGCGTCCGGTGCGGCGAATGCATGAAGGTCTGTCTCCGGAGCGCCCTCTACCCCGCCCTTTCCCAGGGGGGAATCGAAGGGCTTTATACGCCGGTTCTCATCCCTCGGCTCGGTTACTGCGAATACAACTGCACCCTTTGTGGCCAGGTATGCCCCACGGGGGCGATCCCCGATCTTCCACCGGAACGGAAGAAGCGTGAGGTGATTGGCAAGGCGGTATTCGACAAGAATCACTGCATCCCCTTTGCTCTCCGGAAGGAGTGCATTGTCTGCGAAGAGCACTGCCCCATACCGCAGAAGGCGATCCGCTCCGAGGAAGTGACGGAACGGGATTTCAACGGCAGGCCGGTGACGGTGAAGAAGCCGTACGTGGTGGACGAACTCTGCAACGGATGTGGGATATGCGAGAATGTCTGCCCCCTGGAGGGAAAGGCGGGAATCGAAGTGTTCGCGGTGAAGGACCGGACCCCGCTACGGGAAGGGGAGACGGGTGGCGGGGAGATGATCGACGATCCGTATTCGTGAACATCACGGTGACGCCAGGACGCCAAGACGAAAAACTGAAAAGGGGAAAAATGAATAGACTGGCAGAGTTTGCGACTCTGCATCGTTGAGACAAAAGATAAGGGGGGCCGGTAGTGCGGCCCCCCTTGTCGTCGGGCGAGATGTTCCGATGAGGCTATCTGCCGGGTAGTTCCCGACGTTCCATGGGCTGTCGCGGCTGGGTTGGTGCGGGTGCTTCCCGGCGCTGGGCAGCCGGTCGTTCCGCAGCCGGTGCAGGTGGTGACACCGGTAGTGAGGGGCGTTGAACCTGGGGCCGGACAACTGCCGCCGGTGCCTGGGGTGCAGCTGGGCGTGCAGCGGGGCGTGCAGCGGGGAGCGGTTCCTGCCAACGTGGTTCACGAGGTGTACCCCGTTCCGGCCGTGGTGTCAGTTTCTGCGACCCGCCGCGCACTTGGGGCTGAGCTTGGCGAGGAGCTTCCTGCCGGCGGGTTTTTTCTGGCTTAGTGGCTTGCGGCGCAGGAGAAGGCCTGGCCGCAGGGGAAGCAGGCTGAACGACCGGTGCCGCAGGTTGTACGGAGGGGCGAGCGGGTTGCCGCCGTTCGTTTTGCGGCGTGGTTCGGCCTCTCTTGACAGGTTGCTGTGCCGGCATGGCCGGCTGCCGTTCGCGGATCATGGGTTGGGGCTCGTTCCGCTTCCTGACTGGCATTTCCGCGCCGGGACGTCCTTCCCTGAAGGCAGACCCCTTCTCCTCCCGCACCAGACCCCTCTCCTGCTTGATTTCGTTGACACTGATGCGCCTGACCCTCTCCGGCGGACGCTTGGCCGCCGGGATGTTCCTGATGACCGGCATGCTGGTGGCCCTGGTAGGTCTGATGACGGGGGGGCCAACCTCGACGTTTGTTGCACGGAACGGGTTCCCCTTGACCCTTACCGGTTCTTTCCGCCCGGTCAGGAAGGTGGTGCGATTCACCACGGTGACACCATTACGCACATTGATGTTCCGGTATCTCTGGACGACGGTCCGGTTGATGGTGGTGCCGGCTATATTCGCACTCCACGGCCCGTAATAGCCGCGCCCGTAATAGATTTCCCCGGGTGCCAGCGGTACCCAGCCGACGTAGGTCGGAGTGTAGACCCATCCCACGTAACCCGGTCCCCAATAGACCGCACCCGCCGCTGGCGGTATCCAGCACCAACCCACATTGGCAACGAAGGACCATCTGCCATAGTGGTACGGTCCCCACCCCCACGGTTCGTAGGATATCCATACGTAGTCCGCGCCGCGCCAGATCCAGCGGCCGAGCTGGTAGGGTGCCCAGCCGACGGAGACGTTTATGGGGGTCCAGCAGTAGCCGTAGTCGGTCACATAGACCCACCGCCCGTAAGTGTCCAGGTCGTAGCTGTAGTCGTCAAGTTGCTCGGGGACATAACGCAAGCTCCGGTTTGCCTGGGCGAGTATGCGGTCCCGCTCCCGGTTCCAGCTTTCCCACGTGTCAGGAGGAGGGAGGGGCGAGATATCTGCTGACATGTCGGTTTCGATGTGGAGAGCGTTTCCTGCCTCAACCCGGATGGTTCCCCCCCGGCTTTCGGCCGCCGCGTAACCCTTGATCACCGACACATCGGTGCTGCCGCTCTGTGCCACATCAACCATGACAAGGGTGTTGTCGTAGCACCTTACTGATGACAGGGGGGTATCGATCTGGATCTGGTCGATTCCACCCTGGCGGTTATTGACGTAAGCATGACCGCCATCAAGGTAGAATTGGGAAGCATCCTCCTGCAGGTGAAGGAGGTCGAAGGAAGTGGCGGAACCGAGGCGGATATAGACTCCGCCACTGAGTTGAATCTCGGTCCGCGCTCCGTCGGGGACCCAGATCCGGTCCCCTTCCTGCAGGGGCATGTTGATGGAGGTGGCTACCCACTCTTGCGTCTCGTTGGTATAGATCTGGACGTCCCCCTTGATCAGGCTTATCCATGCCTGACTCAGGTCGGCGGCGGTTGCGACGCCTGGCATGAGCACCAGGAGCACGACCAGCAGACGTAGCATCTTCATGTATTCCCTCCCCGATTTTGTTGGTGATATCCATACATTCTAGCGTACGGGAGAGAGAAGTAAATAATGCTCCTCTCTCCCTCCCGTTTTCTGCTATTCTAGTGGTGCGGTAGGTGCGAGGCCTGCCGCGAGAGCGAGGTCTCGATTTTCTTTGCGCTTTTGCGCCTCTGCATCAAAAATATACTGACTCCGGACCCAGACCATGGATCAGCCACCCCTCCAATCCATCCGTAACATCGGCATCATTTCCCACATCGACGCCGGCAAGACCACGGTGTCGGAACGGATTCTCTTTTACAGCGGCGAGACCCACAAGATGGGGGAGGTGCACGAGGGACTGGCGGTGATGGACTGGATGCCCCAGGAGCAGGAGCGCGGGATCACCATTACCGCCACGGCTACCAGTTGCCGCTGGCGGGGATGCTGGATCAACCTGATCGATACCCCCGGTCACATCGACTTCACCATCGAAGTGGAACGAGTGCTGCGGGTGCTGGATGGAGCGATCGCCATTTTCAGTGCCGTGGAGGGGGTTCAGCCCCAGAGCGAATCGGTCTGGCGCCAGGCTGACCGTTACCGGGTGCCGCGGATCTGTTTCATCAACAAGCTCGACCGGGTCGGCGCCGACTATAAGGCCGTCCTCGGGCAGATGGGGAAGCGGCTCAATGCCCGCCCCCTTCTCCTCCAGCTTCCCGTCGGGAACGAGACGGATTTCAGGGGGGTTATCGATCTGCTCTCCCTGGAATTCCTCTCCTTCGACGAGGCGGATCAGGGGAAGACAGTAGTGCGCAGCTCCATACCTTCCGATTTCATGGATATGTCCCGTACGGCGCGGGACGAACTGGTGGAGGCTGCGGCCGATTTCGATGACACAATCCTGGCCGATTACCTGTCCGGTGCCGAGGTGGCGGCTGAGCGTCTCAAGGACGCCGTCCGGCGGGGAACGCTGGAATGCCGGCTGTTTCCGGTGTTTCTCGGGTCAGCTCTTCGCAACAAGGGGGTTCAGTCCCTTCTCGACGGGGTGGCCGATTTCCTGCCATCCCCCCTGGACCTGCCACCGGTTCATGCCCTTCGGCCGACGGCGGGCGAACGCGAACTGCTGGACTGCAATCCGCAAGCACCTTTCTGTGCGCTCGCTTTCAAGGTTATCGCCGAAGAAGGGCGCAAGCTCACCTGGCTGCGGATCTATTCCGGCACGCTCAAGGCAGGCATGGCGCTTTTCAACAGTTCTCAGGGATGCTTCGAGAAGGCAGCCCGGCTGTTCCGGATGCATGCCCACAAACGGGAGCAGCTGGAGATGGCGCGGGCCGGCGATATCGTGGCGGTGACCGGTCTCAAAGCGGCTCTGACCGGCGATACCCTCTGCATCCCCGATCACCACCTGGTCCTGGAGGGGTTGACCGTTCCCGAGCCGGTGGTCTCCCTGGCGGTGGAGCCGCGGGGGACAGAGGACAAGGAGAAGCTTCCCCTGGCCCTGGAGAAGCTGCAGTGGGAAGACCCTACCTTCCGGGTTCACGAAGACGGCGAAACCGGTCAGACGATCCTTACAGGGATGGGGGAGCTGCATCTGGAGATAGTCTCCGACCGGCTGGAGCGGGAGTTCGGCGTGGGAGTCAAGACCGGCCGTCCCCAGGTGGTCTACCGGGAGACGCTGACGCGAATGGTTGAGCGGCGTGAGGTATTCCGCAGGGAGTTCGAGGGGAAGGTGCAGGGGGGGGAGTTGCTGCTCCGTCTGACCCCACTGGCGCGAGGAGAGGGGGTTAAGGTCGAACTCTCTCTACCCCGGGAGGCATTGTTGCCGAAGGAACTGCGGAGCGCCCTGATGGAAAGCCTCGTCCAGGGGTGCGCTGCCGGCTGCCTTACCGGTTATCCCCTGACCGACCTGGAAGTGCTGGTTCTGGATGCCCCCGTCGAGCAGGGGGTGACCACCGAGCAGGGGCTGCGGGCAGCCGCTCAGCGCGGCGTAGTGATGGCTGCCCGGGAGGGTGCGCCGGTCCTCCTGGAACCGGTCATGGCGCTGGAGATCATCTTTCCTCTCGACTGTTCCGGCAAGGTGCTCGGTTCCCTTCAGCAGAAGCGGGGCAGGGTGGAAGGGGTCCAGACCCAGGGGGAGATGGAGACTGTCCGGGCACAGGTCCCCCTGGCCGAAATGTTCGGCTACATGACTGAGTTGAGAAGTGCCACCCGCGGGCGTGGCACCTTCACCATGGAATTTGCCCGTTTCGAACCTGCCCCTGCCGACGTACAACGGCGATTCGGCCTGTAGCTCTTTCAGGCAATAAAAAAAACCGGGATGCGCTCTGAGCGTTCCCGGTTTTTTGCAGCCTCATTTTTTAGATACAGGGATGTTTATGCGGCAAAACAGTAGGTATCCTCATCGTCACATTCGGATGTGGTTTCCAGAAAAGTTGAATCCTCGATGATTTTCGATATGCCGTGATTTACGGACCATGTCGTCTCGCAAACGTGGCACGTATTGATGTTTTCGGCGAAACCATCCGCATGCAGGTTGATTCCGGCATACTCGCCATGGGTCTTGCAAACTGGACACTTCATTACTGCTCTCCTTGATCTTTTATCTTTATTTTAACCAGACTATAATACCCTTTATCGTAAAACACAAGTAATAAATGGTAGAAATATCAGGTAAAACGTAATGTTACAGTTGTGTTGCAATTGCGGTGAGATCAACTCATGGGGTTAATAAGCTCTAGAACTTTTATTCATACTATAACGTGAGGCTTTCGCAAAAAAAACACCACCAAGTCCCCCCTCCTTTTAGGGCAGGGGGTGGGCGTATTTTCCGTAAGTTACATGGCTCGGTGATTGCGTCGAACGAAACTGCTAACGGAAGGGAGGGGAGGGGTATTTCATCATGGATGGGACGTTGACACGTTATGTTTGTGGCAGTGACGCCAGAAAATCCAGCACGGGTGAGTTGAATGCTTTCACGTCCTCCAGGTTCGCCAGGTGACCGGTCGCAGGAATGATAGCGAGACGGCAGCCGGGGATGCCGGCGGCGATGGCACTGCTTGTCGCGGGTGGTGCTGCCTGGTCGAACTCGGCGCCGATGGCCAGGGCCGGCACCCTGAAGTTGCCGAGCAGTGGCGAGTAATCCTTTCGCTCTCGCATGGCAAGAAGTCCTCCCGCAAGGCCGGTAGTGGCGTTTTCGACCATCCAGCTGTAAACCTCTTCCACGAGCTTCGGGCGCTCCAGGGGCGTGCCGGGGGCGAACAGGAGCTTTTCGAAGGAATCAGCCACCACCTGGGGACCGAACTTCTGGACATCCATGGCAAGCTGGAGCCGCTTCGCTTTTCCCGCCTCGTCATCAGCTGTGGCGCGGGTGGTGATGAAGATCGCCCCCCTGAACCGTTCAGGATAGCGCTCCAGCAGGTTGAAAAGAACGTATCCCCCCATTGACATCCCGCCGATGACCGCCTTTTCGATCTCCAGATGATCCATCAGCCCGATCAGGTCGTCGGCGTACAGTTCCATGCTGTAGGGGCCGTCCGGTGCGTCGCTTTCTCCGAAACCGCGCAGGTCGGGTGCGATGACCCGATAGCCGGACAAGGGGAGTTTGTTCCTCTGGGGGCGCCACATCTTGCGGCAGAGGGGAAAGCCGTGGATGAGCATGACCGCCGGCCCGCTGCCGGCGTCTTCGTATGCCAGGTTGATACCGTTGATGAATGCTTTCATGTTCGGCTCCTTAAAGTTCCAGAAGCAACGCTTCGGCGATGGTGTACCGCTCTCTGTCAGCGCGTCCTTCCGGAAAATATTCTCGGCAAAACAGGGCATCCACTGCCACGAGAGCAGTGTTGAGACGTTCCAGGTCAATGACGGCGCTGCCGGGGAGGTTTTTTACCCCCTTGAAATTCTCCGGGCAGAAATCCACCCGCATTACGCCGTCCAGCCGGGTGAGAAGGGGAAGGCCATGGGTACGGCAGATAAGGGGGCGGGCCGGATAGAGGAGACACCGGTCATCTGCCAGAAGGGGGCAGGGGCCGTCCGGTGAAGCCAGCCGTGCCCGGTCCTGTATGATGCCTCGCTGGCCGGGAGGAAGCTCATGCAGTGCTACGGCGAGGGTTATGGCTTCAACCGGCAACAGGGTCAGGTGGCGACAGCATCCGGCGCATCCGGCCCGGCAGGCGATCTCCCCCGGGAATGTTTTGCCGATGCCGGCACTCAGTTCGTCCGCCCGGCCGATCAGTTCCCGGTAGTTTCTCAGCAGTTCGTTCAGAGATCTGTTTGTGCCCATGGAAACAGGATAACCGCAAAGCCGGTACCAGGTCAAGCCGCGGATTGACCATGAACGGCAGACTCCCGGCATGGAGCGCTTGCGAATAGTGACTGGTGCGGTATAGTGTTCAATATTACAGACAGGGAGGTGGATATGACTGAGATGAGACGCTTCAGCCGCGTGAACTTCGATGCGGAGAGCTTCGTGGAGTTTGCCGGGGTTCGCGAGAAGGCCCACCTCATGGATATATCCCTCCGGGGGGCGCTGATTGCCGCCGGAGACTACCCTACGGTCAAGCTTGGTGACCCCTGCAAACTCGCCATCCATCTGGATGGCTGTGACGTAGTACTCAGTTTCGAGGCACGGGTGGTTCATAGGGAAGACGACGCCATCGGGTTGAAATTCGTGCGGGAGGATCTGGACACGATGATCCACCTGCGCAGACTCATGGAGTTCAATACCTCCGATCCCGACGAGATCCGCAGGGAGCTTGGATTTCTGATAGACGCCCCTTGACGGAAGGGGACGGGGAAAAAGAGAAAAGGGTCGAACCTGGGGGGAACGGCCCTTTTCTTTTGCGTGGTGTTGCCGGAATCGAACGCACGTGATTTCGACGTCATCGTCACCGGCGGATCAATCTCCTTCAGGTCGGGAAAAAGGTGAAACCTGCCAGCTGGCTCATTTTGTCGTAGCCGGTGAACCGTAGCCGGTGCCGTCCTGTGGAGGGGTGATGTTGCCGGTGCCGTCTCCGGGGCCGAGCTGCCTCATCTTGCCCTGGCCTGTCCCCTGACGCTGACTGGCGCTGCCGGTTCCTGTCCCGTCTTTAAGCTGCTGTCTGGTCCGGGTTTGGGTCTGTGTAGACGTTTTGAGGCAGCTGCCATCCCGCTTTTGCAGCTGTTGACCTCCCCCCTGTCCGGCACCGCGGGCAAATGCTTCGCCGCTGAGGGCCAGTGCGCAGAGTGCAGTCAATGTTACTACAAGCCGTTTCCTGTTCATGGGTGATTCCTCCTTTTTGTAAGATTGTTGCTCTGGCTTAAGAATATCCAATGATCGTGCCACAATGAGTTATGTCGGTAACTGTTTGTATCAGCAGGCTTTTATAGTTCAGGCCCCCAGCAGGGGATATCCGTGTCGTGCAGAAACTGCACATGTGGTGCAGATTTGCACCGTACGTCTTCATGAGAATTCCACCCCGATTGCAAGAAGATCTATTTTGTTCTGGATTTTGCTGCACATATGGGTAAAGTAGGGAGCTGGCGATGATTTGATCCTGCCGGAAGAAGTAGCGCAACAGCTACGGGAGGTTTTTATGCATGTCGTCGTTATCCATGGCTGGAAGGAAGAAACGCCGGAACTTGTCCGGACGCTTGCCGCGGCTCTCGGCGTCATGGTCTTCGAGGCACGGCAGCGGATGATCGGTGGGGGGCCGTCTGTGGTGGCAAGCTTCGCCGACCCGCAGCAGGCCATGGCATTGGCAGACAGACTGCGCCAGGGGGGAATCGCTGCGCTGGTCGTAGATGCCACGGCAGTGCGCAACAGAACCGGTTTTTTTATCGTGCGCCGGTTTGTTCTGGGAACGTATGCACTTAAAATCGAAGAGAACGACGGGAACTCCGCAGAAATTCCCTATGAGGAGATCGATCTGCTCCTGCCGTGTACGAGCGTAACAGGCTATACCGAGACAAAAACGGTTACCGAACGCAAACTCAGCCTCGGGAAAACCATTCTTTCCGGCGGGATTCCCATGAAGACAAAAGTAGAGCGTAAGGAGGAGGTGTCACATGAAGAGACACGGAAGGTTCTCTACCTCCATGCCGGTAACCGGCCGCTCATACTCTTCAATCAGAGCAACCTGACCTACGACGGATTCGGTTCAGCCATGAAGATGTCACGGGAACTGAACTTTTCCTATCTGCTCAGCGAACTGCGCCTGCTCAGCCCAGGTGCCGCTTACGACGAACGCCTGCTTAACCGTGCCGGACAGGTCCGTATCCTCGGCCCTGCCCAGAGCCTGGAGACAAGCCTTGACCTTGCAGCGGAAATTCTCATTCGGACTCTGCGTAAGGGTGCGGAGAGGGGCGATGGATGGTAACCAGCGGTTCCTGCCACTATTAGCATTGTGCATGATGGTCAACTGATGATGTAGGCGGCTGTACCGGTTGCAATCAGCAGGTCGGTGTCGTTTTTCAACTCCATCCGCACGGAGGCAATACGCCCTCCAAGGCGCACAACATTCGCGCTGGCGTGGAATCTGCGGCCAATACCCTGATGCAGGTAATCCACCCGCAAATCAATAGTTCCGATGCGGCTCATACGCATGACAATCTGGTCCGCCGTTTCATGTGCATATTTATCTGCGATTGCCATTGCAATTGCAAAACCGCCGACCGTATCCAGTGCCGTTGCAATGACACCACCATGGAGACGGTTATGAAGATAGCTGCCGACCAGTTCCGGACGCATATCGAATTTCAACCTAAGTGATTTGGGGTCAAAAGACTCGATCTTGATGCCAATGAGTTCATTGAAACTGAAGCGATGTTCAACATGTTCTATGAACATCGCTTCAAGACCAGCCTGCTCCGCCGGGGAGCGACGAACGGCTGTAGTTGAAGAATCCATAATGTATATTCCCCTTCGGATACAGTGGGTAACAATGTGATTTGCGCCAGAATACCTGAATCGAACCCTTCAGTCAAATCCTGCCAGGCAACGAACAGCTATCCGGTTCGCGCCGGCTTCAACCTGATTCCATATTTCCGTTAGCAGCTCAAATTCATGCTCGTTCCCTGTTCGATCTATCCTCTCCTTAACCCTTGAGTAGAACCCCCTCCGCGGCCCTGATCCCGCTGGCCCAGGCGCCGGTTATGCCACGGGATGTGCCGGCGCCGTCCCCTACCATGTAGATACTGGCGCTCACCCGGAAATGGGGGTCGAGAAAGGTGGGCTTGTTGGCGTACATCTTGATCTCCGGGTAGTACATGATGGTGCTCGGGTGGAGGACGCCGGGAACGATGGTGTCGAGCTTCTTCATGGCTGCCCAGATATGGCGCATGATCTTGGCCGGTACCGCCAGCCCCAGGTCGCCGGCAGTGACCGGGCAGCTGGGGGGGAAGGCGTACAGGTCGTCGTTGAAGGTCTCTGCGGTGGAGCGTTTCCCCATGCGGAAATCTCCTACCCGCTGCATGAGCGGCTTGCCGCCGCCAATCTCGTTGGCGAGGCGGGCGAGGAAGACTGCCATCTGCTGGCCGCTCCGGACCGGGTTCTTCAGGCCGATGGTCTTGAGCAGGGCGAAATTCGCCAGATTGTTTCCCGTCTGCTCTTCGGAGAGGGCGTGGCCGTTGACCAGGCTGAACTCCTGGTACCGTTCGAGCACTACCCGCGCATGGCCCGAATTGGTACAGAACGTGCGAACGGCATCGGGGAAGAGGAACTTGGGGTCATAGTAGTCGTTGACGATGGGGTAGTTGTCCACCCGTGTCTCGACGCGAATCCCCACATCCACCACGTTGTCGATGTAGGCGATCCCCATCCGCTCCATAACCTGCTGGAGAAAACTGAAACCCTTCCGCCCGGGGGCGACGATCACCTTCCGGGCGTGCACCCTTTCCGTGCCGGCGATGACGACCCCCGCCCCGTCGGTATCCTCAAAGACATCGGTCACCTCCTGTTGCAGCATGAATTGCACCCCGCGGCGCGCGAGTTCGTCCAGGAGACGCTGGATAAGGACCCGGCTCCGGTCGGTCCCCACATGGGCCTGGCGGACGTCCAGCAGGGTGACGCCGAGCCGTTCCGCCCGCCGCCGGTAGACCTCAAGGTTCTGCTTCTCCTTGATGGCCGGCTGCAGCCACTTCTCCACCTGGGGGAGGAGTCGCTCGGCCTCTTCTTTTGTCCAGTTTTCGGCGGCAAAGCCGATGGGGTAGGTGTAGTTCTGTTTGCAGTCGTTCAGCAGGCCGCCGGAGCAGATCTTCTCCTGGTCGACCATGAGGATGGAGAGGGAAGGGGCGTGTTCGGCGAGATGGAACGCCGCACCGAGACCTGCCGGGCCGGTACCGATGATGATGATGTCGTAGGTTGGAGAGAACATGGAATACTCCGCGGGTCGGCACACTGTAAGGGTGAGTTATGAAAGAGGCCAGCAGGTCACGGTTCCAGTTCTGTGCCTTGCTGCTCTGGCGAGGCCCTCGTCATGGGGTATCGATGCCGAAGTACGGTTGCGCCACATCTAGGTCGATAACCGCCGGAAGAGCCGGAGCCACTTCCACGCCGTAGCCTCCCGAGCCCGGCGTCAGCACGCATGCCGTGAGCATGAACGCTGCAAATAGCGCGACAAAAAACATGCTTGAGTAAACTTTTCATCCTTTGCTTCTTTGTTTAGAGTGCTTTAAAAGCCGGCCAGGACAGAAGAGCGAATATGAGCGAAAGAGTTGCACGGCGCATGGCAGCTTCCTCCCTTTTCCCGTTGATTTCATTCTTATGGGTACCACAGGGAGGTTGCTTGTCAATGGGACCAAGCGCGTTGACATGCAAGCAATGTTGGATAAACTTAGTTCTGCTTAAGGTGAATAGAGTACCCATGGAAAGGAGAAAGCATCATGCTAAAACTGTATCGCATGTTGAAATTCCTGGTCTGCATCGGGCTGATTACCGCCTTCCTGGGGTGTGCAGCCACGCAAAAGCAGGAGAGCACCGGCCAGTATGTCGATGACTCCGTCATTACAACCAAGGTAAAAGCCGCAATTTTTAACGAAGCAACGCTTAAGACCTTGCAGATCAACGTCAAGACATTCAAAGGGGTAGTTCAGTTAAGCGGTTTTGTTGATTCGGCGCAGAGCGTTAAAAAGGCAGGAGAGGTTGCCGGCAGCGTTAATGGTGTCGTTTCGGTGAAAAACGACCTGGTTGTAAAATAGCTGCATAGATTCCAAGTGTATTTACGACCCGCTCCGGCGGGTTTTTTCGATTCTGTTAGACGTTATCAGGGTGCTGAAAAGGCAGCGGCTGACGCTACTGACAGCCGTTGCTACAGGGGGGAGGGCGTTATGCTCTGGACAATCTGCGTGGTGATGATAGTACTATGGCTGTTAGGCATTGTTACTTCATATACCATGGGGGGGCTGATCCACATTCTGCTCGTAATTGCCATTATAGTTGTGCTGGTACGCATCATTCAAGGGCGGAAGGTCCTGTAGGCCTCGCTGTGGATAGCGGCATCAGGTACGGGACTTACACCGCGATCGTTCCGTTTGGAAACTCCGACGACAGTTTCGTCATCACCTCGGGGATAACAAGCCTTGAGGCAATTGATACGCGGCACCAGCAGAGTTTCCGCTACTATGAGAGCGGCTATCCCTTCGAGTACTACATGGTCCGCTTCTTCTAACACGAGAAACGCGAAATCGAGGCAGGCAAGCCTCTACCTGCAGAGTGACAGGATGTCGGAGTTGGCATGAATCCGCTGCATGTTTTTTCATTAGTTATTCCGACCAGTTATCTCACGAAGCCTCTCTTCCAATCAGGCTTATTAAATCCATGAGGTTATTCCACCCCGACCTCGAACTCGACCCGGCTCACGGGTTCCCCCCCCCTTGCCGGCGCCCTGTACATGTCCCCGCTCTTCTGGAAGACCCGCGCTGAATCCATTTTCCCCTGATTAACGAGAAACGCCTTGACCCCGGCAGCCCTGGCTTCTGCCAAGCTCCGCAGTTGCTGCTCACCCACGACGGTGTTAGCCAGAATCAGCTTCTTCATCTCCTCATCGGGGATCGCTTTGATCAGCCCGAGGATGTTCCGCGGCTTGGGGAATTCTTCCTTGGCGTAGACCGCCTTCAGGTATCTGACGTACTCCTCGCGGGAGATCTGCATGGACTCAGGAGAATCGCCCGGATGGTTCTTCTTCTTCACCATGGAGAGGAACTTCTCGGCGCGCATCTTTTCCAGGAGGAGCTCGTTCCGTAACCCCTCATCGTCACGTTCCCTGTCCACAAAACCGACAACCTCGATCTTAAGCGCCGGCCTGTCGCTGAGCACCGTAGCCAGCTTCAGAAGTTTTTCCCGTTCGCCGAGGGAAAGCTCGGCGGAGCCATAAGCGAAGCCGACGCTTCTCAAGTCCTCCTTCACGCCGAACATGGACTGGAGCAAGGTGAAGGGGGAGTTCGCCGCAGTAACGACGAGATTCTTCAGGATATCACGCACCACGCGCCAGACACTGAACTGCGGGTCGTCGGTCCGTCCCGTGACCGGTAGAACGAGGCGGATCTCCCCCTTCCGGTCCTTGAGGAGGGCGACGGCAAGGCGGATCGGAAGGTTGGTCGCCTTGTCGCTTTCGATGCGCTTGCCGAAGTCAAGCTGGTCGATGAAGACCCTGTTCTCCGAATCGAGCTTCCTGTTCTCGATCCGGTAGTTGGAGTCGAGGAACAGTTTCCCCTTGTCCACCGCATAACCGAGGTAGGTCCCTGAATAGGGGGTCATGGGAGAGAGTTCGATATCGGTGAAGCTCACCTTGAGGTCGGCGAAAAGTTCGTCGCGCAGCGGGTTGATCCGGCCGGTAATCCTGAGAGGGGATTGGTTTTGCAGGTTGCCGCGCAGGTCCACGTCGGCAAACCGGTCCTCCTCAGAAGAGAGGCCACTGACCCGCCCCCCAAGATTGAACAGGGTCGTGGTGTATCCCCCCATCACGTGACGATCGGTGAAGACAAGGGAGCCGTCCTGCATAACGACCGTGCCGATCCGGACCATTCGCCCCTTCCCTCCTGCCGTTGTTTCCTTCTCCTCCCCATCCGGATCACGGGTGTAAAGGTGCTGGAGGTTGAGGCTTCCGTCCTTTTCAACGATGATCCGGGAATAGAACCGGGTGAGGGCCACATCGCCGATATCGAGGGCAAAAGGGTCAAGGTTTCCTTTCATCCTGTCCAGCTGGAGGCTTTCCCACCTTAGAAGGTCCTCCCCCTCGGCGTCGAGACAGTATAAGGAACGGATGCCGGCCGACCCGCCGAACGTGCCAGTCAGGTGGTCCCCCCTGGCAGCCAGGGAGACGGCGAGACGGGCATCGACCTTGCCGTCCGCCACGACCATGTTGAGGTTCTTCGGGAAGTAGGGGGCAAAATCGGTGAGCGGAATCCGTTGCATGGCCACCTCCCCTTTAAGCTTCCAGGGGGCGGGGGTGACGCTGCCGGAGGCCCTGAGCGAGCCCCCTTTTCCGTATGTCGCCGCTACCCTGAAGGGGATCGGACCGAAGGGGGGGCCGGTGAGCTTCTCCAGGGAGAAAGCGATCTTTTTGAAGGCAAAGCTCAGCCGCTCCGCTGGCATCTCATCCGTAAAAACGGCGTTCATTCCCGAACCGGAGATGCGTCCGATCCGGTAGCGAAGTGGCGGTGTCGCCGCTTTCTCCCCATGCGTCGCCCCCATTCCTCCTTCGTAGAGATGAGTCAGAGGCAGGAGTGCCCCCTTCCGGTCGCGTGAGAACCGGAGATCGCCATCCCTGAGGGTGACATCGGCCGCTTCCAGCAGGTTTTCCTTCTGGCTGAACCTTCCCCCGGCGAGGGAGAGCGACGCCAGGGTTATCTCCTCACCCTTCTCGAACGGCGCGGAAAGCTGCCGGCCCTGGATGGCGACCTTTTCCAGCCTCATCCCATCCGGCCCGCCATAGTCCAGGTTGGCGGCAACATCGAGCCTCCCCTTGACTTTGGGCCGCAGGACCGAGGCGAGGTAGGGGTAGTACGCTTCCAATGTCACCCCGGTAAGCTCGATCGACGAAGAGGTCGCCAGCGGCAGGGGAGAGAACTCACCTTTCAGGCTCCCCTTCTCCCCGCGCAACGTTGTAAAGGAGAGGGCATAGCTCGCCCGTTTTCCCGGGGAGGTTGAGTAGTCTCGCATGTCGAGGGAGATCTCCCCCAGGTCGGTCGTAAACCCGCGGGGAGGGAGGCTGTCAATGAAGTGGAACCGCCCGTTTCTGAGCCTCGTCTCTGTTACGCTGACGAGCGCTTTCCTGCGAGGGGCGGCGCCAGGGGAAACCTCACCAGCAAGCTGGCTGTGGCTCCAGACCCCTTTTTTGTCGCGCGACAGGAAGACCTCCAGCCCGTCGGCGGATAGGGCGGAGAGCTCGAACTCCTCTGCCAGGAGCCGGGCGCGGGTGATCCCTGTGTCGAGCCGCGTCAAAGCCAGGAAGGGAGCCCCGGTCCGGTCGACTATCTTAATGTCAGCCAGGGTCACGCTGCCGTTGAGCGCCAACTCCGGGTTTTCCATCTGCGCCGCCCGGTAGTTCACCGCCACCTTCGCCGACGCCCGCCCTGATTCGACCCGGATCGGGAGCGCTCCGGGGACGTAGGCAAGGTAATAGGGGAGGGAGACCTCCTTCAGCTCTAAGGCTACCGAGGCTTCAACTGCATTGGGGAACGGCCTGAGCTTCCCCTCCAGATGAAGGGGAGAGCCGTTCACCACTGCGCTCAGGCGGGGGTTGATGTATCTGTCGGCAAGATACGGAATGGTAGTGATAAAGGGGACGGCAAGCTCGACCTTGCGCAGTTCATGCCGCTTCTCGACGGGAAGCCCTTGGTCGATGAAGTCGATGGAGCCGTTTGTTATCGTGAGGTTGTTGACGGATAAACGGGGATGCAGAGGCAGCCACTTCAGGAGGTCCGAGAAGTTGTAGCAGTTTGCCCCGACCCTGACGATGCGGAGGTGGGGAGAGTTTATACGGGCCGCAGCGATGATCGGTGCCCTCCGGTAGAGGGATAAAGGGCTCAAGGCGATACGGGCGCTGCTGAAGGCAGCGAAGGTATCCCCTCCTCCCTCCTCGGAGAAACGGAAGTCACGAACCTCAATCGTCCAGGCAAAGGGGTTGATGGAAATCCCGCCGATGGCGAGCTTTCTGCCGGTCGCAGTCTCCAGCTTCTGCACCGCCTGGTTTTTAACGATGCCTGGGAGCTCAAACGCGACGAAACCCGCCAGGAGAAGCACGATGCCGCTGGTAATGAGCGCCGCTTTCTTCCATCGCTTCATCGTCTATCCCTTGCATTAGCTCATCGGAGGGAATTACCATAGAAGCGTCTTCTCTGGAAGTATAACTGCAAATAAACATGTTACAATTATTCTGCGCGACTGTTGGGAGGAGTGCATGGCGGTGATGGTAGATCCGGATAAAAGCAGCCTGTTGCGAGCGGCGCCGAGGCTCATGCAAATCCTGCGCGTGCTCGTCCGACACAAGTTCCTCGGCGCTCTGCGCGGCAAGAGTCATTGGCCGTCGCCGAAAGAGGTCAGGGAAACTTTTGAGGAACTGGGGCTGACGTTTCTCAAGTTCGGGCAAGTGCTCGCGATGAGACGCGACCTGCTGCCGGACGCCTACATCGATGAGTTGGAACTGCTGCAAGACCAGTTGCCGGCGCTGGGCATTGGCGCGGTGCGCGCCAAAGTCGAAGACGAACTGGGTGCACCGTTGACGAAGCTCTTCGCATCGTTCGGTGAAACGCCGCTGGGTTCCGCCACCATAGCACAGGTGCATGAGGCGACGTTGCATGACGGGCGGCACGTGGCCGTGAAGGTGCAGCGGCCTGACCTTGAAACGATGATTGCCACGGATGTCGCGGCGTTGGCTTACCTGATCTCGCTTATGGAAAAGCTCTTTCCGCGTCTGATTGCGCTCGACCTCCCGGTTCTGGTGCGTGAATTTGCCAACAGCCTGAACCGGGAAACCGATTTCAGTCGCGAAGCACATTCCATAGTGCTCTTTCGCACCGCCTTGGCGGATATCCACGACCTCTGGATTCCGGATGTCGTAGCAGAATATTCTACCGGAAACGTGCTCACGATGGAATTTTCGGACGGCGAACGGGTGGATATATACGCAAAGCTGCATCCGGAAGCGATGCCACGCTCGATCAATACCCTGGTTAGGCTAACTCTGCAGACGATCTTCGAAGAAGGGTTGTTTCACGCCGACCCGCATCCCGGCAATGTATTGATCCTTCCCGACGGACGACTTTCCCTGCTCGATTTCGGGATGACGGGCGAGCTTGACGAACCGATGCGCGAATCGCTGACCCTTCTGCTCGAAGCGGTGGTCAAAGGTGATGCACGAGGGGCCTCTGAGGCGTATCTCGAAATGGCGCCGCAGGGGAGCGAAAAAGTCAACCGGGCAGCGCTGCTGGTGGATATAAAATCAGTGCTTCATGATATCCATCGGAGTGACCTGGCGGATGTTTCTATCGGAGATGCATTCGATTCGCTGCTGCGAGCCGGGAGCCGTCACGGAGTCCACAACCCTGGTGAATTTTTCCTGCTGACGCGCACGTTCGTCATCCTGGAATCCATGATCCGGCAACTCGACCCGGACCATAACTATATGGGTTCGTTTCGTGAAGAGATTTCGCGCCTGACCGCGCAACACTTTTCTCTGGAGCGGATAAAGGATAAAACGGGCAAGCTGGCGCGCGAAATGGAGCGCCTGATGAATGATGCGCCCGGCGACACGCGCCGCGTCCTCAGGCGTATCGCCGAAGGAAATCTGGGCCGACTACAGGCTCCGGCGGTGGAAGCCCTGGGAGGGCGCATCAGCCGCAACCTCGAACGGCTCACCGGCGCCATCATTTCTGCTGCGCTCATGGTTGCCGGAGGGCTGATGATTGCTGCGCCAAAGGATGCCGGATGGCACCACAATGTCGGTCAGGGAATGATTGTCGCCGGTATTTCCTGGGCGGTCATCATTGCGGTCAACACTATGCGCCGCGACCGTGGCCGCCGCTGACGCTCCCAGCGCTCACTGCGAACAAGGTATGATATGAACGATTACGATAAAACCAAAGCACAGCTGGTTCATGAGATCACCGAACTTCGCAAGCGATATGCCGCACTTGAGAAAACAGCACGTGAATGCAAGCAGCTGGAAACGGAAATCCAGGATGCCCGGGAATATGCCGAGAACATCGTCGAGACCGTGCGCGAACCGCTGGTGGTGCTGAATTACGACCTGAAGATACTCACCGCCAACCACAGCTTCTACGATACCTTCAAGGTAACGCCCGACGAAACCATCGGCTATTTCATCTACGACCTCGGTAACCGGCAATGGGACATTCCCAAGCTGCGGGTTCTTTTTGAGGAAATTCTTCCCCACGATACCGTGTTCAATGGCTATGAAGTCGAGCATGATTTCCTCGACATCGGCCGCAAGACAATTCTGCTCAACGCCCGACAGATTTTCCGGGAAGATATCGGTTCACACATTATCCTCCTGGCGATGGAAGACATTACCGAGCGCAAGGTGGCGGAGGAGCGAATCAGCGAAGTTATTCGTCAGCAACAGGCCATTCTTGACAATATCCCCAATATGGCCTGGCTCAAGGACAGAAAGGGTCGGTATGTCGCGGTAAACGATCCCTTCAGCAAGGCGTTTGGCTTGACTCCTGAGGATCTGGCCGGGAAGAGCGATTATGATATCTATCCGCCTGAACGTGCGGATAAATATAGGGAAGACTTCAAAAATGTCATGGCGACCGGGACGCGTACGTATTTCGAAGAGTCCATAGTTGATCGAGAGGGGAAGATTCAGTACGTGGAGAAGATCGAAACGCCCATCTTCAATGACTCAGGAGTGGCCATCGGCATCATCGGCATCGCCCATGACGTTACCAGCCGCAAAGAAGTTGAGGTACGGCTCAGGCACGATAGCACTCACGATATGTTGACCGGCCTCTATAACCGGGCATTTTTCGATGGAGAGTTGGAACGGCTTGCCCATGGCAGAATGTTTCCCGTGAGCATCGTGATGGCGGACGTAAACGGTCTGAAAACTGTCAATGATACCCTGGGGCATGAAGCGGGGGATGATCTGATCCGGTTGGCGGCCCGGATTATCCTTCGAGTATTCAGGGCCAAGGACATAGTCGCTCGTATCGGGGGTGACGAATTTGCCGTTCTTCTTCCGGGGACGGCTGCCACTGTTGCCGAGGAAGCTGTCGGGAGGATTGTGAACTGCCCCGAAATCACCACTGGTCAGGTGAGCATCGCTTTCGGCATTGCTTCCGCAGAAAACAAAGATCAGCTTGCGAAAGCTTTAAAGCTGAGTGACGAGAGGATGTATCGGGATAAATCCGACCAAAAGGATTAAGGAAGTGGAAAAGGTGAGCGAGTGTGCTAAAAAAGCGGTAAATGTAGTAATATTAATAAAACTATATTTAAAGTCTGCCGCGATATGGGGTGATGCCATGAAAGAACATTCTTCGATGAGGAGAAACCCGCCATATTCATTAGCACTCTTTCTGCTTATCATACTGGCATTGTTCACCGTTTCCTGTGACAGCCGGAAGCCGCAGGTAGATATGGAGAAGGTCGCTCCTGTTGCATCGAATGCCCCGGCAGGCAATCCGAAAAAAGTTCTCCGTATTGCTGTCGCCGCAATGATCTCCCCCGAAACAACGCGTACGTACTATGAGGAGCTATTGCGTCTTATTTCACGCCGGATGGGGCGTGAAGCGGTCTTCGTGCAACGCCGCACCTATGGGGAAGTAAACTCGTTGGTAAAAAACCGTGAGGTCGATGTTGCATTTGTCTGCTCGGGTCCCTATACCGAAGGGCACGACGAGTTCGGTATGGAAATTATTGCCGTGCCGGTAGTCCATGGAGAAAAGGTCTACCATTCCTACATCATCGTTCCCCATGACAGTCCCTATAGTTCCTTTGCCGATCTCAGGGGGCACAAATTCGCTTTCGTCGACGAGGGGTCCAACAGCGGTTACCTTGTTCCTGCCTATATGCTCGCCAAGCGGGGGGAGAAAATACCAACCTACTTCAGCGAGTTTTTTTTCACCCACAGCCATGACAACTCCATCAAGGCGGTGGCGGACGAGCTGGCAGACGGCGCGGCTGTGGACTCCCTGATCTGGGAGTTTTTCAACACCATCAATCCTGAGCTCACCGGCCGCACGAAAATAATCGAAAAATCGCCCCCGTACGGTATCCCGCCGGTGGTTGTCCCTGCCGGGCTCGACAGTGAGCTGAAAAAGCAGCTCAAACACGTTTTTCTCTCTCTTCATGAGGACAGAGAAGCGGCTGCGCTCATGAAGAAACTGCAGATTGACCGGTTTGCCGAAGGGAACGACGGAATGTATAATACGGTCCGTGCTATGAACCGCTGGCTGAAAACGCGCGAGAGCGAGCAGCGATGAGACTGCAGAAAATAGTCTTTTTGAGCATGGTCCTGCTCCTGACTCTGATGACCGTCGCCATCGGCGGTTCTTATGTGCTGTTCACCGTCAGTAATAATCGCGAACAACAGAAGGATCTCTTCAAGACCCGTGCAATGGTTCTCCTCGATGCGGCGGAACGGCAAGTCCTGTGGGATGACCGGATGGCGATGAAACAGTTTCTTGTGAACGAAATCAAGGGGAGTGACCTCCTCGACTACGCCTTTGTTACCGTGGACGGCATGCCGTATGTGTCAACTTTTTCAAAAGGTATCCCCGTGACACTGCTGCAGCAGTCGGCAGCATCGGATCAGCCATCTGTATGGGAATTCCAGGACACCGCCGGGAGAGTGTTCTATGACATACGGTCCGGAAGGTCGCCGGGGGGAACGGTACTGCATCTCGGCCTGAAGCGCCGGGCAATTGACCGGCAGAACCGTAATCTGATTGTCGCCATAGTCGTGATCAGCCTCGTAACGACGGCAGCGGGCATTCTTCTTGCCGTTGTCCTGGCGCGCCGCGCGACCCGGGAAATCGGTGTTCTCGCTGATGCTCTCAGGAGTTACCGTGACTTGAACTGCAATGAGGCTCCAGCGATTTTTGCCACCAGTTCGGATGTAGAGGAACTGGTTCAGTCGTTCAAGTTACTTACCGAGCAACGCAGGCTGGCGGCAGAAGAAATACAAATCCTGAACATGGAGCTCGAACAGCGGGTTAAGGACCGCACGTCCCAACTTGAGGCCGCCAACGAGGAACTCGATGCCTTCGCCTATTCCGTATCCCACGACCTGCGGGCGCCGCTGCGCGGCATCGACGGTTTCAGCCTTGCACTGCTCGAGGATTATGAGGATAAACTGGACGCACAGGGGAAGGACTACCTCCATCGCATCCGCAATGCCTGCGTCAGGATGGGCAGACTGATCGACGATCTCCTCGGGCTCTCCCGAATAACCCGTGGTGAGATGCACCTGGAAGCCGTCAACCTGAGCGACATGGTTCGGAACATTGCCGAAGAGCTGCAGCGTTCTGAGGAGATCAGGGGGGTAGAGTTCCAGATATCCCCGACAGTTGTTGCCGATGCGGATCCGGTGCTGATTCGCACGGTACTGGAAAATCTCGTCGGCAATGCATGGAAGTTTACCCGCCGTACCGACCGGCCCAGGATCGAATTCGGCGTTACGGGAGACATCGGGAGCATGGTATACTTTGTCAGGGATAACGGTGCCGGTTTTAACATGGAGTATGTGGACAGGCTATTCAGTGCATTTCAGCGGCTTCACAAGAGTGACGAATTCGAGGGGACCGGGATCGGTCTTGCTTCAGTGCAACGTATCATACATCGTCATGGAGGTCGCATCTGGGCGGAAGGTGCAGAGGGAGAGGGGGCGACCTTCTATTTCACCCTGGGGGGAGGAGCACAATGAATAGGAAACTGATTCTGCTGGTAGAGGATAACCCGGATGACGAGGCCCTGACCCTGCGTGCCTTGAAGAACAGCAATATTGCAAACGAGGTTGTCGTGGCTCGTGATGGTACTGAGGCGATCGATTTCCTTTTTGGCACGACGCAAGGTGACTCTTGTCGCCTCCCCGAGTTGGTGCTGCTCGATCTCAATCTGCCGAAAGTGAACGGTTTTGAGGTGTTGAAGCGTATCCGCGCTGATTCCAGGACGCATACCCTGCCGGTGGTCATTCTGACCACGTCGGATGAAGACCGCGACCTGGTTGAAGGCTACAAGCTGGGGGCCAACAGCTATGTCCGCAAACCGGTCGATTTCGAGGAATTCAGGAAGGCGGTAAAGACGTTGGGCATGTACTGGCTGGTATTGAATCTGGCCCCGCCATCGAATCGAATCTAACCCGGTCACACAGGAGCTGTAACCGTGCCAAAACCTCTATCCGTCCTCCTCGTTGAGGATTCTGAAGATGACGCCATGCTTCTGCTCCGCGAACTCCGGAAGGGGGGGTACGAGCCGTTCCACGAGCGAGTCGAGTCGGCGGATACCCTCAAAATGGCGCTGGCAGCGAGGACGTGGGACCTTGTTCTTTCAGATTATGTCTTGCCGGGGTTCAGCGGGCTCGATGCCCTGCGTTTGGTCAGGGAGAGCGGTAGTGATATGCCGTTCATCGTGGTGTCCGGAAAAATGGGGGAAGAAACCGCCGTGGAAGTCATGCAGGCCGGTGCCCATGACTACATCCTCAAAGGGCGGCTCGCCCGTCTGCTCCCCGCAATCGAACGGGAGCTTCTTGAGGCTGATGCGCGGCGGATGGCGAAGAAGGAGCTTTACAAGTCAGATGAAAAATACCGGGCGATCTTTGAAGGTGCGCCGTTCGGAATATTCCAGTCTACAGTCGATGGCCGGTTCCTGAGCGTAAACCCGGCTCTAACAAGTCTGTTTGGTTACGATTCGCCAGAGCAGATGGTGGAAACCATCAGTGACATACCGAAGCAGATATTTGTCAACCCTGATCAGCGCAATGGGGTGATTGGTGCCGCGGTGGAGTCGAGCGGTTTCGCCCGGCGGGAGGTGGACTATCGTCGCAATGACGGGACGCTCTTCATCGCCAATCTGTATATGCGGGCAGTGCGGGACGACACGGGCCAGGTTCAATTCCTTGAAGGTTTCGTGGAGGACATCACCGAGCGGAAGCGGGCGGAGGAAGCCTTTCATGCCCAGTTCAGGCAGATCTCAACCATATTCGATGAACTGAGTGTCATCGTCCATGTTGCCGACGCGAAGACCTGGAGCCTCGTGTACCTCAATAAATACGGCATATCCATCTTCGGCGACGATTGGCAGGGGAGAGCGTGTGATGACGTAACAGGGTGCAACCACCCCCATCCCTGCCCCCTCACTGATGGTGATGGCCAGGGGCTCGATCCGAATCCCCAGCATATATTCGAGTATAAAAACTCCCTGACCGGGCGATGGTACCATTGCGTGGAAAAGAGGATATCGTGGGTTGACGGCAGAACTGTCCACGTTACGGTCGCCGTGGATATAACCGATCTGCAGGACATGTTGCAGATGAAGGATGACTTGCTCTCTGCCGTAAGTCACGAGATGAGAACGCCGCTGACGGCCATGTGCGGTTACATTGATTTTCTCCTGGACAATGACGTGGATGAGGGGAAAACGCACGAATATCTGCATATCATCCAGAAGGAGAACCAGAGACTCAACGACCTCCTCTCCAATTTTCTCTCCCTGCAACAGCTGAAAGCAAAAAAAGCAAAACCGTCGATTGAAACGGGCAAGCCGGTGGCGTTGCAGCCCCTGATCGAGGAAACCGTGACGCTCTTCAAGGCTCGTGCTGTGAGCCACAGGATACACCTGGAACTCCCCCCGGACTTACCCCTTGTTTTCGTAGAGGAAGGACAAGTGCACCGCATACTGAGCAACCTTCTCTCCAATGCCATCAAGTATTCTCCCAAAGGGGGCGATATCATGATCGGCGCTGTGAAAGGTGATGATGAAACTGTTACCGTCTGGGTAAGGGACGAGGGAATCGGGATGCCCCCGGAAGTGCTGGGAAAGATTTTCGACAGGTTTTATCAGGTTGAGAGTGGCGACCGCCGCACATTTACCGGTGCGGGGCTGGGACTGGCGCTGGTACGGGAGATGGTGACTGCGTGCGGAGGGAAGGTGTGGGTGGAAAGTATCCTCGGTAAAGGAAGCACCTTTTTCATTTCACTGCCAACGGCTCGCCGCTAGAATTTCAACCATTCCTACCATGCTTCATCCTTTGATAACCGTCAAATCGCCCACTACGGCGTCAGGTGTAGCCGAGCGTTCATCCACCGCATTATCCTGCATCACCGTAGAGGCAAACACTCCCTTCTGGCTGGTCTGCAGAGCATTGGCCGGAACAACTAAGGCGTTATGACTGATGTATAAATTTTATCAATACAGGCGTACTCCCGGTATCCTTGACCGATTTGACGATGGAGGATGTGCAGGGGGGTGCAAGATTGTTACTGTTAAGTGCAATGTTTTGCACCGATTAGATGGCTAGTTTTTTTGTTCTGCCCGTACCTGTCGAAATCAGAGCGGTTTGCAATGAATTCAGATATTGGCATATTTTGTGGAATATATTCTCTGTGGAAAATATCTGTCATGGAGGATAGAATAATGAAAGGTTATGTAAAAACGATGGCGTTGATTGTAGCCGGTGGCCTGCTTATTACCGCGTGTGCCCCTTATCAGTATCCAGGGGGTATGGCAGGTGGAACGATGGGGGGGATTGCCGGCGCTTTGCTTGACGTGAGAAATCCCTGGCGGGGAGGGGTTATCGGCGCGACCCTGGGTGCTGTTGCAGGGGCAACGATTGCCGATATATCGCTACAGGGGGCAAGGGAAGCAGCCTATGCCGACAGACCGGTGGAGTACCGCACCGACGACAGGCGCGGTTACTATTATGCGGAGCCTGTCGGGTACGATGAGCACAGCCATTGCAGAAAGATCAGGGAAAAAGTGTATGAAGACGGCCGGATGGTGCGGGAACATGTCAGAATCGTCAGCATAGAACCATACTGACACACCCATGCATCACAGATGGGATGCCGTGGTAGCGAGGGCGATTGTTCCTCCTGCCACGGTTTTCATCCCTATCAAAGGGGACTATGCTCAAAAGATTTTTCCTAGTAAGCGGGATGGGAATTTCCCTGTTTCTCGTCTGGTTTGCCGTAAGTAATTATCGGGCTTCCCGCTCTATTGCCGAAGAAAATCTCCTTGGTCTTGCCCATTCCCTCGCCGCAGCCATTGAAGGGATGGCGGCTCGCGATCCCTCTCTTCACTCCCTTGCCGAATTTCACACCACCGATATCGCCTTTTTTGCACTGATCGACGGTGAAGGGAGGTATCGTTTTCACACCAACGCCGATCTTGTTGGAACTTCCACTGATATTGACAGGTTCATTGCAGTTCTGCGCAACAAAACGGGCACTGCGACACGCGTAACCCTGGGCACCGGAGAAAAGGCATATGAGTTCTGCTCGCCTCTCTACCTCCCCGGAGAAACCCTCGCCCTCTGCATCACCCTCCACACCTACCGGGCCGATGCGGTAGTCAGGCGTGCCGAATTCAACCTGGCGGCCATATTCTCCCTCCTCATTGCAGGATGGGTACTTCTGGCGATCCTGTACCGTTTTTCCCTGAGAGAGGAACGTCACAAGATTGAAATGGAACAGCGGGAAAGGTTGGCGCAACTGGGGGAGATGGGGGCCATGCTTGCCCACGAGATACGCAATCCCCTGGCGGGAATCAAGGGGTACGCTCAGATTGTTGAGAAGAAGCCCCAGGACGCCCGGAACGCCGGCTTTGCCCAGGGGATCGTCAAAGAAACCCTCCGCCTTGAGCGTCTGGTAAACGATCTTCTTGCCTATGCCGGGAGTGAATCTTTCTCCATGGGGGTTGTCGATCTCCACGATCTGGTTGACGGGGCTGTCTCTCTTATCCGTCACGAAGCGGAGGCGCAGCATGTCACGGTCAAGTGCGAATGCCGGGAGGGACTGGAGGTGTCCGGCAACCGGGACAAGCTGGGGCAGGTGCTGCTCAATCTCATGAAAAATGCCCTGCAGGCAATGCCCGATGGGGGAAATCTCAGTTTACGCGGGGGGGCCACCGGTAAGAATGTAACCATTTCCGTGAGCGATTCCGGTCACGGTATCGCTGCCGAAGATATGAACAGGATATTCGAGCCGTTTTTTACGACCAAGGCGCGGGGTACCGGTTTGGGACTTGCCCTCTGCAAGAAAATCGTCGAGGAACACAAGGGAAACATACACGTTGAGAGTACACCGGGAAAAGGGACGACGGTTTCCCTTGTCCTCCCCGGTGTGAAGGGACAGCGTAAGGGAGGGAGCCAGTCATGAAGGGACGAATTCTTCTTGTGGAGGACGATGAAACGTTCAGGAGTTTCCTGCGCACCATCCTTGAAGATGAGGGGTACGAGGTGGAAACCGCTGAAGAGGGGGTGACAGGACTTCGCCTCCTCCGCCAGGAAGATTTCGACCTTGTCATATCGGATCTGAAAATGCCGGGAAAGGGGGGGCTTGAACTCTTTCGGGAAACCAGGAATAATCCTTCGCCTCCCCAGTTTATCTTTCTGACCGCCTTTGGCAGGGTTGACGAGGCGGTGGCCGCCATGAAGGAAGGGGCGGTGGATTTCCTCACCAAGCCACTCGCCGATCCCGACACGCTCCTCCTCCTGGTGAAGCGGACTATGGAAAATCAAAGCAGGACAAGGGACTACCTGTCTCTCAAGGAGTCCGAAGCCGCCGGACTCCCCCCGGAAAATCTTGTCTTTGCGGGGCACGCCATGGAAGAGGTGCAGAAGCTTGTGCACAACGTGGCGGCTACTACCGCCAATGTTCTTATCTACGGTGAAAGCGGCACCGGCAAGGAGCTTGTGGCCAGAACCATCCATCTGCTCAGCCCCCGGAACCGGTCTGCTTTTGTCCCTCTGAACTGTGCCGCCATTCCGGAGAATCTCCTGGAGAGTGAACTGTTCGGCCATGAAAAAGGGGCCTTTACCGGGGCGGTGCAGGCCCGACAGGGTAAATTCGAGCTGGCGCGCGGTGGAACAATCTTCCTCGACGAAATCGGCGAAATGCCGCTGGCGTTGCAGGCAAAGTTGCTGCGTGTCCTCCAGGAACGGGTTTTCGAACGTGTCGGTGGCACCAGAGAAATCAAGGCGGACGTGCGGGTGATCGCTGCCACCAACCGCGATCTGAAGCGCGAGGTGGCAGAGCGGCGCTTTCGGGAGGACCTGTTCTATCGTTTGAACGTCTTTCCCCTCCAGCTCCCTCCCCTGCGGGAACGGAAAGATGCCATTCCCCGTTTGACGGATTATTTCCTCCACCGGTTCAGTCAGCAGGTCGGGAAAAAACTGTCGGGGATGGAAGATGGAGCGCGGGAGGCGATGCTGGCCTATTCCTGGCCGGGAAATGTCCGGGAGTTGCAGAACGTTATGGAACGAGCGGCCATATTGGCGACCGATCGCATAACACGCGACATTCTCCCCGGTGAACTGTTCCGTAAGGAGGGGGAAGCCCCTCTGCAGAGCAGGGACGTGCTTAAATCCACGGAGCGTGAGATTATCGTCAAGGTCCTTCGCAACCATGGCGGCAACCGCCGGCTGGCAGCCGAGGAACTGGGGATTTCCCGACGCACGCTCCAGTACCGGCTCAAGGAGTACGGACTCCTTGAAGAAGTGTAATGAGGTGCAAAACTCTGCCCGACACGTGCAAAGTCTTGCACGTATTCGCCCGGCAACGTAGGTGCAAGGACTAGGTTGTCCCAGCAAAATCAGCATGTTATGCGACATGATGCCGTTGGCACGGACCGTGGAATACTCTCCTGCAGAATCAACATTTCACGCAGGAGGTAGTTACCTATGAAAACAAACAGAACGGTTTCTCTGGCAGTGACAATTGCTGCCCTCTCCTTTACCGCCCAGGCATTCGCTTTTGGCGGCGGTGCAGGGGGAGGGCGGAGCGGAGGGAGCATGTCCGGCGGTCATCAGTCCTCTTCCGGCATGCATCTGGGCGCCGGGCAGGGAAGCATGATGCAAAGCAGTGCTGCTGACGACACCGGCATGCAGCACGCTACAATGAACGGCGCCGGACCGAATCATGCGGCCAGGAACGGGGCCGGCACGCACCAGGGGACCAGGAGCGGCAGCGGCATGACCGGCGGAAAATCGTCCACGACCACAACCACCAACTAACACTTTTCAGGAGTTGCTTAACATGAGGAAAGACCGCTTTTCCCTTGTCATAACGCTGGCAGTCGTTCTGAACTGCCTGTTCATCGGCACCTCGTTTGCCGGTTTCGGCTTCGGCGGTGATGATCTGGGGAAGAGCGGTCTTGACTTCAACAAGGGATACGATGTCAACACGGTGACGACCGTCTCGGGCCGAGTGGCATCTTCCCCGCGGACCGATGAAAACGGGCAGGTTTTCGTTGACGTCAGAACAGCCGGTGAAACCATCAGTCTCAGCCTTGGCCCTGAGCGTTTCTGGGCGAAACAGGAAATCCCGCTCCGTACCAACGACGAAATTACTGCTAAAGGTTCGAAGGCACAGGGCCGGGACGGCAAAACCTATCTGCTGGTACAGAAACTCACGAACCGGACAACCGGTACCAGGGCGGTGGTGAGGAACGAGCGGGGAGGAGCGGGCTGGTCAGGGGGGAATATGGGCGGCAGGATGTCCAATGGTCCGGGTGGCGGGATGATGCGGGGGGGAGGCGGCGGAATGATGAGGCGCTGACGTCAGCCGCTGCGAAATGTACCGGAATCGATTTTTCTTTAACAAGGAGTATACGGTGAGACAATTTTGGGGATTGGGGAAATATTCCATCATTCTTGCAGTTATGACCACGGTCCTTCTTCCGGCGGGGAGTTATGCAGCCGGACCCGACTATGCCGTTGGCCTCGGCTTTGAATTTGCCTCGGGAAAATACGGTACGGGCGTCACGACAGACTCCATCTACATGCCGTTTACGGCGGCGGTCTACCCTACCGAACGGCTTGATTTCTCCCTGGAGATTCCCTTTGTCTACCAGAGCAGCAGCGCGGTGGTGGCAGGCCAGTTCATGGGGATGCAGGGGCAATCAACGGGGACTCGATCGGCGATGCTGGCCATGGGGAGTTCCGGCACGGGGGCCGGCACTGGTTCCGGCCAGATGACGACTGCGTCAGCGGGGAATGTCGACAGTTCCCAGAACGGGCTTGGCGACGTGAAGTTGAAGGCGGGGTATGTCCTGTATACCGAAGAAAAGTTCATTCCGGCGATCCGTCCCAATTTCTACGTGAAGTTTCCCACCGCCGACAAGAATAAATTCCTCGGAACCGGGGCCTTTGACGAGGGATTTGCCGTTGAGCTCACCAAGTGGTTTGGCGACTGGTTTGCCAACGGTGAGGTGGGGTACGCCCTGCAGGGGAAATCGTCGGTTCTGGCGGTCAAGGACTATCTGTACTACTACGCCGGCGGCGGTTACCAGCTTACGGAGCGGTTACGCCCGATGCTGTTACTCAAAGGAAGCTCCGCTACCGTTGAGGGGGGATCATCCCTCCTGGAGGCGCGGTTGCGGGTCAAATACCAGTTCACGAAGCATACGGGCATCGATGGGTATCTGGCCAAGGGTATCGAAACGGCCAGCCCCGACTACGGCATGGGGCTCGCTATTTCCTATGACTTCTAACCGTTGCCTGCACAACAAATTAAAGGAGAAACTACCATGATAAAAAGAATCACAGCAGTAGCGTCTATTCTGACTGTCGGCATCATTGCCGGGTGCGGAGGCGGGAGCGGCACTTCTACTACTGCTCCGGCCGCACAAATAAGCGGCGTTGTCGCCGATGGGTATCTGCAGAACGCCGAGGTGTTCCTCGACATGAACAACAACTACCAGTGGGACGGTAACGAGCCGAAAACCATGACCGACAGTTCCGGGAAATACACCCTTACCGTACCGGCTGCCGATGCGGGTAAATATCCCGTTGTGGTTCATGCCATTGCCGGCAGTACCATGGACAGGGACACCAACCAGGCGGTGCCGAACAGCTATGTCCTCTGCGCACCCGCAGGGAAAACGGACTTCATTAGCCCCATGTCGACCCTTCTCCAGCAGAAACTTGCCGCCAACCCCGGCCTGACCATGGCCGATGCGATGACCCAGCTGCGAAACCAGATGGGTATGCCGGCGGGTCTGGACATGCTTGCCGACTATATCGCCGGTTCCGGTGCCGGTCAGACCCAGAGTCAGTATCAGACCATGCACCAGGTGGCAACCCAGATGGCGACGCTCATGGGGAGTCAGGCCACTCTTGTCATGCCCAGCAATAGCGTGAACGCCGGACGCTTCCAGACCATGATGGGGGTGATCGACCAGAACCTGCCGGGAATGGTTTACGCTATGAATACGGGTACCGGCAGCGCTTTCATGACCCAGATGCAGACCCAGATGCAGACAATGCTGATGGCCATGAATGGCGGTTCGGGCAGCACAACTCCCCTGTTTACCAACATGACCAGCAGTCGTTACTTCTGGAACTACTCCGGCAGCAAGATGAAGCCGACAGGGGGAGGCACGATGGGGATGTAATCCTGATCCCCTGCTTGCCGGTATAAAAAATGAAAGGCCGCATCCTTCCGGGTGCGGCCTTTCTTGCGTCTGGGGTCTGCTTAGTTCCCTCGGATTAAACGGCTGTCCAAATCATAAGGAAGATGTTGCCCGGGCTACTTTCAGCCAGCCTGCGAAGCGTTCTCTCGCTCTCTTGGCTAAAATCCGTCCGAAGACTTCCTGGTCGTAGAGGTACAGGCAGTGTCGTATCGAGGTGTAGGGACTGAAGGTTCTGTCGGGGTTTTCCGCAAGCAAATGGTCGCGGTAATCTTTTACGGTTTTCAGATTCTCGGTCAGGCAGGTATGCAGATCTGACTTCTGAAAGCCACTGTCAAGTCCCAGGATGTCCTGTACGAAGTCGTCAACTTTGTGGTCTTCGAATTCGAAATCCCTGAAGAAATGGCCAGCGACACGGAGGAAATTAAAGACGTTTACCGTTTTTGCGCTGGCTGTCGATGCTGCCATTCCTGCCGTTTCCCGGGCGTCATCGATATGATCGCTGATCGGCGCCACCGTCGCCTGCTCCATCAGTTCCGTGGTAGCGTTGCGGATTTCCTTGAATTCCCGGTCGGCAAGCTCAAACAGGGCGGAGAGAATATTGATCCTTCGCTTGAGATCGAGGGGGATCGACTTTTTGTATTTGATCTTGTGGTCCAGCACGCTCCAGGCATCCTGGATCAAGGACCTGATCTGCACTTCGAAAGGACGGTCCGCATAGGGGAGGTACTTCGGCAGGGAAGCCATCTCTGCGCTCAGGGCCAGGTCCATGTGCAGCCCCTTGTAACCGAAGGAGTCCTCGGTGCTCTCCACAGCCGATGTCTTGTCGGTGACGTCGAGGGTCTTGAAGTGACGTTGCAGCACCTCCGATACCACGGGGATCTGGTCTTCGTAGAGGCAGACGATCCGGATGCCGATCAGGTCGGAAATAAAATCCTTTATCTCGTAGGGCTGTTCATCGGTTTCGAGCGTACTCTGGTATTTACGATGAAATTTCTTGATGCACTCCTCTTTTTCCTTGACCCGACCCTCTATTTTCGTCACTTCGCCCACATCGGACTGCTTGAGCAGTGAGCCGATGATGCGGACGTAGGCGTTCCTGGCATCAGCGAATAGTTTCCGGTTGCTTTCGTAGTACTTACTGAAGACTCTTTTTTCCTGTTCAAAATCCAGAGAGGCCATGGTGAGTCCTTTATTCTCCCTTTTCATTCCAGATCGGGTTTTGTTTGTCGTCGGGATGCAGCTTTACGAGCTCCTCCGGATCAACATGCCAAAAGGACTTGTCGATAGCGCCTTCCTCGTATTCCCTCTTTTGGTCATGGGCAAACGGACACCACCAATTCTCCACTATTTTCACCAAATACACAACATACCTGAAGAGTGCGACACTCAAGGGACAGTAGAGCTTGCAGTTGAAGATCCAGAAAAACCGGTAGTGCGCCGGATGAAACCGGGAAATGTTGATGGCTGGCTGCTCATCATTTTCATACCGATGGGAAATCCATGCGGGGACAAAATCAGAATACGACTTTATCTCCATGCCGCCGACATACGTCAGATGTGTTTTAATCAGAATAACACCGATAGCCACGAATGGTACGGTCGTGATTATCGGCAGGTAGATGAGGGGGACACCGAGGATCACTTTCCAGAGGGGTTGTTGTTCATAGTTACAGCCGATTCTTACTCTATCCATAGTTTTTCCTTTTCAAGCACTTGAATGCTTAAACGGCATGTGATCGTGCAAAGGGCCGAACGGGTCTAAAACGCAAGGTTCGCAACGTAATCCCCCTGTTGGGGGAATAGGGGCCTCATACCAATTGAGATGACCGGAAAACAGGGGGCGTCAAAATGACGAAGAGAAATGATTTCTGGTGGTAGGTCAGCGGGGTAACTGTACGCCGTTATCAGGTTTATAGCCAGATATTACGACTCCAGGCAGTGCTTTTCATACTATCGTTTTTCGCGGCCGCACTTTGTGCAGCAGTCGGTCCATATAGTAGTAGACCACGGGAGTGATGTAAAGGGTCAGCAATTGCGACGTCAGCAGTCCGCCCACAACCGCGAGCCCCAGCGGTTGTCGTGACTCTCCGCCCGCTCCCATGCCGATGGCAATCGGCATGGTTCCCATCAGGGCCGCCATGGTGGTCATCATGATTGGTCTGAAACGTACCATCGCCCCCTCGAAAATGGCGTCCAGCGGCTGTTTGCCATTCTCCCGTTCCGCTTCCAGGGCGAAGTCGATCATCATGATGGCGTTCTTCTTGACGATACCTATCAGCATGATGATGCCGACAAAGGCATAAATATTCAGGTCGCATTTGAAGAGCAGCAGGGTGATCAGCGCCCCGAAACCGGCTGCCGGCAGTCCGGAAAGGATGGTAATCGGGTGGATGTAGCTTTCATAAAGCACACCGAGGACCACGTAAATAACGAAGATTGCCATTGCCAGGAGCAGCCACAAGCCGCTGAACGAGGACTTGAAGGCCTGGGCCGTACCCTGGAAGCTGGTGCTGACCGACTGGGGGAGCGTGGTGCCGGCCAGTTTATCGACCAGAATCATGGCATCGCCCAAGGCAACGTCGGGGCGAAGGTTGAACGAGATAGTGACCGCCGGCAGCTGCCCCAGATGGTTTACCGCCAGCGGGCCGATGGCTTTTGAAATGGTTGCGATAGTTTCCAGCGGCACCAGTTGGTCTGTTTTGCCACGAATGTAGAGCATCCCCAGCGCTGACGGATCACCCTGGTAGAGCGGGTCAAGTTCCATTATCACCTGGTACTGATTGGTCGGGGCAAAAATGGATGAGACCTGGCGCGACCCGTAGGCATATGATAGCGCATCCTCCACCTGGAGTACAGAGAGCCCCAGGGCCGCCACCTTGTCCCGGTTGATCTCAACATGCACCTGAGGATTGCTGATTTGCAGGTCGCTGGTCACGTCCATCAGTTTCGGCAGCTCCCGCAGTTTAGCCTCGAACTCGGTGGCGGACCGGTACAGCTCATCCGTATCCTGGCCCTGCAGGGTAAACTGGTACTGGCTTTTGGAACTGGTGCCGCCGATCTGGATCGAGGGGACGTTTTTCAGGAAGACGCGAATCCCCGGGACCTTTGCAAGCTTGGGGCGCAACTCCTGAATCACCTCGTCTGCGGAGAGTTTGCGCTGATCACGTGGTTTCAGCCGCATGAAAAAACTACCGGCGTTGCTGCCGTGGTTTCCTCCGATGGATGACATGAAGCCTTCGACATTGGGGTCCTTGGCGATGATGGCCGCTACTGCCTCCTGGTGCAGTTTCATATCGGCGAAGGAGGTCCCCTGGGCCGTCTCGGTTTCGGCGTTGATCCGGCCGGTGTCTTCAGTCGGCAGGAAACCCTTGGGAACAGTGGTGAAGAGCCAGCCGGTAAACAGGGTGAGTGTGATCGTCACCGCTATGACTGTCCGCCGGTAGTGCAGCACCTGTTTCAGGGATCTCTCGTACAGATGGAGCATGCCGTCAAAAAAACGCTCCATCACCAGGAATAGCCGGCCATGGTGATCAGTTGCCGGCGGTTTCAGAAAACGGCTGCAGAGCATGGGGGTCAGGGTAAGAGAGACGAAGCAGGAGACCAGGATCGCCGCGCTGATGGTGATGGCGAATTCGTGCAGCAGGCGCCCCAGTATCCCCCCCATGAACAGGACCGGGATAAAGACCGCTACCAGCGATATGGTCATGGAGATGATGGTGAAGCCGATTTCACGGGAGCCCTTGAAAGCGGCCTCCATAGCGCTCTCACCCTTTTCCATGTGCCGGACGATATTTTCCAGCATGACGATGGCGTCATCCACCACGTAGCCAACTGCCAGGGTCAGTGCCATCATGGAGATGTTGTTTAAAGAGAAGCCGAAGAGATGCATGACGGTGAAGGTGCCGACGATGGACATGGGGAGCGCCAGCGACGGGATGATCGTGGCGGAAAGATTGCGCAGAAAGAGGAAGATCACCATGATGACCAGGCCGATAGTCAATACCAGGGTGAACTTGACGTCATGCATCGATTCACGGATCATGGTCGAGCGGTCAAACAGCACATTAAGCTCGACCGAAGCCGGTATCTGGCTGCGGAACCCGGGAAGCAGATTCCTGACACTGTCTACTACCTCGATAGTGTTGGTCCCTGGCTGGCGATAGACGGCCAGCACGATGGCTCGCGTGCCGTTGTACCAGCTGGCGGTCTTGGTGTTCTCCACGCTGTCGAGAACAGTCCCGAGCTCTTCCAGCCTCACCGGCGAGCCGTCCCGGTACGCCACCACCAGCTTCCGGTAGGCAGCCGCCTTGAAGAGCTGGCCGCTGGCTTCGATGGTATAGGCCTGTTTTGTCCCGTCCAGAGTCCCGGTCGGCAGATTGACATTGGTTTCGTCAATGGCGGTCGCCACTTCATCGATACCGATCCGGCGGGAGGCCAGCGCTTTCGGATCGAGCTGGGCACGCACGGCGTATTTCTGCGACCCGAATACATTGACCTGTGCCACGCCGCTGATGGTGGAGATGCGGCGGGCGATCAGGGTCTGGGCATACTCGTCTACGGTCGAGAGCGGCAGCGAAGGGGAGCTGAGCGCCAGGTAGAGCACCGGCTGGTCAGCCGGGTTCACCTTGCGGAACGATGGGGGCGTTGGCATGTTTTTCGGCAGGAAGCGGATGGCCAGGGAGATGGCTGCCTGGACATCCTGGGCAGCCGCGTCGATATCCCGGTCGAGGTTGAACTGGAGAGTGATCCTGGTGGTGCCGATACCGTTGGTCGAGGTCATGGAATCGACGCCGGCAATGGTAGAGAGCTGGTTCTCCAGCGGCGTCGCCACCGCCGAGGCCATGGTGTCCGGATTGGCGCCGGGGAGGCTGGCGTTTACCTGGATGGTCGGGAAATCCACGTTGGGGAGGTCGTTAACCGGCAGCCCGCGATAGGAGACCACCCCGAAGATCAGGATGGCGATCATGATCAGGGAGGTCATGATGGGGCGGCGGATGAAAAGATCCGCGATATTCATTACTTCTTGCTCCCGGCAGGTGGCTTCTCTTTCGCTTCAACGGTCGCCCCGGGTGTCAGACGCAGCTGGCCGTCCACCACTACGGTCTCACCCGGTGCCAGACCCTTCTCGATGACTGTTTCTTCGCCTGCCACAGTAGCAGATGTTACCTGCCGCATCTCCACCGTCGTATCCGGCCTCACCACATAGACAAACTCTCCCTCCTGGCTGGTCTGGATGGCATGGGTCGGAATGACCACGGCATTCTGACGGGAGGCGAGCGTTATGACCACGTCGGTAAACTGTCCCGGCCAGAGTTTGCGTGCCTTATTGGCGAAAACTCCCTTGAGCTTGATGGTGCCCGTGGCCGGATTCACGGCATTGTCCAGAAAACTGATGGTTCCGGTCTCGGTGCTTCCCGGTTCATTGGGGATAACGGCCTCGATCTTCAGTTGACTGGCCGCCATGGCCCGCTTTATTTCAGCAAGCCGTTTTTCGGGGAGGGAAAAGGTGACATAGATCGGGCTGAGCTGATTGATGGTCACTATAGGCAGATCGTTCGCCTTCACCAGGTTGCCGGTCTGCAGGGCAACCGTGCCGGTCCGGCCGGAGATCGGCGACCGGATGGAGCAATAACCGAGCTGGATTCTGGCGTTCTTGATGGCTGCCCGATCGGCAGCCAGGGTAGCCTCCAATGATTCGGCGTTTGAATGGAGCGACTCGTACTGGTCCCGGGTTACGATGCCGTCCTTCAGCAACCCTTCGTAACGGTTCGCCTGTTCCCGTGCGAATTTCGCCTGGGCCTGATCCTTGGCCAAGGTAGCCTCGCATTGGCTGAGCGTTGCCCGGAACGGCTCCGGGTCGATGCTGATCAGCAGGGCGCCCTTCTCCACGTCACTCCCTTCCGTGAAATGGATCCGCGCGATCTGGCCGCTTACCTGCGACTTTATGGCAACAGTGGTGTACGCCTCGATGTTGCCGATGGCCTTGATCTGGACCGGCACATCTTTTTGCATCGCCGGCGCCACCTTTACCGGCACCGGTGGTTTTACTTTAGGTTTCTCTTTCTTGGCCGTACAGGAGGAACAGCAAAGAAAAAGAGCGGTGATAATCAGTAGCAGGGGCGTTGGTTTCACGAGATTCTTCTTTCCTGATACACGTATGACAGCAAAATCGCAGTCTAAGTGTTTTGAGGTCGGTCGTCAATAGAGGACGTTAATTGACCATTGCTACGGGGGAGTTCCTTCATTTGCTGGGAAAATCATGTAACAGGACGTTCACTCAACTTTCTTGTCATACGGTTTTCCTGTCCAAACTCCGGTACTGGATCGCCTCGGAGATGTGGTTCTCACGGATGCCATCACTCCCGGCCAGGTCGGAGATATTTCTTGCAACCTTCAAGATGCGGGTCTAGGAGCGGGCGGAGAGGCCGAGACGGTCGGTAACGAGCTCCATCATTGGTGGCCGGCGGCGTTCGCTCGCAGAACTTCCGGATGAAGCGGTAGGGTACGTGGGCGTTTGCAGTGGACTTTGGTCCCCTTGAACCACTGGATATCGCGGGACATTCCACCCGATCCCTGCAGTATCACATCGGTATCCCGGTTATAGGCTCCCCTTGGCGTACGTCATTGCCATTTAGTCGTCCGCTCCGTGCACCGCCTGTTCTGCCAATTCTGGTGTGTCTTCCCTCGGGATTCCCGTCCTGAAGCGGATCTCGCGTTGCGGATACGGTATTTCGATACCGTGTTCGTTGAACTTATCGTTGATGGCGAAGTAAAGGGCACTGATGAGTGTTGCTTTCCTATGGGTGAGAGTTGTACTCCAGACCCTCAGTTCCAGGTTGAGTCCGTTGTCACCGAATTGGACAAACCTGACGGACGGGGGAGGGCCGGCGAGGACGTCCGGATTTTCCCGGGCAACCTCCTCCAGCAGCTCCACCACCTTTTTCAGATCGCTGTCGTAAGCGACGCTCACCGGAACCCGGAACCGGACATCTTTACCGGTGAGGCTCCAGTTCACCACGTTTTCCGTGATGAATTTGGTATTGGGGATAATGATCGCAATGTTGTCATTGGTCACCACTGTCGTGCTGCGGGCGTTGATCGCACTCACGTCCCCTTCGATATTCCCCACCTCGATCCGGTCACCGATCTGGATAGGACGTTCAATGAGGATGATCAGGCCGCTGACGAAGTTACTGACGATATTCTGGAGCCCGAACCCGACTCCGATTCCGACAGCGCCAGCCAGCACCTGGAAGGTGGTCAAGTTGATGCCGGCCGTCTGGAGGATGATGAGCACACCGATAACGATGACAGTGTAACGGATGATCGAGGCGAGCGCCTGGCGGGCTCCGAGCCTCATCTTGGTGAGGAGCTTTTCCACCAGCCATATTTTCAACTTCCCGGTAAGGTAGAAGAGAAGGAAAAGGAAAAACAGGAGATAGAGGATGGTCCAGAGGGTAAAGACAGTCGTTCCGGACTTGAAGAGTTCAAAGTCGAGAAGATTCTTCACCTCACCGAACCAGGACATGACTGTTTCCATGGAACACCTCTTTGTTCAGAAATGCCAGATATGGGGGATCAGCAAAGTCGCCAGCAGCCAGAACAGAATGTTGAGCGGCGTACCGACTCGGAGAAAATCGGCATACCTGAAGCGCCCGGGGCCGTATATGAGGGTGTTGACCTGGTGGCCGACCGGAGTCATGAAGGTTACCGAGCCGGCAAACGTCACCGCCATCAGGAGCGGCCGGGCATCGACCTTCAGCTCATGGGCCGTGGCAATGGCAATCGGCACCATGAGGACCGCTGTGGCCTTGTTCGACATGAGCTCGGTGAAAATTGAAGTCAGCAGGTAAAATACCGAGACGAGCGCCGTCGGTCCCCACACGCCGACGGTGTCCACAAGCAGGTTGGCGATCAGGACAGCGACTCCCGTTTTCTCCAGCGCCTTGCCCAGGGTGAGCACGCCGGCTATCAGGAAAATGACTTTCCAGTCAATAGCGGCATATGCCTCGTTCAGGGTCAAGCACCCGGTCAGCACCAGCAAGACTGCCCCGGCAACTGTGCCGACCATGATCGGCACGAGTCCCATGGCCGTACTGGCCACGATACCGCAGACGACGGCAATGGCAATGAGCATCCTGTCCTTGCGGAAGGTCTGCAGTCCCGCTTCGGAAACCACCACGAAGGCGTTCCGTTCCAGTAGGTCGTCGAGACGCTCCTGACTCACTTCGATGAGAAGGACATCGCCGGGATTGAGGATGGTAGTTTCCACGTTATCGCGCATGGTTGTACCGCGATGTCTTATGGCGTGGGCATTTGCTCCATATAAGGAGCGGAACCGCATCTGCTTCAGAGATTTTCCCACAAGGATGGAGTTGGGGGCGACAACCGCCTCCACCAACAGGCTCTTTTCCTTTTCCGCCCCCCCGGATTGCTGCGCCAACTCCGATTTAAGGGCGATCCCGTTCATGTCCTGCAGCTTGCTGATCTGGTCCACGCCACAGCGAACCCGCAACAGGTCCCCTTCCTGAAGCATGACCTCCGCCGGCGGAAGGAGCAGGCGGATCTTTCCCCGGTAAACCTCCAGGCTCTCGATTTCGAAGTCCTGGGCAAGCGGAGTTTCCTGGAGCATCTTGCCCAGAAACTCTGCGTCCGGCTGAATGACGATCTCGGTCAAATATTTCCCCTGCACGACCGTTTTCCTCAGTTCTTCTGCTTCCCGTTCCGGAATCAGCCGCACACCGATAATGAGCAGGTAGGTGACCCCCGCTCCGAACAGGACCAGACCGAGCTGGGCGAATTCAAACATCCCGAAGGGACGTTCGCCGTAGCGTTCGGCAAGTGAATTCACCAGGATGTTCGTAGAACTGCCGATAAGGGTACAAACCCCGCCAAACATTGAGGCGAAGGAGAGCGGCATCAGGAGCTTGGAAGGGCTTACTTTGATGTCATGGGCGATGCCGATGACGATGGGAATGAAGATGGCAACGACGGCGGTATGGTTGACAACCGCCGACAGCATTCCGACGGTCAGCATCAACACAGTGAGAGCCAGCCAGAAACTGCGCCGGCCGATCCGGGCAATTCCCCTGCCGGCAAAGTTAAGGGCACCGGTTTTGAACAATCCTGCACTCACCACGAACAGGGCGGCGATGGTGATGGTCGCACTGTTGCTGAAACCGGCGAGTCCTTCGCCCGGGGTGACGATTCCGCTCAGGAGAAGGATTGTCATGACGAGGATCGCCACCAAGTCGATCGGCAACTTCTCCGTCACGAACAGTAGGACCGTGATTGCTAAGAGAGCCAGCACGGCAAAGGTCATGATACTCATAAAATTCCCCTGAAGGCGCACCTGCCAGGAAACGAACGCATACATTGTAGTGCAAATTTGAGTTATTACAAATGGCGGGACTGTCCATCCCATTCTTCCGCAATCACTGCGGATCGGCAGGGTCAGGGAGATGTGCCGGCCGACTGACAGCAGCCGGTTTCATTTTTGCGGCGGGGCGGAAACCTCTTTCTCTAAACCGGGAGGGATTGCCTTGAAGAAGGCGTTCTTGATCATCTGGCCCATGATCTGCCAGTTGCTCATATGCGGTTTATTCAGGGAACCCGAGATATCAGCTTTTGTGGCAATTTCCTTTTGCGGAGTTCGTTCGAGGAGCTTGACGACCCCACTGATCATCATTTCATATATTTTCTGGGGAACCTTTTTATTTTTATCCGTGCGTCGGTCGTAGACCTTCATCTCTTTGAAGATCGGTTTGACGTACCCGGAAATCCGATCATCCTTGACGTGCAGTTCCGAATAAAAGGAAAAGGTTCCCGCCGTCACGTCAAAATTCGCATAGGCACGGAGCAGGTCGTTCATTGACGTCATCTGGGTTTCTTCTATCTTGACATCGAGGTCGAAGTTCGGGCCATTGTGGTCGGGGCGGAAATGGGCGGTCATCTTGGTGGCGCCGCTTCCCATGAATTTTCCCTTCAGCTCCGCTCTGGCGGGACCCTGCGAAAAGTTGTTGGAAAGATTGGAAAGGCTGAGATCGGTTTCGGCGAGGTAAACCCGGTATGGATTGCGGGCCGCTTCATTCACCAGGCCGACCGTGCACCGCGTGAACCGTAGCCGGTCGACGCTGAGCTGCATTTGGGATTTATTCACTTTCCGGGCTGCCCTGCCGATCTGTGCGACGCGTCTCGTTTCGGCGGCTGCAGTGCGGGGGGAATGGATGTAATCGATGGTCATCCCCTCGATTGCCAACTCCTTGAGGTGTGCCCTCTTTATGTGGGGGGCGTACTCGGCTTCGCCGGAAGCGGAGAACAGTCCTTTACGGATGGAGAGATTGGTGCGGGCGACAATCGACTTGAAATAGTCGAGCGGGACCTTCTCCAGCGTCACGCGGGCGTTGATGCCGGGGTAGGGCTCCGCGAGGAAATTGGCCTTGCCGTCGATGACTCCGTGCCCGGTGCCGAAAATTGCCGTTTCCAGGTGGAATGCGGAGGGATAAACCTTGTCCGGCAGACGGACGTTGCGGATATTCCCTGCTTTTAGGTTGAGGCGACTCAACCGGAGGGGCTTTTCCGGGTCCCGGTCTATGTAGGTGATGGTGGCGTCATGGATTGTCAGGTCGTTGATCTTGAGTGGATAAATGGCTTCGACCGCCTGCTGCCAACCCTGTTGCTTGAGCGGCACATTACTGGCAGCCTCCTGGCTCAGTTGCTGCAGATTGACATGGACTTCAGGCCGGTCGATCCTGAATTCTGCCACGAGTCGTCCTGCGAGGGTTTCATGCCAGTTGATGCTCGCGTGGAGGACCGGGAAATAGGCGACAGGAGGATCCGGATGGGCCAGTTGGGAAACGGTCAGCCCTTTAAGGGTCAGTGAAAATCCGACCAGCTGAAAATGGAGTTTCGGCAGCTGGACAGAATACCCTTTCAGACTGCTGTTCATCCTGCTTTCCATAGATCGGCGGAGCGGTTCGTCCAGAAAATAAGAAATGATAAAGAGGATGGAGATAAGGAGGGCACATATGCAGATGCCCCAACGGACCGCTTTCGGGATTGATCCGAATTGCTTCCTCAACCACGGGAGTGCTTTCCTGCCGTGATGATTCCCTTCCTGTCGCTGCATCATTATTAGGCCCTATCGCGTAAAGCTGGGGCAGCTGGACTTTGACAGCATGGGTTCTACTACTTCATTAAGGTTTTCGTCATCCGTATATTCAGAATCGGTAGCCGATGCCGCCCATAAAGATGTCGGAGTCCCGGTTGTAGCTCGTGATGACCCGGTCAAAGATGGCTCGTATGTGCCAGTGCTCGCTGAGCCGGTAGCTGCCTGTTATCGACGCGATTTCGGCCACGAAAGCGTTGCTGTTACGCCCCTGTTCGTGATCACCGCGGCGTTGATCGATGGCGAAGTACGGACCGAAGCCGACACCGAGGGCGATCCGGTCATGCAGGAAGGGCTTCGCCAGCCAGAGCTGGGTGGTTAATCCGTACCGGTCGATCAGGTCGCTTCTCCCTTCGTAGCGGGCCCCTGCTGTCAACTCCACGAAGCGCCAGAGACCACGCCGGTATTCGAGCGCAACGGCACGCGAATGTCCCGGCCCGGAGATATTCACGATCGTTTCGCCGCCAAGTACCGTCAGTTCGTTTTCAGTGGTCCTTTCTGTCAGATGGGTCCCTTTCACGTCAGGCCCTTTTGAAGGTGGGGCATCGAGCTGGTAGCCGATGCCGGCAAGCGCTGTCAGGGTGTCGAAACTCTGGCCGCCCCTGACCCAGTAGCCTTGCAGCTGGCAAAACCAGCGGCTCTTGGTATACCAAGTCGCCGCTACGTTGGCCATGGTTCCCCAGCCGTGAAAGTCCTGGGAGGGCCCGGGGCCGGGGGGATGGATCGTGTCGTAATAGAATATGCCGCCGCCTCCAGCGGCCAGCGAAAGCTGCTTGTCGAACAGATTGGTGCGGACCCAGAGATTGGCGGCATGGCCGTCACGGTGGTGCGAGATGAAGTGTCCCTGATTCACGTACGCGAGTGAATACGCGAAATGTTCGCCAAGTCCCTCCATATACTGGACTTGCCATGCGTAGGTTTTCTCGATCGGGTTATTTGTCCACCCATAACCGCCGAGCACACTGATTTCCCCGGCAAAGGCCGGACAGGCCAAAAGAACGAGCATAATCGATACAACGGCACGGCGCATAGCGACCTCCCGCTTTTATTGTTTTGGTTTAATTTAAACGGATACCACAGGAGGGTTAGTTGTCAATTGGACCGGATGCGTTGACACGTCAGTCTTCTCGCTACACCCGCCCTTTCATGTCTTTCTGTCCAAACTCCGGTACTGGATCGCCTCGGAGATGTGGTTCTCCCGGATGCCGTCGCTCCCCGCCAGGTCAGCGGTGGTGCGCCTTATTGGCTATTCCTTGGAGCTTAAGGAACAGCGGGTAATTGCGCCCAATCGCAAATCGAACTGGCCGGCAATTTCGCATTGCCATAAACAGTGCCAGCACCGCCCCACATGGGCTTGCCGCGCATGTTGTACATGGGGGAGTAGGTGTAATTGCCATCGGTATCGGCCTGGTTCCTGACTCCCATACCGGTTTCAGGAGTGGCTATAGTGCCGGTTCCTCCCGTCCAGCCATCATTCGGGTCGATAAGCACCAAATCCCGCATCGAACTGTACTGCAGCGTATAGTCTGTGAGGACGAACCCCAGGCGCTTGAAGGTGGCAGGGGCAACAGGTCCGGACTCGAACAGGGTATAGTCACCTGCTGATGCCGTGGTCGGGTTGACCGTTGACGTCAGCTTGTAGTAAATGTTTGTAAAATCGTGTCTGAAGGTGTCGGTGTCGTCGTCAATGTCGTTGCGGTTCCCCAACTGGTCAGCCAGGACAATCGTTGCCGGGTCGCCCGCCGGATACCATTGATTGTTGATACACACAAAATCGGTGTTGTTGAAGATATCCACGGGTGTTGGTTCGGAGATGTCGCGGTAACCAATGGCGAGAGGCTTGGAAGTGGCAGGATCGGTGTAAATGACATTGAGATGCAGGTCAGTGGACCTGACGGAAAGCGGTACCTGTGAAAGATCGAAGACCAGTTCTACCGGTGTTCCAAGTGGAAGTGTGTTGACGCCGTTTTTCTCTGCCACCCTGATGACGTAAGTCATTGCATTTGCTGGTTCGGTGCCTACGGGAAGCGACTGGAACGGATCATCTTCCGTTTCGCGGTACTCAAGCGCCAGCGTAAAGCTCCCCCCGGAAAGCCCTCCTGTAATGTCCGCCTGGGCGGTCACTTTCAGCTCGTTGAATGTGGAGCCCAGTGTACTGTCAGCGGTTTTAGCATAGATACCGGTTGATGGAAGAGAAAGCGCAAAGTCGGTGTAGATACCGTCAATGGACGTAAGAGGGCTGGCGGCTACGGCGCCTTCTTCGTTGCCGAGCTTACCCTTGAAAACGAGCTGCATGCTGATGTCACCGAAGAAGAACGGCAGGGGATCATTGGAGAAGTCGAAAGTGAGTTCCTGCGAGGTAGTGAGATCAACATTCAGGGGTGCTGAAACTTTGTAGGTATAGTCAGAAATGTTGGTTCCATCCGGAGGATAGTTCAGCTGGGATTTGTTACCACCCAAAGGCAATTCGGAAAGCTCCTTATAGCGGATGACCAGCCTTCCTTCACCGGATCCCATACTTTCCCCGGCGGTATCGTTCTGGGCTCTAACCTTTACGGAACGGAACGTGATGTCGCCTTGATTTGTTGTGATTTTGATTCTGCCACGGAAGAAGTAATCGAGCAGAGCCGCAGAGTAGCCGGCGGCACGAGGAAGAAGCTTCTGCATGTAATCGAGGTAAATTCTGTCGTCTTCCAGCGTGTATCCCTTTGTTTTGCCGAATACCAGATATTTGTTGAATACAATTGTTTGGGCAAGATGATCTGCCTCCTCACTGGCAACAAAGGTTTTAATTTCTTTCGTTATAGGGTCAGTTTCATTGTATTCCATGACGTTTGAATGCGCAGGGTGGGGGGCATCTGTGAAAATAGTATTAAAACTGAAAAAGTTTGCGTTACTGTACTCAGCAAGCCCGATGCTATTATTAAGGGTTACAGAGGGATCCGTACCGCCGTATTTTTCCATGTCAAATAGGTTGACAATGGGAACAGGTGCATTCAAGAAATGGCTGGTTTGTTGTAGAAGGGTCGGGTCAACGGAAGAAAATGGTGGCGAAATAAGAGAATTAAATCTTGGCCAGTATGGATTTTTCCCATTGCTTGCAATCTTTTCCACGAAGTTTTCAATGGTATAGTTCAAGATATGAGCGGTATCTCTCGTGTGTTCAGGTACGCTCATGTCTTGCATCAGGTGCATGACCTGTCCAGCCGCTTGGAATGCATGGGCAAGATTTTGTTCATGTGTCGTTTTGTCGCAAGAGGTGAGCGCCGTATAAAAATATGAACGGGCATCACACCAAGAAAAATTGCCGCCCGGGGATTGTTGCTCTGCTTCCATCTGTGCCCATAACGGTGCAGGCTTACCCTTATACACTCCGAGTACAGTAAGACCACTAAAACCAGCATTTGAGATCGGTTCATAAAAGTGATTCACTGACCGGGTAAAAGGAGTATCTTCCTGTTCACCAGCATTTTTAAATAAATCTATGATCTTAAGGCCATAGACTGGTTGTTCTGGATCAGAATAACCAAGCACATTTTGAAGATAGTCTTTCAGGTATGAAGCGTTGAATCCAGTGGAAACAACTGCTTTATTCAGGGCCTTGTGTGTATTGGCTTTATAACACATTCCGCTCTGTACGTAACATAGTACAAATATTACACAAAACAACGTGCTATAAACCCTCATTGTTGATTACCTCGTATCAAATTAAGTAATGTTATTTCGTCATGTTCCAACTTTTTTGATATAGGTAGTTGTTTTATATATTCTAATGGCAAATAAAATTCACCCAGACTATTTGATCTATCCTCATAACTTGTAATTTTGGGCAGCAAAATAGTTCCTGATACATCGAAACGATACTTTATTTTTTTATTCCAGATAGGGTTTCTCTCAACAACTGCATCATCTTTTCCAGAGAACATGTCTTCAAGAACCGACCACCCATAACAAAGATACCCTGGTTTGAATATAAGGAAGCTGACATCATAGCTCCACGAAAACGGTTGGATAATAGTGATGTAGGAAGGAAATACAAATCTTCCGTCCTTGTCTGTTAGTGTCTCTTTTACATGGATAACACTACTCTTTGGCTCGACAGGAGGAGCAAACGTCTCCTTCTCGTACTTGGCGATCACGACCGCACCTTCAATAGGCTGGCCGGTATCAATGTCTACGACCCTTCCGCGGTACTCCGGTTTGTGATAAATGAGCCAGGAGGCATGGCAGGTCGAAGAGCAAACAATAAACAATATAATCATCGACAAAATGTATTTAAGTTTCATTCACTATCCTCCTCAATAACTGCGTATGCGCCAAAGTCCGTTTTCATCCCTCACGAAAACAATATCGTAGGCGTGACGTTTCCCCTCTTCGAGGGTTGTCAGTTTGTATCTTGCAATATTGCTTTCAATGTTCATGGTGGTTAACGATTGGTAGGTTGCCAGAATATTCGGTAACAGTGGCCCAAGCTCATCAAAAATGGCTTGATATTTTTGTTGAGTTGCTGACAGAAAATTGGTGAGAGCCGCAGAGATGTTGCCTGTAGAAAGTAGAGCATTAACAGTACTCCATTTATTTCTAAGCAAATTGTCCAAATGAGTCTTTGGTTCCACCACCACCATCAAGCTATCACTATACCCCTGCCCATCAGGCCCTGTTGCCTTGGCGGTAATGGTATAGATCCCTTCTACCTCCAATGTAGCACTGAACTCTGTTGACTCAGTTCCAGGCACAAGCGAAACAGAAACGGGGCCGCTGATGCCAATATTCGGATTGGTGATGGTAAAGCTGCCATCCAGGCGGATGCTGATATCCAGAGGTCCTGTGCCGAAATCGGTATTGCTCGTGACACGGAGATAGTGTCCTGCCTGGGCGATGACGTTTCTGGTTACAGCCTGAGTAAGCCCGTTGGCATCGGTGGCCTTGATATCGAGGGTATTGGCGCCTTCCTGGAGGGGAACATGATTGGCGATAAAACGGCTGCCGGTAGTAATGGCCGGGATGCCGTTGACCATGATGCCTGTTTCCGCGCCGGTGGAGTTGATGACGGTTCCTGTGACGGTCACATCCGGCCCGGTAATTGTCGTCCCTTCTGGGGGTGAATCGACAGACAGGGAGAGGTTCGGTGTCACCCCTACGATGTTGCCAATACCCCTCGTCAGCTCGGCAAACCGGCCTGCCCAGGCGCTGCGCAGGGTTTCGATAGCGGTTACCGCCGTTGTCGGATCATCGCCCGGTCTGACCAGCAGGACAAAGCTGACATTGAACTGTTTGGGGGAAGTTGCGCTACCCGGTACGCGCTCCCCATCGGCAACGATGATGTCGTCAATGGTTACCGCCTTTGCCGTACCACTGATCGTTACTCCCACCTGCGGTAGCTTCGTCCTGTCGATGGCTGGATTGTCAATCAAGAGCATCGGTGGCACCTGCTCTTTCGGGATCATGCCCATCAGGTACAGATCGAGCGGACTGAAACCGCTCATGGTGGCGGTGGCCGTGAATGTGCCATTGCTGTTGTCCCGCCAGCCGTTGCCGTACATGAGCGAGCCTTTTGTGTCCAGGAGGTAGCTCCAATGTGCTGCGTCGCGACCCAACAGGGCGTCGTTCATGCTCCCGTCTGAATTTCTGAACCGCACATATGTCCCGTAACGGTGCATGAATTCATGGTTAAGTGTGATGATGGTTTCGTCAAGCTTCGGCCCGTAGGGGGTTGCCGCGAGCGTCGTCACATTTCCCAGATCGATGGTGCCGTGGAGTTTCCCGTCGCTCCCGAATGAGGCAGTGTTGTCGAAGATGGCCTGCCCTATCCCTTGCGTGTCGTTCTTCACGGCAAGGTAGAAACCTTTTGCTTCCGTTTCGGGCATGGAATAGTCGAAGCTGGAAAGGAGTACGAGAAAATCACAACTGTCGGGATGGGTGCGGAAGTACTCTTTGGCAATCTCTTGTCGAGGAAGGGGATTCATGGTCCCGTCCGCATTGTTGATGTTGTAGTTCCCGGTTACCTCCATCACCGTCACGTTGCCGGAATCTCCTAGCGTCTTGGCGGTGAAGAGCGGGGCAGTAAAGGTGTAATCACCGGATGTGGCGCCAAAGCCATACGCGTTTACGGAAGAAACCCGGAAATGGTAGGTTGTGCCCGGTTTCAAGGATTTCAAAGCTATGCTATGCATCGCCACCAGGACGTCATCGGCCACCGTCGTACCATAGGTGGACGTCTCTCCGTATTCCACCTTGCTGGTGCCCTGCTGATCCGTTGCCCAACCAATCACCGTCGTGTCCACAGTTGAAGGGGTTACCGTTATGGAAGCGATAACCGGAAGGAGCGGGCTGAGGGTAGCACTGGCGTATGCGGAATTCCCCGTCGGAGACTGGGCAAATGAGTAAGTCCCATATCCTGCCTTCGCTATCGTTCCGGAGAAAGCGCCTTTTATCCCATATATCCAGTAACGGCCACTGCTGTTTGTCAGAACGCTCTGCGTTACCCCCAGTGAGTCAGTGACCGTAACTGTGGCACCTTCAAGATCTCGTCCAGAAGCATTTACAGAACCCTGCAGTGTCACCGTATTCGAGATCACACTGACAGAAACGGTTTTCGAGTCAACATACTGTTCCCCCATCGCCGTCACATAAATCTCATTATAGCCTCCCGTCAGAGGAAGTGACACGGTGAAGGTTCTGTCTGGCACGTTCATGGTGAATGAGGCATATGCGGCATATGCGGCATATGGGTTCCATACGTGGACCGAAGTGCAATGCTCGTTGACCGTACCCGTGACGGTTACATACCCCTCCTCGATCACTGTGCCAGGTAGGGGGGATGTGATGGTAGCGACTGCCGAGTGCCTGGACAGGTTAATGTTGGTAACAGCAGCTTCACCGCTTTGCAGAGCACCGGTTACGACCTTGGTGTCATAATACGTCGCCTCGTACGTAGCAGTGTATGGGCCGTTGGAAAGCCCTGAGAAGCTGAAATGCCCAGCAGAATCGGTGAATGCTGAATGGCTGGCATTAATCCCGTCTACCAGCGTAACCTTCACCCCTTGTAGCAATGCATAGTCATAGTTATAGTTACGAACGGTTCCCTGCAGGGTTGCAGGCAAAGCCTTATCCAAAGCTTTCCCGACCGTTAAAGCCTGGCCTGGTGCCAGTGAGCCATTACTGGAGTTTGGAATCAGTCCGGGTTTTTCGAACGTTATAGTGTAGTCGGACGCGGGAATAGCAGGAAACGTGTAGTTTCCATTGGTGTCAGTGACGGTAGAATACGATCCTTCGAAGGTCACGAAGAACTGATCCGTCAGAAGGGCTGACGGATACATCCCGCCGGAAAGATATTCCATGTTTGAAAGGCTTGAAATTTTCACCGTGACCGAATGGTCAGCGTCGTACTTGGACTGCTGTTCAGACGGCGTCCTGATCCTGAAGCTTGTGTCATCTCCGTTTCCGCGAAAATACCCGTCAGCCCCCGAAGCGTCGACCACGGTGGAGGTGTACGACCAGGAACCTTCATCCGGATACAGTATGCCGGCCCTCAAGCTGACGAAGTTTCCTCCACACATCGTGCTGGTGGTGGTTGATGGATGAGTAGAAACATCTTCTGAGCCGTCGACATAGGTCTTAAATGCAAGGGAGGTTGAAAGCTCGGTCCACACCCCATTCAACCTCTGATATGCCTTCCCCTTCCGATAGTTGTCGCTGTTAATCCATCCGAGTTTGTACAGATTTCTGGAGTCCCCGATAATCCACGCACTACTTTCTGAAAAGGTGCCGTTGATCTCCAGATAGTACTCATCTCCAGCCGTGACCATTGGGGGATTGGGGAAAATGAAATCGATCCACGTGCTCCCTTGAGAGCGGATGGCATTAAGATCCACATATTCGCTGATTGCAAGATGGCTACCCCTGTCTCCTCCGAGACTGCTTTTTAGTAATAGATGAACTTCACCCGTGGTCTTCTCGGTAAACCAGGCTGAGTCTATACTTACCTTGGTAAGCCTTCCGGTTTTTGCTGCAGTGAAACGCTGAGCCAGGTACTCGTTGTGGTTTTGGATTGCGCCGACCCCGTTCCAGTTTAGGGTGAACGGTCCGTCAGTATCGAGGGGGCTCTGCACCTTGAAGATTATATTGTTGTCGCATGAGAACTTGTTTCCGTCGTTGTGTGTCATCAGGAGGTAATCGGACAGCAGTAATGGAGGAGCGGGGTAAGAACAGGTAGCTGTCATGTCTGCCGCTTTGATTCCGGAAAGGGTGAGTGTCACTACCGCACCCGAAACCGGTTCACCCGTGGCAAGGTCGGTGACCTTCCCGTCTATCGAGCCGAATGCGTCCAGCTGTGCATCCCGCGTGGTGGCCTGCTCCCTGGCAAGGGTTCCCCTCGCTACAAAGGGGGAGTGATTTTCCTTGGTGAACCGTGCCGTGAACTCTCCCGGAGCCAGTCCGCCGATTGAATACCTCCCTCCGGAGTCTGTTACGGCAGTATGCGAGGTGACAACATCCTTTACCTCGACGGCTACGTTACTCACGGGAAGGAGCGTGACGGAATCGGTTACCGTGCCGGAAAGGGTAACGGGTGAGGCTGTCGAACCGACTAGAGCAACCCGGAGAAGGGGTGTACTGTGGTCGTTGGAGGGAATCTGTATTTCCGAGACGAAATCCCCTAAAGATTTCGGAGCATACTCGATGCCGATAGAGCAGTTGCTTGATGTCAATGTATTTCCCGAGCAGGTGTCATGCGTGATTCGAAATGGTGCCGTTGGTTGCGTAACCGTACCAATTACAAGAGAGCCGGTTCCCTTGTTTGATACAAATACAGAAATTGACGTCGGCCACGGGGTAATATCGACCGGTCCGAAATCAACGGCAGACTTGTCCGCAGAGATTTGCCAGAAATCGATGCCTCCAGCAGCCTTCGACTCAAAGGCAGCCTCAGAGACATCCACCCAGTTCTGCTCTGTCGTAAGCCTCACCTTCAGAAAGCCAAACCCCTTCATCGAGGTGAGCAGCGGGCTCAGGTCGATTGTGTTCCATCCGACAGTCATGCTCGCATCAACATACACGCCGGTCTGAACGGTTGTCCCGTCAGCTGCATAGGCATAGACCCTCACCGTTTGGGTCATACTCCCAAGAGAGGTAGCGTTGATTCTCAAGCGATATGAAGCCAGTTGCCCCGCCTCGACTGCACTGAGAAGATCCAGAACATCATAACCGCGTTTTCCCTTCTGTATACGAATTGCCTGAGTATAGACTCCGTCCTTCATGAGAGCAGACACGTCGGTGGAACTGGTTTCCGTTGTGGTGCTGCGGCTGAGACCGGTACTTGACGTCGCCGTTTTTACCAGATCTATGTTGGCATCGCAGGCATCTCCGACGCCATCAGCGTCTAAATCGCTCTGGCGAGGGTTGTAGACCTGCGGACAGTTGTCCAAAGGGTCAGCGATCCCGTCACCGTCCGTATCGGCATATACATCTATGAAATTAGTGGCCGATTTAGTATACGTTTGGCCACTTGCATCAGTCACCTTAAGAGATACTGTGTACTTCCCGATGGTAGTGAAGGTATGAGCGGGACTTTGTTCGTTAGAGTCAATGATGCCGTCATTGTCAAAATCCCACTCCCAGGCAACTATCGTCTGCCCGTCTGCAACTGCTGTTTTGTCGGTAAAATTGACGCTGACCGGTTCCTTCCCGCTTCGGATGTCCGCAGAAAAATTAGGAGTGGTGTCTGTTATCGTTCTCAGGTACAGGACCGATGTCAGTCCGTCGGAAGACTGCATGGAAACACCAATATCCGCCGTTCCCCTCTGAGCAAGGTTATGACTGCTCCACCTGGTTGTGAAAGCTGTCCCCTTGACGTCCCCCGGTGAAGGGTCTACCCGCAGATATACAGGTGTGTCAAAGTCTTTTTTCATGTAGCTCACGCCATTGGCATCATTAGCGGCATAGTATGGCGTATTGTTTGAGAGGAGGAGGACACCTGGCGAACATGGCTCTGCGGTTTCCACATAGTTCCATCCTGTATCCCATGGCATGGTGCTTTCATGGAGATATCTCCCATATTTGTTGGTGCTGCTGTTACAAGTTGCCAGCCTTACATCACCGTTGTCGTGGATAACAAAAGAAAATGCTCCAGACTTGTCAGTGGAGCTAAAGGTAGAAGGGTTGTTTCCGTCACCCTTGTAAATATTGCTGTCAGTTACAATGACAGGGATCTCATCTGGTCCAACCTCGATGCCTACCACTGTTGGCCCGGTTCCATCCTCCTTTGGCCAAACCACGGTGTTGTTCCATACGCCGTTTACCTTGTTGGCGTAGCTTATGGCACTAATCCTCGTCTTTCTGACCAGTTCGTAGGTAGTATAGACAACGTGAGGGACATCGTTCTTGTCAATGGCGATTTGCAATTTGCCGGAACTGTAAGTGCTGGAAATCACATCGCCTGTCCCCCAAAAGTTGCCACCGTTTTTACTGTCGGCTGTGTAGAAAGGGACGTCTATCGGGCAGTAAAAATCGTTCAACGTTGCCAGGTGGATGATATCTCTGCTGTCTATGGCCAAACTGAACTGAACGCTGTTCCCTTTAAAAATCCAGCTGAAGGGATAGAAGTTCGGGAGTCGCTGCCACGATACTCCGTCTATGGAGGTAAAAGGTGTAAGGTAGTAGTAACCATATGCATCTGTTGTTACGACGAAGTAGTAAAGTCGATCCGTCGAAGTTCTTATAATCTGATGCTTATCGGAAATGGGGTTGCTGTTTGTAACCTGCGCAACAACGACGCCCCCATAGGATTCCCTCACATAGACGGCACTTAAGATGACAAGCGTGACCATTACAATGGCCACTTTCACGATTCTTGTGCTGTTTTTCAGCACGCGTAACCGTGCCATGCACTCATTTAGAAGCATCTTCCCCTCCGGTAGTGAAAGGTGTCCTGCTACTGGTGGTTCTCACGTCTTTCTGTCCAAACTCCGGTACTGGATTGCCTCGGAGATGTGGTTCTCCTTGATGCCGTCGCTCCCCGCCAGGTCGGCGATGGTGCGGGCGACCTTGAGGATGCGGGTGTAGGAGCGGGCGGATAGGCCGAGCCGGTCGGTGACGAGTTCCATCATCCGGTGACCGGCGGCGTCCGGCTCGCAGAACTTCCGGATGAAGCGGGGGGGCATGTGGGCGTTGCAGTGGACTTTTGTTCCCTTGAACCGCTCCCGCTGTATATCCCGGGAGCGTTCCACCCGCTCCCGGATCGCCGTGGAGCTTTCTCCTTCGCGCCGGTCGGCGAGCTCGCTGTATTTTACCGCCGGGACCTCGATGTGGATGTCGATCCGGTCCAGAAGCGGCCCGGAGATGCGGGAGCGGTAGCGCTGGATCATGATGGGTGTGCAGGAGCACTGGTGCTGGGGATCGCCGCTGTATCCGCAGTGGCAGGGATTCATGGCGGAGACGAGCATGAGGCGGGACGGGTAGGTGATGGACATGAGGGCCCGGGAGATGGTGACCCGGCCATCCTCCAGGGGCTGGCGCAGGACCTCCAGGACGTGTTTCTTGAATTCGGGGAGTTCATCGAGAAAGAGGACGCCGTTGTGGGAGAGGGAGACCTCCCCCGGTCGGGGGGTATTGCCGCTGTCATTTTGTATAAATAATGCTACTAGTATTCCTGATGCAAAAAGGTTAATAAAACAGGGTCTTAGTCATTTTGTTTGGTTTTATACCGATCCATTAAAATTTATCATAAATAATGCAAATATTGCCATACATAATGCAACTAGATGAATATTGGTGTAATATATTGAAACACCCTGTGAAGCTAAAGAAGCCGGATTGGGAGATTTTCTTCCAACACCTCTGTTAATCTTTTATGGACATCAAATGCCAGTAAGAAAAATCCCCAAAAGCTACCGCTCGGTAACTGGTTACTTTCCGAGTATCAAAAATGGCCGCAGTATTGCCTACGAATCCAAGTTGGAGCGTGATTTCTTTCTCATGCTGGAGTTTGACCGGGCTGTAGTCGGTTACGAGGAGCAACCATTCCACATTCTGGGTACCTTTGATGGTAAAAAATTCAAGTATACGCCAGACTGTCTTGTCTCATACGCAGCTGGGCAACCTCTCCTTATCGCGGAAGTTAAGTTCTTAAAGGAGCTTGAAGAGAAAGCAGATGAGTTCCGTCCAAAATTCGACAGGGCGGAAGATTATGCAAGGCAGAACGGCATGGAGTTCAGAGTGTTTACCGAAAGTGATATTCGGGGTGATTTTCTGGATAACTGTAAAATTCTCTATGGTTTCGCACGACCACCTGGCAATCTTGTTGACCACGCTGAAAGGATCAGGATGACAGCCGTCAATGCGGGCGAGATTGAATTTGGAAGGCTACTTGAGATTCTGTCTTCGGATAAGATGACAAGGGCGGTCATAATGCCGGTTGTTTGGCATCTCATATTCAGAGGCGATTTGGTTATTGCCGACATGTATAAACCGATCAACAACAACAGCATTCTGAGGACAGCAAATGGGAATACGCACTCTTAAATCTGGCGAAGAATTAATCCTTGAAGGGACACGTTATAAGATACTCAACCCTCCCGACCTTATGAATCTTTCGCTACGTAACGTTACTACTGGCGAAGTCCGAATCATTTCGATTTCCGACTTGCCGATACTTATGAAAGATGAAGGTCGTCCTTCCTTACCGCCGGCCAACGATCTTCCCCCTGAACAGATGGCAGTGGCGAAGAAGCGTTTAGATATCATTGCGCCTCTCCTCGTGCCCGGCAGAACGAAACGAGAGGTTACGGAAAGAGCGAAGACTTTCGGTTTTGACGGGGTGACCCTTTATCGGTGGATCAGGAAATTTGAGCGAACAAGGCAGTTAAGCTCTCTCGCCCCAGCATTCGAGACTAGAGGTGGACCGGGAAAGTCTCGTATCGACTCTCATGTGGAAGCGATACTCCAAAAGGTAATTGAGGAAGAGTTCCTTACCCGGCAGAAGAAAAAGGTGAGCAAGGTCTGCAGTGAAGTGGAGATGCGCTGCTTTCGAGCTGGTGTGCCGGCTCCGCATCCATCAACTGTCCGTAGAAGGATTGAGGCACTGCCCCGAAATGACGTGGTGAAACGCCGGGAGGGAAGTAAAAAAAGCTCTAGGCTTTTCCAGAGCGTAGAAGGTTCGTTTCCTGAAGGAAAACATCCGCTGGATGCCATTCAGATCGATCATACAATTCTTGATGTAATCCTCGTCGACGAGATTTACCGGAAGCCCATCGGCCGTCCTCACATCACGGTGGGGATAGACATCTGCACTCGAATGGTGTACGGCTTCTGCCTGTCTCTCGATAAGCCCGGCTTCTTTGCTGTGGGGCAGTCGCTTTACATGGGCATGATCCCAAAAGATGCTTTTCTCAGAAAAATGGGAATCAATTCGCCGTGGGAGATATTTGGGCTTCCGAAAATCATTTTCGCGGACAATGCAGGAGAGTTTCGTTGCGACGATATGAAGGCATTCTGTGAGGAGTACGGTATTGAGATATCCTGGAGACCAGTTGCCCGTCCGCAATTCGGAGGCCATATAGAGCGCCTTATCGGCAACCTTAATAGTGCGATTCATACCCTCCCTGGAACAACTTTTTCTAACATTGCAGTCAAAGGAGATTACAAGTCGGATGCGGAGGCTGTTTTTACCATCTCGGAACTTGAAGAATGGTTTACCAGATACTTTGTAGAGATATACCACAACAAGGTTCACTCGACACTTGGTATGACACCACGGCAGAAATACGAGCTGGAGATACTCGGCAGTGAGACTATGCCTGGCATGGGCTTGCCTTCCATGGTTGAGGACGAGGAACGTCTGAGGGTATCGCTGCTGCCTTCGGTTCAGCGGACGGTGCAGCCGCACGGGGTGGTGATCGACGAGGTGTTCTACTTCCATGATGTATTGCGAAAATATATCAAGCTCCGCGAGCGGGGAAGCAAAAAAGGTAAGCTTTTCACATTCAGGCAGGACCCGCGAGATATCAGCAAGATATATTTCTACGACGAGGCGTTACGCCAGTATTTCACAATTCCGTACCGCAATATCGGCCTTCCGCCCATTTCAGTCTGGGAACTTCGCAAGGTCAAGCGGTGGCTGACTGACCAGGGAATAGCCAAGCCAAACGAGCATCAGATCTTTCAGGCGTGTGAGAGGTTGAGACAGATTGAGAAGGAGTCGGCGGAGAAGACCAAGCTTGCGAGGCGGAGTATCGAAGCGAGGAAACGGCGAGAATCGACCCACAAAGAAAGCCAGAAGGCAAACAAAACGCAGCCTATGGTGGGAACTCTTCCAGGCAAAACCGGCGTGAGTGCCATACTTGACTCGCAGTTGGATGATATTTTCAGGGATGTGAAGCCTTTTGAGGGAATTGAGGTGGTGCAACCGAAGAAGGAGGACAAATGAGAGCGGCTGATTATGAACATATGGACCTACTCCTACCTGAAACTAAGGAAATGCTCGATTCTAACGGCGATGACCGGATCGAATATCTCAGAACTGATAAATGGATTCCTTACCCAAGGGCGAACCAGATCTTGAAAAAGATCGAGGAGCTCCTCAAGGAACCAACCAAGACCAGGATGTCAAATCTGCTCATTGTCGGTGAAAGCAATAATGGGAAGACGAGCCTAGTCAAGAAATTTTGGCGCAGTCACCCCCCGTCCGATGGGCTTTATGAAGATGCTTATCCGGTTATGTACGTTCAGGCTCCGCCCGTGCCGGACGAGCGTAGGTTCTACGATGCCATATTGACCGTCCTCCTTGTTCCGTTTCGTCATCGGGATGCCCCATCGCAGAAAATCGCGGATATTAGCTATTACTTCAACAAGATCGGTACGAGAATGCTGATAGTGGACGAGATCCACAACATCCTGAGTGGGTCAGTGCCCAAGCAAAGGGCTTTTATGAACGCCTTGAAGAATCTGGGTAACCAGTTGGCCATCCCGATTGTACTGGTTGGGACGAAGGATGCTCTCATGGCTACCAACACCGATATGCAGATCAGTAGCCGGTTTAAACCCGAACACCTTCCCGTCTGGCGGCTAGATAGGGAATTCGTCCAGCTCTTGGCAAGCATAGAAACGACTTTGCCGCTCAGGAAGCCTTCTGATCTGGCCACAAAAGAGCTAGCACAGGAGATCTACCGCCTCTCGGAAGGTTACATCGGTGAGATCGTTGCAGTTATTGGCGAAGCGGCGGTTGTTGCAATCCAGAGCGGGTCGGAGCGCATTACAACGAAAGAGATAAAGGAAAGCGGTTTTATTCCGCCATCAAAACGGAGGGTGATCACTGAACTCGAAAGCGGATGACAGGCCGATCTTCAAGATAGGGCAAAGACCATATGGAGAGGCAAAATTCCCCCTGAAGCTGAGGCCGTTGGATGATGAACTCCTCAGCTCCTGGCTTGTCCGTATAGCTGTCGAACATCGGACTATGCCCTGCACGTTTACCAATCTCTACCTTCCGGATACCCGTAACAAGCTTTGGGCCAATGATGTTGATCTTCAGGCTGAAGAAGAACTCCTCCAAACTCTTTCCTTCAAAAGTTCTATTCCAGCCGAAACTCTCCGCTCGATGACCCTGAAGAGTTACGAGGGCTATCTTTTCGAACGACTCTACCCAATGTGCGGAGGTACACCGTTCATGCTACCGATGGGGATGCGAGGTCGGCAAAGTAGATTGCCTGGTCTTCGTTTCTGCCCACGTTGTCTGCAGGAAGAAGAAAGGCCGTACTTCCGAAAGAAGTGGCGGCTTTCATTTTCAACTGCCTGTCTGCGACACATGTGCTTTCTCCAGGAAAGGTGCCCAATCTGCCAAGCTCCAGTCAACATTTACCGTAAGCCTTTGGGTATTGAATCCCCATGTTCATATAAATGCGGATGCCATTACAGGAATGTCGATGTTGAACTGATTGACAGTGATTCATACGGCCTGAAAGCGCTTTCACGCATGTACAATATCCTGGACAACGGATTCGTAATGCTCGGCGACAGCCCTGTACACTCCTTCCTTTTCTTCAGTGTTATTCATCAACTTTCCAAGGTAGTTTATTTTTGGGACAGGACCAAGGGATTCCTTGACCAAGAGGTCATGAAAAGCTGTATAGAAGGGCTTGACTGGCAGGTCAAAGCTGCCACTTTGGAAGAAGTACGGCTAAAAGAGCAGTATCTGCTCTTCTCCGGGCTGATGCGTATTTTCGATGATTATCCCAACAGGTTGGTGGAATACTGTCGGCGGAATGGGTTGGGCAAGACTGAGTTGGTGAAGGACTTACGCATGGTGCCTTTCTGGTATTCCAGGATAGTGGATCAATTCGATCGATCATTCTGCAGGTGAGAGGGGGAAACCCGGCGATAAATAATATCGCCAAAAATTTTTGCGAAATTACGCATGAGAATTATATTTCTGAAGATATCGGAGTTTATTGCCAAAGTCCGTCTGGCTTCTTGTTTTCTATGACATCTTGAACATCCTTGTCCAGATTTGACAGGAAATCGAGCCCCGTCTTCTTTTCTATGTCCCTGATCGTCACAATATAGTTTGGCATTTCAGCACTGTCGATCTTTTGGTTGGACATTATGAAGGCGATGGCCTCGGTTTTGTACGGGTCGTAGACGATCTTGTATAAATGAGTCGGGACAGCCACTTTGCCTGGTCCTACGGTCTTCTTGACTCCCCCGTCGTAAATGGGGCCGGTAAAAATGTACACCTCACCCCGCGCAATAGCCCAGTCTCGAACGTATTCTTCGAGATCTTTCCAGATGCCTTGGTTCATCCCGACTCCCACTTGGGGGACCATGTTTGAGAGGTAGAAGCATTCCTCCATTGCCTGCTTGTCCCACCTCATATCCGCTGCCGGTGCCATGTGTCCTTTATCGTAACCGCTTCTCCTGTAATCGTCCAATTCAGCTCGTTTCCCTTCATCGAGATCCGGATCCGGTTTGAACTTGTTGTTGCGGAGGATTGTCCCATTTGCCTTGTCGGCGGTTAAATGCTCAATTACCCAAATTGGCGTTTTGCGATTAGAATCGTGGGCTAGGAGATATCCCTTCCTGCAAAGGAGTTCACCTTGGTTGCCAGGCAAGCCGATCTTCGAATATTCTGTGCATCCCTCAATGGAGCTGGCAAAAACGACGCTCGCAGCGAAAACCATGACTGCGATAAGAGTGGAGATAGAACCTTTAAGCATACGTCTTTCAGTCCTTATTTCTATCCGATGAGGTTGCGCTCTGGCAGTAGTTCGTTCAAAATCATGCCACGCATGACCTCCACTCCACGTGTGAAATGCCACACTCTTTGGTTATGCGCATTTCGTTCCGTCAGTTTGCTAACAGCCTCCAGTTCTTCTCTGAATGCGTTGTGCCGGTATTCGGGGATAGCACCGGCAAACAGCAATCTTCCAGCGATTGCCGCCCCTTGCCATTTTTCGCCGCGCTCGTCCTTCTTGCCTTCGAAGGCGAGGATCTCCGCAACAGTGGCGCGAATAGTCTCGAAATTTCTCGCCTCAGCGACTTCGGCATACTGAGGCGCCGCTGCTTTGAACTTGGAGAAGAAGTCAAAAAGATTTTCGCATGCTTGCATATAGGTCTCTTGGTTCTTGCGAAGAGGAGATGGAATCCCATTTTCATAGGAGAACTCCCACTCCAAGTACGGCCGGTCGGGGAAATCCGCTACACAGGCGTGCCCCAAACCCCGTGTTGCTGAGGCGGCGATTCTGCCGAAAAAGCTGTCGGCTTTACTCTGGATATAGTCCAGAATGTCGGAGTCTTTCATGTGGAGTCTTATCTCTTCTGAGTTTACAAGGTTTCCTTCGCATCGCTGCCCAGAGAATCCGTAATGCGAGAACGTGTCGGCGTAGATATGGGCCATTATCCCCACAAATCGGGAGCGAAAGGTTCGTTACTTCTCGTCAGGACTCGCTCAATGGCTTCTTGTGCGACTGCGCTGTTTTTCGTGCACTGCATGTTCTCTTGGTAAGATGTGCCTTCTGTGCCAGGCAGAAAATGGAATGTCACCCAAACCTTGTGAGGGTCGGCTTTGTCGAGATCGGCCGGATCGAAGTTGGCATCGCAGACCATGCCATGTCCAGATGGCCAGTAAGATATCAATGCCCCGTCGGATGTCTCGACATCGTCTTCCTCGGTATAGTCGTCGACAAACTGAGCTGCCTCAGCAATCCGTAATGCAATATCTCCATTCAATCCGGCGGCTCGGGCCATGGCGTAGGTTCCGTAATAATGCATATCGATTTGCATGTCAGAATGGTCTCCTTTTCAGTTTCATATATCTTGCCATCCAATACCAATCGGTGAATTGGTCGTAAGGTCATTGAAATGCGTCGCAAACTTCCTGGTGTTGTACTGATTCATCCCCTTTTTATCGTAAAACTACTTGACAGAAATATTCCACTGCTTCGTCATTGTGGCAGAGATATATAGAATGCTCTCTGCCTCTACCTCTGAACTGGTTGTTTTTTGCTCTTGGATGGGAACAAATAATTCTTCAAACGAGTTTTATTGACCAGTCAAAAAGTTATTGATTGAATTAAACAACACACGTAATGGCAATGTCAATTGTAAATGTGATGATTTTAATTGTGCTCGGGATTAGAGGATACCCCTTTCGCGTGTCCCTCCTCTTGTTTCCATGCCTTAGTTACAACATTCCCTTTAAAATAAATGACTTGTGGCTCAACAAGATAGGCCGACAGGTTGTGCTCTTGAGCCTTTTTATTGATCGTGCTAGTTTCTACACCAGATAAAACTGATGTCGAATAGCCCGGATTGTATAGGCTAAAAAGGATTGCACTTTTTCCACTTGGCCGTGGTATTGATGGTCGCAAAAGGAAAGACATTGTGGAGGTGGTGAGGATGAGCCAGCTCATCGTAAACAACGCATTCCAACAAGACACCGTTTTGTTCTAGATGTGGGCATCTCGAACATCCATAATTTCTCTCCATAGCGGTTGACTAAGGACAAGAACCAATGGAAATTGAAGGAGCAATAGAACGCCTGAAGGAAATCATGCACATGGATTTTCAGGCCATGTCCTCAAGTGAGCGGATCATCCTGACCTGCGAAATTTCCGAAATAGGCCGACGTCTTGAATCCATGCACACTGATGACTGTGCCTTGGAAGAGGTCCTTGACGCCTTGGAAGAAAAACTAGCTCTGAAGCAAGATTTGGAAAACTGAGAGACTTTTTCGGACCCGCGTAGCGATGGTCAACAACTACCCAACGATTTTGGAGTGAACTGATCTTCCTTGGAGATGTGCTGTTCTAGGCGGTGGTGTGAAGTTAGGCATTAGCGCTGCTTTTTCAACAAATAGGACCTTAGCCCCATTTGTCGCACCCCCATCATAGTGTTTTACATCCCGCCCCCACCTTTTCTGCAGATTTCTTTTTTTCTTCATTTAAAATTATACCCATTATCAGCGATCGTGCCATTGCATGTTTAGGCGAGTTAAACCCATCCTTAAGCTTCTCTATAATTTTATCTACAGATGGCGTCAATAGCCCGACGCGACCATCAATAATATTCATACAATGAATAATTAAAGAACCAGGAGGGTCAACCAAATTTCTTTCATATTTCGACACCTCGCTTTGGGCTCGACCCAGAATTTTTGCAAACTCCTTTTGCGTCAGGTTGCATGTAACACGGGCTTTTTTGACAATATCGCCAGACAGGTTCATATTTTTAATTTTCCATTTCAAATGAGCTTTAAACTTGAAACATAATATTCATTTATTGCATATTTTGTCAAGATGAGTTATGATTTATAAAATATAAATAGAGTGGTGATTGTTATGGCTCAAACAGTATTAGGGATAATAGGTGGAGAAGTAAGAGAGCTGTTGCTGCCAGATCCGAGCATGAAGCTTATGGAAGGTGTTGTGTGGGGGGAGTTTGACGTGTTTTTTACCCCAGCATTTTGGGCGGTCCAAGCCTGGCTTGACAGCGAACAAAGTAAGTACAGCTCGTACAAGCTTGGGACATCACTTCAGGAAGAAGTTGCAGCTTGCCTTCTGGGTGGACATGGGATACCTTCCGAGGTTGGACTGGCTGCATACAAAAAGGTGAAGGAAAAAGGGTTGTTGACCAAAACAACGCTGATGTTAGAGGAATTGATTTCAGTCTTAAGAGAACCACTACAGGTTGGTGAACGTCAGATTCAATACCGGTTTTGGAAGCAAAAATCCCACTACCTGTGCGAGTCCCTGAAAGCTATTTCCAAAGGAATACCTTCATGTGACGATCACAAGGTTTTCCGTAACTGGCTGGTGGATAATCTACCAGGCGTCGGCCCGAAAACAGCGTCATGGATCACCCGAAATTGGTTGTCGAGTAACGATGTAGCAATAATAGATATCCATATACAGCGAGCAGGTTTGTACGCGGGCTTCTTTGAACAAAACCTTTCTGTCACTAAAAACTATTACCTGATGGAGGATCGATTTTTGCGGTTTGCCTCCGCCCTTGACATAATGCCAGCCATGTTGGATACCCTTATATGGCGTCAGATGAAAGACTTTGGTTCTGCATCTCACAAAGTTAAGTTGAAGCATAATGATCCTGTTAAACAACCTGCTCTATTCAACCACCTTCATGCAGCAGTGTGCTAGCTATCAACACATATCTTGTTTACAACCAACAAAAAACCCATTAAACTACTACAATAATATCTAGTGATAATTAAATAGATTAGGGGGATTCATGTCAGGTGGAGATTTTTCGGGGGGCAGCGGCGCAGGGGACGAAGTATTCGATTGCGCTTCCATTTTCGAAAAAACAATCCTTAATTCGCCAAAACCGGATGTTCTATCTAAAGTCAAGGCGGGAGATGTTTTGACCCTCGAACTAAGGCAGTTCGACGGCAGAAAAAGCCTGGTTGCAGTTACAAATAATAAAGAGATAGCTGGTTCTATAACTTCAGCCACTTTATCCAAAATTAAAAGTTGTATGGATCAAGGTTTTAGTTATATTGCTATTGTGGAAAGTATCGAAGGGGGTAGGTGCACAGTTCTCTTGCGCCCGGAAACGATATTATGATCTCTATTGCAGGAGGGGCATACAAAGAATTCTGCATTTCACCCGAATGGAAGTACCTGTACGGTTCAGGCTTGCGTGCTGCTGCCGCGATTTCAGCCTTATGCAGTGATGTTTTCCTCCATACTTACGTCGATACAACCTCTTTGGACCAAGTTTGTTCTTTGGCTGACGCCTTTGGGATAACGGTAAAACCTCAAATTTCACCCAAGACTATAAGTTTCAAGTACTTCCACGGGCTGTCCGTTCCAGCAATCACCCCTCCGCTTCATGCAATTGCTAAACAAGAATCTTTGCTGGTCAATGACAATGTTGTATTAAGATTTGGGATGCTTGACGGAGATGCGGTCGTACATGGTAATAAAGTTGTTTATGACCCTCAGGCTGCCGAGCAGGTAGCGCCTTTCCATTACAACGGATCTACCGCCCAGCAATTGGCCATTGTGGCAAACATGAGGGAATGCCGGATGTTAACCGGCAAAGATGATTTTTTGGAAATCGTAAAAGAACTTTTCAGCAGCCATGCTTGTGACGTCGCTGTAATCAAACGTGGTAGTCTAGGGACTTGTGTAGTAACGAAAGATAATAGCGATTATATTGAAACAATACAGGCTTTCAAAACAGACAGGGTCTGGCCTATAGGTTCAGGAGATATTTTTTCTGCGGTCTTTTCTTACTACTGGGGCGTCCAAAACTGTGACCCGGTAACTGCGGCAAAGAACGCCTCTTTGGCCACTGCAACATATTGCTCAAGCCAAGTGCTTCCGATTCCCGCAGATTTTACAATGAATACAGCAAAGCTCTCACCAATTGTGCCCAAGGTAAAGGCCGACGCAGACAAGAAACTCATCTACTTAGCAGGACCTTTTTTCAATCTAAGCCAGCGTTGGTTGGTCGAAGAGGCGCGAAATTCGTTGATACACCAGGGGATGAGGGTCTTTTCACCACTTCATGATGTGGGAAGGGGAACCGGTCGCGATATCGCACCTGCTGACCTAAAGGGGCTCAACGAGTCTGCGGTGGTCTTGGCTCTTGTTGACGGACTGGATACGGGGACAATTTTCGAAATAGGCTATGCAAGAGCCAATAACATCCCCGTAATCTGTTTCGTCCAGGCGGAAAAAGAAGAAGATTTAAAAATGATGGTGGGAAGTGAATGCAAAGTGGTCAACGACTTTACGACAGCTATCTATCAAACTGCATGGACATTCCTTGAACTATGAAAAAAGCTATCTTATTATCCGGCGGCATCGATTCCGTTGCGTTGTGTTATTGGCTTCGTCCCGATGTTGCGATAACAATTGACTATGGCCAGTTACCAGCCCCCGCGGAAATTGAAGTTTCCAGGAAGGTTTGCAAGGAATTACATATCCCTCATGAGGTGGTTACTGTGGATTGTCGTCGCCTCGGCAGCGGCGACCTGGCAGGAACAGAATCTCTGGGCATGTCGCCGTCGAGAGAATGGTGGCCATACCGAAATCAACTTTTAGCAACCATTGCATCCATGAAAGCAATTGGACTTGGGGTTGACGAGATTATATTCGGCTCGGTTAAGTCAGATAGTTTCCATGCTGATGGGACTTTCGCCTTTTACACTCAACTAAATAATCTGTTGAAGATGCAAGAAGGCGGATTGACTGTGTCTGTCCCTGCCATCACTATGTCGTCAGGAGAACTAGTTATAGCTTCGGGCATACCGTCCTCACTGTTGTGTTGGGCACACTCTTGCCATATAAGTGACGTCGCATGCGGTAATTGCAGGGGCTGTTTCAAACATCAGTCGGTAATGCATGAAATCGGATATGGATTTTATTGAACTGGAAAGCCCTGAACGTAGGGAGAATCTGCTGCCATTCCAAGGGTTCCACTACCCCGTCACTGAAATTATCTATCTTCCTCCCCCTTCTAAAAATGAAGCTGTTGATTTCTTTAAAATAGTCAGGTCAAGGTCAACACGAAGGGAATTTGGTCAAATTACCCTCCAGCAACTGTCTGAACTATTTTGGTACAGCGCTAAAACATCCTTGGTAATTGAGTTGGATGAAGGTCATAAGTGGTATCATCGGCCCTCACCCTCTGGGGGAGGTCGGCATCCTATTGATCACATCATATTTCGTTATGATGGGGGAAATTGGGATGCCTTTCTTTATGATTCCATCGCGCACGTTATTGGCAAGTTAGAAGTAGATAGTTCTGGAATGGGATATTGGATAGAGGATTTATTTAGGACGCTTGGTATTAATGCTACTACAGTTGTTTGGAACATAGCCCAATTCCAACGTTCTACCAGTGTTTATAAGAACGCAAGTTCCTTGATCTATCGTGACGAAGGGGCGATACAAGCAACTTTTGGCTTAGTTGCTGAAGCGCTGAATTTAAATTTTTGCACAATTGGAGTCTCTGGTGAGCCTTACATTTCTAGGCTATTTATGGCAAGAGGACAATTAAGGGGAATCGGTGGATTTTGTATTGGGCCTAAAATCATAGAATAATATCGCAAGAATGTGCTGTAGACGGGGATTTATGCCGATGTGACATTATGCCATTTACCATAAGAGACAGGTAAATGGCCATCATCTTCAGTGACCTAGATGGTGGTCTTGAAAAAAACAATGGCATTTCTAGCCTGAAGATATGCGCAAAACTTTTTTGGAACAATTTTCCCTAGGCCAGCGAAAACAAACTCCACAGATACTCGCTAAAAATTAATTCCCAACCTTCGCCTTTATCGCGTCAGCCCCTTCCCGCCACCACCCCTATCACGTTCTCCCTAAAAAAATTAACTTGTTAGAATTAACAATTAATGTTAATACCAAATACATATATTGGTTCTAAGAAAACCACAGAAAAGGCAAAGCGTGGGTAACCGTGTGACGCAAAGCTACCTGTCCGGACAACTGGATCGAGGGGCCGTCGAAATGTGTATGGATGCATTCCAGACATTTGAGCCTGCCTCCTTTTCGAGGCAGGTTTTTTATTTTCATTAACACTGGCTCAAGGAGGGTTGAAATGAAGAGAAGTTTCTGTTTGACATGGATGTTGCTACTGTTAGCAATTATCTTTGTAGCCTGCCCAAATTCATTTGCCTACGAAAGGGAAACCTCTTCGGGATTCGGTTGCTTTTCTCTAGTAACTGGCAACTACAATAATTTTTATCATTCAAAATATCAAGATTATGGTGTTATCACCTATGACCGTAGTACAACTGATACTGGAGTATATAGTCTAAATTCATCATATCCCCCAATAACTCTCAACACTACAAGTGACATTACTTCCTTAAATGAGCTTCCGCGGCATTCAGAATTTGCCATCAATCAAACGTATACTCCTGTTTGGAATTATTATTCCATATCATCTGGTGGCTTCAAATTTTTTACGGGCAATACAACCAACGAAACTCCCAGGGTTTTTAATCAGCAGACTGGCACAAGTTCCTTTCAATTTCTATTGAAAGAAGGCACCATGTGTCAATCTGCAGAATATTTTGGTGTCGAACTCCTCACCGGTTCTAACATAGACTACGCTAGCAAAATATTGATAAATGGAATCAGCCCTACATCGGTGACTCCAGCGATCAGCTGTTATAATAGCGGATCGTATCATTGCTCTGTTAGTGGCTATTTTAATTCTTACAGATTACCAGCTACCCCTGGAATTACAACAATTACCCCAACACTTTCGGATGGATCATGGTATTATGGAACAATAATTGACATGAGAACAATTGTTAATTGTGATGAAACGATCAATGATTTTTCGGCAACCAATAACGGGGGAGGCGTAGTTTTTTCAGGAGATATTTTTTCCACCAAGCCCATAAGCTGGAAGTTACAGCTACCAGGATGGGTAACATACTCAGACTTAGGTAGCTCGGTTTCTTATGTTTGGGACGGAAAGGACGTCAATGGAAAAGCAATGCCGCAAGGTTCTTATTCCGCAACTCTGCGAGCCACTACTACTAACGGTTTCTGTTTTACCTCTAAATTTGTTAATTTTGACTTAGCGCCTTCCTGCAAACTTAAAATAACCAGCTTTCAAGGTACCGCCACAACCCTTGATCCCTCGTCTGGCGGAAGCATACCCTTCTCTGGCACCATATCTAATGATTCAGGCACCCCTATGACCTGGACAATAACTTTGCCAAACGGATCGATCAAAAGTGGCAGTGACATCAGTCCTTCAGCAACATGGGATGGCACTGATTCAAATGGCAAGATTGTGGAACCCGGCTCCTACACCGCTACTCTCACTGTCCAAACTGCTGACGGGAAGTGCCACGACACAAGTTCTGCCTCTGTGAATGTTCAATGGAACGCTCAATGCTCACTGGATGTGCCCCTTGGTTCCTCTGCCAACGTGGCGAGCGGGGCGCTTACCCAGAGCCAGGAACTGTTTGCGGCCAGGATTGGTGCACTCCCTCTTACCATGGCTCTTTCCTACAACAGCCTTGATCCTCACAACGGGTCCCTCGGCACGGGGTGGAGCCACAGTTATGACGTCTTCCTGAAGGCCACCGACAACGGTTTGATAGTTCTTCATGAGGGGAACGGCAAGCGCAAACTCTATACCCTGACAAATGGCTCGTATGTGAGCCAGCCGGGCGATTACGCCACCCTGGTGAAGAACACCGGCGGCACCTTCACCCTGACCCAGAAGGACGGCACCCGATACGACTTCACCGCCGAAGGGAAGATTGCCGCCACTGTGGACCGTAACAGTAACGCCGCCACCTTCGCCTATACGAACGGCAACCTGGCAAGTGTCACCGATCCGGCAGGGCGGAAGGCGACCCTTTCCTACGACGCAGCCAACCATCTTTCCTCAATCACCGATCCCACCGGCAACAGTTACACCTTCACCTACAACGGCAACACCCTTGCCTCCGTCGCCAATCCCGACGGTGGAGAGTGGCGCTACACCTACGACGCCAACGCCTTCATGCTCTCCAAGACCGACCCGCTGGGCAATGTCACGACCTATGCCTATGATGCTAACCACCGGGTAGCCTCGTCAACCGACCCGGAAGGGAAGCTACGCAGTGTCACGTACCCCCAGCCGGGAGCCGACACGACTAAAAACACCGTTTTCACCGAGAAGGACGGCGGCGTCTGGACCTACCGTTACGATACCCAGGCCGGGACACTGACCAGCAAGACAGATCCTCAGGGGGGCGTGACGAGCTACACTTACGATGGCAACGGCAACCGACTCTCCACGACTCTCCCCGATGGTACCATGACAACGTCCACTTACGATGCGGTTGGCAATATGACCTCCGCCTCCGATGCCCTCGGCCAGATCACGAGCTACACCTACAACTCTTTCGGCCAGGTCCTGATCATTAAGGACCCCCAGGGGAACAGCACCGGTTACAGTTACGATGCCACCGGCAACATGACCTCCATGACCGATGCCGTGGGAGCAACCACCTTGTACTCTTATGACGCCAGGGGGAACGTAACGAAGATTACCAATCCCCTCGGCCAGGCGACTACCTTTACCTATGATGCTGCCGAGAATCTTGCCTCCGTCACCGATCCCACCGGGGCGACCATGAGCTACACCTACGACGCGGCGGGAAATATGTTGAGCCAGACTGACGCCGGCGGGGCAACCTCGCAGTACGAGTACAATGTAAAGAATCAAGTCGTGAAAGTGACCGATCCACAATGGAACGCTACAAGCTACACCTACGACCTGAGCGGCAACAAACTCTCCCAGGTCGACGCCAACGGCAACACGACGAAGTACGAATACAACTATAAGGGACAGCTTACAAAGACTACTGATGCCCTTGGCAACATTACCACCTATACGTACAGCGGCACCGGTTGTTCATCTTGCGGAGGCGGTACGGACAAGCTCGTTGCCCTCACCGATGCCAATGGCAACAGCACGAACTACCAGTATGATCCCCTCGGCAAACTGGTGAGCGAAACCGATCCGCTGGGTAACGTCACGAGTTCCAACTATGATGCCAAGGGGAACCAGACCAGTAAAACGGACGGTAACGGTAATACCATCAGTTACACCTACGACGGCAATGGCAGACTATTAAAGAAGAGCTATCCCGACGGTACGGAAGAAATTTATACCTATGATGTCAGGGGAAACATACTTACTGCGACCAATCAGCATATGGGCTATTCCTTCAACTATGATGCGGCCAGCAAGGTAACGAAAATTACCGACTCGACCGGCAAGGTAATCAGCTACGCTTACGACGCAGTGGGCAACAGGACGAAGATGGTCACTCCCGACGGAAGGACCATAACCTATAGTTACGACAAGGCGGGACGACTTACTAACATTCTCGACGGCGGAATCTTTACCTTCGACTACGACGGCCTGGGGAGGAGATCGAGCCTTGAATATCCCAACGGCGACATGACGAGCTATGGTTACGACAAGGACGGGAGGCTTGCAAGCCTTGTGCAGAAGAACGCCAAGGGGGCCATAATCGCTAGCAACAGCTATACCCTCGACAAGATCGGCAACCGTTTCAGTAATACCAGCCAGGACAGGAGCACTTCTTACACCTATGATGCCATCTACCGCCTGACCCAGGCGCTTTCCTCAACTCCCGGTTACAGTACCAACAGCACCGGCAAGGGTGGCGGTATTCCCAAGTCCACTCAGCCGCAGAAAGAATTCTACACCTTCGACCCGGTAGGCAACCGCCTTTCTTCCGACAAGACGAATGTCTATGTTTACAACCAGGGAAACCAGCTTGTCATCAACGACGTGACCTACAGCTATGACAGGAATGGGAATCTGATCAGCAAGAGCACACTCGAAGGGACAACAACCTACTCTTGGGATTACGAGAACCGGCTTGTCAAAGTTACTATGCCGGATGGTACCATTGCCGAATACGCCTACGATCCCTTCGGTAAGCGAATCGGCAAGAAGGTGATGACAAACGGCACGATTACGAACACGCGCTATTTCTATGACAACGACAATATCCTTTTTGAGTATAACGATGCTGGCACTATCGGCAATCGTTATACCCACGGCCCCGGCGTTGATGAGCACTTGATGATCACTACTGGTAAGGACAAATATTACTACCATGCCGACGGATTAGGGTCTACAATCACCCTGACTGATTCGACAGGGAGCGCAGTACAGACCTATAACTACGATTCCTTTGGCAATATGAAAGACCAGAAGAACCGCGTAGAGCAGCCTTATACCTATACCGGCAGAGAGTGGGATAAGGAAACCGGACTCTACTATTACCGAGCCAGATACTATAACCCAATGGAGGGGAGATTTATCCAAAAGGACCCTATTGCTATATTAGGCAATATCTATAATAGTAATGGAAAAGTAACCTTTTCTCAGTATGTTGATGCTGTTACAAATCCATACTTATATGTCCAAAATAACCCGATCAATCTAATTGATCCCACGGGGCTATTCTGGCAGTATCTCCCTGCTATTAGGGACGTCATATATAATATAGCAACACAAAGACCAGGACAAACGATGGCAACACTAGAAAAATGCGTGAATTATGTCAAAGATAATGCTAATAGGCCTAGAGAAAATCCACCCCCTCCAATTGAAGGATATAATCCAGCAGCTCAGAGACCTTATGATAATCCAACAGCGCCAACACCAATTAAGCCACAAATGTATCAGTGAGAATATTAATGATAAGCAATTCAAATTATTTCAATATGCACAAATCAATTTTGGAAGTGCTGACGGTGCTTGCTATTATTGGCTTATCTTTTGTTGTATACATTTTACTAACAATTAAAATAGATAAGGCTTATATAGATAATTCAACGGCAGTTTTCTTAATATTTCTCCCATCGATATATTACATCTATAAAAAAGATAGTATAAAGTTCAAGTTGAACATCAAAAAAACAATTTCTAAAAAATATACAATAATCGGAATACTCATATTTTCAACACTGTGCCTACTAAATAATGCTTGGATTGACAGCAATTATAGAAGTGAAGATATAGTTTACTTGAAATCGTACACACTAATAGGGTTAATTATCTATTTAATAGTTATTTGTATCATTGCACCAATAATAGAAGAAATATTATTTAGGTATTACATCTATGATTCGATCAAATTAGATGGTGGAATTGTTGTTGCTTATATAATATCAAATGCATTATTTGTCGGATTTCATATCCTTGATTCTGGATACTTAGGTAATATTGCCTTGCAAGGGATAATATACACATTTATATATGAAAAATCGAAATCAATAAAAAGCAGTATTGTTGTGCATATTTTTAATAATAGTATCTGGTTCTTAATTATATTCTTACACGGAAAATAATCCGATTAACTGGATTGATGCTGATGGTCTCTCAAAAACAAAAGGCATACAGCAGGGGAGTGATGAATATTTGCGACGTCTAAGAGAAACCCAGGGGAACAGGAAAGCCATTGAAGAGATTGAGCGTCAGCACGCCACGCTCACGTAAGCTACCCCTAAAATGAGACATGAAAAAAGTAGAGCTTTCTGGCATTCTGAAGCACCAGGAGGTTCAAATGAAGAAAGCCCGTTTCACTGAAACCCAGATCATTGCGATTCTCAAAGAGGCCGAGTTCGGAATGCTGGTAAAGGATGTCTGCCGCATCCAAGAGGAGAAATAGCTCATGGCCCGCAATCTCGTGATCTGTTGCGACGGGACCGGCAACCAGTTCGGTTCGGTCAACACCAGCGTGGTGCGAATCGTCCAGACAATCGAGCGCGACCCTGCCAAGCAGCGCCTCTACTACGACCCCGGCGTCGGCACTATGCCCGAGCCTGGCGTATGGGGAAAGGTGCAGCAGAAGTACTCCCAGATCATGGGCCTCGCCGTTGGAGCCGGGCTGATGGGAAAAGTCCAGGAAGCCTACACTTACCTAATGAATATCTGGGAGCCTGGCGACCGCATCTTTCTATTTGGATTTAGCCGCGGCGCCTATACCGTCCGGGTCTTGGCCGGCATGCTCCACACCCTCGGCCTACTGCCTAGAGGTAATGAAAACCTCGTCCCGTACGTGGCCAAGAACTATCAAGCTCTTACGAAGAAGAATTTCCATGACTGGGAAAAGCTGTGCAATGATTTCCGTTGGACCTTTGCTCGTCCGATAACAGAAAATGATGAGAGACGATGCCCGGTCCATTTCCTGGGGGTATGGGATACTGTCTCGTCGGTTGGATGGTTATGGGACCCTCCGACATACCCCTTCACAACCAATAATCCAAGCATCAGCGTCATAAGGCATGCCGTTTCAGTGGACGAAAGACGCTGTTTTTTTAGACAGAACTTAATGAAACAATCGAAAAACCAGGACTTCAAGCAGTATTGGTTTTCCGGGGTGCATTCTGATGTAGGAGGCGGATACCCCGAAGTAGACTCCAGCCTATGGCGGGAACCGTTCGAATGGATGCTGAAAGAGGCAGAAGACTCGGGGCTAGAACTTAAAAGCCACCGACTAGCTTCCGTTAGAAGCAAGACACCATCAGTTTCTCAACACCCATGGACTGATCCCCAGCATGAATCCCTTCGGGGCTCTTGGTGGATCCTGGAATTCTTCCCGAAGCCGGTTTGGAGGCCCGATTTAAAGCGCAAACTGCCGCAACTTGGTTTGGGCAGGCACCGCTCCATCCCAGAAAATGCTTTGATCCACAAGTCGGTTCTCCTTCGTATCCAGGATAAGGATGACTATGCTCCGCCGAATCTCTCAAACGCCTTCCGCGAGAAGGTACGTAACCTTTCCGAAGTGCCTGTGACAATGGGATATGAGTAAGCAATAGCTGATCTTTGAGGTGGTATCAGCCCTCCTTTGTGTTTCGATAAGGTGAACAGTTCCCTCTTAGGTATGATTGCACCTTCCAATTACATTTGTTAAGGGCTTACCTATGGGCAAGAATGTTTGGCTTGCATATACTGCGATCTTGCTTGCTCTTTACTTCAATGCTCATTGAGCCCTTTGCTTTTTAACACCAAGACTAAAAAGACGCATCAGTTAAAAGGCCGCCTCAAGAATATTCAATAAGGAAGGAGAGAGCATACAATGGCACTTATTTCAAAAAGCGATCTTTACTACAAGGATTACAAGTGGACAGCTTATCCCGATGATGACCCAAAAATCACAGGCAAACCGGATAGCACATTGTTCAACCGCCACGAAGGTTATGAAGTTCTGTATTTGATAAATAAGTTTGCCGAGAAACACGATTTTAAACAGAAGCCCTCTGGAACGAAATTGGAAAAAATGATAAGGAACGAGTTACCTTCAACCACCAGGGGTCAAGAAAATGTTACCAAATGGCTAGAGGGTAACTGGAATACCAAAAAGTATTGAGGCGATCACTATTGGAATACAACTCCACATAATCATTTGTGTAGGACCAGTTTTGAAGACAACACAGTGTTCCTATAGTAAGGTCATCTAGAGCTAATATGATATCACGGACTTGCCTCAACTCAATCCAATGCAGTTGTCCTTTTCCTGAATATCTGTGACAATTTTTAATAACCTTGCCCACCAGGCTTTTCGATTATTCTCATCATCACTCTGAGGATGGTGCTTCTTCTTCAAGTGAATGTTCTGGCTAAGTAGCCTTTTGGCTTTTTCTTGAAGGTTCTGCCCTGCTACGAACGATTTAACCATTCCCCTGGCCGTATCCTTTGAAATTGTCATCTGAGACACTAGAACAAATGTGGAGGACCCTTTGCCGGGTAACCCTGTCTGGTCAATTTCCACTAAACAGACATTGCTGCCGTCATAACGGAACCATATACAAGCGCATCTGCGCATATTTTTTGCTGTATGATCATAGCTTTCCTTTAGAGTTAGCCCGTTCCCCTTAGCTCTTGTTTTATGCCAAACTAGGTCCTCAGACAATGTGAAGTCAGAAACGCCCTCATACCCTGTAATCGTAGACGCCATTTCAATAAACTTCCCCAGTGGCATTTTGTAACCGGTTTCGGAGTCATTTCCCGTTTTTTGTGTGAGTTCACCTTTTGCAATTCCCTGTTGCAGATGTCCCGGTTCAGGATGCATAAAACTAATGTCAACAGTCTCTTTATTTCCTTCTGTTCTAACTCCGTATCCATCATTATTTGGCTTTGGATTAATAGATTTGTAGGTCTCTGGCATCTCAGTTTCGTGGGAGTTGATCGAGCGAAAACGGTTCGTGACGTGTATTCGAACGAATTCTGCAATGGGACTTTCATTCGTTATTTTGGAAGATGGGTTGACGTTTTTGGCTGGAAGAATGTTAGTCTCTCCAGAAGAATCATGTTCTCTTCGTTGGACCTCTATTGAATTAAACGGAAATCTGCTATCTTCTCCCAGAATCTCGAATACAATAAACGTTTTGCCGCCATCGGGGGTATTGGTAATGTGCCCCCTCGCCGAGATAACGATATCTTGTACGACTGGAAAATCAGCCTTGATGCTGCAATGGTTGCCGCGAGCTGCTCGGAAATGATTCATGATCATATCCCATCGCTTTTCGGCAAACGGGTCTTTCGCCGCTCTGACGATGCTCTTTGCATCTTCGTTGCAGGCACCTGGTTTCATGATGATCGTAGCGTGTCTAGTGGTGGGATCAATAGAGATTTCCTCATATAAACCTTCCAGTCGCTGGGCAAAAACTTGCTCACGCATGGATGTTGATTTGAAATAATAGTGTCCGGCTATTACGGAACAGGGGATTATATATTTCATCGTATCATCACGGAACACTAGGCACTTCTGGTGTTTGCAGAAGTTTGCCCATCGATTATTAAGGTTGTACTCGGTGTCAGTAAGAACCTTAGAGGCTTCAAGTATCTCGTTGTGGTTGGTCGAAGAAATAGTGAAGGTAAGTACTGATCCATTGGGTTGATGGTCGAGTTTTCGCCCTTCTTTGAAAAATGAGCCGATGGTGCAGTAAGAAAGAAGTTCAGGCGGGATGCAGTCTACAATGTAGAAGTTTGATTTTACGTTTTGAAAAAGCAGTCTGACAAGATGCTTGGAGGGCGTGGTGTCGATATCGAGAATCCAAACAAGTTTGAAAGTGCGTCCCTTTTCGGACTCCGATGCTAATTTAGGCAAGAAAGAGAAGTCGGCCAGTTCTTTTCTCAAGTTTGATCTCTTGTGGGAAAAATTAAATGTCTAGATTTGGAACTTGATGTTAATTTGCAATATATTTGAGTGAGTTGCAATATATTTAAGAAATGACAGCCGCCGCCGATGAGACCGATGTCGGAGATGGTGTGGTGGGGGGCGCGGTAGGGGCGGTTGGCGATGAGGGAGCGCTCTCGTTCCAGGAGCCCCATGACGCTGTAAATCTTGGTGGTTTCTAGCGCCTCGTCGAAGGACATGCGCGGCAGGATGGAGGGGATGCGGCGGGCCAGCATGGTTTTGCCGGAGCCGGGAGGCCCGAGAAGCAAAATGTTATGTGCGCCGGCGGCCGCCACTTCAAGGGCGCGCTTGGCGTGCTCCTGCCCCTTCACCTCAGCAAAGTCCTCGCTGTAGTCGGAATTCTGCCGGAACAGCTCCTCTACGTTGACGGCACAGGGGGGGATGGCCCTAGTTCCGTTGAGGAACTCCACCACCTCGGCCAGTTCCTGTACGCCGATGACCTCAACCCCTTCCACGACCGCACCTTCGGGGGCGTTGTCCCGGGGGACGATGATGCCGGCGAAGCCTGCCTTGCGGGCGGCGACGGCCACGGGGAGGCAGCCGCGGACCGGCTTGACGCTCCCGTCCAGGGAAAGCTCCCCCAAGATGAGGTAGTCGGTGAGTCGCGGGCTCCTGATGACGCCGGTGGCGGCAAGGATGCCGATGGCGATGGGGAGGTCGAAGGCGGTCCCTTCCTTCTTCAGGTCCGCGGGGGCAAGGTTGACGGTGATTTTGCGCTGGGGGAAGTCGTAGCCGGCGTTCTTGAGGGCCGACTTGACGCGGTCTTTGCTTTCCTTGACTGCGCCGTCCGGAAGGCCAACGGTTGCGAACTGGGGGAGCCCCTGGGCGATATCAACTTCCACGTCGACCGGAATGGCGTCAATGCCGAGCAGGGCGCTGCTTAAGACCTTGGCGAGCATGTCACCTCCCTGAAAATAGTGAGAGGCGGCTAATGTACACTAGCGGGGGCGGTTTGCCAAGGGTTTTGTAACCTCAGGGCTTGAGCATCTCCAGGTAACGGTCGGCGTCGAGGGCCGCCATGCAGCCGGTGCCGGCGGAGGTAATGGCCTGTTTGTAGAACTGGTCCTGCACGTCGCCGGCAGCAAAAACGCCGGGGACACTGGTTGCGGTTGCGTTCCCTTCGCCACCGCAGAGGGTGCGGATGTAGCCGTTGTCCATGTCGATCTGGCCATCGAATATCTGTGTGTTGGGCTGGTGGCCGATGGCGATGAAGCAGCCATGGACGGCGATATCCTTGGTGGAACCGCTGGAGTGGCGAATCCGGATGCCGGTTACGCCGGTGTCGTCGCCAAGCACCTCGTCCAGGGTATGGTGCCACTCAATGGTGACGTTCCCCCCCTTGGTCTTCTCGATCAGTTTGTCGGCGATAATCCTCTCCGCTCGGAACTTGTCGCGGCGGTGTATGACGGTGACGTGGCTGGCGATGTTGGAGAGGTAGAGGGCCTCCTCCACCGCCGTGCTTCCGCCGCCGATGACTGCTACCGGTTTTCCCCGGTAAAAGAAGCCGTCGCAGGTTGCACAAGCGGATACCCCTTTCCCCATGAATGCCTTTTCAGAGGGGAGCCCCAGGTAGCGGGCGGAGGCGCCGGTGGCGATGATGAGGGCATCGCAGGTGTAGATACCGGAATCGCCGGTCAGGACGAACGGTCGCCGGGAGAGGTCGGCTTTGCCGATTTGGTCGAGTATGAAGGTTGTGTTGAAGCGTTCGGCGTGGCGGCGCATCCGCTCCATGAGATCGGGCCCCTGAATGCCGTCCGGGTCGCCGGGCCAGTTGTCCACCTCGGTGGTGGTCATGAGCTGTCCCCCCTGTTGGAGACCGGTGATGAGCGCGGGTTCCAGGTTGGCGCGTGCTGCGTAAACGGCGGCGGTGTATCCGGCAGGGCCGGAACCGAGGATGATCAGACGGTGATGGGTTGTTTCCATGGGGTGACCTCCGTGATGTGTCGTGTAAAGATAGCAGCAGGGGGGGGAAATTGCAAGACCGCTCCGCCGGGAAAGGATTGACCCGCAGGAAGCGGTTTGGTACACTCCAGTCAGTATTTGCAATCAACAATTCTGGAGGGAATACATGATGAAACGAATCCTTGCGGCCATTGGCCTTACCCTGCTGGTGGCGGGCCAATCTCCGGCCGCCGACATCAACTTCACGTCCGCCATCGGGCAAAGCACGTTCAACAGTCTCAGTAAAGAGGCAGGTGTCGCTCTTGCGTACAAAAACGTGGCACCGCCCCATCCCCTCGGTATCACCGGTTTCGATGTCGGCGTGGAAGTGGAGGCGGTGGATATCAACAAGGAGAGCGCTTACTGGAAAGCGGCATTCAACCAGGATGCCCCTTCCTATCTCGTTTTGCCCAAGCTGCGGGTGCGCAAGGGGCTTCCCTTCGGGATAGACATCGGCGGGATGTACTCAAACGTCTCGAACACCAACGTTCAGCTCTTCGGAGCCGAGGTGAGCAAGGCGATTCTTGAAGGCGGCGCAGTTACTCCCGCCCTGAGTGTGCGGGGGACCTATACCCGCCTTACCGGCGTGAAAGATCTGGATATTCAGACCTACGGAGTGGACGCTTCCATCGGCAAGGGGTTCCTGTTCCTGACTCCCTACGCGGGGGCAGGCTATCTCTGGATCGACAGCAAGGCCACGGGTGATCTCCAGCGGCTGGCAACTGCCGCCGGCTCGCCCCTAAGAGCAGAGAAGTTGTCTCAGGGGCGTGTCTTTGCAGGGTTGGAGATCAAGCCGTTACCGCTGGTCCGGATAACGGGCGAGTTCGAGTATGCCCTTCGCCCCATATACTCCCTGAAGGCGGCAATAGGGTTCTGATGGAATCGGGAGTTTGATGGTATCGTAGGGGCGCCCACCTGTGGGCGCCCGGAGTCATTGCATGCACGCTGAAGGACATCTGGACAGAAGCATTGCCGGCCGTTTAAAGTACGCCGTCGTCCTGACGGCGCTTACCCTGGTGGCCGAGGTGGTCGGCGGGTTTTGGACCAACTCCCTGGCCCTCTTGTCCGACGCTGCCCATGTTTTTCTCGACCTGTTTGCGCTCCTGCTGTCGCTGGCGGCCATAAGGCTGGCCTCCTATCCGGTGTCAGACACCCGCACCTTCGGCTGGCACCGGACCGAGGTATTCGCCTCCTTCATCAATGGCGCGTCGGTTTTTCTCATTGCAATCGGAATTTGTTATGAGGCCTGGGGGAGGCTGTTCCAGCCGGAAGAGGTCAAGAGCCTTCCCATGTTCATCATCGCCGCCATCGGCCTGGTCATGAACCTGGTGGCGGCATCGGCGCTCCACAGCCACTCCCACGAGGATCTCAATGTCCGGAGCGCGTTCCTCCATGTCATCGGCGATGCGGCCGCTTCGGTGGGGGTCATTGCCGGCGGCATCGTCATGTACTTCACCGACTGGTTCGTTCTGGATGCCATTATCTCGGTGGGGATCGGCGTGGTCATCTTCTGGGGGGCCTGGCGTGTCCTCCGGGAATCGACCCATATCCTGCTGGAGGGGGTGCCGCGGGGTATGAGCACCGCTGACGTGGCCGAGTCTATCCGTTCCATCGAGGGAGTGAACGACGTTCATCACCTCAATATCTGGACCATCTGCTCACATATCCTGGCGCTTTCCGCTCACATCGACGTAGAGCCGGCTTACAAGGTAAAGCAGACAGATGTGCTGCGAGAAATCGAAGAACTCCTGCTTGATGAGTACCATATTTCCCATACTACTCTTCAGGCTGAGTGTACCATGTGCATTGAGACACCCGTCTTGAAGGAGTTTCGCCACCGGCCGCGCAAGGGGCTTCATGGACACGGGCATGGCCATGAACATGGCCATGGGCACGCGCACCCTCACGACCATGACCACGACCACGACCATGACCATGAAAAGTGAAAAGTGAAAAGTGAAAAGTGGGCCGTTGCGTGCAACGTTTCTACGAATTTGAATATGTAACAGGGGATCTTCCCCGGAGAATTCATGCTCGATTATTCCCTTATCCAGGAAGCCGCCGACCGTCTGAAGAAGCGGGTGCGCTGCACCGAATTGATCCCTTCCCATCACTTCAGCGACATGCTTTCCTACCCGGTCTGTTTCAAGTGCGAGAACCTCCAGCGTACCGGTTCGTTCAAGATCCGTGGTGCCCTGAATTTCATGACCGCCCAACCACGGGAAGCTTTGCGCAACGGGGTGATTACCGCTTCGGCAGGTAACCACGCCCAGGGAGTGGCTTTCTCCGCCGACCTGCTGGGGGTGAAGGCGACGGTCTACATGCCCGAGTCGACTCCCCTGCAAAAGGTGCTCGCCACCCGTGACTACGGGGCGGAGGTGGTTCTCACCGGGAAAAATTTCGACGAGGCATACGCTGCGGCGGTGCAGGCGGGCAAAGCGAGCGGGGCACTGTTCGTCCACCCCTTCGATGATCCGCTGGTCATGGCGGGACAGGGGACCATCGGCCTGGAGGTGCTGGAAGAGATGCCCGATTTGGCAAACATCCTGGTTCCCATCGGTGGCGGAGGGCTGATAGCCGGGATTGTATCAGCCATCAAGGAGACCCATCCCCATGTCCGGGTGATCGGCGTTGAGTCGGCGGCGGCCCCGTCCATGCACTACTCCCTCAAGAAGGGGAGCATCATGGCGGCCCCCCTGACGGTGTCCCTGGCTGACGGCATTGCGGTGAAGCGGGTCGGGAAGAAGACGTACCCCATTGTGCGGGATCTGGTGGACGAGGTAGTGCTCGTGGAGGAGGAGGAGATAGCCCAGGCTATCGTGGCCCTCCTGGAGCGAACCAAGCTGCTGGTGGAGGGGGCAGGTGCGGTAACCCTGGCGGCGCTTCTCAATCGACGGGTGAAGAACATCGCCGGCAAAACCGTCTGCGTCCTTTCGGGAGGGAATATCGATGTCAAGACCATTGCCCTGGTGGTGGAGCGGGGGATGCTTGCTGCGGGGCGTTATCTGAAGCTGAGGGTGGAACTGGACGACGTCCCCGGCTCACTGGCGCGCCTCGCGACAGATATTGCCGAAACTCGTGCCAACATCTCCCTCATTACCCATGACCGGCGTTCCAAGTCGCTCGCCATCGGCAGGGCCGAAGTTAACCTGGAACTGGAAACCCGTGGTTTCGACCACATCCAGCAGGTGGTGAGCTACCTCAACAGCCACGGGTACGAGGTCGAGGTGATGAAATAAGGTAAAGGTAAAGGTAAAAAAGCGAGGATGTCTTTTACCCTTTGCCTAGATTCTCAATAAACTGCCTCGTCAGAGGGGCGCCGTTCGTGCCGTCCCGCAATTCAGGCCTCTTCAGGTCTTCAATCCTGTCCACGTCGTACCATCCGGGGAGGAGCGCCGCCCTGATACCCGCTTCCGCCACCTTGACAAGACTCTTTGCCAGTACATCACTCCGCGACCATTCGATCCCACTAAACAGTTCAGCGTGCATCTTGTTCAGGGCGACAAGGTAGTACCCCCCGTCATCGCTCGGGCCAAACACCGCTTCGGCTTCGCCGGTAACCAGCCGGACAAAGGCGCTTTCCATGCAGGGGAGGGGAAGGTCCGGTGAGTCGCTGCCGATGATGACGACCTCCCGGTAGCCGCAGGAGAACGCGGATCTGAAGGCGTTCGCCATCCGCTCACCCAGGTCTTCCCCCTGTTGGGGAAAGAGGGGAATCCCGGGAGCAAGCCGGTGGAAATAGCCGACTGCTTCCGGTTCTTCCATGAAAAAGATGAGCCGGTCTATGCCGGCCAAGCGCGAGGTCCGGCTGATGGTGTCCCGGAGCATGCACTCATAGAACCGGGCGGCTTCATCGGCAGCCAGGTGGGGAATAAGTCGGGTCTTGACCTGTCCGGGAACAGGGCGTTTGGCAAAAATGATGAGGGCCTGCTTGTGGGGTGTGTGCATAAATGGCTGTTTTTTAAGGAAATGGCAAAATGGCGGTAAAGGTCCGTGAAACCGCCGCCATCAAGGGTTTGTTGGCGGTCAGAAACGGAAAATGTCTAGCGTTTTCCACAATTTCAAGGGTTCTCCACAATCTTTTCAACAGGAGCTGTTGATCTCCTGTTGATGGATATCTACGGTCAGCGGTACCCGCTTTCCCTCATTAGACAGGTAACTCCGGGGATTCATTGTTGTTATGCCTTTGTTACCGCTTGTCCCGCTCGACTGAAGCATAGGCCGAATGGTTGTGGATCGACTCGAAGTTTTCCGCTGCCACGGCGAACCAGGTGATGGTGTCGAGGGCCGAGAGTTTGAGGGTCGCCTCCCGGACCATGTCCTCTACGAACCGGGGATTCTCGAATGCCTGCTCGGTGACGAATTTTTCATCCTGCCGCTTCAACAGTGAATAGACCGGCGAACTGCCACAGCTTTCGATGAGTGTGATCAGGTCTTCGATCCAGATGAATTCCCGGTAGCGGACCTGGACGGTCATGACGGAGCGCTGGTTGTGGGCGCCGTAGCGGGAAAGCTCTTTGCTGCACGGGCAAAGGGAGGTCAGCGGTACCCGCACCTCCAATACGAAGTCGAAGACATCGTTCAGGCTTGCCCGGAAGGCGCAGGTATATTCCATGAGGCTTCTGGCGCCGGATACCGGGGCGCGCTTCTCGATGAAGTAGGGGAACTCGATCTCCAGGTGGGCGCTGGAGGCCCCCAGTTTCTGTTTCATCTCCTCCAGCATGGTCTCCATCTTGTCCAGGGCGATCTGTTCCCGGTAGCTGTTGAGGATCTCCACGAAGCGGCTCATGTGGGTCCCCTTGAACTGGTGGGGGAGATCCACGTACATGTTGATCCGGGCCACGGTGTGCTGGACCTTCTTCTGCTTGTCCATCACCACGATGGGGTAGGAGATGTCCTTCACCCCCACCTTGTTGATGGGAACCCGGCGGGTGTCGGGCGATGTCTGCACGTCACTCAGAGGCCGGGACTCGGACCCAGGAGGCGGGCCTGCAGGACTCGGGACTCGGGACTGCGGGGTTGTGACTTTACTTTTCACATTTCACCTTTCACATACTTCACCGGGTCCGGCATTCCTGCCTCGGCGAACCCCTTGAGCCTGAGCCGACAGGAATCGCAACGGCCGCAGGCAAGCCCTTCCGGGGTCGGGTCGTAGCAGGAGTGGGTCCGGCCATAGTCTACGCCGAGGGCGAGGCCTCTCCCGATGATCTCGGCCTTGGTGAGATTGATGAGAGGGGTGTGGATAGTGAAGTGCCCCGATCCTTCTACCCCCGCCTTGGTGGCCAGGTTCGCCATACGCTCGAATGCGGCGACGTATTCCGGTCGGCAGTCGGGATAGCCGGAGTAGTCCAGGGCGTTGACGCCGATGAAGATGTCGTAGGCGCCGAGCGCTTCTGCCCACCCCAGGGCGAAGGAAAGAAAAATGGTGTTGCGGGCCGGCACATAGGTGACCGGGATATCGCTCCCCACCCCCTCTTTCGGGACGTCGATGTCGGAGGTCAGGGCGCTTCCCCCCACCTGCCGGTAGTCGAACTCCACCACCAGGTGTTCCCGTGCACCGCCTTCCGTGGCGTTCTGTTTTGCCACCTCCAGTTCCACGCTGTGCCGCTGGCCGTAGGCGAAGCTCATGGCGTACGGCTCATACCCTTCCGCCTTGGCGATGGCCAGGCAGGTGGTGGAATCGAGCCCTCCACTGTAGAGAACTACGGCTTTTTTCATAGGCTTCGAACCTCCTCTTTCCCCGCAATACCGCTTACCTGCTGGTAAAGCTCTTTTGTCATTCGACAGCTGTCCCTTCCCCCGCTGGTTTCTTCTTCCGCGGCCGGCGGCGTTTCTTCTTTGCTTCCACTTCGCCCGTCTCGGGGGCCGGACTGGCTTGAGCCGCCGCCGGTGCGCCCTTCTTCTCATGCCGGGTCCTGTCGCCGCTCCGGCTTCGGTCACTGCCGCGTCCCTGACCGGGCTTTCCCCTGCCTGCCGGTTTTTCAACCCGGGGGCGCGCCTTGACCCGGACGTAGTCATGGACGAACAGATCATCCTCGGCCCATTCGACTGGGACCTTGTGTTTTATGTACTCCTCGATCGCCTCCAGGTAGAAGGCGCCGTCCTCGTCGGCGAGGGATATGGCCATCCCCTCGGCCCCGGCCCGGGCGGTACGGCCGATACGGTGGACGTAATCCTCCGCGTCCTGGGGAAGGTCGTAGTTTATGACGTGGGAGACTCCTTCGATGTGGAGTCCGCGGGACGCCACGTCGGTGGCGATCATGATGGGGAGTTTGCCGCTTTTGAAGTCATCGAGGATCTTCAGGCGCTTGCGCTGCTCAACGTCGCCGGAGATCACCTTGGCCGGGAAGCCGTTGGCGTTCAGCCGGTCGTAGAGGAATTCCCCCTCCCGCTTCGTGTTGATGAAGATCATGGTCCGCTCCATCCCGGTCTTTCTCAGGAGTCCCAAAAGGAGCGGGAACTTCTCCTTGCGGGAGACATGGTAGAGAACCTGTACCACGTTGTCCGCAGTCATTTTCTCCGGGGTGACCGAAACCTTGGTCGGCACGTTCATGAACTCGTAGGCCAGTTCCATGACCCGCTGGTTGAGGGTGGCGGAGAAGAGCATGTTCTGACGCTGGTCATAGGGGGGGAGACGGCGAAGGATGAAGCGGAGGTCGGCGATGAATCCCATGTCGAACATCCGGTCCGCCTCGTCGATGACGAGCGCCTCTACGCTCTTGAGGTCGTAGACCTTCTGCTTCAGGTAGTCGATGAGGCGACCCGGCGTGCCGATGACCACATCCGCTCCTTCCTCGAGTGCGTTTTTCTGGAGCATGTAGTCGACGCCGCCATAGATGGCCTGGATGGTGAAACCGGCATGTTTGCCGAGGGCCTGGGCGTCTGCTTCTATCTGCACGACCAGTTCACGGGTGGGGGCGAGGATCAGAGCCCGCGGTTGACGGTCTTTCCCTTCCCGCGGTTTCTGGAGAAGTTTGGTGAAGAGGGCAATAAGGAATGCGGCAGTCTTGCCGGTACCGGTCTGGGCCTGACCTGCCACATCCTTGCCGGCAAGAGCCAAGGGGAGGGTCTGTTCCTGGATCGGGGTGCAGTCGGTGAAGCCGGTTTCGATAATCCCCTGCTGAACCGGTTCCGGCAGGTTGAGTTCGCTGAATTTCATGGTTTACGATTCCTTTATTTCGTTATTTCAAGAGGATAGCTATAGCACAGCGGGCGATAAATAGCAAGCCGCGCCGGGCCTGTCGATGGATTGGCGAATCAATAGAGAATCAATAAAGCGGTTGCCATAGAGCAGAGAGAGTTCTCATGCGAAAACATACAGATGAAAGAGATTCGTTGCTAACCGTATTTCTCCAGATTTTTCCCCCTGTCAACACTTCCGGACTTTCGTTTTTCCGCGCAGTTGTGCTATGGTACGCTCACCAAATTATGCCAAGGACACCACGTGCAATCCTTCATTCACATCGATTCCCCCCATTACCTCCGCGAGGAGCAGCTTCCCGCGCTGCCCGATTGGCCGGCAATTTTCGGCAACGATCACCCCATAGCTCTTGAGATCGGATGCGGCATCGGCGACTTCATCGTCAAGACCGCCGCTGAGCAGCCGGAACGGAACTTTATCGCCATCGACTTCTACAACAAGGGATGCTACAAGACCTGCCGCCGTATCGAGCGGCACGAACTGACCAACGTGCGGGTGCTCCGGGTCGAGGCGCGCCAGTTTATCCAGGAACGGCTTTCGAAGGGGCTTCTGGCAGCGGTGTATATCAACTGCCCCGATCCCTGGCCGAAGAAGAAGCACCGCAAACGGCGGCTGGTGAACCGCCAGTTTCTGGAATTCCTCCGTGACTACCTGGCGCCGGGGGGGGATTTCTTCTTCGCCACCGATTTCGATGATTACGGCATCGATGTGGCGGGGCTTCTGCCGGGGGTAGAGGGGTACGGAAACTGTCTGGCTCCCGATCTCTACCGCCACGAGCTGGAAGGGTATCATCTCTCCAAGTATATGCGGAAGTTCATGGCGGAGGGGAAAAGAATCTACTTCGTCCACTACCGGAAAATCTAAACCTGCCACAGAGGCACGGAAACACAGAGAAAATCGTTTTTTTATCTCTGGTTTCTCTGAGTCTCTTGCCTCTGTGGCGGATTTTAAAGAAGGTTCAAAGTGAATTCATATCTGACAGCCGATATCCCCGGTACCGGGGGGACCATCAAGGAGACGCCGGAGGATTTCCGGGTAACGGAGATTCCCCTCTATCTCCCCTGCGGCTCCGGCGAGCATACCTACGCGGAGATCGAGAAACGGGGTGTCACCACCCTGGATGCCCTGCGGCGGATCGCCCGGGCACTGGAGGTGTCCGACCGGGACCTGGGGTACGCGGGGATGAAGGATGCCCGGGGAATCACCCGCCAGACCGTCTCCATTCCCCGGGTGGACCCCCAACGGGTGCTCGGCCTGGAACTGCCCGGCATCAGGGTCCTGTCGGCAGTGCACCACACCAACAAGCTGAAGCTCGGGCACCTGGCGGGGAACCGTTTTCTCATCCGGCTTTGTGGCGTTGAATCCCACGCCTTGGAACGGGCGAGGGAAGTGCTGCGGACCCTTGTAGAACGGGGAGTCCCCAACCGCTTCGGAGAACAACGCTACGGCGCCCAGGGGAATTCCCATCTGATCGGCGGTGCCTGGCTGCGTGGGGACTACCGGGGCGCGGTGGATGCTCTCATGGGGAAGCCTGAACTGGTGCGGGATGAACGGTGGCAGTCCGCTATCGCCGCTTATGGAAGGGGGGAACTGGAGGAGAGCCTGCGGCTTTTCCCCGGCCACTGCCGGACCGAGCGGGATGTCCTGCAGCGCCTGGTCAAGCGCCCCGATGCCTGGGACAAGGCCCTCAACGCGATCCATCCCCGGTTGAAGAAGCTCTACCTCTCCGCGTACCAGTCTTTCCTTTTCGACCGGCTGCTGGAATCGCGGCTGTCGACTCTTGACCGGGTTATGGCCGGCGACCTGGCTATCAAACACGACAACGGCGCCTGTTTCCTCGTCACCGATGCGGTGACGGAAGCACCCCGGGCCGCAGCCTTCGAAATATCACCGAGCGGGCCGATGTTCGGCTGCAAGATGAAGTCACCGGAAGGGGAACCGGGGGAGATGGAGGCAACTCTTCTTGCCGGAGAAGGGCTCACTCCTGCCAGCTTCGACCTGCCGGGAGGACTGCGGCTGGAAGGGGAGCGTCGACCTCTGCGGGTGCCGCTTCGCGAACCGCTATTGACAGCGGACGGGGCTGATCTGCTTCTTGAATTCTCCCTCCCAAAAGGCTCCTATGCTACTGCAGTGTTGCGGGAGATAGTTAAAACCGGTTAGTATGGACAGTAAAGGCTTTGTTGGTAGAATTGAAGGGGCACCGGCGGCGCCTCCCCTGGTTGTCGAGCCGGCATAGCCGTAAACAGGAAGTAAGGGAGAATGAGGATGGACAAGCGGCAGGAATCCTACGAAGTCAACCTGTTCAATCCCAAACAGGGGTACATGCGCGGCGAGGTGGTGCTCATTCTGGCCATTCTTGTCGGTTGGGGGGTGGTGAACTTCGGATTCCAGGCGGTACTCTGGCTTTTGGCCGAGAATCCCGTCGGTGAAGGGATTTTTACCCGCCTCACCTTTTTCAACCTTCCCTATCACTTCTGGTTCACCGCCCAGTTCCTCCCCCTGTGGTTCATCATCCTCTGCGTGATTTTCAATATCTACCTCGACCGCCTCACCGAGCGTCACAGCAGAAGGAGAGACAGAACCTATGAATAGCGATCCGGTGAAATTCTGGCCGCTTCTTATTGTTACAGGAGTGCTGGTATCCTTTGTGCTGGCAGGTTTGCGTGCCAAGTCCCAGGAAATGTCAGATTACGGATTTTCCGGACGTTATATCGGCCGTATCGGAGGCGGGGCGGCAATCGCCAGCAACTGGATGAGCGCCGCCAGCTTTCTCGGCATGGCCGGCCTCCTCTATCTCCAGGGATACTTCGCCCTTGCCTATGTCATCGGCTGGACCGGCGGCTATGTCCTGCTCCTGGTCCTGATGGCGGGGCAGATCCGGCGATTCGGCAAATACACCGCCCCTGATTTTGTCGGTGCCCGTTACGACTCAGATGTCGCCCGGCTCCTGGCGGCGCTTATCTCCATCACCATCTCCGTCATATACTGCGTCGCCCAGTTCAAGGGGATCGGCATGCTGTTCGGCTGGCTGTTCGGCATCGATTACGGACGGGGTGTCGTCCTCGGCGGGGCGGTGGTGGTCTGCTACGTGGTGGTCTGCGGCATGCTCGGGGTGGCCCGCAACCAGCAGATGCAGTACTTTGTCGTCATCGTCTCATTCATCCTCCCCCTCATGTTCCTGGCCCACCGGTTCGGCTATTTCTGGCTCCTTCCCCAGTTCGGTTACGGCGAGGGGATCCAGGATCTGGCGACGGAGTTCAATATCGACTTCACCGCCCCCTTTGCCAGCGGCTCCCTGTTCCAATGGGTCGCCCTCTGTTTTACCCTCATGGTCGGCACGGCCGGGCTCCCCCACGTCCTGTCCCGTTTCTACATCCTTCCCAATGTCCGGGATGCGCGGTGGAGCGTGGTCTGGGGGCTGTTCTTCATCGCTCTCATCTACTGGTCGGCACCCGCCTATGCCGTCTTTGCCCGCCTGCTGGAAGCACGGGGAGGGTACATCCCCGATCCGGCGGTAGCCGGCAAGATGGCCGACATCATGGTGCTCAAGACGGCGGTGATGGGAGGAGTGCCGGTCTGGCTGACCGGATTACTGGCCGCCGGCGCCGTAAGTGCCGCTTTCTTCACCGTCACCGGACTCCTCATGACCGGTGCCTCATCCCTTTCCCACGATATTTATTACCGGTTAATCAACCCCCAGGCTTCGGAGTCGCGGAAAATGGCGATAGCCAAGGGGGGAACCCTGGTTCTGGCCGCCCTGGTGCTGGTTATCTCTCTCCGACCTCCTGCGCTCATAGCGGAAATAACGGCGGTTGCCTTTGCCCTGGCCGGCAACACCATATTCCCTGCCTTTCTGCTCGGCATCTGGTGGGGGCGTGCCAACCGTCAAGGGGTCATAGCCGGTATGGTGCTGGGTGTCATGATAACTTTTGCCGCGCCGCTCTGTGGGAATGCCATCCCCTTGTTCGCGAGCATATTTCCGGTTACTTCGTCAGCTTTCTGCGGGGCTCCGCTGGTGGTACTCGTCATGGTTGTCGTATCGCTCCTGACACCCCCTCCGTCGGAGGAAATGAGACGTTTCCTGGCTGAAGTGGTCCACGGCCATCTTGACTAGAAGGAGAGAGCCATGTCGATGTTCCCGGTAAACAAAGGGGGCGATATCCTTGCCTGGCGTGACACGGTGGAACTGGTTGACGGAGTGAAGCGGAAGCTGTCGGAGAAAATGGCCTATCTTCTCGACGGTGACGAACTTGTCCTGCTGCAAGATCTCCAGGGGAGGATCGAGGAGGAAATGGCCGTCGAATACCGGTTTGCCGAGGACGCCGGGCAGGTTCTGGCTGCACTGGAGACGGCAGGGACGGTCGATGAGATGGTTGCCGCATATCGTCACGGACGGCAGTTGTCGACTGACTATTTCGACCGGCGCGGCTCTGTCCTGGTGGTACAGTCGCTCTGCATCAGGCTGCAGGACCGATTGACCTGCCGTGCGGTGCTCCTTGCCAGCGAATGGATGGAGCGGAGCGGTTTCGGCCCTCCCCCTGCTCCGTACTGCTGGTTTGCTTTCGGGGGAGCGGGGAGAGAGGAGGGTACCGTTGCCGGGAACTTCAACGCCTTGCTTGTCCATGGAGAGGTGCATGGAGAAAGCGCTGCGTATTTTGCAGGGTTTTCCCTGAGGGTAAACGCGATTCTCGAAAATTGCGGCGTCAAGAGTGCCGGTGGCATTACTCCCGTGCATCCCTCCTGGCGGGGGAGCATCAACGAATGGCGTACGCGCCTGATCGGGGGTGCGGCAGGTGAAAAAACGCAGGAAGACCTTTCGTTCCTGGTGCGGTTTGCCGACCTGCGCCTGGTGAGCGGGGATTCGACCCTCTGTGGCGAGATGATTAACCTGATCCGGAGCCTGTTCGAGTTCAACCGTCGCGGCTTTGATGAAGTGGCCCGCGTCACGGCGGAAATGGCGACAGGGCTCGATTTTTTCGGGCGGTTGCGGTTGGAAAAGGGGGGGGAGCATCGGGGCGAATTCAATCTGGGACAGTATGCGTTGAACCCGCTGATGGAAAACATCAGGATAATGGCGGTACGCGCCGACGTGCCGCTGACCGCCAACGTCGGGCGAATCAAGGGACTTCTGGAAAAAGGACACCTGGGTGTCGATCTGTCCCAACGACTATTGCGAGCCTGTCATGACTTTACTTCACTGAAGTTGAGGTCGGAGATGCGTCACAACAGTGGGGGCGAGGGGGTCTTCCTTAAACCGGAAGAGCTCGATGACTGTGAGATGGACTCCTTGAAAGAGGGGATGGAGGCGGTGGTTAACCTGCAGCGGATAGTTTACCAGAGATTTGTCGTCAGCAGCTAGGAGCGCTATGAGGATATCCCTCTCATCAGGAACCCTGTTTACCTACCCGCTCCGCAAGGTATTCGAAATAGCCCGGGACGTGGGCTTTGACGGACTGGAACTGATCGTCAACCAGGATTTCCAGAAGGTCAACCCACGTTCGGTTATTCGGGAGCTCTCCCCGATCCTTCCCGTGCTTTCCATCCATGCGCCGTTCATGCCGCTGGATGGCTGGGGAGGGCCGATCGACTCCGTTAAGCGGAGTGTTGAGATTGCTGCTGACTGCGGCGTGCCGCTGGTCAATTTTCATCCCGCATCCTGGCTCGGATTTGAACTCAAGTACTGGCGCTGGATGTACCGGATTCTCGATTATCAAAAGGAGGTAGGGGCAGAGGGGGTGACGCTTACCCTGGAGAACATGCCGTGGGTCGGGAGGTTCAAGATCAACCAGTATATCCTCTCTCATTCCGGCAAGATGAATGACTTTCTCGAAGAGCGGAATCTCTACATGACCTTCGACTGCACCCACATGGGGTCAGGCAAAACCAACTTCATCAACGATTTCTACCTGTTCTACAATGCCGGCCGGATCCGCAATATCCATTTTTCCGACTACGGTCACGGACGCGAACATCTTCTCCCGGGGCACGGCATTCTGCCTCTCACCCGTTTTCTCAATCACCTGCGCAACACCGGCTACCACGAGACCCTGACTCTGGAACTTTCTCCCCATGAATTCCCCCATGACGAACAGATCATGGTGGAGAGCCTGAAGGAAATCCTCATGTACCTGCGGCGGGAGACCTCGCCGCTCACCCCCTGACCACGTAGACAGAGCACTTCGCGTTCTTGACGACCTTGTTTGATACACTTCCGAGCAGGTTCCTCTTGAGAAAACCCTTCCCCGTACTTCCAATGATGATGACATCGATCTCTTCCCTTTCGGCAAAGGCGATAAGTTCATCTGCCGGATCACCATAGACCACTTTGGATATCACGGGAATGCCCAGTTCTGTCGAGTTTTTCTCGATAACGTAGAAAATCCTCTGCCGACGCTCTTCCCATTCTTTTGCTTCGGTGATGGGGGGGGCCGGTACGAAATCGGTAAACGTGGTGCGGGGAGCGTTGGGAAGGACCAGCATGGCGTATATGGTGCTTTTGAACTGGCTCGGATTGCCGGCCGCCATCCGTACCGCTTCCTCCGCTGCCTTGTCGGAGAGGGGGGAGCCATCGATGGCCACCAGAATTTTCTTCGGCAGACTGAGCATTGATCGTTCTCCTTGCATGTATGTCGATTGTGTTGTGAAGTATAGCTTCTTTTGGTTTCCAATGCCAGTTCCGTGGCGTCCGGGGCAGTGAGAACCGCCGTACAATGGCAACCTGTGAGGTGACATGCAAAATTATAACCAGATAATATTTCATGCTTGACAATTTTAAAACAATATTCTATATTTTACAAAGTATTATTATGCGTATTTTCAATGACATCAGAGGAATGATTTGTTTTAATACCGTCGTGAAGGGAACGGATATCTCAGAGTAAAACGGCAACAGTGTTGTTATTGTTCTGACCTGAGTCACCGGTTTATTGGAAGCAATTGTGATCGGTTACGGCGAAAAACCCCTTGACTTATTGAGCCGAAAGGCTTATCAGAGACGGTTGGAATCTAACTAAATTACAGGTGTAATCATGGCCAAAAAAGAAAAATCAGAGTACCTCATCCAGGCTGTTTCCCATGCACTAGACCTTCTCGAACAGTTCCATGACGATATTGACGAACTTGGCGTAACGGAGCTTTCCAAACGTCTCAAGCTGCATAAGAACAATGTTTTCAGATTGCTGGCAACGCTTGAGTCGCGTGGTTATATCGAGCAGAACAGGGTGACGGAAAACTACCGGCTGGGACTCAAGACCCTGGAACTGGGGCAGACCTTCATCAAGCAGATGGGGCTTCTCCGTCAGTCTCGCCCGGTGCTGGAGTCCCTGGTTGAAGAATGCAACGAAACCACCTACGTGGCGATCCTCAAGGATTTCCACATCGTCTACCTTGATGTGGTTGAGACGGGCCTGACGGTGCGGGTCGTACCGCGGGTGGGTGCCCGGCTTCCCGCCTACTGTACCGCTGCCGGCAAAGTCCAGATTGCGTACATGACCGACGAGGAACTGGAGAACTACCTGCCGACCAAGGAGTTGAAGCGCTTCACCCCCAACACGATAACCGATCGTGATGAGCTGAAGAAAAATCTCAAGATCATCGCCGAGCAGGGATTCGCCATGGACAACGAGGAGCTGGACATCGGTGTGCGTTGTGTTGCGGCGCCTATCCGTGACTACACGAGACGAATTATCGGTGCGGTGAGCATCTCCGGTCCGTCCATGCGTTTCACCGACGAGCGGGTGGAGAAAGAGTTGATCCCGATGGTGAAGCGGGCAGCGGAGGAGATTTCCACCAAACTCGGCTATCACAAATAGAAACGTTTACAGGCCGAATACCAAAAAAGCCCCCCGATGGCTGGGGGCTTTTTTTTGTGTGTCGCAGTCAGGGCGTGCTGTGTGTGGGTTTGCTTTTGCCAGGTTAACTCAGGTTCTTCCCAAGGATTTTTCGTTCCCATATCTCGCGTATCTGTCGAACCATTTCCTCTTCGGTCCCCCTGTTGTCGATGACAACCTGAGCCCGTTCCCGTTTTTCTTCCATGGGCATCTGGCTGGCGATGCGCTGCAGAGCCCCTGTCTCGCTGAGCCCATCTCGCAGCATAAGTCGCCGCAATTGTGTTTCCCGGTCCACATAGACTACCCATATCTCATCGACCCGGTCGATTATCCCGGCTTCGATGAGAAGGGGGGCCATGTAGATGGCAAGAGGGGTTTTCCTGCGCCGCAGTTCGGTCAGCAGTTCCTTGGCACGCAGGGCAATGGCCGGATGGGTTATGGCTTCCAGGCGACTGCGGGCAGCCGCGTCCGCAAAGACAAGGTTTCCGAGGGCAGCGCGGTTGATGGTCCCGTCATCGTTCAGCACACTGGTGCCGAAGGCAGCGACTATCGCCCGGTGGGCCGGTTCGCCGGGACGGACCACATCCCTTGCAAGCTGGTCTGCATCGATCACCGCTGCGCCGAGTTCGGCCAGAATCTTCGCTGCCGTGCTCTTCCCCGAGGCAATTCCACCTGTCAGGCCGATGACCCGCATCATTTAACCTCCGCTGCTAACTTTTCACAAATCTTCCGGTCTGTCAATGGACGCAGGTTTTTGTCTGCAATTGCGGCCACGCTTCAGATAATCAGCTTGCCATCCCTGAGCAGGGTCTGTCGGCTTCCGTCGGCCATAATCGCCGTCAACGTGGGGTGGTAAAAGACATAGTCCTCATGGAAGGGTGTCTGGACGGTTCCGCCGAAACCGGAGTTGTCACCAAGAGCGATGTGTATGGTGCCAAGGATCTTTTCCGCTTCGAGAATGTTGTCCGGCCGTGAGGCCCGGTCGTTGGTGCCGATTCCAAGTTCAGCAATATTGCGGTTGTTGGCGTTTTCCGCAAATTTCTGCTCAAGTTTCAGGCGGTGAGGTTCATCCCCCTGTATCTCCACAACCTTCCCGTCGGCGACACGGAGCGTCAGGAGGGAGGAGAGTTTGCGGGTAGGCCCATATTCGAGCACCATCACCCCACAGCTTGTCCCTTCCAGCGGCGCCAGGTAGACTTCGCCGGCAGGGAGATTCCCAAAGCTTCCCGGAGCAGTCAGCATGCCGTCGTCTCCCTTCGCCGTTCTCCCCCGTTTGCCAAACTGCATTCTGGTGCCGTTGGGGGTTTCCACTTCGATTTCGGCAGCCAGGTTGACTGCCGCCGCCAGTCTGCCGGTCCGTTCTGCAAGGGATTGCCAGTCAACTTTCATGGAGGTGAAGAACATGTCTGGGTCGAAGGTGGGGAGGCTCGCAAAACGTCCGCCAGCAATGTTGACCAGGGAGCGGAAGCGGGTGTGGCTCGTTGAGTTGTTGGAGAGGGCTATGACCACGTCAGCTATATCATCTTTAGCTGACATGACCAGGTCGGTAGCCGTCTGAACATCATCTTTGTCCGCCGTCTTGGCAAGCAGGCGGCTGAAGATGCCGGCTGCGACAAGTCGGTCAACGATCCCATCTCCCAAAACGGCACGCCAGAGGATTTCAGGCGGCTCAGCCCCAGAAGCAGGCGTTGCCGGAAACGAGATGAAGTCTGCGTTGCCGTACGTGTTGCGTGCAAACTCTCCCATCTTCCGTGCCACCTCATGTAACCGGCGGCGCCGCTCTTCATCAGCCGGCAGAGGTGTCTCGTCGTCGCGAATAGTATCGCCGAAAACCACGATCCGTTCGCCTTCCCGTATCCCAAGGTTGGTTGTGAACAGCGATGCGAATGCTTCGTTCAACTGCGGCATGGTCTCTTCCTCCCGTATGACATCTTTTCTCATTACCCTGCAGATATATCAGATGGGCGTCTGTCTGACAATCTTTAGTAAAATCCAATTAGTGTATTTTTCCCTTGATTTCACGGGGATTGTTGTGTTAATTATTGCATACTGTATACAATTGCAATAAGATGATTTGCTAAATAAAAGCAAGCGGTTAGCCGGATTATGCGGCTATTTTCGAGTTCACGCGGAGGCTGAAGTGGCACAGGTGGTTTTTTCCAGCTGGGGTAGAAATATTGTCGATAATCGCAAGGGTGGCGAGCCGCAGGACACAAGTTTCCGCCTGCCGACCACGTTGGATGGCGAGCGGGCACTGTCTGCTTTCATGGGGTGGGACGGTATCATCCTTTACAACAAGGATGTGGATATCCCGCTCATGGCCGCCGAATACATGAAGCGGGTACAGACCCAGTACGTCTGTGGTAAGTGCACCCCCGGCAAGAAGGGGACCAGGGTTATCATGGACGCGCTGCAGCGGATCGTTTCGGGTCAGGGGAAAGAGGCGGACCTCGCCACCATTGAGGACCTGGCGGAGCTCCTCAAGAACTGCAAGTGCACCCTCTGCCCCAGTTCATCGGTGCCGGTGCGCGACGCCGTAGAGCATTTCCGCGACGATTTCCTCGGCTATATCAATGGCAATCGTACGCCGGCAGCCGACAAGTTTCGCTTCATCGACAAGTACACCGCCCCCTGTCAGGACAAGTGTCCTGCCCACATCGACATCCCTTCTTATGTTGAGGCGGTCAAGGAATATCGTTTCGAGGAATCGCTCGCCATCGTCCGCGAGAATATGCCACTTCCGTCGGTCTGCGGCCGTGTCTGCCCCCATCCCTGCGAGACCGCCTGTCGTCGCAAACAGGTGGACGAACCGATCAGCATTATGACCCTCAAGCGGTCCGCGTCCGACTATGAATGGCAGCACCAGCACCAGCCCCCCATGCAGCCGAAGCCGCGCAAGGGCAAGAAAGTGGCCATCGTCGGTGCCGGCCCTGCCGGCGTTGCGGCTGCCTACTACCTGGCCCTGGAAGGGTATCCCTGCACTATTTACGAGGCACTTCCCGAAGGGTATGGCGGCGGTATGATCGCTGTAGGCATTCCTCCCTACCGGATGCCGCGACATCTCCTCCAGCGGGATATCGACATTGTCTCCGCCATGGGAGTGGAGATCATCTACAATACCCGTATCGGCAAAGACATTTCCCTTGCCGAGCTGAAACAGAAATTCGATGCCGTTTTCCTTGCCCCCGGTGCCCATCGCTCCAAGCCGATGGGGGTGGAAGGGGAAGACAAGGGGTACAAGGGGTTCCTCAAGGGTGGGATCGATTTCCTCCGCGATGCTTATATGGGAAACCCGACCGGCATGGGGAAAAAGGTCTGCGTGGTCGGCGGTGGGAACACCGCCATCGACTGCGTAAGGGTGGCCCTGCGCGAAGGAGCCGAAGTGTCAACTCTCCTCTATCGCCGTTCCCGCAAGGAGATGCCGGCGGACGTATGGGAAGTGGACGGGGCCGATGAGGAAGGGGTCACGTTCGAGTTCCAGGTCCTGCCGACCAGGATCATTGTCGATGACAACAACCAGATAACCGGTGTGGAAAGTGTCAGGATGGCGCTGGGTGAGCCTGACGCCTCAGGCCGCCGTCGCCCGGAACCGATACCCGGCAGCGAGTTCATCGTCGAGTGCGACACGGTAATTCCCGCTATTGGCCAGGATGCGGACCTCTCCTTCATCCCCCCCGACATGGGAATCGACATCTCCAAGTGGAACACGGTCATAACCAAGTACGTTCCCCTTAAGGATGCGGCGGGCAAGGATTTGAAAGATGGCATGGGGAATCCCCTGGCCCGGACGCTCATAACCGATCTGGACGGCGTCTTTGCCGGCGGCGATGCGGAGATCGGGCCGCTCACTGTCGTGGCCTGTGTCGGCAATGCGCACCGTGCGGCCAAGGTCATCCAGCGTTGGCTTGAGGAAGGGAAGGCGTATCTTTCGGACGATGAGCTGATGGAAGATATCCTTACCTATCTGCCGGTCTATGACAAGAACGAGCAGGTCCCGTGGCTCGATTCTGCCAAGCGAGCGCACCAGGCTGAGGTTCACGGCAAGGAGCGGGCCAGTCTGAAGAACTATCAGGAAGTTGAACTCGGCTTTACCAACAGCCAGGCGGTGCGTGAGGCCGAACGATGCCTGCGCTGCTACCGTGTTGCAATGGCCGCTGTCTGAAAACGTACAATTAACGATACCATCTCGGCGCGGGGCTGAGAGTTGAGGATTCACGGGCCAACCCCTGGATTTTCAGCCTTCAGCCTTTTGCCGGGTTTTCAGGGGTGAAATCATATGGTCAGTCTGACAATCGACGGCAGGAACATAACCGTGGCTGAGGGTACCACCATTCTCGAAGCTGCCAACCAACTCGGTATCAAGATCCCGACCCTCTGCTGGCTGGAAAAGGTGTCTCCCACGGGTGCCTGCCGGGTCTGCGCGGTCGAGGTCGAAGGGGTTGACCGGACCATGACCGCCTGCAACACGCCGGTCAAGGAAGGGATCAACGTCACTACCCAGTCGGAAAAGATTTTTGCCATACGCCGGAAGGTGATGGAGCTGATGCTCGTCAACCATCCTCTCGACTGCCCGGTCTGCGATGCCGGCGGCGAATGCGATCTTCAGGATTCCTGTTACAAGCTGGACGTGCCGAAGCAGGAGTATTCCGCCCTTCTGGAGCGGCGGCAGATCCGCTACAACTGGTCACTCCTGGAAAGCGATCCCAATCGCTGTATCCTCTGCGAGAAATGTGTCAAGGTCGATCATGAGATCGTCGGTTGCGATGCCATAGCCGTGGTCAATCGCGGGGAAGCTGCCATCATCGATACGGTAGATGGAAAACCTCTCCAGTGCGAGTTCTGCGGCAACTGTATCGCCGCCTGCCCCACCGGGACCCTTATCAGCAAGCCGTTCAAGTTCCGCGGCCGCCCCTGGTCGTTTACGGTAACCAAGAGTATCTGCGGCTTCTGCTCCAGCGGTTGTCAGATCGAGTACCACTCCCGCAACAACCGCGTGGAGAGGGTCACCAGCGACGACACTACCTATAACAGCGGCAACCTCTGCATCAATGGCCGCTTCGGCTACAGTTATCTGAACTCTGAAAAACGGCTCAACGTGCCGATGGTCGGCGGGGCAAAGAGTGACTGGAACGGGGCCATAGGGTTTGCCGTCGGGAAGCTGCAGGAAATCATCAAGACCAACGGAGCAGCGGCGGTTGCCGGTATCGGTTCGCCCCGGGTTACCAACGAGGAGAGCTTCCTCTTTCAGAAGCTCCTGCGTGAAGGGGTTGGCACCGGCAATATCGATTCCGAAGCCCGCCTCGGCTATGCTCAGACCAGGACAATACTCTGGGAGCGTCTCGGCAGCAGCGGGGCCGGCTCATCCATCGACCGGCTCGACCGCGCCGGAGCAATTCTCGTGCTGGGCTGCGACCTGAATGCCGAGTCTACCGGCATGGAGTATCGGGTCATTAAGGCCGCTACAAAGAATGACGCCAGTCTCATCCTGGCAAACCAGCGTGACGTAAAGCTGAAGAAGTTTGCCAATGTTCACCTGAAGTACCGTCCCGGTTCCGAACTTGCCCTGGTTAACGGTCTTATACAGGCAATCATTGCAGAAGGGCTTGAAAACAGGGAGTTTGTAGCCAGTAAAACCAGTGGTTTCGACGCACTCAAGAACTCGCTGTCAGGCAAGCCGCTGGCTGATCTGGCAGCTGCTGCGGGAGTGACCGAAGCTGAACTGATTGAAGCTGCCCGTTACCTCGGGGGTAAGGCCGACGTGGCGATTGTCTTCGGCGCCGATGTGATTCGAGGTGTTGCTTGCAGCGATACGGTCCGCGCCATAGCCGACCTCGCGCTGCTTCTCGGTTGTACTGCCGGCGGGCAGGGGGGCGTTTTCCCGGTTGAACAGAAAAACAACATCCAGGGGATGCTCGACATGGGGGTCTCGCCTGACTTCCTCCCCGGTTACAAGGCTGTCTCCACTCCCGGCAAGAACCTTTGGCAGATTGTCGAGGGTATGGAGCAAGGGAGCATCAAGGCCCTCTACCTGCTGGGGTGCAACCCCCTTGTTTCATTCCCTGAGAGTGCCCGTATCAAGGCTGCCCTGACGAAGCTTGATCTGCTCATCGTTCAGGATATACAGGCCGGCGACCTCACCGCCATGGCCCACGTTGTTTTCCCGGGGGCCGCGGCTGCCGAGAAGAACGGCACGTTCACTACCCCGGACAACCGGGTACAATGTCTGAACCGGGCAGTAACACCCCCGGGAGAAGCCCGGGAGGACTGGGACATCCTTGCGGAAGTATACAGCCGACTGACCGGCAAGCCCCACGCCCGTTCTGTTGCCGAGGTTACCGCCGAACTGAAGGAGGTAGCGGGAATCTACGGTGGCAGCTGTCAGGTGAGCGAAGGTCGCTGCTCTGGCCTCGTCAAGACGATGCCTTTGGCGCCCTCAGCATACAGCTTTGGCACACTGACTTCTCTCCCGGTTGCCACTACGCAGCCGTACACTCTTTCCGTCGGGGCCATCGGCTTCCACAACGGAACCATGTCCACGGCTTCTGAGAACAACCTGACTGTTTCGCCGGAAGGTTACATTGAAATTTCTGCCGGCGATGCTGCACGGCTCGGTATTGCTGACGGTGCACGGATAAAGGTAAGCTCTCCGGTCGGTAGTATGAGCGGTCCGGCCAGGGTTACGGGAAGGCTCCAGGCTGGACTACTCTTCGCTCCTCATCATTTTGCCGCTCTGAACGCCAGTGCTCTGCTTCCTGCCGGTGCAAACCTGGTCGGCGTAACGGTGGAGAAGGGTTAGGCAGATGTAGGCTCGCCATAAAATAAAAAACCCCCCGGGCATGACTGACCGGGGGGTTTTTTATATTCGTCTGCGTATATTCAACCAAATATTTTCCGGAAGAATCCCTTGCTTTCCGCTTCCCGTTTCTCGGTAATCTGCCGGAGCCCTTTGACAGCATGGGATTCCTTGGGGTTTATGTGTAATGCCTTCTGGAATTCCCCCTCTGCCAGCCCATCCCTTCCCTCGTCGAGAAGCATCCAGCCACGGAAGGCAAATGCCTCGGCGACCTTGCCTATCTGTACGGACTTGGCCAGAAGCATCCTGGCCTTCTCCTGCGCCGTTTTTGAACTCTTGCTGGCCGGGTCGTTGTAGATGGCCCAGGCGAGGTAAGCGCAGTGCAGCGGGTTGTCCGGCTCCAGGGTGAATGAGTCCTGCAGGGCCTTCCGGGCGTTTTCGAATTCCCCCATTTCCAGAAAGACCTTGCCTGACTGGAACTGGATCTTGGCCTGCAGCTTGTCGTCCTGACGCCCGTCGAGTCCAACCCTGTCGGCATTGAGCAGCTCGTCATAGCGCTCCTTGGCAACGACGCTGGAAAGTGTGTTGTAGGCATTCGAATAGACGGCGAGGACATCCTGGGCAATGCTCTGGGTCGCTCCCGACAACTCCATGAACTTTTCCGGTGTGTACTGGCGGGTCTTTGAGAAATAGGACTCTTTGAGGGCATTGAAGCTGAAGCTGTTCGGCGAGAGGCCGAACAATTCATAGTAGTTCTTGTCCTTGATGAATGCATGGTCGCGTTGGACAGCCTGCTCGAAACCTATCTCATCGCTCGAGAGCGGCGAGGCCATCCCTTCATTCCCAACTGCCAGCTCGACGCTGTCCGAGAGCTCTTCCACCAGGTCGTCAAATCCGACGGCCTGTCCGTCATCGGCGGCAATTTCTTCGAGTGGCCGGTTGAACAGGTCTTTTTGGGGAAAGTCGGCGATGGAGTTGGCGGTCGGAATCGTATGCATGGCCAGCATGCCGAGGGAATGGAGGAAATAGAAGAATGCCGCGGCTTCAGGGGGAGTTGTTCCCATGGCGCTGAGCTGCCCCAGGGTTTTCTGCCCGTCCATGAGTTCCAGAAGTTCGATGTCTTCGCTGCGCATGGTGACCAGGTTGGCCTGTCGAAAAAACTGCGGGGTGCGAGCCGGATAACAGGCTGCGAAGCGCTCCATGAATGCTTTGCTGTCAAGCTGGCTGCTGCGCCCTTTGCTCGCCTCATAGACGAGGTGGGGTATAGAGATCGGGACGAGAGGGGATTCCAGCGGCGGTGCCCCCTCTTTGAAGCTGATGCCGCTCTTTACTTCCAGAGCATCTACCAGTTTCTTCGTGAGAAAGTGGCGGGATTCCTCAACAAGCTCGTCATAGGTAAGAAGTCCTGCCTGGGTGAGGCGAATCCTTTCTTCTCCTCCAGCCAGGAATGACTTCCGGTCACTCGAAGTGATTTTTCCCCGCGTAACGAGGTGGTCCGGAAAGTCTGCCGATTCCCTCGTCAGGAAGCAGATCGGCTCCCCGTTCAGAAACGCCACCGGCGATCCCTGCGGGAGGGAGAGGACTCCATCCTTCCCATTTTCGTAGATATCCACCAACAGATCGAGCAACGTCGTAGCCCCCTTGGAGACGGCGGTGTCCTGCAGCGTCGTTTGCACGGCGGTAATGAATGCCTGTTGGGTAAAAGGTTTTTCCAGGTAATGTTTCACGCCGAGCCGCCGGGCTGCCTCGGCATATTTATCGCCCTTGTAGACGCCTGTAATGACTATTACCGGCAGATCCGCCCATTTCTTCGACTTGCGGAGTTTCTGCAGAACGTCGGCACCGCTCAGTTCAGGGAGGCGCAGATCGAGTATGAGAAGATCGTACCTTCCGGCATTGAGCGACTGCAGAACCTCAAGACCGGTTTTGACAGCCAGCACCTCGTATCCCTGCCCGGCAAGGAACTTCTGGAGCATACGGGAAAGGGGTTCGTTATCTTCTGCCAGTAATAGTTGGGCGGTCATTCTGATATCCTGCAACGGGGCCTGCTGGCGACGCTGCTGATTTGAGATACCTGGCTACGGCACGATTGTGTTCTTCGAGGGTGGCGGAAAAATAGTGGCTGCCATCCTTTTTGGCTACGAAATAATAAAAACCGGTCCGGGCAGGATTGAGAACCGCCTCCATGGCGTAGCTTCCCGGGTTGCCTATGGGACCGGGGGGGAGACCCTTGATCTGGTAGGTGTTGTAGGGGGATACCCGCTTGATGTCATGCCGGCTGACGGCCCCGGCAAAGGCCCGGACACCGTAGACTGCGGTCGGATCGCTTTGCAGCGGCATATTGGTGCGGAGCCGGTTCTGGAAGACCGACGCGATGAGGGGGCGTTCCGCCGGGATGACGGCTTCTTTTTCGATCATGGAGGCCATGGTCAGCAGTTCCCTCTTGCTCAAACCGGCAGCTTCAAGTCGCGGTTCAAACTTTTGCGCGAAGACTTTATCGAACTGCTCTACCATCTGGCGGATGAGTTGTGCCGGAGCGGTGCCGGGAGTGATGTTGTAGGTGCTGGGGTAGAGGTATCCTTCCACGCTCCGGGCAGGTATACCCAAGTCAGCCAGGAGCTTTCGGTCAACGCAGGCACGGAGGAACTCCCGTTTAGTGAACAGCCTGCGACCTTCCAGCAGTTCGGCGATCTGGTATATGGAATATCCTTCCGGCACGGCAAAACGCTGCACATAGACGTCACCGTTGACCATGCGGTCAAGGATTTCCTTGGGGGTCAGGCTGTCGTTCACCTGGTAGGGGCCAGCCTGAACCTTGGCGGTGGCTCCGCGAAACCTGGCGAGGAGCACGAACAGTTTTGCGCTCGTGATTATCTTCTTTTCTTCAAGCGCGGTGGCGATTCGCCGAAAAGGTGCCCCCTGAGTGAACTCGATAACTTCAACGTGCTTGCCGCTGCCTGCGGGCGTGAATACGAAGAAAACGAAGATGCATGCCAGAATGAGCGGCACGGCCACCAATGGGCCGATAGCAAACCAGAGCTGTTTCTTTCGCCATAATGATTTCATTGACAAGGTAACGTACTGCTGCGTTTCAAGCTCCACCTACTCAGGATACGGCATAGTATAACCATATCTCTAGGCCATATCCTGTTCCATGTCAAGACTAAATCCCTGTTGGGACAGACTGTGCCCTGTTTCGGGAGCAGGAGGGGGGGCTTGAACGGGAGTGGCAGGGTAAACGTTTCCGTCATGCCTTGAATTTGCTTTCGGTACCGTCCCTGAGACGGCCAATATTTTCACGGTGTTTGTAGATCACAAGGGCTGCAATCATCAGGGTCATGGCAACAACCGATGGATGATTTCCCTGGAGAATGATGAAGACCGGCATGGCTGCCGCGGCAGAGATGGAGGCGAGGGAGACATAGCGCCATTTCAGGATGACGATGATGAAAACGGCAAGGGCACCGAGCACTGCCAGAGGTGCCAGGGCAAGAAAGACGCCGAGGGCTGTGGCAACCCCCTTACCACCCTTGAAGCCGAGGAATATGGTGTAGACATGGCCGAGGAAAGCGGCAGCACCGATTACCGCTACCCATTCGACCGGTAGTCCCATCTGCCGGGCAAAAACGACAGGCAGGAGCCCCTTCAGGCAGTCCCCCACCAGGGTTATAATGCCTACTTTTCTTCCCAGAGTCCGGTAAACATTGGTTGCGCCGATGTTGCCGCTTCCGGCGTTCCGGATATCAACGCCACCGATCAATTTTGCCAGTAGAAGCCCGGTCGGTACGGACCCGACCAGATACGCGCCAACAGTAAGTATGATTTCTTTCAGCACATCAGACTCCGTAGAGTATGGTTAATGAAAACGGCACGCATCGTACACCATTTCCTCGCAAACTTCAACCTGCTGTCCGATCGCCCGTTTGCCGATCCCTCCGAAGCAGGGTGAGGGAGAGGGCGAGGAGGACGGTGTCGCGTCCCATGGCCGACCAGGCGGACGTCTTCGCGGCCCCCTGCTGGAAGCAGCCGCAGTCGATGTCCAGTCCACGTATGATGGTGGAGGCGAGAGCGAGCATGAACACCCCGTTCAAGAGGGAGATGAGGGCGGCAGCACTCCGTGTCCGCCAGCCAATGATCAGCATGAGGCCGCAGATGGTCTCAACCCAGGGGAGAGTTGTGGCTACAAGGTAGTTCCCGAAGTAGGGGAGGAGCCTGTAGGCTGCGACGTTGCCGGCAAAAGCGACCGGATCGGCAATCTTCAGAACTCCTGCGTAAAGGAATACGAGCCCCAGAACGACACGGATAACGGTGGAAAGGTGCCTGCCTGCGTTGCTGGTCATGGCTTCCCTCCCGTTACCGGATAGCCGGCTGCTTCCCATTCGGGGAACCCTCCCTCAAAGACGAATACCGTCGTGTAGCCTGCGGCAATTAGTTTTGCCGCCAGATTATGGCTGTCGTGGCAGTCGTAGCCGTTACAGTAAACCACCAGCAGCGTGGTCGGTGGATAGCGTTTAGCGAACTCTGCCAGTCGGGCATCAGCTTCGCCAAGAGGGAGGGAGACCGCACCGGTTATGTGTCCGGCGGTAAAAGTCGCTCCGTCACGCGCGTCCACGATGACTGCTTCCTTCCGGTCATGGAATTCCTTCACCTGCATGAGACCAAGGGGGAGCGGAACCGCTGGTTGCCGCTGTCCCGCTTGGCTTGGAGGTATCGAAGCAGGTACCGGGGGGTTGGCCGGAACGTTGCCGGTCCAGGCGTTGAGCAGAAGACGGTGATTCCAGGCAATGCCGATAGTGGCCGCCATGAGGCAGATAATGGCCATTTCCCGCAGAAGTCTTTTGGTGCTTTGGTGCATGGATCAGCTCCCTCCCGGGTCTACCGGCTGTCCTGCAGGTGCCGGACACCCCGCTTAAGGAGAAGCGTCGAGTTCGGCGACATGCCGGAGATGCTAACGGTCGTTGTCTGCATGGCTGTTCTTTGCAGTCATGAGCTGCCGTACTTCGGTTGAACAGACCTTGACCACGGCTGCGCAGGGGATGGCGAGAACAATACCCCAGAATCCCATGATCTCCCCCATGGCCATCACCGAGAAGATTACCGCCAGAGGGTTCAGCCTCAGGCTGCCACGCATGACGAGCGGTTTGATGATGTATCCGTCCACCACGACGTTGATGAGAAAATAGACGGCACAGACTTTGGGGATGATAAAGATGTCGCCGCTCTTCGCATAGCCTATCAGTGCCGGAGGGATGACCGCCACCAGTGCGCCGACGAAAGGGACGATGGTGGCGAAGCCGGCAAACATGCCATTTAGAAGGGGGAATTCAATGTCAAGAATGGCCAGTGCAGTAGCACAGAGGATTCCGACCAGCAGACAGTCCACTATCATTGCGAGAACGAAGCGTTCCAGTGTCCGGTTTATACTTTTTCCCAGTTGTTTAAGCTCGTTGCGGATTTCGGCAGGGGTTATGCTGATAAGGATTTCCTTGAACTCTTCCTTGTAGAAAAGCATGAAAAAAACCAGGATCGGAGCGAGCAGAAGGTCGAACAGGGCGAACAGGATTCCTTTGAGCTGATTATAGCCCATGCCGGAGATATCCGCTGCGAACTTGTTGAGAGATCCCTGTGTCTTGGTCATGAGCCAGTCGAGGTCTGTAGCGTTGTAATAGGGGAGGAGCTCATCTTTCCAGTCGTCGAGAGCCCGTTTGATCCCCTGTATATAATCCGGCAGAGATGAAGTGAGGGCGTTCAGCTGATGGCCGACATAAGGTATGACAAAGAATGACGAGTAGAGCACCCCGAGGGCGATGATGCCGTAGATGAAGATTATGGAGAGAAAGCGGGAAAAACCACGCTTCTCCAGATACTTCAGGAGGGGGTTGAACAGGTATGCCAAGGCCAGTGACGTGAGGATGGCGGAGAAGGTGTGACGAAGGAAGATGCTGGCCAGGAGGCCCAGAGCGAAGAAGGCGGCCAGGAAATAGTACATGCGCCCCTTGGCGCCGACGTTATCCATGAGTTACCCCTCCTCGGCGAATTTCCCCTGCCGTATGTAATGTGCGACAATCTTGCCGGCGGCGGCAATGGGTATGGCCAGCAGTATCCCCCAGAATCCCATCAATTCGCCGAAAGCCATAACGACAATAACCGTGACGAGCGGGTTGAGGTTCATCGCTTCTTTGAATACCAGTGGTTTTATGACATATCCTTCCAGGAAATAGATGACGGAAAAGGCGGCGACTACCTGGAACAAGGCAATTCCGCTCTGGAATTTAACGTAGGCGAAGAAAAGGGCCGGGATGGTTGCCAGGATGACGCCGATGAAGGGGAGGATCGAGGCGAGGCCTGCAAATATGCCATTGAAGAGCGCGTAGTCCACATCAAGGACAAACAGGGCAATGGCGGACAGAATCGCAACGATTGCCGATACCGCGAACTGTCCCCGGATATAGCCGCCGATGCTCGCGTTGATCTCTCTTCCCAGTGCAAGCAGCGTTTCACGCCGACGGGGCGGTAACCAGGAGGTTATGCCGTCCATGATGGCATGCTTGTAAAAGAGCATGAAGAAAACGAGAATCGGCGCCAGCACCAGGTTGAAGAGATTGAATACCATTCTGGTCAATGTTGCATAGAACCCGCTACCAATCCGGCCCAGAAGCTTGTCGATATTTTCTGTTGCGGAATCCACCAGCCAGCGCCACTCTTCGGCGGCTGCGAAGGGGAGGAACCGGGACTTCCATCCATCGGCAAGAGCCTGAATCTTCAGCAGGTAGCCGGGAAAGTTCTGGATCAGCTGTTGCCAGCGAAGCGTCAGGAAGGGGACGAAAAAAATCAGGAAAATCGCAGAAAAAATTGCGAGGATGATGTACAGGATGACGATTCCGTAGACTCGCTTGATTCGGTTTCGCTCCAGATAGACCAGGAGCGGATCGAGCAGGTAAGCGAGCACGAGGGAGAGAAGAAAGCAGGAAACCGTATGCCGCAGGGCGTAGCCGGCGGCAACAAGGAGTGCCGCAAGCGTCAGCAGAAGCATGTATCGGCGGATGGCATTCGGTTGAACGGAATTCATGGTCTGCTTCTCCGGGGAAGACTGGCGGTGAAGACGCTTGTGTCCCCACTGTTTCAGTGCAATTCTACTATGACTCGCGAAAGGAGAAAATGTCGTGTTCTTCCAGCCACTGCCTGATCCGTCCGGTGGTCAGTTCTTCCTTCAATGCGAGCAACCGCTCCATTTCCTCGGGATAAAAGGAGAGTATGTCGTCCATCCGGCCATAGGGGCGCTTTCCGACGAATGACCTCTCCAGCAGGTCCCTCAAGCCGGGATTGTTGACCCCTTTGATGAATTCGTGAAGGAGTTTCCGTTCGTGATCGTAATCGTAACCGGGGATGGGAAGGAACCGCTCCTCGTCTTCCTCAATTTCTGTCCAGAAGGCATCATCCTCGTAGTCCACCGGGACGAAGAATACTTCTCCCGTATCCCGGTCCAGAAAATAAATCAGTTCTTCGTCCGGATTTTCAAATGCATCCAGAAGGTCGTCCCAGACTATTTCAACATCCTTCATCACACCCATCAACGTTATATCCTCATCAGGCAATGGTCAACGAGGGGGGCTTTCTCCATACCTCCACCTTTACCTTTACCTGTATTTCCTATATAGTTGCCGCCATGCGTACAGTGTTCATTGCCGATGCCCATCTGCAGGATCCGGCCGATGCGAATTACCGGCTGTTGTTGCAGTTTTTAGACAGCCTGGCAGGTAATACGGCCACACTCTTCATCATGGGGGACCTGTTCGAGTTCTGGCTCGGCTACCGGTCCAACCCTTTTCTTCACTACGTTCCTATCCTCGACAAGCTCGCTGATCTTCACGCCGGGGGAATGGAGATCGTCTATTTCGAAGGTAACCACGACTTCCACCTGGGAACGTTTTTCACAGAGACCCTCGAAGCTCGTGTGTTTCCCGGTCCGGCAAGCCTGGAAATGGAAGGGAAGCGCTTCTATCTCTGCCATGGTGACCAGATAAACCGCCGGGACTACAGCTATCCCGTGCTCCGGTTCATCTTCCACAACCGCCTGACCCGTGCCCTTGTCCCCCGTGTTCCTGCCGCCGTTGCCATCGCAATCGCAGACAGGTTGGGGAAGCGCAGCAAGGGGAGCCATTCGCAGCGTCAACAGCGCTGGGACTACCCGGCAATTCTGCGTGAGTTTGCCTCGGCCAGGTTTCGGGAGGGGTATGATGCTGTCATCTCCGGCCACTTCCATATACCGCTTCTGGAAACGTCACCCGACGGCAGGGTGCTTCTCTGTCTCGGGGACTGGATGACCCATTTCACCTACGGTGAGCTGGTGGACGGCCGGTTGACGCTCAACACCTACCGCTGATCTCGCTGTGTTTCCGCTGCAAGGCCGAACAGTTGCAGGTAGTTAGCTACCCGTTCCGGCAGGGTTGGAGCGTTTATCTGCAGGCAGATCTCATCAGGCCGGTAGCTCTGGCAGACAGATGGCCGTGTCACATAAATTCCGCATAATCCGTCCGCTCCCAGGTGCGGGCACTTCACTCCAACCGGCTTCCGCAGGGCACTGATATCCGGCGCCGTGCAACATGTCCCGCATTTCATGCACTCCACCGATACCCCATTATTTGGCAGTATGACGTTTTCAATCTGAGTTCAAATTCTGGAAACGTGGATTTTGTGCAAGGTCAAGGCGCTTAAAGGATGGCACTGATGCGTACCGGTTGGTACGCCACTCACGGAATCCCGAAGAGCAACGCAGAGATTGGGCAAAAGCTGCGTTTCACTCATTTGAAGAAAACTTCCAGTGCCTGTTCTCCCACATACGACGCCTTGATCCGCCATGTGTCGCTGTTGACGACGAGAGCTACCAGAGCGATCTGCGGATCATTGATGGGGGCATAGGCTGCAAACCAGCTGTAATGGCCGGTGGGATTAGTGCCGTTGATGGAGCCGGTCTTGGCGGCGATGTCGATGGTTGCCAGCTTCGGTCTTCCCCGCCGGTCGTGAAAAGCCTTCCGTGACGTGCCGCTGTTGACGCTTGTAGAGAGCATCCTCGCCAGTTCGGAAGCGCTTTCAGGCGAGACAAGGCGCCGCAGGGGGTGGGCTTTGGGGCTGTAGATCTCCACCCCTTTGCCGTTTCGAATCTCTTCAGTCAGATACGGTTTCATGAGTGTACCGTCATTGGCAATGGCCGCCATAAGTGCCGCTGCATGAAGAGGCGATATCTTCACCTCCCTGCTGAGGCCCGCCCCCATCCTTCTCAGGTCCATCTGGTCGCGGGGTTCCTGGGCGACACTCGGGACCACCGGTGTTTCGGGGAAGAGCGGCTGGTTGAAGCCGAAGAGGACAGCGGCTGCCATGAGTGAGTCGCGTCCAACAACGTCACTGGCGAGTCTCCCGAATACCGGATTGACCGATTTCCCCATGGCCATGGACAGATTCATCTGTTGTCCCTGTTTCCCCTTTCGGGCAGGGGGGGCGTCCCAGTACTTGGGGTTTTCCGAGGTTGTTCTTCCACTGAATGGCATAATCGTCGTTGCATTGACCTTTTTCTGCTCAAGAGCTGCTGCTGCCGTGACGATCTTGAAGAGGGAAGCCATCGGGTAGAGATTGTAGCAGGATTGGTTTGCCCAGGATGGATCGGCTGCTGAATAGCTGGCCATGGCGAGAATCCGACCGGTCTTCGGTTCAATGGCGACAAAGGCCCCGTAGGGAATGTGGAAGCTCTCCAGAACGCTCTTTACACGCGTCTGCAGTTCCTGGTCAAAGGTGTAGACCATCTTGCCGCCATCGGCGAGGGGTGCCACCAGGTGTTCCCCTTCAAATCGGGAAATTGAAAGTGCATCGGTACCCAGGCGGAAGGACTGCTCGTCCGTCAGTTCACCATAGGGTCTGACTTTGGTGCCCTGCGGTGGAGTTCTGTTGACACTGGAGACGGCATTTCGAGCGCTGAAAAGGAGACTGCCGATGGGGTAGGCCGCAAGCAGAAGGGCCAGGCCTGGTAACAGGTAGCGAAGCCACTTCCGGTCTGGCGTCGGCTCAATCAGCGTCTTGAAGGAATTGGGGGAGGCTGTCCGGTGACGGCTGAGCAGCCGTAGCCAGATGGGGCGCTTTCGTCTTGATATATGTTTGAAATCCCGCATGATTTGTTTCTGGCAAGTGCCTGTTTTTAGGCTCACTATATGCGATTCATCCTGCTTTGTCAACGCACTGGCTATCGTCAGCAGGTTATAAACTATTAATTTGTGGAGGGTGTATCGGTGGTAAATTGAGGGGAGACCAGGTCGTGAAGAGTCATGCCTGCAAGCGCGTCTTCTCCTCCCTTTTCCATCCGATCGAGGATCTCTCTGAGCCCCTGTTCACCACGGGTCAGACGCGTGATGCGACATCCGCTACCCTGCTCCTTAAGGGTTTTCAGGATATCCTGCAAGGGGATGCTCTCCAGGTCGCGGGCCGGTTGCCATGCAGGGCGGGTGCCGACGATTTCCGCAAGATAGCCGGCGGCTGCCAGAAAGTCGAGCAGTTCCCTCACCATTCGTAGTGGCACGTCCAGACCTTCGGCTAGCTGTTCGTCTGTCCAGGCAGCCTGGCCGGTATGGAAGGCAGTGCCGATGTCCTGGAGTATGGCAAGTGCAAGCAATTCCCTGACACTGTGGCTCATGGAGCCGGTCCGCTGCTCGCGGAGGAACGTTCGGAGGTTCTGATGGGCATAGACCACCTCCACACCGAACAGCACGATCAACCAGCTGGTATAGATCCAGACCATGAGCACGGGGAGAACCGCCATGGTCCCGTAGATGGCATTGTACTTGGAAACGCCAACCTGGAAATGAATGTAGCCCCATTGGGCGACCTGCCAGGAAGCCCCTGCCAGGACCCCGCCGATGAGGGCTGACTTTAGGCGAACGTTAGTATTGGGTATGAAAATGTAGAGAAAAACCAGGGCAACCGCGACGCTGAGGTAGGGGACGAGGCTGAAGACGAACAGGAGGAGATCGCCGAAGTAGCTGGTATTTATGAACCATTGCATGAAAGACTGACTCTGAAGGCTCGTGGTGATGCTGGTGGCGGCCAGGAGCAGCAGGGGGGCGCTTATCACGACGCTCAGATAATCGCTGAATTTTCGGTAGTAGGAGCGGGTTTCCCGTACCCCCCAGATGACGTTGAACGCCTCTTCGATGCTGGTTAGCAGGGCTATTACCGTGATGATCAGGGAGACCAGGCCGATTGCTCCCATGGATGTCATGTTGGTGTTGTTGATGTAGAGCACTATCCTGCTGATCATCTCTTGCGAGCCGGCTGTCACCTGTTGGAGGATGAGCGGTTCCAGTTTGTTCTGGACTCCCAGTCCCTTGAGAACGGCAAAGGTGAGGGCGAAGAATGGCACAAGAGACAGAATAGTGGTGAAGGAGAGGGCTGCGGCTCGCAGTGGACACTGGTCCAGCCAGAAATCACGCGCAACGAGTGCTATGATCTGCAAATACCTCAGCCCGTGACGTCGCAAGCCACGGTACTGGTCGGGCTCCAGTTCCCATAGGGTGGTGGTGAAAAAGGCCAGCAAATCTCTGTGACGGTTGTTGGTTTTCATTATACCTTCCGAAGGTCGTCAAACCCGTGACAAAAAAAGCCCACGCGAGGTGGGCTTTCGGGTGAACGGAGAAGGTCTCACGACTCTTTGTACTTTTCCTTCTCCCGCGCCATTGCCTCTTTTCCCGCTTCGAGCGCGGTAGAGAGGATTGATTTTTTCTCCTTGATGATGTCCTTTCCCTCTTCAAAGGAGGACTTGACCTTTTCCTGTGCTTCCTTGGTGTACTCCTTGATCTTGTCGACCGCATCCTCTGCCAGGTCCGAAATCTGCTCCCGCAGTTCCCTCCCCGATTTGGGGGCGTAGAGAAGCGCCAGTCCTGCGCCTACCGCTGCGCCGGCCAGAAAAGAAAGCAGAACAGTACCCGTACTTACACCGTTTTCGTTGTCTGACATAATTATTTCCCTCCCTTTCTTGAAATTCTTTCGAGAATGAATTTACCGGCTACCCTGGCGCCGGTGAGCCACATGGAGGAGCTTGCGAGCACGCCCGAAACTGAACCGACCACGCTGTTGATGGTCCGCAGGTTGCGACCCGCATCCCCCAGTGCCTCCATAAAGCACTTGACGTCGTCGGTCCGGGTTGATGCCTCACCGGTGATGGCCTTCAAAGCGGCAAGGGTCGTTTGCAGGTCCCTCAGCAGTGGTTTCAGTTCACTGTCTGTCCCGGTGATGAAGTCGCGCAGGGCGGAAGCGGTTTTTCTGATTTCAATGACGGCCGGGATCAGGAAGGCGGCCAGAACCACCAGGGTTAATGCCACGACAACCGCGGCAATGCCTACAATGTCCATAGGGGCTCCTTACAGAGTAAAGTCTCTCCAGTATATACTATAATTAGAGGAATGCAACCGCCAAGGCGCGGAGAATCACGTTGTGACGGCAATGGGTGTGTCTGAAAACAGAAAAGCCGGAGGATGGCTCCCCCGGCTTGGCTTAAACTATTCTGGCAGACGAATCGGGGGAGTCCCGATCTCTTTGTCCCTCACGGGGTCAGATGATCATTTATTCCCCAGGGCTTCCAGCATAGCTTCTCCCATGCGGGTCGGACTTTTGGTCACTGTAACTCCGCATTCTTCCAGGGTCTGGATCTTGTCCTCAGCCTTCCCCTTGCCACCGGTGATAATGGCACCGGCGTGCCCCATCCGTTTCCCGGGGGGAGCGGTGATGCCGGCAATGAACGAGGCTACCGGCTTTTTCATGTTTTCCTTGATCCACCAGGCGGCCTCCTCCTCCGCCGTACCGCCGATTTCCCCGATCATGAAGACCCCTTCGGTCTTCGGGTCCTCGTTGAACAGCTTTAGACAGTCGATGAAATTCATGCCGATAATCGGGTCGCCGCCGATCCCGACGCAGGTGGACTGCCCCAGGCCCGCTTCGGTTACCTGCTTGACCGCCTCGTAGGTGAGGGTGCCGCTGCGGGAGACGATGCCGATCTTCCCTTTTTTGTGGATGTAGCCGGGCATGATTCCGACCTTGCACTCGCCGGGGGTTATGATGCCGGGGCAGTTGGGACCGATGAGACGTGTCTTGCTCTCCTGGATTATCCGCTTGACCGGGACCATGTCCCGGACCGGGATTCCTTCGGTAATGCAGACCGCAAGGTCGATACCGGCGGCTGCTGCTTCGAGAATGGCGTCGGCGGCTCCCGGCGGTGGCACGAAGATCATGGAGACGTTGGCGCCGGTGTAGCGAACCGCCTCCTCGACGGTGTTGAAGACGGGAATCCCCTCAATGTGGATTCCTCCCTTGCCGGGGGTGACGCCGGCGACGATGTGGCTGCCGTAGTCACGGCACTGCTGGGTGTGGAACAGGCCGCTCCGGCCGGTGATCCCCTGCACGACGATCTTGGAATCCTTGTTGATCAATATGGACATATATGAAATCTCCCCGAATCATATTGTAGGGGCGCGGTTTTCGCGCCCAGGGCGGGGAGACCCCGCCCCTACCGCCCTTATCATCCGAGCATTTTGACGATGCGTGCCGCCCCGTCCCCCAGATTGTCGGCGGTCTGGACGTTGAGGCCCGACCCCGCCAGAAGCTGCTTCCCCTCCTCAACCTGGGAGCCGTCCATCCGCACGACGATGGGGAGGGTGCAGTGGACCTCGGATGCCGCCTCGATGATCCCCTGGGCGATGACGTCGCAGCGCATGATGCCGCCGAAGATGTTGACGAACACCCCCTTCACATCCCCGTCTTCCAGAATAATCTTGAACGCCTCGGCCACCTTCTCCCGCGTAGCTCCCCCCCCTACGTCCAGGAAGTTGGCCGGCTCGCCGCCGCACTCCTTGAGCACGTCCAGGGTGGCCATGGCAAGCCCGGCGCCGTTTACCATGCACCCGATGTTGCCGGCGAGCTTGATGTAGGAGAGGTCGTACTTGCCGGCGTTGATTTCCAGAGGATCGAGCTGGGAGTAGTCAACCATGTCCGGATATTCCCGATGGCGGAAGATAGCGTTGTCGTCGAAGCTGATTTTGGCGTCCATCGCCATGAGCCACCCAGCCTTGGTCACCACGAGGGGGTTAATCTCCACCAGGGCGCAGTCCTTTTCCAGGCAGACCCGGTAGAGGTTGAGCATGAGTTCCACGCAATCTTCGCAGAGGGTCCCGGTGAGACCCAGGGCCAGGGCGATCTTGCGGGCCTGAAAAGGACGCAGGCCCGTGAACGGGTCGATGAAGAGCTTGTGGATCTTCTCCGGCGTCTTCTGGGCCACCTCCTCGATCTCAACTCCTCCCTCTGCCGAGGCGATGAGGCAGTAGCGGGAAGAGCCGCGGTCGAGGGTGATGGAGAGATAAAATTCACGGGCTATCTCTACCGCTTCTTCCACCAGGATGCGGCGCACCTTGAGTCCCTCCGGACCGGTCTGGGGGGTAACGAGGCGCCGGCCGAACAGTTCCTTGCCGTAATCCTGGGCCTGCTCCGGGTGATGGATCAGCTTCACCCCGCCGGCCTTGCCCCGGCCGCCGGCGTAGATCTGGGCCTTCACCACGCAGCGTCCGCCAAACTCCTTGGATGCCCGCTCCACCTGGTCCGACGTGAGCGCCACCCGCCCCCGGGGGATCGGGATGCCGAAGGCATTCAGAATCTCCTTTGCCTGGTACTCATGAATGTTCATGGCTGCTCCGTTTTTTTTAGTTAAAATAAATTTTTTTACTTATACCATATTGACGAGAAAATACAATGGTAATGGTGAATCTGTGAAGGATGAGTGTCTTTCTTATGAGGTCAGGATAATCAGGCGGTTGACGTCACAGGTGCCGATGGTGGAGCTCCCGACACTGTTCCGGTCGGACATATTACCAGGGGAAGTTTATCGGACTGCAACCGGCTGTCAACGGCGGGTCGTACAAAGGGGGGGCATTGGTGGCGGAGTTGAAAAGGGTTTGGGGACTCAACAAGCTTGTCTGCCGGCAGGGGTGCCGGGTTTGCGCCTATGGATGCGCAAACCCGGCGTGTCGCTGGCTCACCAGCATCTTTCGGGAGGGGCAACCTGCTCCAGGAGGAGTATTTCGCCGTCTCTGACTTCGAAGACGTTGCCTACCTGGTTGGTCCACCGATCACCTTCCTCCAGGGGGTAGGGGACCTCCCTCTGGCCGAGATAGACCTCTGCATCGTCGATGTAAGCATACCACTCAAGACTGCCGGTCATCCATACTCTGTTTTTCAGTTCCATGTGAAAGTCTCCGCTTTCGTTTAGTGGTGAATTCGTGAGTGCAGTTGCATGATAGCGGAAAAGGTCCTGTCCGGTCAAGCAGGGTGGTTTTTTGTTGTTGCCGCCGTGAGTTTTTGCTATTACTGAAGCTTATTCAAGTCCTCTGTGATAAAGGAGATAGAGCATGAAATTCACCAAGATGCACGGTGCCGGCAATGATTACGTTTATGTGAACTGCTTCGCGGAACAGATAGGAGATCCGGAGCAGGTGGCCATACGGGTTTCCAACCGCAATTTCGGCATCGGTTCCGACGGCCTCATTCTTATCATGCCGTCGGACAAGGCGGACGTGCGGATGCGGATGTTCAACTCCGACGGCTCCGAGTCGGAGATGTGCGGCAACGGCATCCGCTGCGTGGCCAAGTACGCCTATGACCATGGCATCGTGACAAAAAAGGAGATCTCAGCCGAGACCGGCGCCGGCATCCTCACTCTACAGCTCTTCACCAATGGTGTTGATAAGGTGGAGAAGGTGCGGGTCAACATGGGAGCCCCCCGCCTCACCCGTGCCAAGATCCCCATGCTCGGCGATCCTCAGGATGGTCAGGTGGTAGGCCTTCCCCTCAATATCCTCCACGAGACTTTTGCCATTACCACCGTCTCCATGGGTAACCCCCACTGTGTCATCTTCGTAGATGATGTGGAACACTTCCAGGTGGAAAAGTACGGGCCGCTCATCGAGAACCACCACATGTTCCCCCGTCGCACTAACGTGGAGTTCGTCCAGATCATCTCCCGCACCGAAGTGCGCCAGCGGACCTGGGAGCGTGGCGCCGGCGAGACCCTTGCCTGCGGAACCGGCGCCAGTGCGGTCTGCGCCGCCGGTGTGCTCAACGGACTCACTGAGAAGAAGATACTTAACCATCTCTCCGGCGGTGATCTGGAACTGGAGTGGGCGGAGGACGGCAGCGTGTATATGACGGGGCCGGCGGTGGAGGTGTTTTCCGGCGAGATCAATTTGTAGTCGTACTGCGTTCAGCGTGCTGCGCTGGTTAACATCGCGGTAACGATAGTCACGAACAAGATTTCACCTGCGTTGCACCGATAGCCAGCTCCTTTCAGGCAGACAGGTCCGGCATCTTCGCAGCACGTTTCCCGAGGCCTTTATGTCCAATTGTCCCATGTGCACCAAATGGTCCGACGAACCCGAGCTCCGCATTGCGGAGCTCGACCACTGCTATGTTCTCCTCAATCGGGACCAGTTCTTCCCCGGCTATTGCTTCGTCTTCACCAAAGATCACGTCACTGAGCTCTTCCACCTGGAGCGGGAGGTCCGGACGGCCGTCATGGAAGAAGTTACCGTCGTGGCAGCCGCCCTTTACAGGCTGTTACAACCGGCTAAAATTAACTACGAGCTCCTCGGTAACATGGTCCCCCACATGCACTGGCATCTGGTCCCCCGCTTCACGACCGATCCTCTCTGGCCTCGCCCCATCTGGGCCGAACCCCACACCGAGGTTCACCTCACCTCCGCCGGATATGCCGAGCGGATCGAGGCGATACAAAAAATTTTAAAAGCCTGACGCAGAGACGCAAAGGCGCAGAGAATCTCATCCCGTATTTCCTCGCGTCCTGGCGCCTTGGCGTCAAAGCTTTTTCTGGAGGTTTCCATGGATTTTCTCGGTGCCCACATGTCCATCGCCGGAGGTATTCACCTTGCCCTTGAACGGGGAGTAAAGGCCGGCTGCGGCGTGATTCAGGTATTCACCCAGAACTCCAACCAGTGGCGGGGGAAGATTCCCACCGATGCTGATGCGGCACTGTTCCGGGAAAAGTGGGCCGCATCTGGCCTCCATGAGATCGTCTGTCACGACATCTACCTCATAAACCTGGGCGCCGCGCCAGGTGAGGTGAGGGAGAAGAGCATTGCCGGCTTTGCCGAGGAGATGCGGCGCTGCCAGCGACTCGGCATCAAAAAGATCGTCATGCACCCCGGCTCCCACAACGGTGATGGAGAAGAGGTGGGGATCAAGCGAGTCTGTGCCGCCTTCGACGAACTCTTCGCGCTGGTCCCCGAATATACGGGAAAGGTGCTGCTGGAGACCACTGCCGGCCAGGGGACCAACCTGGGATACAGTTTCGAGCACCTGCGCGCCATCATGGACGGCTCGTCCTGTTCCGACCGCTTCGCCGTCTGCTATGACACCTGCCATACCTTTGCCGCCGGCTACGACATCACTACCGAAGACGGTTACCGTCAGGTCATGGACGCATTCGACCGGATCATCGGCATCGACCAGCTCCAGTGTTTCCACCTCAATGACTCCAAGAAGGGGCTCAACTGCCGGGTCGACCGCCACGAGCACATCGGACAGGGGGCCATGGGGTTGAACGGTTTCCGCTTCATCATGAACGACCCGCGCTTTGTAAAGACTCCCAAAATCCTGGAGACCCCCAAGGGGGACAACGACGAGATGGACGAGGTGAATCTCAAGATGCTGCGGGATTTGGTGAAGCAGTAAGGGGAAAAGCAATGAAAGAAAAAATCGAAATCATCCAGGCTGACATCACCAGGCTTTCAGTGGATGCCATCGTTAATGCGGCCAACAATACTCTCCTTGGCGGCGGTGGAGTGGACGGTGCCATCCATCGGGCGGCGGGACCAGGGCTGGTGGCGGAGTGCGCCACCCTGGGTGGCTGTGCCACGGGGGATGCGAAGATTACGAAGGGGTACAAGCTGCCGGCACGGCATGTGATCCACACGGTGGGACCGGTCTGGCACGGGGGGAACGAGGGGGAGCCGGAGCTCCTGAGAAGCTGCTACCGCCGCTGCTTCCAGGTGGCCCACGACAACGGCCTGACATCCATCGCCTTCCCCGCCATCAGCGCCGGAGTCTTCGGTTATCCCATGGTGAAGGGGTGCGAGATCGCCATGACGGAGGCTAAAACGGCGCTGGCTGCCAATCCGGAATTGGAACGAATCGTGTTCGTCCCTTTCAGCACTGAGGCGCTAACCATCTACCGGGAAACGTTTGAAAAGGTCTTCGCGTGAAGGTCGTCATCCAGCGGGTTACCGAAGCGCGGGTGGAGGTGGACGGCGCGACGGTGGGGTCCATCGGTCGCGGCATGCTCGTGCTGATCGGTGTGGAGAAGGGAGACGGGGAGCGGGACGCGGTTTGGCTGGCGGAGAAGATCGTGGGGTTGCGCATCTTCGAGGACGCCGACGGCAAGATGAACCTGGCGCTTCAGGATATCGGCGGTCAGCTGCTGGCAGTCTCCCAGTTCACCCTGGCAGGGAACTGCTCCAAGGGGCGACGCCCTTCCTTCGACACTGCTGCCCCTCCCGACGAGGCGAACCATCTTTACGAATTATTCGTGGCAAACGTGAAAGGACTCGGGGTGCCGGTTGCTACCGGCATCTTCCAGGCGGAGATGCAGGTGCATCTGGTGAACGACGGGCCGGTGACATTTATCATCGAGAGCCGTGAAAAGTGAAAAGTTAATGGTTAAAAGTGAAAATCTGAAAACCATCCTTGACGGCCTTTACGCCGCCCGCTCTTCCCGGCACCTGGCCAATGACCCGCTCTCCTTCTGCCACCGTTATCCCGACCCGGCAGATCGGGAGATCGTTGGCTTCATCGCCGCGGCGTTTGCCTACGGCAATGTGAAGATCATTCTGAGAAACCTGGAGGCAATTTTTGCTCCCATGGGCCCGTCGCCACGCCGTTTCGTGGAGGAGTTCGAACCAGACGAGGGACTGCGGACCTATACCGACTTCAAGCACCGCTTTAACGACCATCGCGACCTCTGCGCCCTGCTGCTGGCGGCCCGGACCATGCTTGAGGAAGCCGACTCCATCGGCGACTATTTCCTTGGCTGTTATGACGGGGGGGCGGAGGACATAACCCCGTCTCTCATCGAGTTCACGACGGTGCTCCTCGCCATGGACTACACCCCGGTCTTCGGCCCCGCTGGCATCCCAGCAGATTCCTATTTCCCCTTCTTCTTTCCGTCCCCTGCCGCCGGAAGTGCCTGCAAAAGGCTCTGCATGTTCCTGCGCTGGATGGTCCGCCCTGCCGACGGAATAGACCTGGGGCTCTGGCCTGAGGTCTCCCCGGCCAAGCTTGTGATTCCCGTGGACGCCCATATCCAGCGGATAGGTCGCAATCTGGGCCTAACCGCGCGGAAACAGGCGGACTGGCGCATGGCGCGGGAGATAACAACGGCACTGCGCAAGCTCGATCCCGCCGACCCAGTCAAATACGATTTCTCCCTCTGTCATCTGGGGATATCGGAAGGGTGCGACGGAACGGTTCGCCCCCTCTGCAGTGAGTGCCCGGTGACAACCATCTGTACGGAAAGATTGTCATGAGCATTACCCCCATCGTCCTCCTCGATTCCTTTTCCACGCGCCATAACCCCGCTTCGTACCGGTTCGACGGATTCGTGGAAGAGATCGTCGCCCATGCAGCCGATGAGGTCCTTCCTGCTCTGCGACGGGTGGAGGATGCCGTGGCTGAAGGGCTGCACGCCGCCGGCTTCGTTTCCTACGAGGCAGCTCCGGGTGTCGGAACTGGCCTGACGACCCATTCTCCCGGCCCTATCCCCCTTGTCTGGTTCGGCATCTTCCGGCGACGGTACGGCCTTTCCCCTCGCCTCCATGGGGCTGATGACAAGGAGCATGCTGCCGGTTATGAAACGGCGGAGTGGACTATCTCCCCCGGACCGGAGCCCTACGGAGAGACGGTCGCGCGGATACGGGAGTACATAGCCTCTGGCGACACCTATCAGGTCAACTACACCATTCGACAGCATTTCCGCCTGTCCGGCGATTCCCCGTTGTATTACCACAATCTCTGCCTTTCCCAGAAGGCATCTTACTGCGCTTTCATTGACACGGGACGCTTCCAGGTGCTTTCCGCCTCTCCCGAGCTGTTCTTCGAGTTGAAACGTGGGGTCATCACCTGTCGCCCCATGAAAGGAACGGCACGCCGGGGGCGGTGGCTCGGAGAGGACGAGACAATCAAGGAGCAGTTGAGGGAAAGCGGTAAGGAGCGAGCGGAAAACCTGATGATCGTCGATCTCCTGCGCAACGACATGGGGAAAGTGGCTGAAACTGGGTCGGTGCGGGTGAAATCTCTCTTCGACGTGGAAACGCTGGAAACGGTTCACCAGATGACCTCCACCATCACGGCCCGGGTCAGGGATGACGCGGGATTCGTGGATATATTCCAGGCCCTTTTCCCCTGCGGGTCGGTGACTGGTGCTCCGAAGAAGCGGAGCATGGAAATTATCCGGGAGCTGGAAGACTCGCCACGAGGCCTGTATACGGGCTGTATCGGTTATGTCTCGCCTTCATCGGCTACAGCCGGTTCCTGCGATGCGGTGTTCAGTGTCGCTATCAGGACCGCCATCATAGATACAGCGACGGGAAGGGGAGAGCTGGGGATCGGCAGCGGCATAACCATCGGCTCCGATGCCGGTGCGGAGTATGAAGAATGCCTCTCCAAGGGGAGTTTTGCCCGTCGCGTGATCCCGGAATTCCAGCTTGTGGAAACCATGCTCCATGAAGAAGGCAAAGGCTATTTCCTCCTGGAACGCCACCTGGCCCGCCTGTCCCGCTCGGCGGACTATTTCGGGTTCCCCCTTCGACTGGGGCAGATTGCGCTGGTGCTGGAACATCGCGCCATCCCCCTCGCCGGATTAACCAAGGTCCGTCTTCTCGTGAACAGGAAGGGGGCGTTTGCCATCCAGACGGAATCCCTTGCTCCATCTGCAACGGAAGAAACGGTGCCGGTCGCCCTTAACCCGACTCCGCTGGATTCTGCGGACCCATTCCTCTATCACAAGACCACCCATCGCTCTTTCTACCGTTCAGTGCTGGACCGGCATCCCTACTGTGGCGATGTGCTCTTCGTGAACGAACGGGGTGAGGTGACCGAAGGCGCGAACCACAATATCGTGGTCCGACTGGATGGCGAACTGGTCACTCCTCCCCTGTCGAGCGGTATTCTTCCCGGCACCTACCGGGCGGAGTTGCTGGCGCAGGGGAAGGTCGGGGAACGGGTCATAACTCCAGCGGATCTGACCCGTGCTGAAGAAATCTGGCTCATCAATTCGGTGCGTAAATGGCGGCGAACGAAACTGCAGTGAAAGGAGTTCTTATGCAGACATTCGGCTTTATCGGACTCGGTATCATGGGGAGTGGCATGGCGAAGAACCTGGTGAAAACGGGGTTCGAGGTGACGGTCTGGAACCGCTCAGCGGAGAAGTGCCGGGAGCTTGCGGAGCTGGGCGCCACGGTCGCTGCGACGCCGCGGCAGGTGGTGGAGAACTGCCAGGCAACCTTTGCCATGCTGGCTGATCCGGTGGCGGCCCTTGCTGTCTGTGATGGCCCGGACGGGGTTCTCGCGGGGATGTCGGCCGGGAAGGGGTACGTTGATATGTCCACGGTTGATGTCGCAACTTCAGCCGGCATCGCTGCCGCCGTTACTGCACGAGGTGGACGTTTTCTGGAGGCACCGGTGTCGGGGAGCAAGAAGCAGGCTGAGGATGGTGCGCTCATCATTCTTGCCGCAGGCGACCGTTCCCTCTACGAGGAGGTCCTTCCAGGCTTTGAACGGATGGGGAAGAAGATGCTCTATCTGGGTGAGGTGGGGAACGGCGCCCGGATGAAACTGGTGGTGAATATGGTTATGGGGGGAATGATGACGGCCTTCTGCGAAGGGCTCGCCCTTGGGGGACGGACCGGTCTCGATCAGGCCGATATCCTGGATGTCCTCGATGCCGGTGCCATGTCCAACCCGATGTTCCGGTTGAAGGGGGGGGTGATCGGCCAGGGGAGCTTTACTGCCGCCTTTCCCCTCAAGCACATGCAGAAAGATATGCGCCTGGCGGTAGCTATGGGGGACGGGGTGGGACAGCCGCTTTTCTCAGCTGCCACTGCTAATGAACTCTTCAAACGGGCCAGAGGGATGGGGTTCGGTGATGAAGATTTTGCGGCTGTATTCAAGGCGATTCGTGCATGAAGGGGGCGCTTCAGTTCCTGGCCGTTGTCCTTCTGACCTGGTCTTTTCTCTATCCTCTTCTTTTCGGTGGCAGTGGACGGCGGGTTGTCTGGGGATGGGTCGCCTGCATGGTTGTGGGCGGAGTGGTCTGTCTCTATCTTCTCGTCAGGTACCGGCGCCGGTTGTAACGTTACCACTATTTTGAATTAGCCGGAACAGACGCTTCCTTATGTTGTGCTGTCTCCGGCAGTGTGGACGGTAACCCGGTTCTTTCCTTCCTGTTTACTTACGTACAATGCTCCATCCGCCTTCATAATCACTGTCCGAACGTCGGATCCATCTTCGGGAAAGGCTGCCACGCCGGCCGAAATGGTGGTGGAGAGCTGTGTTCCTTCGAAATCGAAAGGGGTAGAGGCCAGGTTGGTGACAATGCGGCGGACGGCGATGAGGCTTGATTCCTTGCCGCTCCCCGTAAACATGACGAGAAATTCGTCCCCACCGTAACGGGCCGCTATGTCGCTCGAACGGATATTCCGGTTGATGGTCCGGGCAATATGCCGGATCATTTCGGTGCCTGCGAAATGGCCATAGCGATCGTTGATCTTCTTCAGGTTGTCTGCATCCAGCATGCAGATGGTCAAGGTCGTACCGTTCCGTTGAGCCAGTTCTTTGTGGGCTGCAGCCAAATTGAGAAAATTGCGCATGTTGTGGAGGCCGGTGATTTCGTCGGTAAGGGAGAGCTGCTCCGCCACCTGCCGGGCGTTTTCCGCTTCGCTGGAGAGCATTGCGCCCAGGTGGGCTATGAGCATGAAAGGGAGTATCTCAAGGATATTGGAGACGAAGGTCTCTTCAAAGATATTGAGAGAAACCTCCTCGGCCGCGAGGAAAATATAGGCTATTACCGCTATGGTGGCCATTGAGTAGGTGACCTTGCGCCCCTGAGTCAGTGAAGTGGCCATAAGAACAAGATATATGAGAGAGATGAACGGGCTGTCCGTCTTGCCGGTCAGCTGGCTGACCGCGATGGTGAAGGAGAGGAAGACAATCAGGTCGATGAAGGTCTTGACTGGGCCCGCTGCTTTCGGCCCTATGACGTGGCGAGCGACAACGTTGTACACCAGCAGAAAGATGCAGTACAATGCGAGGTACAGGGTTTCGGTAGTGCCGGAAGGGAGGATCGCTATGTCCAGGGCCACCAGGGCGATGAGGAACCAGGAGATGTAACCCATGATCCGGTCGTACCTGACGTAGCGGGAATGGGCTCCCCACGCGGGACTGCTGTCGGGGGCCACCTCTTCCATCGATTTACAGGCCTGCTTCATTCGTATCCTCTGCTGAGATTCTCTACCCTTGCCGAGGGTGTGGTGAATGGGGTTTTCTGAGACGGAAAGAGTTGAGATTTAATCTACATCAATTCACATAAATTTTCAGCGAAAATTGTTATATATCCAGGCAAAAATCACGGCCAAACTGTCCTGTTGTCCGCAGTATTATAATTATTCTGGTGGCGTGGAAAAATTGCTTGTCATTGTGTGCATATGCGGGCATAATACTCGATTGCAAAGACGGGCAGCAGCCCGTCTTTGTCTTTTCTGGAAAGCACAAATTTAAGCAGCACGTCAAAGAGGAGAATCGCCATGCAGGAACGCATCAGAAATATCGCCATCATCGCCCACGTCGACCACGGCAAGACCACCCTTGTGGATGCCATGCTGCGTCACGCCGGGGTTTTCAGGGAAAACGAGCAGATCACCGAGAGGGTAATGGATTCCAATGACCTGGAGAAGGAGAGGGGGATCACCATTCTCTCCAAGAACCTGTCAGTCCACCATGGCCAGTACAAGATCAATATCGTCGATACGCCGGGCCATGCCGATTTCGGCGGCGAAGTGGAGCGGGTCCTCAAAATGGTCGACTCAGTGCTGCTCCTGGTGGACGCACTGGACGGTCCTATGCCCCAGACCCGGTTCGTACTCAAGAAGTCCCTCGATCTGGGGCTTAAGCCGATCGTCGTCATCAACAAGGTTGACCGCCCCGGCGCCCGTCCTGCCGAGGTGGTGGATATGGTTTTCGACCTCTTCTGCGAACTGAACGCCACGGACGAGCAGCTTGACTTCGCCATCGTCTACACCAGTGCGAAGCTTGGCTACGCCATGCTCGATATGAACGCCGCCTCCACCAGCATGGAGCCGCTTTTCGCGGTAATCGAGTCCAATGTCCGGCCGCCGGCAGGCGATCCCAAGGCCCCGTTCCAGCTGCTGGTCACCAATATAGATTACAATGACTATATCGGCCGGATCGCCACCGGTAAGGTCTCCAATGGCAAGGTCGTTGCCGGCGAAACCATCGCTCACGTAAAGCGGGACGGGAGCGTCGTGAAGGGGCGGATCAGCAAGCTCCTCGGCTATGAAGGACTGAAGCAGGTTGAAGTGCCCGAGGCTTGCACCGGCGACATTGTTACCGTGGCAGGCTTCGACGAAGTGGGTATCGGTGAGACCCTGGCTTCCGCGGAGAATCCGATCGGGCTCCCCTACATTTCCATCGATGAGCCGACCATCTCCATGAACTTCATCGTCAACAACTCCCCCTTTGCCGGCAGGGAAGGGAAGCTGGTAACCTCCCGCAACATCCGCGAACGTCTCGACAAGGAGCTCCGGACCAATGTCTCGCTCCGCGTGGAGGATACCTCCAACGCCGATACCTTCAAGGTTTCCGGTCGGGGTGAGCTCCATCTCTCCATCCTCATCGAGAACATGCGCCGGGAAGGGTTCGAGATGGCGGTCTCCAAGCCGGAAGTCATATTCCGCGAGGTTGACGGCAAGAAGCTGGAACCGATGGAATACCTAGTGGTGGACGTGCCCGCCGAATACCAGGGTGCCATCATCGAAAAGATGGGGCCGCGCAAGGGGGAGATGGTCGCCATGAACCCCATGGGCGAGACCATTCGACTCGAATTCATCATCCCGGCCCGGGGGCTCATCGGCCTGCGGGGTGAGGTGCTGACCGAAACGCGCGGCACCGGCGTTCTCACTCATACCTTTCATGACTATGCACCATTCAAAGGGGAGATTCCCGGTCGGAAAAACGGGGTCCTCATGGCCATGGAGCACGGCGAGACAACCGCCTACTCCCTCGACGGACTGCAACCGCGGGGCGTTCTCTTCATCGGTGCCGGCGTCGAGGTCTACGGCGGGATGATCATCGGCCAGCACGCCAAGGACAACGATCTGGACGTGAATCCCTGCAAAGGGAAGAAGCTCACCAACGTCCGCGCCTCCGGTTCCGACGATGCCATCAAGCTCACTCCCCCCCGCAATCTGACCCTGGAGCAGGCGCTGGAGTTCATCGACGACGACGAGCTGGTGGAGGTCACTCCCAAGTCCATCCGCCTGCGCAAGAAGGAGCTGGACCCGAACAAGCGGAAGCGGTCGAACAAGTAATTCTTATGAGGGTATGAATACCGGGCAGGTTTGAGGCGGGGGGGAAACTCTCCGCCTTTCTTGCAACGGCAACTTTGCATTGACATCGCCACCCGTTTCCACTACTTTTTCGGTAATAATCATGCATGTCAGGGGAAACAATGTCCTATCCTACATCACGCAACCTTGCATCCATCCTGTATCTGGGCTTAGCCCTTGCCATCAGCGGCTGTGCCTCCGCGCCCCAGACGAACAAGACCCCCGAGACCTATCTCAAGTCCGGGGACGCGTTCTACGCAAATCGCAACTATGAGGATGCTATTGCCGAGTGGAAGAGGGTTAAGGAGAGTTATGCGTCGCCGGAACTCACCATAACGGCGGAACTGAAGATCGCTGATGCCCAGTACGACAACGGCAACTACATCGAAGCGGCCGCGTCCTACGAGGAGTTTCGCAAACTCCACCCCAATAATGAAAAGGCCGACTACGCCCTCTACCGGATCGGTCTCTGCAATTACAACCAGATCAGCGGCATCGATACCGACCAGACACCGGTGAAGAACGCCGTTAACCTGTTCGAATCGTTCCTCAAGCTCTATCCGAAATCCACCTATGCCGGTGAGGTGCGTGACAAGCTTGACGTCTGCCGGATGAAGCAGGTCCAGTACGAGATTTACGTCGGCCGGTTCTATCTGCGCAACGGCGACTACCAGGCCGCCATCAAGCGACTCGAGGAAGCCCTGGTTACCTTCCCCAAGTCCCCCTATCACGACGAAACCCTTTTCTATCTGGGTGAGGCGTATTTGAGGGCCGGTAACCGCGACAAAGGGCGTGCAACGTTCAACCGGCTGTACAGTGAATACCGCACCAGCAAGTATGTGGACAAGGCCCGCAGCGTCATGGACAGCTATTACTGATGCGCCGTTTTTTTCTCCTCTTCATTCTCCTCTTTTCCCTCTCCGCCTGTAGCAGCAAATCCGACCGGGATGCGGTCCTGGCTGTGGCCGTCGAGCGCCAGCAGGCGCTCACCAGCAGAGATATCAACCGATACCTCCCCCTCCTCTCGCCGCACTACCAGGACAAGGGGCGCGACTACGCCGTCAAGGCGCGGGAGCTGACAGACATCCTGACCTCTTTCGACAGGATTGACTACCGTTCCCTTGACCGCCGTGTGGATGTCCGCGGTGACCGGGCCACGGTTACCGGCAGTTATGAACTGCGGGTTGTTCGGCAGGGTAAGGCGATGGAGCTGGCAGGAAAAGAGGAACTGCAGCTTCGAAAGGAGGGGGGTGAATGGAAAATAGTCGGTGGTTTATGATGGGAAGAAGGGTTAGGTCCGTCTGCTCCCTTCCTGCCGGGCGAGCTTGTCCTCGTACATAAGTTCGTCGGCCCGCTGCCATGCCTCGATGAGCCCTTCCCCGTCCAGGGCGGTTGCGCAACCGAGGGAGAGGCTCAGGATGGGCCTGCCGTCATCCCCGACGATTTCCGCCAGGTTTTTTCTGATCCGCTCGATTACCTCCTGCGTGGCACTATTGGCCGTGCCGGGGAGAATGACCGCGAATTCGTCACCACCGATCCTTGCCACCAGGTCTTCCGTTCGGAATGCTCCTCTCAATACCTGAGCCGTCAATTTCAGAAGTTCATCTCCCGCGGCATGTCCCTGTAGGTCGTTGACCCGTTTCAGCCTGTCCACGTCGGCAACTACGACGCTGACGGGAAAGGTCCTGCCTTTTTTCAGGCGCTCAAGCTCCTCGTCGAAATATGCCCGGTTGTAAAGCCCGGTCAGGATGTCGTGGGTGCTGAGGTAACGGAGTTTTGCCTCCGTTTCCTTCCGTTCCGTTATGTCCAGAATGGCTCCCGCCACCCCTCCCACCGATCCGTCGCTGTTCAGAAAAGGTGCCTTGTAGAAGATCACGTCATGGCGGCTCCCGTCGGCACAGACCAGGGAGCTTTCCTGTATCTGGACTTGCCTGGTCTCCATGATGGATCTGTCCAGCTGCTGGAACAACTCTGCCTGGTCGGGGGGGACCAGGTCCCGGTCCGTTCTTCCGACGATCTGTTCCCTGGTGAGGCAGATATGCTCCTCAAAGGCGCTGTTGCAACCGAGGTAGCGCCCTTCGGCGTCCTTGTAAAAGATCGGCACGGGGATTGTGGTGATGAGAACCTGGATGAAGTGGAGTTTATCCTTCACGCTCTGTTCGGCCCGCCGGCGGTCGGTGATGTCCCGCACGACACAGATGATCCCTCCTCCTTCGAGAGCGGTGAGTGAAAGTTCCTGGGGAAAGGTGCTGCCATTCTTTCTGAGTCCTGTCGCTTCTCCCCGCCACCTTCCTGTTTCCATAAACAGCGGCATGATGACGTTATCGAATCTTTCCAGTTCCGCCTCGGTGTAAAGGTCGCGCCAGGTTTTGCCGATGAGCTCGGCCCGTGAGTCGTAGCCGTAGATGGCGGCGTGGGCCTGATTCAGGTAGAGATAGGTGCCATGTTCGTTGAGTATGGCCATGCCGTCCATGGCACCTTCCATGGCTGCCAGATACTTGCGGAGATCGGTTTCCGTAAGTGGTTCGTTCACAAGATTCCTTTCGGTGCGGCTTCGCAATTTGCCTGACACACTGAATCAAGCTTATACCATTTGACTGTCAGTGCAACCGGCAGATTGCTCGACGGGAAATCCTCTGTATAAATAAGGGAAAAGCCCGGACCGTTGTGCAGTCCGGGCTTGAAGGTAAGCTTAATGACTTTTTAGGGCGTGCCGTCACCACTACTTTGCAGCGGGGGCCCCTGCTTTGGCGTCGATGGCCTTGTTGAGGAGCGCCACCCCTTCCTTGGAGAGGGCGACCGAGTGGGTGAGGGTATCGCGGGCCAGTTCGGGGTTGTGGAAGCCGTCACTGTTCTCGGCGGTCCACCACTCCCAGAGCACATGAGCCTCCTCATGCTTTTCCCGGGCCTTGGCGAGGACATCCTCGCTCACCCCCATACGCTTGGCGGTTGCGTACGTGTCGATCAGCTGTCCAAGCCAGTATTCCGCCTTGCGCATTTTCCCCTTGCTGTAGTTCTGAATAGCGGTGATCTGGTAGAGTTTCTGTTCGGCCGTGAACTTGGGATGGCAGCGGAGGCATGCTTCCTTTACATGGTCCTTCGGCTTGATGACCATGTGGGAAGTGAAGCTCTTTCCGGCCTTGTTCTTCAGCACCGGCATGTGGCAGTCCTTGCAGGTGACCCCCGCCTTGTCGTGCACGCTTCCCGCGAAGGTCTCCGTTTCGGGATGCTGGAGTTTCACGAGCCGGGCGCCGGTGACCGCGTGCTTGAAGTCGTAGAAGTTCTGGGTCTTCTTGTAGTGCTCCAAAAGCTCTTTCGGTCCGGTGAGGGGGAAGTGGTTGGTGCGCTGGTCGTCGTAGCCGACAGGGTTGCCCGTGCTGAACTCGAATCCCTTGCCGCAGGCATATTCCACGTGGCACTGGGCGCACATGAGGCGTCCATCCGCCTTCTGCATCACACCGATCTTCCGGAAGCCATCGCGGAATGAAATCACCTTCAGGTCGGTCTTGCCGTCCTTGCCGGCAAACATCTTCGACCCTTTATCGTCGATGGCCTGAATGAGAGCGTCGCGTACCACGCGCGGCTGGGTGCCGTGGGGATCGTGGCAGTGGATGCACCCCACGATGTGATTGGTCTCCTTGGCCACGGCGATGACGTCTGAGGTCCGGTCCCACTGGGCCTTCGGGTCCTTGTCCCCCATGAACTTCCACTTCAGGATATGGTCACTGGTCTTGCACTGGATGCAGGTGGGGTTCCCCGCCTTGGCGGTCTCGGACATCTTGAAATCGGGGCCGTTGTCCTTCAGGATGTCCCAGGTGTTGCCGACCTTATCCACATCCGTCCAGCCGTTCTTGTACTGGAAACGGCCCCCCGCGAACCGGTCCACCACGAACTGGTCGGTCACCATGAAGGCGTGGCCGCGCGGTTCGTTATGCTCGATGGTAAAACCATAGGGGGCGAGGAGCTTGTCCATCATGGGGGAACGGCCGGTCGGAACTCCCTTCTCCTTCCGTGCCGGGGATTCGTAATTTACCTTGAAGAGGCTCTCCATCTGGTCCTTGTGGCATTTGCCGCAGAGCGCCTGGTCGATGATGGTCCCCGGTTTGGTTTCGCTGTTTGCCAGGTGCTCCTTCAGTTTGCTGTGGCAGACGTCGCAGGCCAGCTTGGCGTGCTTTGAACCTTCCTTGAGGGCCTTGACCTCCTCATGGCAGGCGTAGCAGTCCTCCCGCCCGTCATTGATCTGCCTGGCCGCGGGTTTTGCCTTGGCGGCGGTTGACATGGCCGGCAGCGAAATGGCCATCAGGGCGCCTGCCACGACGGCCAGCGTCGCGATGCTCTTCTTCCACATGGTTTCCTCTCCTTTAGGTTGATGGTATAGCTGCACTAAATATCAGGCGACAACTGTCGCATCCTGCTTTTGGTCGGGATGCTGTAATGGCGCTCAATCATGAAAAGTGTACCTCAATCTCTTGATGCGACAAGTTAAAGCACTCTTTAATTGGCAGTTCCTTGACCTGAGTCAAAAAACGGGAAGTTGAGTCATTAGCGTCGAGTCCGTGGCACGGAAGCATTTACCGGCGCTCAGATTTATGGTAATAACCCTCCTTTCTTCCCTTGCCGCTCTCATCAAAAAGAAACCGGTCTGGCTTCTCGGCGTGGTTGTGGGCCTCGTGGGAATCGTCTACTTCGTCAACGGGTTTTTTCTCTTTTTCTAGAATTTAGCGTCCTGCCGGCTAGGACGACAAAAGCCCCAACCATTATGGCGGGGCTTTTGTCGTTGCGGTGACTTATATAGGCCGGTTCCCCCCGGCGGAATAAGTTAGCTGCGGCGTTCCAGCACGAGCCAACTGAGAGGGGGGGGGCCCGGCTCTTCCGTCCGTCCCACTTCCTGGAAACTGTCCGGGATGGGAGGGAACAGGCGGTCACCTTCGTATTCCTGGTGGATGACGGTGAGGTAGATCCGGTCCGTCAGGGGGAGGGCTGCCTTGTATACCTCTTCGCCGCCGCAGATGAAAATCTCATCTTCTTCGACGCAGGCTGCCAGGGCCTCTGTCAGGCTGGCCAGGACCTCTATCCCCTCCGCCCGGAACCCGGGTGTCCGGCTCAGCACCAGGTTACGGCGGTCGGGGAGCGGGTGACCGATGGATGCGAAGGTTGTCCGTCCCATGATGACCGGGTGTCCCGTGGTGAGCTCCCTGAAATGCCTGAGATCGGCGGGGAGGTGCCAGGGGATGGTCCCCTTGTTGCCGATGACACGGTTTTCCGCCATGGCGGCGATGAGGGATACGATCATGGCTATTCCCCTTCTTCCGCCCTGTCCGATGTATATACCCATTCCAGCACGCGGCCGGTCAGGGTGGTGACGAGCATTCCCAGGCAGGTGCCGGCGATCACATCGCTGAGGAAGTGGTAGCCGGTAGCGATCAGAGCAACCGCGAGGAGAATCACTGCAAGGGCGGCCGGGGCGCGATAGCGGGGAAAATGGTGCCAGACGGCGGTGAAAAAGGCGGTGAAGACCAGCATGTGACCGGAGGGAAAGCCTCCATCCCCGTGAAACCAGTTGAAACCGGAGGAACCGTGGTGGTGGAGCCAGCTCCTGGTATATCCCCTCCCGAAGACCCCCTGGAGCAGCGTTTTAAGAGCATAGGCGAGAGGGATGGCGGTGGCGGCGAGCAGCACGAACCTTCTCTTCCCCCCGTCCCGTCCGCTCCGCTTCAGGAGGAAATAGTCTATCCACATGGTGACAGTGGCAATACAGACCAGGGGAAAGAGGAGGTCGGGTATTCCCCGGGTGCCGAGGGATGAGAGGTGTTTTGAGCGCAGAAAATCCATGACGGCGCGGGCCAGCCATTCGTCAATGTAAAGGTAGCTGATGCCGACCGCCAGCGCAGCCATGATGAGTTTTCCCGTGAAAAGCACGTCTCTGTTTGTCAATGTATTCACCGGAGCGTGACCACGGTCACTCCGCTTCCCCCTTCGTAAGCTTCCCCCTCCCGGAGTTCCCTTACCAGCGGGTGGTCGTCCAGATACTGGCGTACGCCGCGCATGAGGGCACCGGTTCCCTTGCCGTGGACGATCCTCACCTCGCCGTATCCGGCCAGGGATGCGTGGTTCAGGAACTGCTCCAGGCGGGGGAGGGCGTCATCAACCCTGCTGCCGACCAGGTTGAGCTCCGAGGTCGGAACTTCTTCCTCTACTGACTGCCGTCTCCCTTGCACTGCTGTTTTAGCAGCCTTTCCCCGGGGCGCGGCGATGCCGTCAAGAGGGACTTCGATCTCCAGCGAGCCGGCCCGGACCCTCAGTCGTCTCCGCGCCCGGTCCAGTGCCACTACCTGGGCGTCATACCCCAGTGACCGGACGAAGACCGATCCGCCAACGGCAACCTTGTCGGGAGCAAGTTCCTCTTCCGGATGGAACTCCCGCAACTTTTTCTCCGCACGTTCCTCCAGTTCGGCCACCTTCTGCCGTGCAGCCCTGCTTTTCTCCCGACGGGCTTCGTCCAGAATGGCATTTACCTCCCGCCGTGCCCCCTGGATGATCTCCTTCGCCTCCCGGTGTGCCCTTTCCAGTGCCTCCCGTTTATCACGTTCTGCCGCTGCAAGCCGTTCTTTCAGGTGTGACTCCCGGGTGGCCAGTTCCCTGTTCAGCCGTTCCTGTTCGGCCAGGAGGCTGTCCTGGCGGTTGCGCTGCTCCTGCAGCTCACCCAGCAGGGAGTGGAATTCCGACTCTATCGTCCCCAACAGCCCACGGGCGAAGTCGATGACCCTGTCGGGTAAGCCGTAGCGGCGGGCGATCTCCAGGGCATGGGACTGACCCGGCTCACCGCTTTTCAATTTATAGAGGGGGGTGAAGCTCTGCCGGTCGAATTCCATGGCGGCGTTGACCATCCCCTCCCGTTGGTGGACGAAGCCGACGATGTCGGTCAGGTGGGTGGTGGCGAGCACCAACGCACCCTGCTCCTGGAGCTCCTTCAGCACTGCGCAGGCGATGGCAGCACCCTGGAGCGGTTCGGTGCCGGTCCCGAGCTCGTCCAGCAGCACGACGGTGCGGGAATCAGCCTTACGGACAATGCCGGCGACCCGGTTTACGTGGGAGGAGAAGGTGGAGAGACTTGCCTCGATGGATTGCTCGTCGCCGATGTCCACCAGGAGCTGGGTCGCCAGAGGAAAACTGGATGTAGCGGCAGCGGGGACCGGAATGCCGGTGAGGGCCATGAGGAGAAGGAGGCCGGAGGTCTTGATGGCGATGGTCTTGCCGCCGGCATTCGGTCCCGTTATGACCATCACCCGCATGCCGGGAGCTGTATGGCCAAGGTCCAGATCGAGGGGCACAACCGTCCTGCCGCTCTCCCTCGCCTGCAGGAGGAGGAGCGGGTGGCGCGCAGCCACCAGCCGGAGCCCGGCGTTCCCCAGTTGCGGGACTTCCCCCTGCACAAGTTCAGCGAAGCGGGCGATGGCGTTGAGGAGGTCGATGGCGACAAGGGAGGCGAACTGGGCTGAGAGCGGTTCTGCCTCCTCTCTCAGCCAGCGGCAGAGCTCGCGCAGGATACGGATCTCCTCTACCTTCTCCTCGGCGACAAGGTTCTCCAGTTCGTTGGCCAGGCCGATGATTTCCAGCGGCTCCATGAAGGCGGTTTCCCCCGAGTTGGAGACGTCATGCACTACCCCGGGCACCATCCCCTTGGAGTCCATCCGCACCGGAATGACCCACCTGCCGTTTCGCTGGGTGATGAAATCATCCTGAAGGAATATGGCGGTCTGACGTTCCCTGACGATCTCCTCCAGTCGCCTGCGGATTCGCTGGACCAGCCCGCGTTTGCGACCGCGCAGGTCGTGGAGGAGCCGGGATGCGGTGTCGAGAATCTCCCCTTCGCTGTCGATGGAACGTTCCAGGGATTCCAGCAGGTCGGGGAAACCGGTGATGTTACAGGCCAGTTCCTGCAGGCGGGGAATATCGGCCCGGTAGGCGAACTGTTTGGCGATGGAGGTCATGATGAGCAGAACCGGCATGAGCAACGCCAGTTCACGGGGGTCGAGTACCGCACCGGCGGGGCGGACCTGGGCCAGCACCGAACGGATGTCGGCGAAGGTGGCGAAGGGTAGGGAAATGCCGAGCTGGCCGAGGCGGCGAATCTCCTCGATGCGGGCAAAGCGGGTTGCGATTTCCTCCCGGTCGGTCAGGGGCGCGAGCCGGACGATCTCCTCCATCGTAGCGTCGCTGTGGGCGAAGCCGGCGATGAGCTGGACGATGCGGGAAAATTCCAGGGTGCGGAGGGTCTCGGTGGTGATCATGGTGAACCTTTTTCTTGCGGTATGGACAGGTTAAAACCCGAAACGGCAATTTAACGCGGAAAAAGCGGATAACATCATGTAAAGGCGGATGAAACCCGTATTCCTGATTTTACCCAAAGGTTGAGGCCCAGATCCGCAGTTATCCGGATTTTTCTGCCTTTTCTGCGTCCCGAATGCTTTTTCAGATTTAAGCTTTATCCTGACTATCCTGAATATCCCTGTCAATTCCAGATTTAGTGTATTTCGTCGTCGCTTTGCGCTTGCGCCGCGCCTTCTGCTTGCGGAGTTTTTCTTCCTTGTCGTTCTTCGTCGTGGGGAGGCCGGCGAGGGCTGCCAGCTTGTCCACCAGTTCCCGACGTGCCAGGAAGCGGTTCAGGGACTGGCTCCGTTCCGCCATACACTTTACCTCCAGGCCGGTGGGGCGGTGGCGGAGCCAGACGCAGGTGGCGGTCTTGTTGACATGTTGCCCCCCGGCGCCTGAGGAACGGACGAACCGTTCGTCCATATCCTCCTCCCGGAGGCCGACCGCAGCCATCCTTTCCCGGAGCCAACGGTTTTTTTCTTCGCTGACGGCAAAGATTGTCATGCTTCCTTGTACCACGAAACAGGGGACAGGAACAGCCCCCCGGATGAATTTACCGTTAAGGTTACCGTCCCTGTGACATCTTCCCCCGGATGTCACTTTCCCTTTAAAATGCCGGCGGCTTCCCGGCATAAAAAAAGCCCGCTGGTGCGGGCTCTTGCGGATAAGGGATGGTCTCGTCTTCGCCGGTGCTCCCTCTTCAGGTCTCCGCCGGTTTGAACTCGATTTCTATATTTTTCTGCATGGAGGAGCGTCCGTCGAACTGCCCCCCCTCGGCCATGGAGAGGCGCGTAGTGACGATATCGCCGCACAGTTCACCCTTCGGCTGGATCTCCACGTTCTCGCTTGCGCGGACGTTGCCGGTGAGCTTCCCCCCCACTATCAGCGTCTTGGCGGTCACATCACCCAGGACCGCCCCTCCCTCGCCGATGATGATGCAGTCGGCGGCGAGATTCCCTTCGAATCTGCCATCGATCTTGACCGTTCCCTTGGAGGTGAGTTCCCCCTTGATGGTCGTATCCGGCCCGATGAGTACTTCCAGCTTAGGGTGTTTAGGGCTGAACATGCGGTTAAGCTCCTTTCTCTGCAATAGTTTCAGATACGTCCATCGATAAAGGGTTTCGGGTTTACACTCTGGCCGTTTTTCCAGACTTCGTAGTGGACATGTGGGCCGGTGGAGGTACCGGTCGATCCCGAATAGGCGATGATTGTGCCTCTCTTCACGGTCTCTCCCGGATGTACCAGGATCTTGGAATCGTGGGCGTATACCGAACTGTAGCCATGCCCATGCGCGATAACGACGATGTTTCCATTACCTGCGTTCTTGCCGGCGAAGCTTACCACCCCGTCGGCTGTTGCATGCAGAGGGGTCCCCGTGGAGAGAGTGATGTCAATGCCGGTGTGGAACCTCTGGTCGCCGTAGATAGGATGCTCCCGCATTCCGAACCCGGAGCTTATATGCCCCGGCGCCGGCCATCCCAGGGGGGTTGCCTGATAGTCATTGTGCTGCTTGGCGAGGTATGACTTTATCCCCTGCACTGTTTCCATTGATTCCGTAACCTGCTTCTTGAGGGCCTCGACATCGATGGAACCACCGTCGTCAGTGGGAAGATTCTTGAGGACCTCCTTGCGGGAATCAAGAGCGAAGAGCTTACGGAACTGTGACTCGGATTGCTTGAGGGACGCCACGGTAGATTCTATCTCGTTGAACTGGCGGGACATGGCGGTGTACTGTTTTTTCATCCGGTAGTAGTCGACGGCCTGTACCGTGAGGGAAGCTGTATAGACCAGCCCCAGGCACGAGAGTCCGCAAAAGGTCAGGGCAAGGATGAACGGAATACGGATGCTGCGCGTACTGAACCGCGAGTGGGGCACCAGCATGATGGTGATCGGCGTATGTATCTTTCGGATCAGCAGGCGGAGCTTGTGCATTGGCAGCATCCTCGGCCGGACCGGGCAGCCGTTCATTAAGATTTGGGAGGGAAGGGGGAGGAAATTCTATCTTTTTAAGGAGGGAAATTCAACAAAAATGACATGGATAGCTACGGGTTGCGGCTTGAGGTAGTAATCACCGGTGCTGATTTCTCGATGAGCAACAGGCAGGTCCAAGGGAATCACGATGATATGTCCGCCAATCTTGTGTGTGATAAGAAGCACGTTGGAGCGGGATTCTTATCACACACAGGGGAACAGATGGCGTTGTTACTTTTTCGCCGTGAAGCGGCTGGTGCAGAACGGTTCCACCCTCTCCATGCCCACCCCGTGGTCGGGGTTGGCCGCCAGGTGAAGGAGGATGCGGAAGACCGTCTCCGTTTCCCCGGCTGCGCCGAGTTCTGTCGCCAGTTCACCGGCCGTGAAGTATTTCCCCGTGACCTCGCGCAGGGCGGCAAGGATTTTCCCCTGCAAGGACAGCACCTGACCGGCCGCCTTTTTCCCCGTTTCCACCCCCGGCTGATGATAGGCGTTGATGTTGACGAGGCTGGCGTAGAGGCCGACGGCCCGCTCATAGAGGGCGATGAGGACGCCGACGGTGCGGGAGTCCAGTTTTCCCACGGTGATGGTCATGGACTCCCGGCCGTTGTCGTAGAGGGCGGTGCGGGTCCCCTGGAGGAAGCCGGCCAGATAGTCGCCGCTGGTGACGTCCGGTTCCACCAGGAGCGATTTCCCGTCGCGGTCTGCCAGCACCTCGATGAAGGTGACGAAGAAGTTGGCAATACCCTCCCTGAGCTGCTGGACGTAGGCGTGCTGGTCGGTGGACCCCTTGTTGCCGTACACCGTGAGCCCCTGGTTCACCACCTGCCCGTCCAGGTCCTTCTCCTTGCCGATGGATTCCATGATCAGCTGCTGCAGGTAGCGGGAGAAGAGGAGGAGCCGGTCCTTGTAGGGGAGGACGACCATGTCCTTAGTCCCTCTGCCGTCGGTGGCGTAGTGCCACATGAGGGCGAGAAGCGCCGATGGATTGGCGCGGGGATTGAGGTTGCGGGTCAGTTCGTCGCAGAGCTTGGCGCCGGCCAGGAGCCCGTCGATGTCGACCCCCTGAAGGGCGGCAGGGAGGAGCCCCACCGCCGAGGTGACGGAAGTTCGCCCACCCACCCAGTCCCACATGGGGAAGCGGGCAAGCCACCCCTCGGCGATGGCGGTCCGACCCAGCTCGCTCCCCGCTCCGGTGACTGCCACGGCGTACTTGCCGAAATCAAGCCCGGCTCGGCGGTATGCCTCCCGGGCCTCCAGCATGCCGTTTCGCGTTTCCTTGGTGCCGCCGCTCTTGGAGATGACGACGGTGAGGGTTTCGGACAGGGCCGGCCCGATTTCCGCCAGCACCTGATCCATCCCGTCCGGGTCGGTGTTGTCGAAGAAGAAGGGGCGCAATCGGTCATGGGCCGAGGCAAGGGCGTGGGCCACGAACTGGGGGCCGAGGGCAGAGCCGCCGATCCCCACCACCAGGAGGCGGGCAAAGGGGTGTCCGTCCGGCGCACGGACTTTGCCGGTATGGACCTGTGCGGCAAACTCCTTCACGTTTGCTACGGTAGCCCCGATCTCCGCGGCGATGGCCGTGGTGGGAGCGAGAGATGGGTTGCGCAGCCAGTAGTGCCCCACCATCCTCTGCTCGTCAGGATTGGCGATGGCACCACCCTCCAGGGCTGCCATTTCGGTGAACGCCTTCCGGATGAGGGGTTCCATCCGTTCGAAGAAATCAGGCGAGAAGTTCATCCTGCTGATGTCGAGCATGAGCCCCAGCGCGTCGCTGACGTAAAGATATTCCTGGTAACGCTCCCAGAGCTGCCGTTTGTCCATGTGTCCTCCAGAAAAATCTTTTGTTAACCACGAAGATCAAAAAAAAAACCAAAATAAACGATAGATACATAGAAAGGAAAACCCTACAACCATTCTCACGCAGAGGCGCAAAGACGCAGAGAGAATCAAAACTTTAAACCAATTCAGGTGATTAACTTTGAAGACTTGTCTTTTCTCTTCCTTTGCGTCTCCGCGCCTCTGCGTCAAAGCCTTTGTTTTCAGGCCTTTTGGATCTTCGAGGAGAGCATGTTTTTCAAAGTTATACCGCCAGTGCCCCGGTGCAGCTCGACCCCTCGCCTGCGGTGCAGCAGTAACAGTGCTGGGCCAGGAACAGATCGGTGCCGGTCCGGGCGGCCGACTCCAGGTCGTCGATCTTCAGGATGCTTCCGTCGTCGCCGGTGATGGGGAGGCCGATGGCCTGGTTGAAGTCGCAGTTGTAAAGGAACCCCTTCCAGTCGACGCTCACCAGGGTGCGGCACATGATGTTGACCGCCGCGTCCGGGTTGAAGCGGGTGACGAGCAGGTTCAGGTAGCGGTCGTAGGCTCCCTGGGCCTCAAGATACTCCCGGAAGCGGCCGATGGGGGCGTTGGTGATGGTGTAGAGGTTGTTGAAACTGATGCCGTGCCGTTCCAGAAGCTCCTTCTTGTAGGCCGCCTCCAGGCCGCGCTGGGCGCCGGCGACGAAATCGCCACCGGGATTATAGACCAGGTTCAGCTCCAGCTCCTCACCGTACCCCATGGTGTTGAGCCGTTGCAGGGCGGCGATGCTCCGCCCGAAGACCCCTTCACCCCGCTGCCGGTCCACGTTCTCCTCCTGGTAGCAGGGGAGGGAGGCGACGATGACGAGCCGTTGCTCCCGGTAGAACTCGGGAAGCCACTCCATACCCGGCTCGGTGATGACGGTCAGGTTGCTTCGCACCATGCGGCGTGGGGACAAGCCGGCGGTCGCCTCTACCAGGTGGCGGAAATGGGGGTTCAGCTCAGGACAGCCGCCGGTGATGTCCAGGGTGATCCCCGGCCGCCGGGAGAGGAGGGCAGCGACTGTCTCCATAACCTCTCGATCCATGATCTTTTCCCCCCGGGGGGACGCACTCACGTGACAATGGCTGCAGGAGAGGTTACAGCGGTTTCCCAGGTTGAGCTGGAGGGTCTGCAGGGTGTCGAACTGCACGTAGACCGGATTGATCTGCTGAACACGTTCCTTGAAAGCGGCTACCATCGATGACTCCGTGAATGGTGGAAAGTAAAAAGTAATAGGTGAAACGTGATAAGCATCAATCTCCGATGCATGAGGGGTGATGTTACTCTCCGTTCACTGGTCCCGAGCCCCGGCCTTTTTCATTTTACCATACAGCACCGGCACCAGGGCGAACAGACCGAGGAGGGCGAAGGAGCCGAGGACCCGCGGCGAAGCTACATCACCGAGCGACGTGATGGTGGCGAGGCTGGCGCCGGCGTTGCAGTAGACGAAACCGCCGGGGATGATCCCCACCAGGGTGCCGATGACGAAGGTTCGGAGCGGAAGGCGGGTGAGCCCTGCCGCCAGGTTGATGAGAAAAAAGGGGAAGACCGGCACCAGCCGCAGGAAGAGGAGGTAGTTGAGCCCCCGTTCCTCCAACTCCCGGTTGATCAGCTCCAGTTTCGGGCCGAACCGGTTGAGAACCGCATCCCGCAGCAGGTAGCGGGTGACCAGCAGGGAAAGGGTGGCACCGAGGGTGGCGGCGATAACGGCGCAAACCGTCCCAATCACCGCACCGAAGATCGCTCCGGCAGCCAGGGAGAGGATCGCCGCGCCGGGGAGGGAGAGGGCGGTCTGGACGATATAAATCGCCATGAAGCCGGCCACCATGGCCAGCCGGTGATCGGAGTAGTAGCCGAGGAGACCCTGGCGGTTCTCCTTCAGCGCTTCCAGGGTGAAGAATCGCCCCAGGTCCAGGGAGAAAAAAAGCACCAGGGCGGCAATGACGGCCAGGGCGATAGCGATCTTCTTCCCGCTCATCGTCATCCCCTCTGCCAGGCGAGCCAGGCGGACAGTGCCCTTTTTATGAAGGGGGTGAGACGGGTCCGGTTATGGGCGTCAGCCAGCTTCCTGATCGCTTCGGCCTGGGTCGGGTAGGGGTGGATGGTCCTGGCGATGGCCGAAAGGCCGAGGCCAGCGGCGATGGCGAGGGAGAGCTCGTTGATCATCTCTCCTGCATGACGGGCGACGATCGTGGCACCGAGGATGCGGTCGCTCCCTTTTTTCAGGTGCACCCGGGCAAACCCTTCCGTCTCTCCGTCCAGCACGGCCCGGTCCACGTCGGCAAGCGGCACGGTCAGGGTGGTCACCTCGACCCCCTTGGCCTCCGCGTCTCGCTCGTAAAATCCTACGTGGGCGATCTCCGGGTCGGTGTAGGTGCACCAGGGGATGGTGAGGGCCGATGTCTTCTGCCGACCCATGAAGAGGGCATTGGCGATGACGATCCGGGCCTGGGCGTCGGCGGTGTGGGTGAACTTCCAAGGGGAGCAGGTGTCGCCGGCCGCATAAACCCGGGGGTTGGTTGTCTGGAGGGTGTCGGTTACCGTGATGCCTACCTGTGCATCGTAGGCGATACCGCCCCGTTCCAGGTTGAGCCCCTCGACGTTGGGGGTTCGTCCGACACCGACAAGTATCCGGTCAACCACCACCTCTTCCGCCACCCCGTTCCGTTCCATGACGATGGCTTTGTCGTCGCCCCGCGTTTCGACACGCAGGAAGTTCACCCCCAGCCGCAGGTCTATCCCTTCCCTGACAAAGGCGGCATGGAGGATATCGGCCCCGTCCCGGTCTTCGCGGCCGAGTATCCGGGGCGCCGCTTCGATCAGGGTGACCCGACTGCCGAAGCGGGCGAAACTCTGGGCGAGTTCGCAGCCGATAGGGCCGGCGCCGATGACCGCCAGTCGCGATGGCAGCTCGGTCAGGGAGAAGACTGTCTCGTTGGTGAGATATCCCGCTTCCTTCAGGCCGGGAATGGGGAGGGCTGCGGCCCGGGCACCGGTGCAGATGGCGGCCCGGTGGAAGAAGAGCCGGGTGCCGTCAACCTCGATGCAGTCAGATTCCGCGAAGGATGCCTGTCCGAAATAGACGTCTACCCCCAGATCGTCCCGGAAACGGCGGGCCGAATCGTGGGGGCTGATCTCGCTCCGGAGTCGGCGCATCCGCTCCATGGCGGCGGCAAAGTCGACGGTGATCCTGTCTCCCCCCCGAATGCCGAACGCGGTGCCGGAACAGGCATCATGCGCGGCCCGGGCTGCCCGGATGAGTCCCTTGGAGGGGACGCATCCCACGTTCAGGCAATCTCCACCCAGCAGATGCCGTTCGACGAGTGCCACCTTCGCACCCAGGCCGGCGGCACCCGCTGCGCAGACCAGCCCGGCAGTCCCGCCGCCGATCACTACCAGGTTGTACCGGCCGGTGGGGGTCGGGTTAACCCAGCCGGCGGGGTGGACGTTGGCGGTGAGTATGCGATTATGTCCGTCGTCGGGGAGAAGGGGGGGGATGTTGTCCATAAGCTGCTCCTGTCCAGTGTGAGCCACATAGTAGCAGAATTGGCCCGATAATCAAGCCGGCCATGGGGTGATGGGGGAATCAGGGTGCAAACTGCCGTGAAGCATGCTATATGATGGTGAAAACAGTCCTGGAGGTCCCATGTCCGCCGCCGACAAACTCATGGAATTCCTTGCCCCGCAGCTCGACACCGAGATACACATCGGTCCCTGGCTCGCCATCGACCAGGAGCGGATCGACCGCTTCGCTGTGGCGACCGGCGACGTACAGTGGATCCACACCGATCCGGAACGGGCCCGACGGGAATCCCCCTACAGGGCTACCATCGCCCACGGTTTCCTGACCCTGTCGCTCCTCCCCTATCTCACGGAGAGCAACCATCCCGATTTCTTCCCGCGGAATTATCCGGGGATGCGGTTCCGGGTGAATTACGGCCTCAACCGGCTCCGGTTTCCCGCACCGGTGGTGGTAGGTTCACGCATCCGGGCGCGCACCCTCCTCCTTGCCACGGAACGGATCGAGGGAGGGGTGCAGATCACCTGCCGGATTACCGTGGAGATCGAGGGCCAGGAAAAGCCTGCCTGCGTGGCCGAATCCCTTTACCGCGTCTACGAGTGATGTCGCCTGCCTTGCCATTCTTCGCCGATTTGCCGTTGACAGCGTTCTCGCACCCGTGTATTTTTGAGCCATTGATTCAAAAAATTGAATATAAAAGGTAAAGGAGCACCCATGAACAGAGTAGCCATCATCTTCCTCTTTGTTGTCGCCATAGCCGTGTCGGTTGTGACCAATGCCGTCACTGCCACCTCTGCTTCGACTCCGACCGAGCCCGCGGCGACGGTGGGAAAGTGTGCAAAATGTCCGCAGAAAGAGATGGATTGCGCAAACTGCCCGAACAGGGCCACATGCGACTGTGCCAACTGTGCCGGGTCAAAGGATTGTCCGCAGATGAAAGGGGCTCAAGGGGGGATGAATTGCGCCAACTGCCCGCAGAAGGCGGCGACCGTTCCGTGCGACAAATGCCCGAAAAAAATGGGCAACTGACCACCCCTTCGAGCATTTCAACAAAAAAAGCCTGCCGGTTTCGGCAGGCTTTTTTCGTGATGGTGAACGGCTTACTTCTGGCTGGTTGCCAGGGCCTGGTCCACGTCGGCGATGAGGTCATCGATATGTTCGATGCCGACGGAGAGGCGGATGAGATCGGCGGTGACGCCTGAAGCGGTCTGCTGCTCGGGAGTCAGTTGTCGGTGGGTAGTGCTGGCCGGATGGAGGACACAACTGCGGGCGTCCCCCACGTGGACCACGAGCGCGACAAGTTTGCACGCCTCCATGAACTTCTTCCCTGCCTCGGTTCCTCCCTTGATACCGAAGGTAAGAACGCCGCTGCATCCCAGCGGCAGATATTTCAGCGCCCGGTCGTGACTCGCGTGACTTTTCAGCCCAGGGTACTTGACCCAGGAAACGGCGGGATGGCCTTCCAGGAATTGGGCCAGGGCCAGGGCGTTCTCGCTGTGACGCTGCATCCGGAGCGGCAGGGTCTGGAGGCCGTTGGTGAAGAGGAAGGAGTTAAAGGGGCTTGGGACAGCACCCAGGTCGCGCATGAGTTGGACCCGTGCCTTGACGATGTAGGCGAGGTTGCCGAAGGCCTTCGCGTACTGAAGACCGTGGTAGGATTCGTCCGGCTCGGTCAATTCGGGAAAACGACCATTGGCCCAGTCGAAGTTTCCGCCATCGACGATGACGCCACCGACGCTTGTGGCGAGGCCGTCGATGTATTTGGTGGCCGAGTGAACGACTATGTTGGCCCCGTGCTCGAAGGGGCGGCAGAGGTAGGGGGTGGCGAAGGTGCTGTCGATGATCAGCGGTACCCCTTTTTCTTTGGCGATACCGCTGAACTTGGCAAAGTCGAGGACGTTCAGCCCCGGGTTGCCGATTGTCTCGGCGAAGAGTGCCTTGGTATTGGGGCGGAAGGCCTCGCGTATTTCATCTGCCGGGGCCTCCGGGTCGACGAAGGTTACCTCTATCCCCATCTTCGGGAAGGTGCAGGCAAAAAGGTTGTAGGTGCCACCGTAGAGGGTGCTGGCGGTTACAAAGTGCTGGCCCGCCTGGCAAATATTGAAAATGGCGAGAGTCGTGGCTGCCTGACCTGCCGAGGTGGCCAGGGCTCCGACCCCCCCTTCCATCATGGCGATCTTCTGCTCGAAGGCGTCGGTTGTCGGGTTGCCGAGACGGGTGTAGAAAAAGCCGGGCTCTTCCAGGTCGAAGAGTCTCGTTACATGTTCGGCGTTGTCGTACTTGAAGGTAGTGCTCTGGCAGATGGTGACAACGCGGGGGTCACCCGGCTTGGGGTCGTACCCCCCCTGAATGGCCTGGGTCTCGATTTTCCACGCTGGTTTCATGGTCGCTGCTCCTTTCGGCGGGTTCCTGGCAGGACGGCCCGGGCCTTCCGGGGATGTCTGCCGGTATCTGGTAATGAAAAACCGGGACATCATAGCAAATTGGCCCTGCTTTGTCACACTGTTCATCAAGGCGAATCTCAACGCCAGATCCCACCGAGTTTCTACGAGGTTTAATGGAGCGCAAGCACCGCGTCACCCACCATCCGACGGATGGTGCTCTCCTCCACGAAGTCGAACAGCTCTCCCCTGCCGAAGGCCACCTCCACACCATTTCGTCCACTTCGAACTTCCACCGCTACTTCGCTTACCCCGTTCCCCAGGAGTCCGTAATAATAATGCTCGATGGCTCCGGCCCGGCGATGGGGTTCCCGCTTGCGCAGGTCAAAGTAGACCGCCTGGTCTTGGGTGTCGTTGGTCAGATAGATCATGACATACCTCCTGTTGGGTTATGGTGTCATGCTATCAAATGGGTGCGACAATATATGTCGCAATGCAAAATAATGCGAGCGCAATTTATTGCCAACAAGCGATGTGCGGACTTTACAAAAAAGGGATGATGAGGGTGAAATCCGGATGCACCCGGAGTGTCGTCCCTGTTCCCGGGGGAAAAGAGCCCAACGATAAGGATTATCAGTGGTGCGGGGTGAGGGTCAGAGCGGAGGAGCGGCGCTAATCATGTGCTGCCTGGTGTTTATCGGTGGGGAGACTTCATAATGAGCCGCAGTCTTTCCCATGTTTATCCACAGCCCCTCGCGGAAGAATGCGGTGATCAGTCCTTCCCGGATGAGGTCGGGGAGGCGGGATTCCAGCGCAGGAACGCAGGTGTTATTCGGACAGCGGACAAGTACGACCATGACGTTTTTCTCCTTGTGCATCGTGTTGCGGTTGATGACAGAAAACAATGTCTTAGTTCGTGAGCCGGTCAATTAAGGAAGGTTAACATATCCGAAAGGAGAGGATGTGGCAAGAAAAAAATCTGGCCGTGGATGGATGCAGAAATCAGGCTAATCGGGATCCTTGACCTGGGTCAATTGCATTCTCTCAGTTGCGATGTAGAGTAATTCCAGTGCAAAATCAGGGTAACAACGAGGGAGGGGACCAATGACAGGCTATTCCCAGGATCGACTCTGCCGGGAAATCATTGACGGTTGCAGCGAGGCGGTAATATTTTCCGACCGGGAGGGGATTATCCGGCTCTGGAACAACGGAGCTGAAAAACTGTTCGGCTTCAGCCGGGAGGAGGCCATCGGCCAATCTCTGGACATCATCATCCCGGACAAGCTGCGAGGAAGACATTGGGACGGCTATCACCGGGTGATGGGTACGGGGGAGACCCGTTATGCAACGGAGCTTCTCACTGCACCGGCACTCTGCAAGGACGGTCGCCGGCTTTCGACCGAGTTTTCCATGGTGCTGGTGCGCGATGACGACGGGACAGTGCAGGGGGCTGCAGCGGTCATACGGGACGTGACGGTCCGCTGGGAACGGGAAAAAACACTCAAGGAGCGGCTGGCTGTTCTGGAAACCAGGGGAGTGCAGGCCACATCCGCATAACAACGACCACCGGCAAGCCGGATCACGGAAAGGAAGGGCGACTATGAGCGAGGAAACAACAAATCTGACTGGCCAGGTGCTGACCATGACCGAACTGATCTCCTATCAGGAGGGGTCAGTGGTGAGCCGCACTCTCATCGACAAGAAAATCGGTACACTTACCCTGTTCGCCTTCGGCGCCGGGCAGGGGCTGTCCGAGCATACGGCCCCTTATGACGCCGTCGTCCAGATCGTTGACGGTGAAGCGGACATCACCATCGCCGGAACGGTCCACCATCTCGCGGCGGGGCAGATGATCATCATGCCGGCCAACCAGCCCCATTCACTGCGGTCAGATCAGCGTTTCAAGATGCTTCTCGTGATGATACGCGCCTGAACTTACGGACTTCTGCTTCAGAAAAATGCTTGGGCAGGCAATGATTTTTTGCCCAAAACAGGTTATTTGACGCTAAAACCGCCTTTCCGGGAAAACTCCGGGAAGGCGGTTTTTTTTGTATGGCTTATCTGTTGCAGGATTAGTGGGCGCAAACAGTCGGTAATCATTGCAGTAAATTTAATGGCACGCAAATTGCTACTAAGTATGGGGTTTTCTTGCCTTTGCCCGGTGCGTGTTATGGTGGTTTGTGTCAAAAACAGATATGATTTGGCATGGTTCATATGTTCTATGATTAATTAATAGCTTCTAGGCAATAGCCGTCATAGCACGAGCACGACAGGTTATATAGCTAATATAAAACCGTACAGGAGCCAGACCATGAAAAGACGCTGTGCATACATCATTGGGCCGATGATGCTGGTCCTGCTGGTTGCGACAGCAGTCTTTGCAGTCGACTATCCCCATAACACGGCCAACGGCTACACCTGTGCCAGTTGCC